>Ga0137409_10006051_pt1 | contig 12583 bp, 11 predicted proteins | sample CZODoug1_16funga_FD_122059 | JGI IMG/M metagenome (GOLD analysis project Ga0137409, IMG submission 122059) | Vadose zone soil fungal communities from Angelo Coast Range Reserve, California, USA - CZODoug1_16fungal (Hybrid Assembly) | ecosystem: Environmental > Terrestrial > Soil > Vadose zone...
TGGCGCGAATGGGACATCGACTCCCGCGAAGACGCCATCGCCTACGCCGAAAAGCACAACGTCCCCATCGAACAGAGCAAAAAAAATATTTACAGCCGCGATCGCAATATCTGGCACCTCAGCCACGAAGGCGGCGAACTCGAAGATCCCGCCAACGCTCCCAGCGAAGCCATGTGGCAGTGGACTGTTTCTCCCGAAAAAGCTCCAGACAAAGCCGAAGAAGTTGAAATCGGCTTTGAATCCGGCACTCCGGTCTCCGTAAACGGCGCGAAACTTGGTTCGGTCGAATTGCTCCACACGCTCAATGAAATTGCCGCACGCCACGGAGTCGGCCGCACCGACCTCGTCGAAAACCGCCTCGTCGGAATGAAGTCCCGCGGCGCGTACGAAACTCCTGGCGGCACGTTGCTCGTCACCGCGCATCGCGAGCTCGAACGCCTCACCGTCGATCGCGAAACCGCGCATCTGCAGCAATCGCTCTCCGTCCGCTACGCCGAACTCGTTTACAACGGCGTGTGGTTCTCCACGCAGCGCCAGGCCCTCGACGGTTTCTTCAACGTTTCGCAGGAACGCGTCACCGGCTCCGTCGGCCTCAAACTCTGGAAGGGTTCGCTCAACGTGACCAGCCGCAAATCGCCCTTCTCTCTCTATCGCGCCGACCTGGCCAGCTTCACCATGGGCCGCTACAACCCCAAGGACGCCGAAGGCTTCATCAATCTCTTCGCGCTCCCCATCACCGTCCGCCCCAAAGCCAAGGCCGAAGGCAGCAACTCATGACCTTTCACGTAGGGGCGCAGCATGCTGCGCCCGATCTCGGCAAGATTGCTCACCTTCGCCTCTTTGGTTTGCGAATGGGCGGGCAGCCTGGCACGATTCTTGTCATCCTGAGTCCCGGTGCTCCTGCACTGGGCGATCGAAGATTCCGATTCTTATCGGAAAGGGCCTCAATCCCTGCGAACCAATTGCCGCAAACGCGCGGCAGCCACCGGTATCAAAAGCTTGTCAGCCTGAGCGCATCCACGAAGATGCGCGAAGGACCTCAACCACCGCATCTTGGCTCGATTTGTCCCTGAGGAGGTTCAAGCTCTAGCAAGTGCGGCAACTCGAAAAGGCCGGCGAAATGTTTTTCTTTTTTCTGAAACTGAAAACTGATGACTGACGACTTCCTCCATGACTGACCGCAAAGACGATCGCCTCTGGGGTGGCCGCTTCGAACGCGAACCAAACGCGCGCTTCGACGCGTTCCAGCGCTCGTTCTCATTCGACCGCCGTCTTCTGCCCTACGAAATCGCCGTCGATCGCGCCTGGGCCAAAGCTCTCGAACGCATCGGCATCTTCACCGCCACCGAAGTAAAGCAAACGCTCGCCGCCCTCGACAAAATCGCAGAACGCGCGCAAAACGACCACGCCTGGCTCGAAAAAACCGGCGCCGATGCCGAAGACGTCCACCACTTCGTCGAAAAAGCTCTCGTCGAAGAACTTGGCCCCCTCGGCTGGAAACTCCACACCGGCCGCAGCCGCAACGAACTCGTCGCCACCGATTTCCGTCTGTTCGTCATAGACGCCACTGCGCAAGTGAAACGCGGCCTGCTCGCGCTTTGCGATTCGCTTCTGTCGCAAGCAAAGGCAAAACTCGGCGTCCCCATGGCCGGCATGACCCACATGCAACACGCCCAGCCGATTTTGCTTTCTCATTTCTTGCTCGCGCAGGCCGAAGCTTTCACTCGTGACATCACGCGTCTTCAAAACGCGGCGGCCAGCGCGGACGCCTGCCCGATGGGCTCTGGTGCACTCGCTGGAAACTCCTTCGCCATCAATCGCGAATCCATCGCGCGCGACCTCGGCTTTTCCAAAATCACCGCCAATTCTCTCGACGCCGTCAGCGATCGCGACTTTGCTCTCGACTATCTCTTCGCTCTCTCGGGAATCGCCACGCATCTTTCACGCCTCGCCGAAGACTTCGTCCTCTTCGCTTCGCAGGAATTTTCCTACGTCATTCTTCCAGACGAATATTCCACCGGCAGCAGCCTCATGCCGCAAAAGAAAAACCCCGACTGCTGGGAACTCATCCGCGGCAAAACTGGCCGCATCATAGGCGCTCTTCTCTCTCTCTTAACTACGCTGAAAGGTCTTCCCACCAGCTATCAGCGGGACCTGCAGGAAGATAAGGAAGCTCTTTTCTCCGCCCACGATCAGGTCGAAGACATGATTTGGGTTGCCGTTGGCGCGATAACGAGTACTACGTTTCGAGATGACCGCCTGCGTGCCGCAGCTTCAAATCCGGCTCTGCTCGCGACAGAGGTCGCCGACTACTTGGTTCATCAGGGTGTCGCGTTCCGCCAAGCGCACGACATCGTTGGCAAAATGTTGCGTGAGGCGGAAAAACAAGGCAAGAACTGGCTCGAATTGACCCTGCCCGACCTGCAGAAAATCTCCCCTCACTTCGTTGAGGATTTCTCGGCTGGACCGAACGTAGAAACTGCCATCGCAACAAAAGTGGTCATGGGCGGCACAGCCACTGAGCCGGTTCGGGCTGCGATCGCGATGCTCAAGAATCGACTCACGAAGCTGGGAGACGCTCTGTGACTCAACCTCCCACCGAAGCCGCCCTTCCCAAAGGCTTTCGTTTCGCCGCCACCGCCTGCGGCCTCAAAAAAACCGGCGCCCTCGATCTCGCCATTCTTTCCAGCGACGTCCCGGCATCCGCCGCTGCCGTCTTCACGCAAAATCTCGTCGTCGCCGCTCCCGTCACTCTCTCCAAAAAACATCTCGCCGAATCCAAAGGCCACATGCGCGCCGTCGTCGTCAACGCTGGCAACGCCAACTGCGCCACCGGAGCCCAGGGCGATCTCGCCTCGCAACGCACCGTCGAAGAAACCTCTAAACGTCTCGGCATCCCTGCTCACGAACTCTTCATCTGTTCCACCGGCGTTATCGGCGTGCAACTCCCCGTAGAAAAAATTCTCCGCGCCCTTCCCATGCTCGCGCGTAACCGTCGCCCCTCCGCCCGCTCTTTCGCCGAACTTTCTCTCGCCATCTGCACCACGGACACTCGCCCCAAAACTGCCTCCGCCTCCTTCCGAATGTCCGCCAAGCGCATCCATCTCATCGGCTGCGCCAAAGGCGCCGGCATGATTCATCCCAACATGGCCACCACGCTCGCCTTCGTCGCCACCGACGCCAACATTTCTCCGTCTCTTCTGCAGCGAACGCTGCGCGATGTCACTGCGCGAACGATTAACGCGATTAGCGTCGACGGTGACACGTCCACCAATGACACGCTCCTCGTCCTCGCCAACGGCGCCGCCGGTGCGCCTGCCATCGCAAACGGCACCAAAGCCCACCGCCAATTCGCCGCAGCTCTCGAAAGTGTCTGCGGCTCCCTCGCACAACAAATCGTCGCCGACGGCGAAGGCGCTCAGCGCGTCATCGAAATCGAAGTCCGTGGCGCCAAAACCGAATCCGGCGCAAAGAAAATAGCCGAAACCATCGCCACTTCTCCCCTCGTCAAAACCGCTTTCGCCGGCGGCGACCCCAATTGGGGCCGCATCTTCGCCGCCGCAGGTCGTTCGGGCGTCAAATTCGATCCAGCCCTCGTCGAAATCACCATGGCCGGTATCAAAGTTCTCAAACGTGGCCAGCCCCTCGACTTCAACGAACGTGCCGCCAGCAACAAACTTCTCGCCGACCACGTCCCCATCGTCGTCCATCTTCACGCTGGCCAGTCCTCAGCGAAGTATTGGACCTGCGACTTCACCGCCGAATACGTCCGCATCAACGCCTCCTACCGTACGTAAACACACATCGCGTGCAAATCGCACCTCTACGCGCGTAAACTCTCTTCCGTCTTTGTGGGAGCCGCGCAAATGAGCAAGCGTCTCGAAGGGAAAATAATCGTTGTTACCGGTGCGGCCCAGGGCATCGGATTCGAATGTGCGCGCATGGCCGCCGCCGAAGGCGCTTCCGTTGTCCTCGCCGACATCCAGAAAGAGCGCGGCGAAGAAGCCGCCGCGAAAATTCAAAGCGAAGGTTGGACGGCGGCTTTTCAATACGCCGATTTGACGGACGAAAGTCAATGCGCGGCGCTCGTGGACGTAGCCGTAAAGAAATTCGGCAAATTGAATGGCTTGGTAAACAACGCCGGCTGGTTTCCCCGTGCCCGTCTCGAAGAAACCACTACCGACCTTTGGGAAAAAGTGATGCAGGTTAACTTGCGCAGCGCGTTTTACGTAACGAAATTCGCCGTCCCGCGAATGAGGGACGCCAAAGGCGGCAGCATCGTCAACATGGGCTCCATCAACGGCATTCAGGGCTTGCCCAATCTCGTCGCTTACGCTGCGGCCAAAGGCGGCTTGCTCTCGATGACCAGAACACTGGCGGGAGCGCTCGCGGCGGACAGAATTCGCGTCAACTACATCATTCCCGGATGGATCGCCACCGAAGGCGAACTGAAAATCCAAAAAGGCGAAGGCCGCGGCATCGAAGACCTCGAAAAAGCCGGCAAGCGCCTCCCACTCGGTAGAATGCAAACAGTCGAAGACACCGCCTACGCCGCAATCTATTTACTGAGCGACGAATCAGCCCAAGTCACCGCCGCCGTCCTCAACGTCGACGCCGGCGGCTCCATGCTCCCCATTCAGAACGACATGTATCCGGGGTAAGCCAAAAGTGTGGCACAGCCATTCCTGGCTGTGCTCCTACGAGCATCATTCGAAATCGAAAAGCAATTCCTTGACGGATGGAACCGCATACTCACTGATTCCACTTCCAATCCGCAAACTGTTGCCGCAATTCCGTCTTCTTGAATTTCCCCACGCTCGTCCGCGGAATCGCTTCCACAAACACAATCGAATCCGGCAACTGCCACTTCGCAAATGTCGCCGCCAAATACTGCCGCAACTCTGCCACCGTTGCCGAATGTCCCGCCTTCAACACCACCGCCGCCAGCGGCCGTTCCTGCCATTTCGGATGAGGCAATCCCACAACGCATGCCTCTTTCACCGCCGGATGTCCCATCAAACAATTTTCCAGATCCACCGAGCTGATCCACTCTCCGCCCGACTTCACCAAATCCTTCGCCCGGTCGATCAACCGCACATATCCTTCGTCATCCATCGTCGCCACGTCGCCCGTTCGAAACCATCCATCGGCTGTCCACCGGTGCGCCTGATCCGGCGCGTTGTAATACTCCGACGCAATCCACGGCCCGCGAATTTCCAGCTCTCCAGCCGTCGCGCCATCCCACGGACATTCCACGCCTTCCGGCATCGGTTCGCCCGGCGCAAAATCCGCGCGCCGCATCACGCGCAGCTCGATGAACGGTCCCGCCCATCCCTGCTTGCATCGCGCCTCGTACTGCTTATCTTCCGGCCAATCCCACATGTGTTGCTTCAGCAAGCCAAGCGTCGCCAGCGGCGTCGTCTCCGTCATTCCCCACAAATGAATCAGGCGAATGCCAAATTTGTCCAACCCGCGAATCAATTGTTCTGGAGGAGCCGACCCGCCGCACGCCAACCGGATCGGTTTCGAAAATTTCCATCGCGTCGGATTCGCTTCGAGCGCCTGCAGCACGCCCATCCACACCGTAGGCACGCCGCCCGCAAACGTTACGCGCTCCTGCATCATCAAATCCAGGATGCTCTCCGCGTCTACATTTGGCCCCGGAAGCACCAATCGCGCGCCCACCATCGCGCACGTATACGGCAAGCCCCACGCGTTCGCATGAAACATCGGCGCCACCGGCAGCACCGTATCGCAGTGGCTCAGCCCCATCGAATCCACCATCGATTCCGCAAACGAATGCAGCACCAGCGCCCGGTGCGAATAAATCACGCCCTTCGAAGATCCTGTCGTTCCCGACGTAAAACACATCGCCGCTCCGTCATCTTCATCAATCTTCGGCATCGGCACGTCCAGCGAAGCGTTCGCTAGCAATTCTTCATAAGTCAAAAATCCGCTCGGCACCTCACCGCCTCCATACGGCGCCACAATTATTTTTTCAAACGACACGTCCGCCCGGAATTTCTCCAGCACCGGCAAAAGCACATCGTCAATAATCAGAAATCGATCCTCGGCATGCCGCGCAATCGCCGCAATCTCCTGCGGATGCAGCCGCAAATTCAGCGTATGCAAAATCCCGCCCGCACACGGCACGCCGAAAAACGCTTCCAGATGTCCGCTGTGATTCCACATCATCGAAGCGATGCGGTCTCCCGGTCGCATTCCCATTTCAATCAGCGCCGAAGCCAACCGCCGCGCCCGCTGATAAAAATCCCCATAGCACGTTCGCACGATCGACCGGTCCGGCCGTCGCGATACAATTTCAATTCTTGGAAAAAGTTTGCCGTTCCGCTCAAATATATGTTGCAGCGTCAACGGGAAATCCATCATCGTTCCGCGCATGCGTTCCTCGGTGGGCCGCCCTCTTCAGGCTCAAAGTTGCCCGCATCCTAGCATCAAAAAAGCCGCAGCGCCCCATCGGCGGCGCCACTCTTTTCGCTCCCGGCCCTTCACAGAAAATTCGTTGCAAAAGTGGTCAATTTCCGAGAGGATGCAACTGACCGCTGAAGTGCATGGTCCGCGCCCGTGGTGGGAGGGTGTCTTCTCTGCCCGTGGACGGTAGCTGATGCTTCAGCGCGCTCCGCGACTTGCAAGTGGGTTCCGGGCAGAAGGAGTCGGTAAGTGAAGAAGCTCTATGTTGGTAATCTTCCGTTTTCCGCGACGGAGGATAGCCTGCACGAATTTTTCGCGCAGGGCGGTGTAAATCCCTCGGCAGTAAATCTGATTCGCGATCGTTTTACCGGGCAATCGCGCGGTTTCGCCTTCGTCGAAATCACCAATGACGAAGAAGCGGATCGCGCGGTCAATACGATGAACGGCCAGAACTTCGGCGGACGCAATCTGGTGGTGAATGAAGCGCGGCCCCAGACCGAACGCAGCGGCGGTGGTGGTGGCGGCGGCCGGGGCGGCTACGGCGGTGGGCGTGGCGGTCATGGCGGCGGTGGCGGCGGCAGAGGCGGCGGGGGTGGACGCGGCGGCGATCGAGGTGGTGATCGCGGCGGAGACCGTGGCGACCGCGGAAATCGCTGGTAAAAATTCTTTTCCGAGTTCGAAACGGCGGGCCGCCAGGCTCGCCGAGTTACCCCTTCGAAACGTGCGCCGTGGTAGGTCTGTGTCTGGCGACGGCTCTTTCCACACTTCCTTGCCTGTAGCGAAATCTTTCCAGTGAAACGGATTGCAATCCGCGCTCGACGAGCGTGGGAGCGTCGCACTGTGCTTCGGCGGCATCGAGCTGCTCAGTCGTCGCAAAAAGCGCCGGCGACTTCGGCTGAAGGATCGTGCAGCAATCGTGGAAGCGTTCAGCCGAAATTTCATGCGTGCCGATTTTTGTGGCGAGGTCCTGAATCTCCAGTTTGTCGTCTCCAATGAGGGGGCGATAAAGCGGAAGCCGCGCGATCGAACCGACCGATTGCAGATTGCCCAGCGTTTGCGAAGCCACTTGCCCGAGGCTGTCTCCCGTCACCAATCCCTTCGATCGTTCCCGCAGCGCGAGCCGCTCCGCGATGCGCAGCATGAGTCGGCGATAAAGCAAAGTGCGAAACGACTCGTCGGCGTCGGCCACGATCTGTCGCTGCAACGGCTCAAACGGCACCAGATACAATTTCGCGGTGGCTTGCCACGGCACGAGTTTTTCCACGAGACGCCGAGCAACGTGAATCGAAGATTCGCCCGGCTCCGCGCCGCCTCCCCAGAAATGCACAAAGCTTAAATGCGCGCCGCGCTTCATCATTTTGTAAGCGGCCACCGCCGAATCGAAGCCGCCGCTCAGCAAACACGTCAGCCGCCCAGCGGTGTTCGTCGGCAATCCGCCGGGGCCGGCGATGCGCCGCGCATAAATCAAAATCGGTCCGCGCGTCACTTCGATGCGGCAGGTCAGTTCAGGATTATCCAGATCGACTTTTGCCGTGCGTCCCGCCGCTTCGAGTTTGTCGAATAAAACGCCGCCGACTTCGCGTTCAAGAAACATGGAATTGTGCGGGAAGCGTTTGTCGCTGCGCTTCGCGCGAACGGCGAAAGTGGAAAATGATTCGGTCCGAATTTCGTCCCACGCCGTTTCGCAAATTTGCGAAACGACGTCGCCGGCAGTTACTTGACCAAAGGTCTTGTGGCTCCAATTGACCGGACGCGCGACGGCAAGATGCGAAATTCCGAAAACTTGTTGCAGACGGCGCAACGCCAGTTCGAGTTCAGCGGGATTTTCCAGCTCGATGAGATAGCGATCGCCCGGTTGCGTGATCCCCGCAACGGCGATTCCTTCCAGCGCGCGGCGCATCGCGCGGCGCAGTTGGTGCAGAAAAAATGGCCGGTTCCCGAGCTTCAGCCACAGCTCGTGATAGTGGACGACTATGTGCGTAGACGCGTGCATTTTTGCTTGGCGCAGGCAGCGAACTTGCGTAGTATACCGCCAGTTCAGCAGCGCGCCGTGCGTCGAGCTCTCCGGACGCATACACGTATTCGCACCACCTGGCGTGCGGTTCGTGCCGGTAACCCCCCGGCGCAACTTAAGCCCCCGTAACGTGTTTGAAACACTAGTCGAGGAAACTGGCTCGCGGCATTGGATGTGTCGTATCGTCTCCGCCAGCAGCACAGGGACTCTTGTTTACCCTGTAAAGGCCTGCGCTCGGTACGGCGCGAAACCCAGGTGAACCTTTTTGGAGCCTGGGGCATCCAACGCAGTAAGCTAGCCGTCTTAGGTAATGGAAGTGCGAAGAGAAATAGAAGAGGCAGCCGCCGCGAAAGCGGCAAAAGGAACGTGGTAGGTCAGGGCTTTACCCTTGACGCAGCCGAGAAGCATCGTATGACGACTTGGCAAAAACGCGACTGGCAGCAATTCTACGAGATCGCACGTCGTCCGTGGCGCCGTCATCGTCCGCCCCGTCCCGTCTATCCGACGGGCCTCAATCGCGTTCTGCCCGCGCAGGGTTTCAGCCTTTCCGAACTCGACGACGCAGGTGTCGATCTCGAACAAGCCGAACAACTCGGCCTGCCGGTCGATGCCGGCCGCGTCGGCGTCTACGGCCCCAACGTCACCGTCCTCCGCGACTTCGTCCGCTCCTCCCGCAGCCCGGTTTAAAACACTCTGATTTGAATCTTGTGGGGCAGGACTCCAGTCCGCCCGTTTCCGCTCGCGTGTTGACAACGCAATTTCGATATCAAAATTGTTACAGCAGATTCTGCTATCCCCGTATCCTCGGGATGCCGGGCTGAAACCGCGGCGCTACATTTTCGGAATGAATCTCGGAAGTGGTCGCAAATTGCGACCATCTAGGCGCCAAGTCGTGCCCCACCCCCCTCCCCTGTTTTCTGTAAGTACTCATTCCAGAGGGGTTAGGAGGAGGCACCCTCTTGGAGGACGGACGGAATTCCAGTTGTTGCCAGGAAATGCAGAAGTTTTCAAAGAGCAGCGGGACAACGATCCAGTCGCGCCCACAACAACTATGGTAAATTTCATCCACAACGCTAGAACGAAAAATGATTCGAAAAAATTGAACGAAGTGACGGATTTGGTTCAGCTGAACAAATAAAATTGTGTCAAGGACTTTGAAGCAGTTCTCTTTCAGTAGAAGAAGAGCCACCGTTTACAAAGGGGCAAAGCGTGGGCCGGCCGCCTGGAGCTGCCGATCCTTGACTTCACTTGCCCGTTAGGCGATTAATCGCGACCTACTAAGGCTGAAGCCAAAAATCCACCGCTAGCTCGGTCGCTGAGTTCAGCTTTTGTACACCAAGCGCTCCTCCTTCGACCTATACACTCAAACTTAACGGGACTTGAGGGTCGCGTAGCTGCGTCAACGGCTGGCGCGACGTTCTCGCACCAACCAAGTCCAAATCATGACGACCGCAGAGACCGCAACGATCTGCTCGGCCCAAAGAAAGGAAAGATAATCGCCAAAGGCGCCCAGTGGCGGCACGGCGGGCTGTGAGTTGCGCAGAGCAGGTAAACCAAAGAGCAGCGTCACGGAGAGCGACAGAGGCAAGAGGTCGAGCCGCTGGCTCGAGGTTAGCGCTTCGATGCTCATCAGGAGCACGCTCATCGCCAGGGTCATCATCAGCACCATGATCAGGATCGAAACGACGATCACCTGGTCGGCCCGGCGAACAACTAGATTGAAGCCCTCGATTCCTTGTCCCGGGCGCTCCACGCGCTGGCCCTCAAACTTCATACCGGGAAAAGAGGCGGTGATCGAAGACACTATCGGCAGCGATTCGTTCTCCTGAGGTGCGGTCACCCAAAGACCGCTGTGGGCCACCGAGGGCGGGGTGGTTATCTGCTCTCTTTTGTCTTTCGGTAGAGGAGACAGAACGACGCGAGTCCCTTTGGTGACGATCGTGCGGATCGAGGTGTTGTAAGTATCAAAGGGATATTTATTCACGTTCCCGTCAAGCGAAAAGGTCGCTTGGATGGTATTCATCCGCCGCCCGTGCGGGAAGTCGATCTCTTGTGAACCGCGGATGTCGTTGAGGAAAAGCTTCAGGTCCACTGACGGCGTCACGGGGTCTCTGGCAAGGCTACCCTCCAGACGGAAGCTGATGCGGGCGGTTAACTCTGAGGTGCCCAAGTTCACGTCCGCGACGCGGATCGAGATGCTCATATAGTCGCCTGCGATGGGCGTTTCGCTGAGCAGCAGGGACCGCCGCTCGCTCTCATTCAGGTTGCGGTACAACACCGCCAAATAAAAGGCCACGACCAGGATGGTCAGACCGATTTGTACTCGCCTGGACCGAGTCATCACTTGTTATCACAAGAGAGTGAGAGCGCAATTGCCGTATCCTCTGCTCTCAAACGTTCGCCTAGATTCCCCAGCAGAATTGAGGAGGCTGCGCAGCATAAGACCCGTACGCCCGGTTTCAGGTTGAATTTCATGGGAATCAGCCTCCCGATGTCGGCGTCACCTAATCTCCGCGACAGGCTTCGAGGTTTACTGCCTCCAGCCGAAATCGTTGTTGGCGGTGCAAGACACTCTAGAACCGCAAAATCAAACCGGCAGTGCCGTCAAATTCTTTAAGAAAAACGCTGTCACCCTTTTCCCAGCAACCCGCCCAGAACGGATCACACCAAACACCTTCCGTCAGTGTATTGATATAGGTAGGCGACCATTTAGCCTGAAGACGCACTCCAAGATGCTTGCTAAAATTGTATTTGACGCCGCCACCGAATACCCATGCAAAGCGAGTAATGCTATGTACGTGGCTTCGGTCGGGAGCCAGATTGGTTGCGCCGGCTCCAACGAGGACGAATGGCCGGAGTCGGCTTTCGCGATCTTTGAAGTGCACAACGAAGTCTCCGAGATATTGGTTGCTCTTGAGATTGAACACCTTCCGGTCGGGGCCTCCAGTAACGGATTGGGCCAGGGTGCCGGCCTGGTTGTGATTCCAGATGAATTCGAGGCCGGTGCGCGTACCAATCAGGTAGCCGACGCTAACCCCGTAGTTCAACCCGTTTTGCACGTCGACACGCTTGTAGAGAGCAGTCGAGAGATCCACACCACGGTTGATTTCTCCACCAATAAAGGGCGTGACTTCAATGCCCCTTTGGGCCCATGCCACCGGTGACGTCGAAACGGTCCAAGCAATCGCCGCCAATAGAAGATTCGTTTTCACCCTTCTCCCGCTCTTCCATGCTCTTGTTCCGGAGACACACTGTGGCTGGTTATGCGGTTCGCGGAAAACTGTAAGTTGTTACAGATCCACTCACCCAATCCGGTTCAACCCTGTCAGAGATGCCAGTTGCCAGCGTTGTAGGTGGCTCCTAGAGTCGTCTTTACGCAGAGAATTTATCGGCGCGAGAGGGGAAAGCACATGCGAGTCAGGAACGGGACTTGCCGTGACATCCTTGTGGTCTCACTCTTATTGGCAGGTGTCGGTACCAGAGTTCAAGGTCAGGACCAGGAGCGCATGACGGTCCAGGCGACGGCCATGGGGACGAGCACGCAGATGGGCAAGATGGTCCACATCAACATCCACATCGACCAGTTTTCCACGCAGGAGGATCGCAAAGCCTTGATCGATGGGCTCAATCGCTCCGGTCAAGATGGCCTTGTGGATGCCCTCCAACGTATGTCGGGCAAGGGTCGTTTCAGAACCCCCTATGGCGTGGGCAACGAAGTCAAATACATTATCGAATTACTTCCGGACAAAGGACGCCGCCATATCCGGCTGGTCACGGATCGCAGAATTGCCTTCGGTGAGGCCTACGCCTCCACGCGTTCAAAGGACTACAGCGTCGGCGCCGTCGATTTATTCCTTACGTCTGATGGCAAAGGCTCTGAGGGGACGGCGCTGCCGGCATGCAAACTGAAAGTGGACAGGAAGACGCAGCAGATCGAAATCGAGACGTACCAGAACCCCTGGAAACTGACTAACCTCATCATTTCAAAGCAGTAGTAAGCGCTCGGCTAATCGGCGCGGTCAACTCCTTCCATGAGAAGGCCGGTGAGTGTCAAGTCGGTTTTTCTTCTTCCTCCCTGTGAGTTCCTTGTCTTCGAGCCGAGCCGCCTCTGTCGCCATCCTTCCATCCGCACTCTTT
>Ga0137409_10006053_pt1 | contig 12582 bp, 11 predicted proteins | sample CZODoug1_16funga_FD_122059 | JGI IMG/M metagenome (GOLD analysis project Ga0137409, IMG submission 122059) | Vadose zone soil fungal communities from Angelo Coast Range Reserve, California, USA - CZODoug1_16fungal (Hybrid Assembly) | ecosystem: Environmental > Terrestrial > Soil > Vadose zone...
GCAGTGAAAGCGGACAATCCTGAAGTCGTCGAAGCACACAAATGCAAGATCCCGGTGATTCCGCGCGCGGAAATGCTCGCCGAGCTGATGCGAATCAAGTACTCGGTCGCCGTCGCCGGGGCGCATGGGAAGACAACGACCACGTCGATGGTCGGGGAGCTTCTCGCGCACGGCGGGCTCGACCCGACGGTGATCGTCGGGGGCCGGGTCCGTGCGGTCGGCGCACACGCGCGGCTCGGGAAGGGGCCCTTCCTGGTTGCCGAAGCCGACGAGAGCGACGGGAGCTTCCTCCTGCTCAACCCAACGATCGCGGTGGTGACGAACATCGACGCCGAGCATCTCGACTACTACAAGGATCTGACCCACGTCCAGGACACGTTCCTCGACTTCGTGAACCGCGTCCCCTTTTACGGGACGGTGGTCCTGCCCTGGGACGACGCGAAGGCCCAGCCCCTCCGCGACCGCGTGAAGCGCCGCCTTCTGACGTACGGCTTCACGAAGGGCGCGGACTTCGAGGGGTCGGATCTCCACGTGGATTCGCGCGGCGTGCGCTACAGGCTCCGGGCGCGCGGCCGCGACGAGGGCGAGTTCCAGCTCCGGGTAAACGGCACCCACAACGCGCGGAACGCGCTCGCGGCCACGGTGGCGGCCTGGGAGCTGGGCATCCCGATCGCCAAGATCCGCGAGGCGCTGCACGAGTTCAGCGGCGTCAGCCGGCGCCTCGAGGTGCGGGGCGAGGTGCGCGGCGCGATCTGGGTCGACGACTACGGCCACCATCCCACGGAGATCGAGGCCGCGATCGCGGCCCTGCGCGACACCTACGGACGCAGGATTGTCGCGGTCTTCCAGCCGCACCGCTTCACGCGCACGAAAGCCCTGTCCGACCGCTTCCGCACCTGTTTCACGGGCGTCTCGGAGCTGGTGCTCCTCCCGATCTACCCGGCGGGGGAGCCGCCCATCCCCGGCGTCTCCTCGGAGAGCCTGATCGAGGGGATCAAGCAGAACGGAACCGCCTCGGTGCGGATGGCGGCGGATTTCGAGCAGGCCGCGAAGATCGCGCGCGAGATCGTGCACCCCGGCGATCTCCTGGTGACGATCGGCGCGGGGGACGTCTATCGCGTGGGTGAGCTCATGCGGGGGAGTGCCTCGTGAGGGCGGGTCTTCGCACCGCGGCGCGTCTCAAGCGGCCGGAGCGCCGGCGCCGGAATCGACGGATCCTCCTCGCCGCGCTCCTCGGGCTCCTGCTCCTCGCGGTCTTCGCCCGGACGGCGCCGCGCGCGGCGCGGGTGCTCGGGCGGCTGCCGCTCTTCCAGGCGGGCCGCGTGGAGGTGACGGGACTCCTGTATCTCTCGCCCGACGAGGTCCGGCCCTCGATCCCGGTGCGCTCGGGGGAGAGCCTCTTCGACGTGCGCCCCGGCGAGATCGTGCGGGCCCTGGTCCAAAACCCCCGCATCGAGAGCGTCTCGGTCACGCTCCTTCCCGCCGCGGTGCGGGTGAACGTGCGTGAGCGGCGGCCGTTCGTGCTGGTGAACGCGGGCCGCCTCCTCGAAGTCGATTCGACCGGCGTGATCCTCCCGCCCCTGGGACGCGGGCTGATCGCGGACCGCCCGGTGGTGACCGGCCTGGTGCTCGCCGCGCACCGGCCCGGAACGCGCCTCAGCGCCGCCCGGCTCGGAGACGTGCTGCGCGTCGTCTCGCTGCTCGAGTCGCGCGACGTGGGGCTCCTTTCCGAGATCTCGGAGATCGTGGCGAGCGACCCACGCTTCCTCGTGCTCCGGACCTCGCGGGACCAGATCCCGATCCTGATCGACCCGGAGCGCGTCACCCCCCGCTGCCTGATCGCGCTGGCCGCGACGCTCCGCGACCTGCGCGACCGGGACCGGCGGGTGCTGGTGCTGGACGCTCGATATCGGGGACAGGTCATCGTGCGATGCGCGCCCGACAGCCTGGGCGGCGAGACGCCAACGTCACGGGACAAGGTGTAGGGGGGAGGCCGGATGGCGGAAGCGAGAATCTACGCGGGGCTGGACATCGGGACGACCAAGATCACCGCCATTGTCGCGGAGGCCGAGGTGGACGGCGAGGGCATCCGCATCATCGGCGTGGGCTCGGCGCCCTCGGACGGGCTGAAGCGCGGCGTGGTCGTGAATCTCGAGAAGACCACGCGGTCCATTCAGTGCGCCGTGCAGGAGGCGGAGCGGATGGCGGGCCGCACCATCCGCGGCGTCTTCGCCGGAATCGCCGGAGATCACATCCGGGGCATCAACAGCCGCGGCGTGATCGCGGTGTCGCGGAAGGACGCGGAGATCCGGCCGCACGATCTGGAGCGGGTGATCGAGGCCGCGAAGGCGGTGGCCATCCCTACCGACCGCGAAATCCTCCACGTGCTGCCGCAAGAGTTCATCGTGGACGATCAGGACGGGATCCGCGACCCGGTCGGGATGTCGGGCGTGCGGCTGGAGGCGGAGGTCCACATCATCACCGGCGCCGCCTCGGCGTGCCGCAACGTGATCCGCGCTGCGGAGCGCGCCGGCCTCGAGGTCGAGGAGCTGGTGCTCGAGCCCCTGGCCTCGGCGGACGCCGTCCTGACGCAGGACGAGCGGGACCTGGGCGTGGCGCTCCTCGACATCGGAGGCGGCACGACCGACGTCGCGATCTTCTACGAGGGAAGCGTGCGGCACACGGCGGTGATCGGGCTGGGGGGATCGAACGTGACGAACGATCTCGCGATCGGGCTCCGCACGCCGGTGGAGCGCGCCGAGGCCCTGAAGCTCCAGAGCGGGTGCGCGCTCACGTCCATGGTGCGGCCCGAGGAAGTCGTGGCGGTGCCGAGCGTGGGCGGGCGGCTGGATCGCGAGGTCAGCCGGCACATGCTCGCGATGATGATCGAGCCCCGGATCGAGGAGATCTTCGAGATGGGGAAGAAGGAGATTCGCAAGAACCACATCGCCGATCTTCTCGGCGCCGGCGTGGTGCTGACCGGCGGCGCGTCGAACCTGGCGGGCATGGTCGAGCTGGCCGAGCAGGTCTTCGAGATGCCGGTGCGGCGCGGCTTCCCACAGGGGATCACGGGGCTGACCGAGGCGGTGCGGGATCCGCGCTATGCGACGGGCGTGGGGCTGGCGATCCACGCTCACATGTTGGGTGCCCGGCCGAGCGCGGCCGAGCGGGGGGTGTTCAGCCGTATCTCAGTAGGTTTGAAGCGGTGGATCGAGGAGCTGGTCTAACCAGCGGGGACGAGGGGAGGAGTACTGCAATGCTCGAGCTGATCGATGATGGGAAGGAAGTGTTGGGTGCCTCGATCAAGGTGATCGGTGTCGGAGGAGCGGGCGGCAACGCGGTCAACCGGATGATCCAGTCGGGCCTCGGGGGGGTGGAGTTCATCGCCGCCAACACCGACGCCCAGGTGCTGGACCAGTCCTTGAGCCCGCGCAAGCTCCAGCTCGGAACGGGCGTGACGAAGGGGCTGGGGTCGGGCGCCAACCCGAACGTGGGCCGCGACGCGGCCGAAGAGGACGAGGCCCGGATCGCCGAGCTCCTCGAGGGCGCGGACATGGTCTTCGTGACCGCCGGCATGGGCGGCGGCACCGGCACCGGTGCGGCTCCCGTGGTGGCGCGCATCGCGAAGGCGCAGGGCGCGCTCACGGTCGCGGTGGTGACGCGGCCCTTCGAGTTCGAGGGACGCCGCCGCATGCAGCTCGCGGACGACGGGCTCCGGGAGCTCAGGGAACGCGTGGACACGCTGATCGTCATCCCGAACCAGCGTCTCCTCACGATCGTGGACCGCACGACGCCGCTCAAGGAAGCCTTCCGCGTGGCGGACCAGGTGCTCCACCACGCCACGAAGGGAATCTCGGATCTCATCACGGTCCCGGGTCTCGTGAACCTGGACTTCGCGGACGTGAAGACGGTCATGGCGGAGCGGGGGAACGCGCTCATGGGCGCGGGCCACGCGACGGGACCGAACCGGGCGTACGAGGCGGCCCAGTCGGCGGTTTCGAGCCCCCTCCTGGACGACATCTCGATCTCGGGCGCGGAGGCCCTGCTCGTGAACGTGACGGGCGGGGAGTCGATGACGCTCCACGAGATCAACGAAGCGGTCACCGTGGTCGTGGACGCCGCGGGTCACGACGCGAACGTGATCTTCGGCGCGGTCATCGACGAGCACATGGGCGACGGGCTCTCGATCACGGTCATCGCCACCGGGTTCGGGAAAGGCGAGCCGAAGCGGATGGAGCGTCCGATGGTGGGCGTGGCCAGCGGCCAGATGCACGGCTCGCAGCCCCGCATCTACCCGATGGCGGAGCGGGTGGCGGAGCGGGTGCCGCAGCGGCAGCCGGCCATCGCGCCGGCACAGGCGTTGGAAGATCCGTCGATCGAAGAGGAGACCGTCGTGGCGACCGGCCGTCCGGGCTACCGGATGGCGTCGGCTTCGCCGCGCCGGCCGTTCGGACGCGCGATCACGCGGGACAACATGGACGTCCCGGCGTTCATGCGGAAGCAGATGGACTAGGGGAGAAAACGAAAACGATCGAGGAAGCGCGCGCGCGCGTCCTGGCCTAGACGGCCCGGGCGCGCCGCGCTGCTTGCTGCGGCATCCCCTTCTGGACGCGGCCGGTCCGGATGCAGCGGGTGCAGACCCGCATCCGCTTCGGCTTGCCCGCCACCACCGCGCGCACGGGCTGAAGATTCACTTCAAAGCGGCGCTTGGTGACGTTGTTGGCGTGGCTCACGTTCTGTCCGAACTGGACGCCCCTGCCGCAGATGTCACAGGTTCTGGCCATGAAATCCTCCTGAGGTCGTAACGAGCGTCGGAGTATACCCGCGATGATTTCACCTGGCAAGGCCCGGCTAGAGGGCCGTGCTAGCATCAACCCGATGCCCTCCCTCCACGACCCGGTGCGTTTCCTGACGGGGGTGGGTCCCGAGATGGCCCGCCGGCTGGCCAAGCTCGAGATCCGGACCATCCGGGACCTCCTGTTCCACGTTCCGCGCGCCTACCGGGACCGCCGCCTGGTCACCCCGATCGCGTTCTTGAAGCCCGGGACGGAAGCCACGGTGCTCGGCATGCTCAAGACGGTGCGCGTGGAGCGGCGCTTCCGCGGGCGGCGCGACGTCTCGGCGCGGGTCTGGGACGAGACCGGGGACCTGCGCCTGGTATGGTTCAACCAGCCCTTCGTGGAGAAGGCGCTGGCGGTCGGCGAGAGCTACTACTTCTCGGGCCCCGTGGAGCCCTTCCATGACCTCGAGATGCACAATCCGGAGTTCGAGCCGGCCCAGGAAGGGGAGGATTCCCGGTTCCCGCGCGTCACGCCGGTCTACGGGCTCACGCAAGGCGTCGCGCAGCGCTGGCTCCGCGCGCGGATCGAGGACGCGGTGAAATCCCTGCCCGGCATCCTCGATCCGGTGCCCGAGCCCTGGCGCAGGGAGCACGACCTGCCCTCCCTCCGGGAGGCCATGGAGCAGGTCCATTTCCCGGAGACGCCCGAGGCAGCCGAGCCCGCGCGAAGGCGGCTCGCGCTGGAGGAGCTCTTGCGCGTCCAGATCTCGCTCCTCTACGCGCGGGCCCGGCATCGCGCTCGGCGTGCGGCAAGATCCCTTTCGCCGGGGGCCCCGGCATCCGAGCGGTTCAGGGCGGGGCTGCCGTTCACGCTCACTCGCTCCCAGGGCGAGGCGCTGGAGCAGATCGGGCGCGACCTGGACCATTTGGAGCCGATGCGCCGCCTCCTCCTCGGCGACGTGGGCTCGGGGAAGACCGTGATCGCGCTCTGGGCCGCGGTGCGGGCAGCCGGCGCCGGCACCCAGACCGCGATCCTGGCGCCGACCACGATCCTCGCGGAGCAGCACGCCGCCACCGCGGATCGCCTCTTCGGCGGAACGGGGATCCCGTACGCGCTCCTCACCGCGGCCACGACCGCGAAGGAGCGTGCGCATATCTTGAGACAACTCGCGGACGGAACGATCCCGCTCGTGATCGGCACCCACGCCTTGTTGGAGAAGGATCTCGCGTTCCACGCGCTCGGGCTCGTGGTGGTGGACGAGCAGCACCGCTTCGGCGTCCGGCAGCGAGTCTCGCTCGCGAGCAAGAGCGGGATCGAGGACGCACACCTCCTCGTTCTGACCGCCACGCCCATCCCACGCAGCCTGGCCATGGCGCTCTACGGGGACCTGGATCTCTCGATCCTGAGCGAGCGCCCGCCCGGACGCGCGCCGGTCACGACGGAGCTTCTCCGCGCTGGCTCCGTGGAATCCCTCGCGCGCGTGCTCTTGGCCGAGGTGGAGCAGGGTGGGAGCGCCTTCGTGGTCTATCCCGTCGTGGAGGAGTCGGAGGAAACCGACCTCAAGTCCGCGGTCGCGATGGCGCGCGAGCTCTCGCGCGTGCCGGCGCTCCACGCCGCGGGCGTGGCGCTGGTGCACGGACGGCTCAAGGTGGAGGAGCGGCGGCAGGCCATCGACCGATTCCGCTCGGGGGAGGCGCGGATCCTCGTGGCCACCACCGTCGTGGAAGTCGGGCTCGACATCCCGGACGCCACCCTCATCGTCATCGAGCACCCCGAGCGTTTCGGCCTGGCGCAGCTCCACCAGCTCCGCGGACGCGTGGGACGCGCCGACCGCGCGGGCCGGTGCGTCCTCCTCGTACGACGCGAGACGAGCGAGGCGGCCCGGAAGCGGCTCGACATCTTCAAGCGCGTGGAAAACGGCCAGGAGCTGGCGGAGGAGGACCTCAAGATCCGCGGCCCCGGCGAGCTCCTGGGTACGTCACAGCATGGGTTTCCGGAGTTTCGGGCCGTGAATCCGGTCGCCGATCTCGACCTGATCGAGGGGGCCCGGACGCTGGCCCAGGACCTGCTACAAAGGGAGGAGATGAAGGGCGGCGAAGCCAAGCTCAAGAGCTGGATCGAGGCCCATTTCGCCGGGGCGGACCTCTACCTCCAGAGCGGCTAGAGGATTCCCCGAAAGATGGTCCGTTCCAAGCCGATAGAGAGGTAGCCAGCACCCGTTCACAGCATTTCACCGATCGAGGGTCCGGATGAAGGTCGAGTGCAGCTCCTGCCATGCCCGCTACGTCATCCCCGACGAGAAGATTCCGGTGCAGGGAGCGCGCGTGCGTTGCCGGAAATGCCAGGCGGTGTTCTCGGTCGAGCCGGCGGGCGCCTCCGCTCCGACCAACCTCCCGCTGATCCCGCCGACGCCGCAGCAGGCGGCGCCTCCCAGCCTCGGGATGGATCCAGGAATCGTGCAGGGCCCGACGTTCGGAACACCGATGGCGGAGCCAGCGCCGCAGGCGCCGCGTTCCTTCGACTCGGATCCTTTCGCTTCTCAGCCTTCGAAAGAACCTCCCAGCGCGCCGTCCCCGTCGCCTCAGCTCGATCGGTTCGCGAACGCCTTCGCGTCCTCGGCGCCCGCGGTGGCTTCGCCTCCTCCCGCGCCGGCCATGCCGTCCCCGGAGGCGCCACCGGCTCCGAATCCCAACGTCTCGCCGTTCAGCCCCTCGGCCGGGATTCCCGCCGGGCTTCCCGAGGCCGAGCGCCTGAAGCACGAGCGCGCGCGGCGCCTGGCGCGCGTGCTGGCGTCGGACATCGCGATCTACAACAAGGAGAAGAGGGACCGCGGCATCCAGGACGGGAATCTGGTCGCCGTGCTGGGCTACGAGATCAAGAAGTCGTGGGAGGTCTACAAGGAGCGCGTCACGGCGGAGCTCGCGAACGCCACGCCGTACTTCCGCGACGCGCTGAACGAGATGCTGGCCGAGGGGAAGAAGGTCTTCTAGGTCCGCTTCACCGCTTCCACCCCGCATAGCACGCCACCGCTCCCGTAAGAAGCAAGGCGCCCGCTCCCGTCACCGCCATCGAGGGCGCGATCCATTCCCGGCCCAGGAGAACTCCCAGGAGTCCCGCCACCGCGAGCACCGCCACCCGCGTGGAGAAATCGCGCAGCGCGAACACACGCCCGCGCGCGGAGGCATCCACCGCCGCCTGCACGACGGACTCCGTGGTCACGAGGAGGATCGCGACGAAGATCCCCGCCGCGAACGCAACGGCGAGGAGCGCGCCTAGCGAGTACGCGCGCGCGAAGACGAGGAGGGCCACGCCGGTGCCGGCAAGCCCCGCCGCCATCGAGCCGCGCGCCGAAAGCCTTTGCCCCGTCCACGCCGTGAGGAGCGTGCCCGCCACCATCCCGAATCCCACCGCGGAGAGAAGGCCGCCTGTTCCCGAGACGAACGTGTGGAGGCGCTGCCTCAAGAGGGTCGTTCCGGCCACGTGGAGCACCCCGCCCGCCATCCAGAGGAGCACCAATGCCAAGAGCGGCCCCAGCACGGCGCGGTTCCGGACGGTGAGGGAGGCGCCCTCCTTCACGTCCCGGCCCAGCGCGCCGTAAAGGCCCTTGAGGTCCGGGGGACGCGCGCGCCGCTCACGCGCCCGCGGGCGAAGCGCCGCCAGAAAGAGTACCGAGACGAAGTACGTGACCGCGTCGAAGCCAAACCCCCACTTCCAGCCCACGCGCTCGACCAGAAATCCCCCGAGCAAGGACCCCGCGATCGTGGCGAGGACGCCCGCCAGGGTCGCGAGGGAATTCGCTTCCACCAGGTCCTCCGGCTCGACCAGGTCCGGGAGGATGGCGGAGCGCGCGGGCAGGAAGAAGCTGTTCACGAGGTAGAGCAGGAAGACCATGGCGAAGGCGGCGGGGAGGCCGAGGCGCAGGGCGGCGGGGATGGTCAGCAGCACCACGCAGCCGCGCAGGAAGTCCGAGACCAAGAGCACGCGGCGCGTGTCCCAGCCGTCCACCAGGGCGCCGGCCACCGGGCCGATCAGGATGGTGGGGAGGAAGCTGACCACCGGAACGAGCGCCAGCTCGGGGGCTGGATTCCGGGGGTCGCGCGCCCCCTCCACGAGGAGGGAGAGGAGGGCCAGGTACTGGAGCCGGTCCCCGAAGATCGAGACCAGCTGGCCCAGCCAGAGGGAGCGGAAATTCGCGTTGCGGAAAAGGCGGGTCAAGCCTCCGCCGACAAGAGGATCGGGGCGCGCTCTCCCGGGGCCGAGGCGTCCGCGGTGACGCGGCCGGGACCCACGAGCGAGCCGTAGATCTCCTCCAGACGCGCGGCGATCGCGGGCCAGGCGTACCGCCTCGCGGTCTCGACGCCGCGCGCGCCCATCTCGGCGCGGAGGTCACGGCTCAGAAGCATCGTCTTGAGCGCGTCGCGCAACGATACCGGATCGCGCGGAGGCACCATGAGCCCTTCCCGTCCCGGCGTGAGCACGGTCCGGTACCCGGGCAGATCGGTCGCCACGATCGGGACGCCGCAGGCCATCGCCTCCAGGAGCACAATTCCAAAACTCTCGCCCCCGCGCGCGGGGGAGCAGAAGAGATCGGCGGAGGCGTAGTAGCCCGGAAGGTGCTCGTTGCTGACCCGCCCCTCGAAGTGCACGCGGCCGCGGAGCGCGCCGCCCGCCATCCCCTCGATGCGCCGCCGCAGCGCGCCGTCCCCGACGATCACCAGACGGAACCGCACGCGATCCTCCACCAGGGCGGCTGCCGCCTGCATCAGCTCGGGGAGACCCTTCCGGGGGTCGTGCCGGCCCACGAACAGGATCGTGGGCGTGCCGTCCGTGAATCGTGGAAGGCGCGGGAGCCCGGGGCGGAACCGCTCCAGGTCCACGCCGTTCGGCAGGATGTCGACCGGACCGGGGAAATGACGGAGCACGCAATCGCGCGCAGCCTCCGAGACCGCGAGGGCGCGGTCGAGGCGCCGGTACGAGGGAAGCAGCGCCCGCCGGAAGAGGCGGAACGCGAGATCGGACATCACCGTGGAATGGAACGTCCCGACCACGGGCTGCTTCGCGACCCGGAGGGCCAGGAGCGGCAAGAAGGGCGAGACCGGGCAGTGCAGGTGCAGGAGATCGAAGCGCTCGCGCTCGAGAAGCGCCTCGAGCTTCCCGCGGAGCCCGAAGCCCACGGTCATGTTGTTCTCGGCCCCGTTGTAGGGAACCGACAGATTGTGTCCGACGCGGTGCACGGGGTAGCCGTTGGGGTGGGAAGGGCCGTGCGCCCGCTCGGAATAGTGGGCCGTGATGACGGCGACCTCGTGGCCCCGCGCCCGCAGAGCGTGGGCGCTCTGGTCCACATGCTCGGTCACCCCGCCCACGGCGGGGTGGTACGCCTGGCTCAGGATCCCGATCCTAAGCGGCATCGCGGTCCGGAAAGAGCGGCCGGAAGACGCACCACTGGTCGAGGTGCGAGGTGATGGTGCGCTCCTGCGCCTCGGCGATCCGCCGCGTGAGCCGCGCCACGTCCTCACGCAGCGGAAGCTCGGGCCGAGGCACCTCGAATCCGTCGAAGACGACGCGGTGGCCGCCGTCTTGGCCCCGCTCGGCGTGCGCGTGCACCACCGAAGCGCCCGACCGCCGGGCGAGGAGCGCGGGGCCCACGGGGAACCTGACCCGACGGCCGAAGAACAGAGTCTCCACCGAGCGCACGAAGACGTCGCCGTCGGTGAGGAGCACCACAAGGCCCTTCTCGCGGAGCGTCCGGAGGAGGGGGCGGAATCCGTCGCTCGGCGTGCTCACGAGGATCCGTTCCCGTTCCTTGATGCGGCGCGCGCTTCCGGTGAGCCGCGCGTGGAATTGGACGCCGGTCACCACGTGCACCCGGAATCCCAGACGCGCGGTCGCGAGCCCCGCCAGCTCCCAGTTGCCCACGTGCGGCGCCGAGACCACGGCTCCCTTTCCGCGCGCGAGCGCCGCGTAGAGGGTTTCCATGCCCTGAAAACGGAATCGTGCGTCCAGGGCGCGGGAATCCAGTCCACGCTGCGCCATGTATTCCAGGAGGAATCGGTGATAGCTCTCGAAGATCGACCGGGCGGTGCGGTCCAGGTCCCGTGACGGGATGTCGCGCAGGATCCACCCCAGATTCGACTCCACGGCTCGCCTGCGTTTCGAGGGGAGGGCGTACTGGAGGCCGGAGGTGGCGCGCGCGAGAGAACTGAGAAGGGAGACCGGCACGACGGGACGCTACACGAGCGTTCCGGGGAGCGTCAAGAATGCGGGCGGGCTTTTGTTTGACTTGCCGCGCGGGTCGCGCCTAGAGTGCGGCCAGCAGCCCAAGGCGGCGCGGTTTCACCCAGCCGTGGGATGAAACGAGCCAATCGCTCAGCCGCCGAACGCGGTCTCCGAACCGTCCGACTCGAACAGCGCGTCGGCGGTCTCGACCTCGGAAAGGCAGCGGCAGCGGGAGCCTGCGGCCACGTGCGGGCACACGGCGTACACGCGATTGTCGCGCCGGCAATAGACTTCCGTCGCGCGCTTGGCCTGGGTTCGGGTTGCGGGTGCCTGCGGGGTCGTCTTCATGGCGTCCTCCTCGTGGTCCGGACGTAAAGTGTGCGTCGCCGGTCTCACCGCATGCTCGTGCAACGCTCATGCCACGGTGGAGGGAGGGGTCGATGGCGAGTCAGAAGCTGGTGCGGTGCGAGATTCGAAGACCGGATTCCGCCGGTGACGGGACCGTCCGCTACGTTCCGCTCGAGATTTTCGGGCTCTGGGAATTTCTGATGCGGACCAAGCACCGCTTCGAGGTCGCGCGATCCGTGGCGTCGCTCTGGATCGACGTGGACGAGACGCCCGAGGCGGCCTACGGCGAGAACCAGTACGAACGGGTCACCGAGGTCGAGCTCCTGCGCTACTCCGAGCGCGACGGAATGTTCAGCCGCGTGAACCGCTACTTTCCGACGACCGAATACCCCCTGCTCAAGGACCTCCTGCTCCGCCACTACGAGAGCGTCTCGGATCCCAGCGCGCCGCAGCTCCAGATCAAGGAGCGCCACGGGATCTGGATCCGCCGCGATCCCAGGGCTTAGCGACCCCGTCTCGCTCCGGAATTCCCCCTAAAGATAAGGCTCCCACCGGCCGTTCTTGATCTCGAAGCAGGGCGGTAACTTCCCCGAAACCAACGAGAATCGAGGAGCGACGCCATGGTGGTGGTGAGCTATTCGGGACGCGAGATCAACGCCAAGATCGTCTACTACGGGCCTGGTCTCAGCGGCAAGACGACGAACCTCGAGAAGATCTACGACAGCGTTCCCGAGACGAATCGCGGCCGCATGGTCTCGATGAAGACCCAGACCGACCGGACGCTCTTCTTCGATCTCCTCCCGCTCGACCTCGGCGACCTGCAGGTCATCTCGTCGGATCATGCGCCTTATGCGTTCGACAAGACCGGCAAGCTGGCCGCGGGCAAGAAGGCCACCTTCAAGCAGATCGCGAACGGCATGCCGGGGCTCGAAGCGCGCCTGCCCGTGGTGTTCGACGAGATGGTGTCGAACGGACGATTCGACGTGTCGAAATTCGTCGAATGGACCTCGACCAACCCGGCGAAGATCTACGGCCTCTATCCGAAGAAAGGCACGCTCGCGATCGGCTCGGATGCGGATTTGGCGATCTGGGACCCGAAGAAGAGCGTCACCTTCTCCGACAAGACCGTGAAGGACCGCGCCGGCTACACGCCATGGAAGGGCCGCACCGTGAAGGGCTGGCCGACGACCGTGCTGTTGCGCGGCGAGGTGCTGGTCGAAAACGACAGGCTGCGCGC
>Ga0137409_10006054_pt1 | contig 12579 bp, 12 predicted proteins | sample CZODoug1_16funga_FD_122059 | JGI IMG/M metagenome (GOLD analysis project Ga0137409, IMG submission 122059) | Vadose zone soil fungal communities from Angelo Coast Range Reserve, California, USA - CZODoug1_16fungal (Hybrid Assembly) | ecosystem: Environmental > Terrestrial > Soil > Vadose zone...
CCCTGAAAACCGCCCATCGGCTGGTGAATCATCAGGCGCGAGTTGGGCAGGCAGAAACGCTTGTCCTTGTCGCCCGCGGCGAGCAGCACCGCGGCCATGCTGGCCGCTTGGCCGACGCACAGCGTCGAGACGTCGGGCTTGATAAACTGCATGGTGTCGTAGATCGCGAGCCCCGCCGACACCGATCCGCCGGGCGAGTTGATGTAGAAGAAGATGTCCTTGTCGGGGTTCTCGGACTCGAGGAACAGGAGCTGCGCGACGATCAGGTTGGCCGAGATCTCGTTGACCGGCCCGACGAGGAAGACGACCCGCTCTTTCAGAAGCCGAGAGTAGATGTCGTAGGCGCGCTCGCCCCGACCGCTCTGCTCGATGACCATGGGGATGAGCCCCAGGTCCTGCGGTTCCTGACGGATAGCCTGGCCCCGCGGCTCGCCCGCCTGCCAAATCACGCCGCTCATGATGCGGCTCCCATCAGTGCTTCGAAGCTAATTTCCTGTTCCTCCACCTTGGCGCGCTCGAGGACCCATTTCACCACATTCTCCTCGACCGCCAAGCCTTCGAATTCGCTCAAACGCTGCGGGTCCGAATAAACCCATTTTACCACTTCGAACGGCTGCTCATAGGTCTGTGCGTGCGAGGTGACGAGCGCCCTCACCTGCTCGGGCTTGGCCGCCAGCGCGTGCTCCTTCACCAGCTCTCCCACGACGAGCCCCAGAGCGACTCTGCGCCGCGCGCGCTCCTCGAGGACTTGCGGATCGACGGGCAGCTTCTCGAGCTTCACGCCGCGCGCCTCGAGCTCGGCGCGGGCCTGCTGCACCATGCGCTGCACTTCGATCTCGACGAGCGACTTCGGCAGATCGAGGGTCGACGAGTCGACGAGCGCCTGCATGACCTTCTGCTTGACGTCGTTCTCCATCCGCTTCTTGACCTCGAGCTCGACGTTGGTCCTCACGTCGGCGCGCATCTTCGCGATGTCGCCGTCGGCCACGCCCAAGGACCTGGCGAAGTCGGGGCCGAGCTCGGGAACCCTGGGCTCTTCGACCTTCTGGACGGTCACCTCGAACTCGGCGGTCTTGCCCGCCACTTCCTTGCCCGCGTAGTCCGCCGGGAAGCTCACCGGGAAGGTCTTCCGCTCCCCGGCCGTGACTCCGGCCAGTCCGGACTCGAAGTCCGGCAACATGCGGCCCTCGCCCAGGACGACCGCCATGCCGGCACCTTTGCCGCCGGGAAACTCGACGCCGTCGATGCGGCCCACGAAGTCCACCGTCACGCGATCGCCGGTGCGGGACGCCCTCGCCGCGCTTTCCCAGGTTTGACGCTGCTTGCGCAGGATCTCGATGGTGTGCTCGACGTCGGCCTCCTCGACCGGGTGGACCGCCCGCTGGATCTTCACCGCGCCGAGATCGCCGAACTTGACCTCGGGGTAGATTTCGAAGGTCGCGCTGAATGCGAGCTGCTTGCCGTCGCTGACCTCCTTGGGTTCGATGCGCGGATAGCCCGCGACCCTGAGGTTCTGCTCCCGGACGACGTCGGTGAACGATTTTTGTACCGCGTCGCCGATCACCTCCGAGCGCACTTGCGGCCCGTACTGCTGGGCCAGGATTTTCAACGGCACCTTGCCGGGGCGAAAGCCGTCCATGCGCACCGTGCGCGACAGCTTGCGCAGCCGCTGCTCGACTTCGCGATCGATTTCCTCGGCGGGAACCGCCATGTTCAACCTGCGTTCCAGCTTGCCCAACGTCTCGATGTTCGTCTGCATTCCTCTCATCCCTGCTGCTTGGTGCGAAGGAAGGGACTCGAACCCCCATGCCTTGCGGCGCTGGAACCTAAATCCAGTGCGTCTACCAATTCCGCCACCTTCGCAAGGCGGCACCCGCGTGTGATTCTACCGCAAGCCCCCTATACTGTCAGCCTAAGAGCCTGAAACTCCTTGAAAAATAGGGCAATGTCCGCCGCGCATGTCCGTTGAGCACTACGAGAATTTCCCGGTGGCCTCGTTGCTGCTGCCCGCTCCCCTGCGCGAACCGGTCTCGGTCATCTACCGTTTCGCGCGCTCGGCCGACGACTTTGCCGACGAGGGCGACCTGCCCCCCGCCGCCCGGCTGGCTCTCCTCGCCGGGTACCGGGCGGAGCTCGACCGGCTCGGCTCGGGCGCCCGGCCCGAGACCCCGTTGTTTCGCGACCTGGAGGGGGTGATCGCCGAGCGCGGCCTGCCGCTCGCCCCCTTCTACGACCTGCTCGACGCGTTCTCGCAGGACGTCATCAAGCCGCGCTACGCGAGCTTCACCGAGCTGATGGACTACTGCCGCCGCTCGGCCGACCCGGTCGGAAGGCTCATGCTCCATCTCTACGGCAGGTCCGACGCCGCGAACGTGGCGGCATCAGACTCGGTCTGCTCCGCGCTTCAGCTCATCAACTTCTGGCAGGATGTCGATGTTGATTTCCGCAAGAATCGCATTTACCTTCCCCAAGACGAGATGGAACGATTCGGAGTCAGCGAAACCCAGATCGCAGCCCGCGATGCCTCGGGCGGCTGGTGGAGCCTGATGCGGTTCCAGATCGAGCGCGCGAGGACCCTGCTCCTCTCGGGTGCGCCGCTCACGTTGCGCCTGCCCGGCCGGATCGGGCTGGAGATTCGCACCGTGGTCCAGGGGGGCCTGCGCATCCTTGAGAAGCTCGAACGCGTCCAGGGCGACGTGTTTCGGCACCGCCCCGTGCTGACCGCGCTCGACTGGCCGCTGCTCCTTTGCCGCGCGTTGCTCACCCGATGACACCGGACGAATACTGCAAGCACAAAGCCGCTCAGAGCGGCTCGAGCTTCTATTACTCGTTCCTGTTCCTGCCGCCGGAGCGCCGCCGGGCGATCACCGCGCTGTACGCCTTCTGCCGCGAGGTCGACGACGCCGTCGACGAACCAAGCGATCCCGCGGCGGCGCGCGCCGCGCTGCTGTGGTGGCGCGGCGAGGTGGCACAGCTGTTCCTGGGCAAGCCTCAGCATCCGGTGACGCGCGCGCTCGCCCCGTGGATCTCGCCCTTCGCGATCACACAGGCGCGCCTCAACGAGATCATGGACGGCCTGGAGATGGATCTGACCCAGACCCGCTATCTCGATTTCGCCGGCCTCAAGCTCTATTGCCATCGCGTCGCCGGCGTGGTCGGCGAGCTCGCGGCGGGTATTTTCGGCTACCGGAACGCGCGCACTCTCGAATACGCCGACCGGCTCGGCCTCGCATTCCAGCTCACCAACATCATCCGTGACGTCGGCGAGGACGCGCGCAAGAATCGCGTCTACCTTCCCATGGACGAGCTCAGGGAGTTCGGCGTCACGATTGCCGACATCATCGACGCCAGGCACACCGAGAATTTCGCGCGGCTGATGCGCTTCCAGGCCGAGCGCGCACGACGCTGCTACGACGAGGCGCTCTCGCTCCTCCCCGCCGAGGATCGCCAGACGCAGAGGCCGGGCCTCGTGATGGCCGCGATCTACCGTACCCTGCTCGACGAGATCGCCGACGACGATTTCCAGGTTCTCAGGCAGCGGGTCGCCCTCACGCCGGTCCGGAAGCTCTGGATCGCGTGGCGCACCTGGGCCACGGCTTGAATCGAGTTGCCGTCGTCGGCGCCGGCTGGGCGGGGCTCGCGGCGGCGGTGACCCTCGCCGAGCGTGGCATTCCCGTCTCGGTACTCGAGGCCTCGCGCAGCCTGGGGGGCCGCGCGCGCCGCGTCAGCATCGACGGCGTCGACCTCGACAACGGCCAGCATGTGCTGATCGGCGCATACCGCGAGTGCCTGCGGCTGATGCGCCTCGTGGGCGCGGACCCCGAGCGGCTGCTCGTGCGGCTGCCGTTCGAGCTGCGCTACGCCGACGGCTTTCACCTGCGCGCGCCGCGTCTGCCCTACCCGCTCAACCTCGGGGCGGCGCTCCTCGGCGCCATGGGACTCTCCATTTCGGAGAGCGCGAGCGCCGTGGCGTTCATGGCGTCCCTGCGCCTGCGAAATTTCAGGATCCAGCCCGACCGCACGGTCACGCAGCTGCTCGACGGGCACGGACAAGCCGGCAAGCTGCGTACGCACTTGTGGGAGCCGTTTTGCGTATCGGCGCTCAATACTCCGGTCGAAGCGGCGTCAGCGCAGGTTTTCGCGAACGTGCTGCGAGACGGCCTCACCGGCTCGCGCGCTGCGAGCGATTTCCTCATCGCTCGCAGCGACCTCGGCCGGGTGTTCCCGGAGCCCGCCGCGGACTACGTGAAGGCACGCGGCGGCGAGATCAGGCTCGGCGAGGCGGTACGACGCGTGGCGCGCATCCCAGGCGGGTTTCGCGTCAACGATGCGCTCGAGTTCTCCTCGGTCGTGATCGCCTGCGCGCCCCAGCACGCGGGGCAGCTCCTGGTGCAACTGCCCGAGCTGGCCGACGCGCTGTCGCGGATCAATTCGTTTGGCTACGAGCCGATCGTCACGTGCTACTTGCAATATCCCGAGTCGGTATCGCTGCCATCGCCAATGCTGGGTTTCACAGGCGGAGTCCTGCAGTGGGTCTTCGACCGCGGCCGGATCGGCGGAACGAGAGGATTACTCGCCGCGGTGATCAGCGCGTCGGGGGGGCACGAGGCGCTGTCGCGCGAATCGCTCGTCGATAGGATCCAGACCGAGCTGCGCGCGGTACTCGGCCCGCAGGCCAAACCGCACTGGTCGCAGGTGATCACCGAAAAGCGCGCGACGTTCTCGTGCAGGCCTGGAATCGAAAGGCCGGCGGGACCCACTCCACTTCCGGGCTTGCACCTCGCGGGCGACTACATTGCGGGCAGCTATCCCGGGACGCTCGAGGCCGCCGTGCGTAGCGGTGTCGCGGCGGGGATGAGAGCCATAGGCCTGCCCTAGGATCCTTCGGAGCGCTACACTCCGATCGCCCTTAGATCCAACTTCTTCCCCCGCACGGGCGGACACCAGTAGTACGCCCCCGTCACCGGCCGCGTAAACGTAAACAGCGCGTCCACGGTCCCGTCGTCGGCGCCCGCCATGCGCTTCAGCTGCGCGTCGAAGGCGTCGAGCGACTTGCCGAAGGCGACGAACATCAGCCCCGCCTGCGCCGCGTCCGCCCAGGGCATCGATCGCCGCCAGACGAAGGCCTCGGGCGTGAAGTCCTCCTGCGCCGTGCGCTTGACGTGCGCGTACGCGGGCGCGTTGCCGAGCTCCTTGTTGTCGCTCTTGCGCCGGCCGATGCTGTTGTCCTGCTGCTTCGACGGCATCGCCGCAAACCGGTCCAGGTCGTGGACCCACTGCTGTACGGCGACGAAACTCGCACCGCCGTACCCCGGCCGCTTGTCGCTCACGATCGCCGTCTCGACGGCCTTCTTGCCCTTGGGATTCTCGGTGCCGTCCTCGTAGCCGGTCAGGTCGAGCCCCTTGCCGTACTTGAACGCATCCACCGCGCCGGAGAGCTCGAACGCGGACGCGAGCCTTTTCTCGAGCGCGCGCGCCCGCAGCAGGATCTCGCCGCGGTCGTCGCCGCGCACCCAGCACCACAGCGCCGCCGGCGTAGACGGCACTTCCACGCCTTCACCGTGATAGTGCGGGAACGGCTTCAGCCCGGCGATCTCCTTTTGCAGCGCGAACACGAGGAGCGCGCCGATGCCGATCACGCACGCCTTGCCGTCCGCGGCGGAGGTCAGGGCTTTCAGCTCCGCCTGCGGCCGTGCGCCCTGCTTGAGCGCGAAAGTGAGATAGCGGGCGTGAGCGGGAACCGGCCCCAGGATTCCGGGTTGTGCCTTGTTCATTCCCTGTCCCTCATTTCTTGAAGCTGCGGACCGCTTCAGCGACGCTCGCCACGGAAACGATCTCGATGCCGTCGATTTTCTGCTTCGGCTGGTTGGCCCTGGGGATGATCGCACGGGAAAAGCCGAGCTTGGCCGCCTCCCTCAGGCGCTCCTGACCGCGCGGCGCGGGGCGCACCTCGCCGGCGAGGCCGATCTCGCCGAACACCGCTAGCTTCTCCGGGATGGGCTTGTCGGTGAGCGAGGACACGATCGCGAGCACCACGGCGAGGTCGGCCGCGGGCTCCGATATGCGCACGCCGCCCACGGCGTTGACGAACACGTCCTGGTCGTAGCACGCGATCCCCGCGTGGCGGTGCAGCACCGCGAGCAGCATCGCGAGCCGGTTCTGCTCCAGGCCCACCGAGAGGCGGCGCGGGTTGGGCGCGTGCGCCGTGTCGACGAGCGCCTGGATTTCGACCAGCAGCGGTCGCGTCCCTTCCTGCGTCACCAGCACGCACGACCCCGCCACTTCTCCCGCGTGCTGCGAAAGGAAGATCGCCGACGGATTGGTCACGCCGCGCAGCCCCTTGTCGGTCATCGCGAACACGCCGAGCTCGTTCACCGCGCCGAAGCGGTTTTTCAGCGCGCGCACCAAGCGGAAGCTCTGGTGGGTGTCGCCTTCGAAATACAGCACCGAGTCGACGATGTGCTCGACCACACGCGGGCCGGCGATCGCGCCCTCCTTGGTGACGTGGCCCACCAGGACGATGACCGTGCCGCTCGATTTGGCGTAGCGGGCGAGGTGCGCGACACACTCGCGCACCTGGGAGACCGAGCCGGGCGCCGAGGTCAGCTGCTCCGAATACAGGGTCTGGATCGAGTCGACGACCGCGATCTCCGGCTTCACCTTCTCCAGCGTGGCGAGGATGCGCTCGAGCTGGATCTCGGCGAGCAGGTCGAGCTTGCCCGGGTCGAGCGCGAGGCGCCGCGCGCGCAGCGCGATCTGCTCCACGGACTCCTCGCCGCTTATGTATACAGCCTTGCACGAGGCGCTCATGGCGGCGAGCGCCTGCAGCATCAGGGTGGACTTGCCCACGCCCGGGTCGCCGCCCAGCAGCGCGACCTCGCCGGCGACGAAACCGCCGCCGAGCACCCGGTCGAGTTCCTCGATCCCGCTCGTCATGCGGGGCGCCTCCCGCGCGCTCACCTCGGCCAGCCGCTTCAGCTCCGAGCTCTTCGCGACCCCGGAAAAGCGATGCTTGGAGACCGTCTCCGCGACGCTCTCGACGAGCGTGTTCCAGGCGCCGCAGTGCGGACACTGGCCCTGCCACTTCGGCGATTCGCCGCCGCACTCGGTGCAGGCGTAGACCGACTTCGCCTTCGCCATCAGCCGCTCTCCGAAACCGGAACGCGCGGCGACAACGCGCAGAGCAATTCGTAGCTCACCGTTCCCGCGCGCGCCGCGACCTCGTCGGCCGACAGCCCCTCGCCCCAGAGCGTAACGGGCGATCCCACCGCGGCCTCCGGAATCCCGGTCAGGTCGGCGAACAGCATGTCCATCGCCACGCGCGCGACGGTCCGCGTACGCTTGCCGCCCACCAGGATCGGCGTGCCGATGGGGGCGTGACGCGGGTAGCCGTCGGCGTAGCCGCAGGCCACGATGCCGATGCGCATCGGCGAAGCCACCGTGAAGGTGCAGCCGTAGCCGACGCTGTCGCCTGCGGCGAGCTCGCGCACCGCGATCAGCTCGGAGGAGAGGGTCATGACGGGCTCGAGGCCGAGCTTCTCGGCGCTCTCGTCGGGAAACGGCGAACAGCCGTAGAGCATGATCCCCGGCCGCACCCAGTCGGTATGCGCCTCAGGGTACCGCAGGATCGCAGCGGAGTTTGCGAGGCTGCGCGGAGCGCTTAGCCCGGCGGTCATCCCGCCGAACCGGTCGAGCTGCCATTTCACTCCACGCTTGCCGTCGGCGTCGGCGAAATGGGTCATGAGCGTGACCTCGCCGGCGCAGCGCGAAAGCCGTGCGATCGTGTCGCGCGCGCCGCTCCCGAAGCCGAGCCGGTTCATCCCCGTATTCAGCTTGAGGTAGACCGGGATCTTCGACGGCAGGCGCGCCTTCTCCAGCATCGCCAGCTGCTCCGCGTCATGCACCACCGTGGTGATTCCGTTCGCCGCGATCGGCTCGAGCTCCTCCGGCGAATAGAATCCCTGCATCAGGAGGATCGGGCGCTTTTCGCCGCTACGGCGCAGCTCGAGCGCCGCCTCGAGCTCGATCAGCGCCAGGCCGTCGGCGTCCAGCGCCCTCGCCGCCCGCGCGAGGCCGTGCCCGTAGGCGTTGGCCTTCACCACCGCCCAGACGCGCGAGCGCGGCGCCCGCCGCCTCGCCACGCCCAGGTTGTGGCGCAGAGCGGCGGAGTCGATGCGGGCGCGGATCGGGCGCATGGCGCGGCTATTCAACCATAAACTTCCTGCGGGCGTGGTATAAAGCGGCGCAGAATGAATCGCACCTTCTACACCATCATGGGGGCGCAGTTTTTCAGCTCGCTCGCCGACAACGCCCTGCTGATCGCCGCGATCGCGCAGCTGCTCGAGCTCGACGGGCCGGCGTGGATGGTTCCGCTGCTGAAGTTCTTCTTCACCGTCTCCTACGTGGTGCTCGCCGCCTTCGTCGGCGCATTCGCCGACGCCATTCCGAAGGGCCGCGTGATGTTCATCACCAACACCATCAAGATCGTGGGCTGCGTGGCGATGTTCTTCACCGACTACGTGGAGTTCACCGGGATCCCCGGCTACGCCCTGGTACTCGGCGCGTACGCCGTGGTGGGGTTCGGCGCGGCGGCGTATTCCCCGGCCAAGTACGGGATCCTCACCGAGCTCCTGCCGGCGGAGAGGCTGGTCGCCGCCAACGGCTGGATCGAGGGCCTGACGGTCGCGTCGATCATCCTCGGCACCGTGCTCGGCGGCGCCCTGATCAGCCCGCGCATCGCCTCGATGCTGCTCGCGATCGACGTGCCGCACATCGACACCGGGATCGAGACCCCCGCCGAGGCCGCGATCGTCGTCATCTCCACCCTCTACGTCATCGCCGCGATCTTCAACCTCTTCATCCCGGACACCGGCGCGCGCTACGGCAAGCAGCAGACCAACCCGGCGCTGCTGATGCGCGACTTCTACCTGTGCCTCACGATGCTGTGGAAGGACAAGCTGGGGCAGATCTCCCTCGCGGTGACGACCCTTTTCTGGGGTGCCGGTGCGACGCTGCAGTTCCTGGTGCTGCAGTGGGGTGCGGTGCACTTGGGGCTGCCGCTCGACAAGAGTGCGGTCCTCCAGGGTGTCACCGCGATCGGAGTGGCCATGGGCGCGGTGCTCGCCGGCCGCTTCATCACGCTCAAGCGCTCGCTCGACGTGCTGCCCGCGGGCGTAGCGATGGGCGCCATGGTGATGCTCATGATCTTCGTTTCCAACATGCCCGTCGTCTACGCGCTGCTCATATTCATCGGCATGATGGCCGGCTTCTTCGTCGTGCCGATGAACGCCCTGCTGCAGCACCGCGGCTACGTCCTGCTCTCCGCCGGGCATTCGATCGCGGTGCAGAATTTCAACGAGAACATCTCGATCCTGGTCATGCTCGCGATCTATTCCGCGATGATCAAGGCGTCGTTCCACATCAACACCATCATCCTCGGGTTCGGATCGTTCGTCGTGGTCACGATGTTCGCGGTGATGCTGCGCCACCGTTACAACCAGGCGAAGGGCGATTCGCTGCACCTGATCGGGATGAAGACCGACCCCCAGCGCTTCTATCCTTGATTTCCGGGGCCGCGCCCCCAAATCTGCTCGATCATGGGCGCGAATCTTCCAGACGAAGTCCTGCTCGATGCCTACTCCTCGGCCGTGGTCGCGGCGTCCGAGCGCGTCGGCCCCGCGGTCGTGCATATCCAGGTCATGCAGGCTCCGCGCCCCGAAAACGGGAACACGCCGCGCGGCGGCACGGGCTCGGGGTTCGTGTTCACGCCCGACGGGTTCATCCTCACCAACAGCCACGTCGTCCACGGGGCTCGCACCATCCACGTCACGTTCGCGGACGGGACCAGCCAGGACGCCGACCTCGTCGGCGACGATCCGGACACGGACATCGCCGTGATCCGCGTCGGCGGGCACCAGTTGCCCGTCGCCGCGCTCGGCAGCTCGCGCGCCCTGCAGGTCGGCCAGCTCGCGATCGCCATCGGCAACCCCTACGGCTTCCAGCACACGGTGACGGCCGGCGTGGTGAGCGCGCTCGGCCGCAGCCTGCGCTCCATGACCGGCCGGCTGATCGACGACGTCATCCAGACCGACGCGGCGCTCAACCCGGGCAACTCCGGAGGCCCGCTGGTGAATTCGCGCGGCGAGGTGATCGGCGTGAACACCGCGATCATCCCGTTCGCCCAAGGGATCTGCTTCGCCACGGCCATCGACACCGCGAAATGGGTGGTCGAGCAGCTGCTGCGCTTCGGCCGCGTGCGGCGCGGCTACATCGGCGTCGCCGGCGCGACGATAGCGATTTCGACGCGCGCGCAGCGCTTCCACGGGCTCGCGGCCGGCGCCGGCGTGCGCGTCGAGTCGCTGGAGGCCGGGGGCGCGGCCGGGCGCGCCGGCGTCGAGCCGGGCGACGTGATCATCGGCTACGACGGCGAGGATGTCGCCGGCGTCGACCAGCTGCACCGGCTGCTGAGCGAGGAGCGAATCGGAAAGAAGACCTCGCTGACGCTGCTGCGCCGCGCGCAAAAGCTCGAGCTGCCGATCCAGGCCGAGGAGATGCCGGAGCGGCCCTAGAGCACGACCGGTTTGTCCGGCAGCTCGTTGCGGCCCTCGCCCGTCGGCGGGAAGTGCGCCGCCAGCAGGTCGCTCACCGCGCGCACCCCGATCACCGCGCCGCGCTCGAACTGCCTGCGCGCGAACTCCTGCTGCATCTCCCCGCAGATCGCCTCCCAGGCCGCCGTGCCGACCTTCGAGTGGATCCCGCGGTCCGCGACCAGCTCGACGCGCCGGTCCGCGAGCAGCAGATAGATCAGCACGCCGGCGTTGTGCTCGGTGTCCCACATGCGCAGGCGACCGAACCAGCCGATCGCGCGCTCGCGCGAGCTCACGCCGTGCACCAGGTCGGAAATCGGCAACGAGGGCTCGACCGCGACGCGCAGCTGTCCGCCGTGGCGCAGTTCCTCCTCGCCGATCGCTTTTTCGATCGCATTCATGGCCTCCGGCGGGAAGGCGCGCGCCACCGACTGGTGGTCGGTGAACAGATGCCGGACGAGGCGCTTCCAGTTCATCGCGTCACCAGCTCCCCGAGGCGCCGCCGCCCCCGAAGTCCCCTCCGCCCCCGCTGAAGCCGCCGCCTCCGCCAAAGCCCCCGCCTCCACCAAAACCCCCGCCTCCCGACCAGCCACCGCCGCTGGTCCAGCCGCCTCTGCGGCTCGCCATGCCGTTGACGAGCGTGATAAAGAAGCCGATCAGGCCGCCGATCACGGCGAATGCGAGCACGCCCGCCGCAAACCAGACGATCGCGCCCACGATCGCGCCCGACACCGCCGCGCCCGGTACCCTGCCGAAAACACGCCTGAAGATCGCGTCGCCGAGCACCAGCGCGACGAACAGCCACAAGATCGTCTGGAAATCGATCCCCTGCAGATCGACCGTCCGTGCTCGCGGCGCCGGCAACGGCTCGCCCTCGATCAGCTTCATGATCGCGTCGGTCCCGGCGGCGACGCCGCCGTAGAAGTCGCCGGATTTGAAGCGCGGCGCGACGACGTCGCTCACGATGCGCTTCGCCAGCGCGTCGGGGATCGCGCCCTCGAGGCCGCGGCCGACCTCGATGCGCAGCTTGCGGTCGTTCTTGGCGACGACCAGGATGGCGCCGTCGGCGACCCGGTCTCGGCCGATCTTCCACGCCTCGGCGAGGCGGATCGAATACTGCTCGATGGTCTCGGGCTCGGTCGAGGGCAGAAGCAGCACCGCGATCTGGCTGCCCTTGGCGCGCTCGAAATCCCGCAGCCGCGACTCGAGGGTCTGGATCTGGGAAGCGGACAGCGTGCCAGTCAGGTCGGTGACGCGAGCCTGCAGCGGCGGAACCGCGACCTCGGCCGCGGCGGGGAGCGCGACGAGCAGCGCCGCGCCGGCCGCGACCGAGGCGAGCCAGCGTTTGAGCATCAGGATCTACTTCTTTCCGAAGTCGACCGTCGGCGGCTTGGCGATCGCCTTCTCGTCCTCGACCGCGAAGTTGGCCTTCGCCTGGTAGCTGAACATCATCGCCGTGAGGTTCGACGGGAACTGCCGGATCAGGACGTTGTACTCCTGCACCGACTTGATGTAGCGGTTCCGCGCCACCGCTATGCGGTTCTCCGTGCCTTCGAGCTGCGCCTGCAGATCGCGGAAATTCGCGTCCGACTTCAGTTGCGGGTAGTTCTCTGCAACCACCAGCAGTCTGGAAAGCGCCTGGCTCATCTGCCCTTGCGCTTCCTGGAACTTGCGGAACGCGGCCGGGTCGTTGATCAGCTCGGGCGTCGCCTGGATGCTGCCGACGCGCGAGCGCATCTCGGTGACCTGCGTCAACACCTGCTGTTCCTGGGCGGCGAAGCCCTTGACGGTGTTGACGAGGTTCGGGACGAGGTCGTTGCGGCGCTGGTATTGATTCAGCACCTCGGACCACGCGGACTTGACCTGCTCGTCCGCCCGCTGGATGTCGTTGTAGCCGCAGCCCGCTAGGGCTGCTACCGCCAGGACCAGGAATGCCGACCAGACTTTGCGCATGGGTTCCTCCCGAATGGCAACGGCGCGTAAATGGTGGCGG
>Ga0137409_10006055_pt1 | contig 12579 bp, 12 predicted proteins | sample CZODoug1_16funga_FD_122059 | JGI IMG/M metagenome (GOLD analysis project Ga0137409, IMG submission 122059) | Vadose zone soil fungal communities from Angelo Coast Range Reserve, California, USA - CZODoug1_16fungal (Hybrid Assembly) | ecosystem: Environmental > Terrestrial > Soil > Vadose zone...
GGCCAGTCGGCGGCGATTCCCTCTTTCAAATTGGCTTCGAAATCGAGATCGCTCCAGCGATAGCTCTGGCGGCCCCACGTGATGGATTTGCCGCCGACCTGGCGTCCACGAATCCAGGAGAAATGTTTGCCGGGATCGCTGGAGTAGGGATTTTCCTGGTCATTGACGAAAAACTGATGGGAGTATTCATCGCAGGCGTAGTAGACCTCGCGCTGGATGGGCTGGGTGCGCTGGCGCTCGCTGCGATCGTCCCAGCCACGGTGCTTGAGTTCCCAAACGGGGACGTGCTCGACATAATCGCGCTCGGGGACGATGGAACGTCCCGCTTCGAGGACCAAAGTATTGAGGCCCTTTTCGGTGAGCTCTTTCGCAGCCCAGCCGCCGGTGATGCCTGAACCGATAACGATTGCATCGTAATTTGTCGTTGCCATGTTCGCTCCCTTTTTTCAGGCGTCTCCGAGACCGGGGCCGCGCGGAACGCAACCGTGCTGGGCACCGGGAATAATTTGAAGTTTGAGTTCCAGGGTGAAACCAATTTCGGAAGTGTAATACCCGTGAAGGGTGATGTTTTTGAAGACGGAAAAGAAATTGCCTTCGAGCTGCCTGTAGGGGTTTTCCACTTCGTCGTCGCGGCGAGGCGGGCGGATGGCCGATTCGAACGCAGCGGCTTCGTCCAGGGCGCGGAGAAGCGTGAGCTGTTGCAGAGGCGGAGTGTCCACAAAATCTTTAGCGAAGAGTTCGTTGCTTTTCTTGTCGACGCCGGCGAGGCCGTCGAGAAAATTCTTGCGCTCCGTATCGTTCGCCCACTCGGTGAGAATGACGTCGATAAACTCGTTGACGCGGGCGCCCTTCGCGCCAGGGGTGTCCGTCTCAGGAATGATCTGATCGATCATGGCGACAACGGTGGCGTTCTGGTGCGGATTGAGAGTGCGGAGCGCGTAGCCAGCCGCAGGATGGGCGCCGCGAAAGAATGCAAACATGTCCGTGGAAAGTGCGGGTAGCGCAGCTCCCGCGGCAAGCATTCGTAACATTTCACGCCGATGCATAGAACCTCCCTGAGTGAAGCGTGTTGGAAGACTGTTTCTTATCGGGACGGCCGAACTTGATCGCCATTTCGCGGGCGGCGCGAAGCGCGGGCACCGTTTCGCCCTTGGGCATGAATTCCATCGCGACGTAGCGACTGTAGCCGAGTTCGCCGAGCTTTCGATAAATGTTTGGATAATAGATTTCGCCGGTTCCGGGATCGTGGCGGCCGGGAACGTCGGCGACGTGGACGAGGCCGATGAGATCGATATTTTTTTCGAGCTTGGCGATGAGGTTGCCGGCGGCAATTTGTTCGTGAAAAAAATCGTAAAGAAATTTGACATGGGGATTGCCGACGGAGCGCACGATTTCGAAGCCTTCGGCGGAAAGCGTGAGGAAATATTTGGGATTTTCTTCGGGATCGATATTTTCGATGAGGAGCTCGATGCTGTTTTCCGCGGCGATTTCGCCGCCGCGTTTGAGGGTTTCGATGCAATTGGCGTGCATTTCATTTCGCGAGAGACCGGGAACAGCGTCGCCGGTCTGCATGATGAGGCGAGTGCACTCGAGTTCGCGCATGGTGGGAATAAATTCGCGGAGAGATTTGAGGAAGACTTCGCGAGCGGAGGCGTCGGCCAGGGGCTGCCAGACGCCGGTGGTGCCGTCGAATTCGATGCGGAGTTCGCGTTTCTTGCGGCGAGCGTTGGCAAAATCCTGCTTTTTCCAGTCCTTGAATTCTCTGACCAGCTCGACGGCGTGGTAGCCCGCTTCGGCTACTTTTTCCAGGCGCTGTTCGAATGGAAGATCGCGGTAGATAGTCCAAAGCATTACGGAGAGAGAGAAAGGAACGCCCTCGGGTTCGGAGGCAGCCGACGCGGCGCGCGCCATCGTCGATGGGCCGGCAGCGGCACCGGCCAAAGCCGCTGCGGCACACGCGCCGACAAATTCGCGTCTTCGCACGCTATTCTCCCAAAAGTTCCCGGCGGACATTCTTTAAGACGTAAGCCGCGCGCTCGACGCCCATTTCTCCGGGCAGAATCGGGTCTTCATTTTCGATGCTAAGAATGCCTTCGAATCCGACGTCCATGTAAGCCTTAATGACAGACTTCCAGAGGCTGGCGCTGTGACCGTAGCCAACAGCGCGGAAAGTTTCAGACGCGGAGTCGAGATCGGACTTTTCGAAGGCGAAGTTCAGGACGCCGTACTTGTTGACATTTTCGGGATAGAAAGTGGTGTCCTTCATGTGCGCGTGAAAGAGGGCGCCCTGCTTGCCGAGGAAATGAATGACTTCGACGGGATCGCAGCCTTGCCAGAAAAGGTGGCTCAGATCGCAGTTCGCGCCGATTTCTTCGCCGACGGCTTCGCGGAGCTTCATCAGCGTTCGAGGGTTGTAGACGACGAAGTTCGGATGCATTTCGAACGCCAGGCGTTTGATGCCGTGATCGCGCGCGTATTTGGCCGCTTCCTTCCAGTAGGGGATGACTTTTTCCTTCCATTGCCAATCCTGCATCTGGGCGTACTCGGGAGGCCAGCGGTAAGTGATCCAGTTTGGCTGGGTGTCTTGCGGCGTGCCGCCGGGACAACCGGAAAAGCCAACGATGACTTTCACGTCGAGCATTTCGGCGAGGAGGACGGTCTTGCGAAAGGTGCCTATGTCTTTCTGGGCATGCTTGGCATCGGGATGAACGGGGTTCCCGTGGCAACTGAGGGTGGCAACGCGAATCCCCTTGTCTTCAAATTTTTTCTGCCAGGCCTTGGCCTTGCTGCGATCGGCGATGAGCTCGTCGAGGGGACAATGGCGATTGTTGGGATAGCCGCCGGTCCCGATTTCCATGGCCTCGAGGCCGAGGGCGCTGACCTTATCGAGCATGGCGTCGAGAGAGAGATGTTCGTAGACGGGGTCAAAGACGCCGATGGGAATCTTGCGGAGGGAACCTGAAGGCTTCGGGGGACGAGAACTTGATGACGGAGCGCCGGCTGCCACGACATCGGCGACTTTTGTCGAACCCGGAATGGCAGCGGCGAGCAGGCCCCCGGTGGCAGCAAGAAACTGTCTCCGGTCGAGAGCGGAGTCCTTGCGCGGTTTCTTCATGCGCGTCTCCTCGGCAAACGCAGCAATGGAGTAAGCAGCAATGTTTCCGACGCATTATACGTCAGTGTGACGGCTAAACAAGCGGCGAAAATCGTTTTTCTAATGGATTCCTGTGGATTGCGAGGGGCAGCAGGCTCATGCACAGGTGAGGCGCGCTGCGAAGGGTGCGCGCCGCAGCGCGCAGGGGTGGCGAAAGTGCAGGATGCGGGAGGTCGCCGGAAATAGTGGGTAAGAAAATCAGCGGTAAGAGGACACAGCGAATGTCGATTTTGCGGCCTCCCGTTCGACATGTAGGTAGAGCCAGGGAAGGTGCCCTGGGGAGGCCGTTATGGAAAGGAAGCACACACGCACTCCGAGACTTAGAACGATTGGCGTAACTGCCCTCGGCGGGCTCGGGATTTATTTTCTGTTGGAGAACTTGGGATGCGCCGCAGGCCAGTTAAGGGAACTTTTCTGCGGCGTGGCGGGGGGTAGGCTGGGGGTGCTCCCTTCCATCGTCGTGGCGGCCTGGCAAATCATGCAGGCGAATGGGCTTGAACACCGGCTTTTGGAGTGTTTGTTCCAGTTGTTGCTATCCCTTTGGCCGCTACTCCTTGCTGTGGCCGGGGCGAGCTAGCGGGTGGAAGCTTCGAGCGATAAGGTTAAGCCGTGCCAACACTTAACAAATTCTCTCAAAAAAGCTACCGTATTTGTCGATTTCACCGTTGCTCGTTCGACGTGTAGATGGAGGCCGAGTTCAGCCTATCGAGGCTGTCAGGAAGCCCGGCGCCAAACGAGGAACTATAAACCAACAGGAGATATTGACGATGCGATTCATGGTAATAGTGAAAGCGGACAAGAATTCGGAAGCAGGAGTTCTGCCGAGCAAGGAAATCTTAACTGCGATGGGGAAATATAACGAGGAGTTGGTAAAGGCCGGCGTGATGCTCGCCGGCGAGGGGCTGCAAGCGAGCTCGAAGGGCAAGCGTATCAGGTTTTCGGGACAGCAGCGCACGGTGATCGACGGACCTTTCGCCGAATCCAAGGAACTCATCGCCGGCTTCTGGTTGTGGCAGGTGAAGTCCATGGAAGAAGCGGTCGAATGGCTCAAGCGGGCTCCGTTCGACGGAGGAACTGAGATCGAGATTCGCCAGGTGTTCGAGGCTTCAGACTTCCCGTCCGACATCTTCCCCGCCGAGGAAGCGGCGCGGGAGCAAGCGCTGCGCGACGGGCTGCAGAAGAAAGCGGCGAAGCCGTAGTCAGGCTGTGGCGATTAGCGAAAAGTCAAAAAAATTGGAGGGCTTGTCGATTTTGCTGAGCATCGTTCGACGTGTTAAGGGGAGGCTGGATTCCGGCGGTTGAAACTTTCCGAACGACCCGGCTCCCAACTAGAAACCAAAAGGAGAAATGAGAATGCGATTCATGATGATTGTGAAGTCCGCCGAGAAATGGGGCTTTCCGCCCAAGGAATTGATGGAGGCCATTGGCAAGCTCAGTGAAGAGGCGGTCAAATCCGGCTCGATGGTCGGCAGTGGGGGGCTCCGTCCCACCGCTCAGGTGGCCAGCGTTCGGCTTAAGGGAGGGCAAGTCACCGTTATTGACGGGCCTTTCACAGAGGCCAAGGAGGTTGTCGGCGGGTATGCGCAGTTTGACTTGAAGTCGAAAGAAGAGGCGATCGAAAGCGCGAAGCGCTTCATGGAACTTCACAAGAAACACTGGCCGGGATGGGAAGGCGAAACCGAAATTCGCGAGATGTTCAATCCGGAAGACCTCGTTCCCAAAGCATAGGCGATCTTGCGCATACGGATGGCCGCGAACCCGTAGAGGTTTACTCAAACAGGCATTCGACGGGTCCCTATCCGTGGCGGAAAAAAATGATAGGTTGCTCTTGTCGATTCCGAAGTTCGTCATTCGTCGCACAGTAGAACAGGAATTATCGGCAATACAGCGCCGAACTCAAACTTACAAGGAGAGATGGTCATGAAATTTCTGAGCGTTTATAAGTCCGTAGAAAGAGGCGTTCCTCCTACACAGGAGGAAATGGACAAGATGGGCAAGCTGATCGAACAGGAGATGAAGGCCGGCACGCTGCTGGCCACCGAGGGCTGCCTGCCAAGCGCCCTCGGGGCGCGCGTTCGCATCTCTGGCGGAAAGTTGACCGTGACCGACGGGCCTTTCACCGAGGCCAAGGAGGTAATCGGCGGCTTCGCCATCCTCCAGGCAAACTCGAAGGCAGAGGCCATCGAAATGGCCAAGAATTTCCTCCAGGTAGCAGGTGAGGGTGAGTGCGAGCTTCGACAGATATTCGAGGCGCCGCAAGCGCACTGCGCCGGGAAGTCCTAACCGGGGTGCGTCCGTAGCCTTGCACTTGCGGACTGAAGGTGGTGTTATCGGTAGCTGTGACGGCTACCGATACACATCGCGCCATCGACGCGGTCTGGAGGATCGAGTCGGCCAGGCTCATCGCGGGTCTCGCGCGGATCGTGCGCGACGTCGGCCTTGCCGAGGAGCTCGCCCAGGACGCTCTTGTCGCAGCTCTCGAGCGGTGGCCGGAGTCGGGTGTCCCGGACAACCCGGGCGCGTGGCTCATGGCCACCGCGAAGCATCGTGCGATCGACTTGCTTCGCCGAAGCAAGCGGCTCGAGCGCAAGCACGAGGAGCTGGGTCGCGAGATCGAGGCCCGGCAGGAGAGGGCTGTGGCCGATCTCGACGCCGCGATCGACGATCCCGTTGGCGACGATCTCCTGCGCCTCGTGTTCATATCTTGCCATCCGGTTCTCTCGACCGAGGCGCGCGTTGCCCTAACACTGCGCTTGCTTGGAGGTCTGACGACCGAGGAGATCGCTCGTGCATTCCTCGTCCCGGAGCCGACCGTCGCCCAGCGCATCGTCCGGGCCAAACGAGCTCTCGCCGAAGCGCGCGTCCCTTTCGAAGTTCCCCGTGGGGCTGACCTCGCGGCCCGTCTGTCGTCGGTGCTCGAAGTCATCTACCTCGTTTTCAACGAGGGCTACTCTGCAACCGCTGGCGACGACTGGATGCGGCCCGCGCTCTGCGAAGATGCGCTTCGCCTCGGCCGTATCTTGGCCGAGCTTGTTCCGAAGGAGCCCGAGGTCCACGGCCTCGTCGCGCTCATGGAGATCCAGGCATCTCGCTCGAGGGCGCGGATCGGCCCGTCCGGGGAACCCATCCTGCTCTTCGATCAAAACCGCGCGCGCTGGGATCAACTCCTCATCCGTCGTGGTCTCGCGGCGCTCGAGCGTGCCGGGGAACTCAGCGCCGCGCCCGGTCCATACGTGCTCCAGGCGGCGATCGCTGCCTGCCACGCGCGAGCGCCTACCTCGGCGGAGACGGACTGGGCACGCATCGTGGCGTTCTACGAGGCGCTCGCGCAGCTCGCGCCTTCGCCGGTTGTGGACCTGAATCGTGCGGTCGCGCTCGCGATGGCGTTCGGCCCGGCAGCGGGCCTCGAGCTCGCGGATGCGCTGACCTCCGAGCCCTCACTCGAGAATTATCATCTCTTGCCGAGCGTGCGCGGCGACCTCCTGAAAAAGCTCGGCCGCTTCGACGAAGCCCGTGCAGAGTTCGAGCGCGCCGCATCGCTTACGCGCAACGCCCGCGAGCGCCAGTTGCTGCTCGAGCGCGCCGCCGCTTGCGCAGGTGGGTCGGCACCAAACGAGCCGCAGTAACGAAAGGGGGAGCGTCCCGCGGCTGGGCCGCTGCAATCCGTCGCGATTCCCGCCGTTGAAGTTACCGAATGGGTGTCAACCCCCGAGTGGTCGGCCTTTCCGTGAAGTGGCATGGTTCCGGATTCTGGCTTTGCGAGAGAGTGACGGCGCACTCTCAAGGAAACAAACGCATGAGTCGTTTGTTCTCTATCACTCCTGATAGCGCCCCGCTGTCCCTCCTCGGAAATAAACGGGGAACAAATCCCAACTTCCGGATTGCCGACAATCCGACAGCCATCGCGCGGTGTCTGCCCAAAATCAGGAGGCCCGCGGCCAGACAGGGCGATCAACCATCCTTCGGAATCATGAGCCACGCGACCGCAGCACTTGCCAGAGAGAAGCCGGCGCAAATCAACATGACAATTCTGAATCCAAATACAAATGCTTCCCCAATTGATTCCTTGATGGCGGCTTTCGTGCTGGGATTGAGGCCGGCAGGCACCTCCAAGCCCGCGAGTTTGATCTCGTCTGCCTGAAGCGCCCGTAGAACGCCAGGCGGCAGCGAGAGCTGGGCGAGCCTGTAATTTAGGCGAGAAGCAAAGGCGTTCACCATGACAATCCCAAGGACTGCAATAGCAAGCACGCCCGCCACGCGCGCCACTGCGTTGTTGATTCCAGAAGCCGTGCCGACCCGCTCTCGGTCCACTGAATTCATCACGACGGTGGTGAGAGGAGCCACGGTGACCGTCAACCCGAATCCAAGAGCAACCAGCGCTGGAAAAAACGACTTCCAATAGCTATTTCCAACGGACGGGAAGGCGAACAGAACGAAACCCACAGCGGCAGTGAGCGGGCCGATGGTCAGTGGACCTCTTGGCCCGTAGCGAGCAACGAGTCCGCCAGCCCAGCGAGAAAGAAGGAACATCAGCACGATCAGGGGGAGAACGGCAGCGCCCGCTGCGGTTGCGGAGTATCCCTGGACTTGGATCAGGTTCAAAGGGAACAAGAAAAAGTAAATTCCAATCGCCGCATATAGAAAGAGAGTGAGCAGGTTCGCGCCACTGAAGCTGCCAGATTCGAAGAGCGTGAGCGGCACCATTGGCGAAGTAACGTGAGCTTCGACAAAAACGAACGCGATAAGACACCCGAAACCAATCATCAAACTTCCAAGGACCAGGGGATTACCCCAACCCAGGTTGACCGAGTCGAGGAGGCCGTTTACCAAACCGCCGAGCGCTAGTGTGGCAAAAAGGGCTCCGACCCAATCGATGCGCGCTGTCATAGTGCTGCGGCTATCCGGAATTCGCCGAAGCGAAATCGCCATCACGGCCGCTGCAATCGGGAGATTGATGAAAAATGCCCAGCGCCAGGAGGCATGCTCAACCAGCCAGCCGCCAAGAACGGGTCCAACCGCGGTGGTGATCGCGGTGAAGCCCGACCAAGTGCCGATCGCGTGGCCACGACTTTTCTCGTCAAAAGACGTACTGATAATTGTAAGGCTGCCGGGCACGAGCAGTGCAGCCCCCAGGCCTTGAATGCTCCTGGCAATGATCAGCTGATGAATGTTTGAGGCAATTCCGCAAGCCAGGGAAGCCACGGCGAAGATCGCCACACCCACTAGAAAGATCAGACGGCGGCCAAACAGATCGCCGAGCGAGCCGCCGACCAGAATCAGGGCACCCAGAAACAGTCCGTAAGACTCGACCACCCATTGCACATCCACTACCGTTGCCTGAAAGCTCGCCTGGATCGCAGGCAGAGCGACATTGACAACTGTGCTATCGATGAAAGCCATGCTGGACCCGAGAATGGTCGCAGCGAGTATCCAGGGTCCCGCCTTTGCTTCACACGGAACCTCGACACCCCCGGTTCCGATTACCGCTTCATCGCAAGGTAGTTTCATGAGCGCCCTGGATGCTATTCAATGTCGGTAAGGTTCTGGATGTTATTTGAAGCACAGGGAGTCCGAGCCTCACCCTAACCTATGGTGCCCGAGTTACGGGCGTACCCGGAAGCAATCCGCTGGATCGCAAGACGGTTTTGGGACACGCCGTCTTGCCCACCCAGCTCAAAGTGACCCGCCACCAAAATCTTCCTCCCGGCTGGTTTTACTTAACAACATTATAACTACCCTTATATATTATCTTTGTAAAGTAGTCCGCCTCGCCTTCTGCGAGACCCTCTTACAACTTCTTGCAACTTAAACCCTTCTTTTCTGGAGACTTCCATGTCCACCAATCGCTCCGTCGACTGCTTTGCAGTCGCGCAGGATAAAGACCGCCCTGCGGTCAAGGATAAGAAAGACCGTTCGTGCTTGTGTGCTTTCACCTTCGCCGACGGCCGCCAGCGCCGCACTCCGCGACGTGCCGGCCGTGATATATCCTCTTTCCTTTCCGGTAGTTATCTCTCCGCCTGCGATCTCAGCTCCGCCTTGGCCCGCCTTTTCTCCGCCGTCGCAGAAGGTCAAATCAAACCCAAGACCGCCTCCACTCTCGCCTATCTCGGCCAGATCCTGCTTCAAACTATCCAGCACGCCGAGCACGAATACACCAACGCCTTCGGCACGGATTCCTGGCGCGAGGCCGTGGGCTCCTCCTTTGCCCCTCCCCCGCTCTCCCGGAATCGGATCCCCAACCAGACCCGCACTAACCAGCTTTAGAATCAACACTTCCAAGATAGTTCATAAGTGTTGATTCCACAGGACTTATAGGGAACTTAAGTCCTTTAGAGTCCGCACCTGCAAAAAAATAGAGGGGGGGCGTTACTGTTAACTAGAAATCCCAAGAGGTATTTCGATCCCGAGGAATATCCCGACGAGGGACCTGCTTCTTCACTTCCGAACAAGCCTCGCTCTTCTCTCCGCCTCTCGACGTTCTGGCGTTTGGACCTTCAGCAGACGTTCCGACGTCCGTATTCTTCCACCAGTCACAAGTCACATGCTTCTAAATGCCCCAGCCGCCGCGCGCAATCTTGAAGAATTTCGGCTTCCCACGCCGGGCGCTTTGGATTCCTGGGATGCGTTAGGTCGCTGGGGATTCTCCCAAGGAGATGCAGAAACACCGCGGCGGAGTGTTTGTAAGCGGGAACCGGCGCGCGAAACGCCACGTTGCCCAAATACTGAAGTGCATCCGAAAGAGCGTAATACGCAGGATCATCCGTTTCCCAGAGCCGGTCGCGCTCCGCAAATTTTTCCGGCGCGAACGTCGCGAGTCCCAGCAAGTAGTCGGAGCCGTACTCGATCATGTTGATGCCCAAATCGTTTCCCGTGTAGATGCGGAAATCCGGCCGGTGCGCGTCTCGAAGCGCAAGCCGGTCTAACTCAATCAGCCTGTCGAGTGAAGAGTGTTTCATTCCCTTGATTTCCGGAATATCCATCAGTCGCAGAAAAGTCTCTTCATCAAAAATCTCGCCGTTCGGCGCAAACATTGGCCCCAGCTCGAAGGCCAGCACGTGCGAATATCCCCGGCACACTGCCTCATAAGCCGCCGCTTTCTCGGCGGAAGATTTTCCGTGCAGTCGGCTCGTCTGGAACAAAATGGGAATGCCACCGAAGCTGACAATGGCATCGATTTGCTTCCTGTAAAGATCAACGACGTCGCATGTCTGCCCTTCGATGTAAGCGCCCGCCACAAACGGCACATTTTCTCCGAGAGCTTCTTTGGTCCATCGCAGCACGTCATATTTTTCGGAGTCGCTTAGATAGTTCACGTAGCCGGTGTCCATGTTCACTGCGTTCATCAGTCCAGCCCGATGCGTCGCCAGCAGATGACTCTGAAATGCCTCGACGGCAATTCGCCCATCCGCTTCAAACGGCAAGAGCGCTGCCGCGATGCCCCGCACCTTCCGCCCAATTTGTTGCCGTTGAATAATGGACGCGATTTTCATCGCTTCGCCTTCGCAATTTTCAACCGTTCCGCCAGTTCAGAACTCTTGTAGTAGCTGTCCAGTGGATAACATCCCGAAGGCAAACCGTTCCGCGGCGCGGTTGTGCAATCGCTGAACGTTCTGCAAATTCGCTTGTGTTCGATTATTTTTCCTACGGTTGCATCCCAGAGCAGCTCAGGATAAGTCAAAATCATTCTTCCCAGGCCAACTGCGTCCACCCATCTCTCGCGCACCGCAGCTTGCGCTACGTGCGGTAGAAAATCCTGCAAGTAACTGTAAGCCGTTCCCACAATGATCAGGTTCGGAAAGAGCTGCTTCAGTTGACGCGTGACTTTCATCTGCAGCGCCACGCCAGCCAGCGGATCTTCCGGAGGCTGATATCCGTCCGATGGCGGATAGAGCGCAGGCCGTTGAATGTGCGGATTGTAATAGGGACTGCCAGCGGTAATGTTTACGAGCCGAATATCCAGTTCCTCGAGCAAAGACAAAAACCAAATCGTCTCGCTTAGATCCATTTCTGTGGGATGCAGTGGATTCACGCCGAATCCCCAGCGGTACGGAATCAAGTTGTCATGAGCTTCGGGAATTCCCGGACCCAACTTTCCATTCGCCGATTGGGACGGATCGGGGCGAAATGGCACAGTGTCAAACGCGGAGAGCCGCACGCCAATCTGCAGCCCCGGCGCAATCGAGCGAATCCCCTGCACGACTTCTCGCAAAAATCGCGTACGATTCTCGAAGCTTCCGCCGTATGGCCCTCCCCGCGTATGCGCGCTCAGGAATTCGTGCCCCAGGTATCCGTGGCAATGCTTGATGTCCACGAAGTCGAAGCCCAATTCACGCGCCATTTTTCCCGCGCCATGAAACTCTTCGATGATCGCGCCGATTTCCGCGTCCGTCAGAAGCGGATAGTCACCGGGCAACCCCAATTTTCGATCCAAGATCGGATGATGATAGAGAATGCGCGGCTCAGGCTTGTCGCCTGCATTCGGACGAGAGTAGCGTCCCGAATGCGTCAACTGCAATCCGATCAACAACCCTTCGTCCGAACCCGTCGTCCGCCGGTGTTCCTCGATCAGGACTTTTCGCAATCCCGCCAATCCCTCTTGCGTGTGCGGCGCAATCACGAGCTGATTCGGATTCGCGCGCCCTTCGTGTGAAACAGCGACCGCCTCCCCTCCCCAGATTAATTTTCCCCCGCTCCGCCCAAAGTTTTTCCAGCGATGGATCGTATGCTCGCTCGGATTTCCATCTGCAGTTCCGTCCCAACCTTCCATGGGATGAACGGCGATCCGGTTGCCAATCTTAATTCCTCCCCGCGAGAGAGGACGTCGCAGCGGAGAATCGGTTCCACTGTACAGCTCGCTATCGCACGGGATCATCAATCCTAGCGAGCGGAGATGCTCTTGAAATCGCTCCACATTTTTCACTGTCCCTAGGCGCAGGATCGGGAGCCTACTCATACACTTCTCTGTTCCTTTGCCGCGTCGCAGGGGATGGATTGGTTGAAGGCGAGGCAAACAGTACAGCCAAGATCAGCGATCGCATGATCGTTCATATGTCCGTAGTTCCGGCAGAAGCCGCACGCTGACAATTTCTTCCCAGGCTAGCGGCGCGTGGGATAGGTTACACCGGGAGTCAAGCTCGAGGCGGAGTTCTCCAGGAAAGTATGGCTGGGCAGAACTGATTTAGCGAGCCGAAGGAAAACTGTAACTCTAGTTCGCCTTCACGGATCAACGCTCGAGCGCCTATTTTTCCTAACTGCAACTGCGCCCTTGTTTCGACCCTCTGTTCTCCACTATATTTCGCGCGGCATGGCAAGAGAACAGGATGAGATTGTGAAGGAACCAGCGGGCCCGAAGGCCTCCTCTCTGCCCAGGAGACGATGGGGTATCGCTCTGCTTCTGGGGTTTGGCGTACTCGTGAATTATTTCG
>Ga0137409_10006056_pt1 | contig 12576 bp, 14 predicted proteins | sample CZODoug1_16funga_FD_122059 | JGI IMG/M metagenome (GOLD analysis project Ga0137409, IMG submission 122059) | Vadose zone soil fungal communities from Angelo Coast Range Reserve, California, USA - CZODoug1_16fungal (Hybrid Assembly) | ecosystem: Environmental > Terrestrial > Soil > Vadose zone...
TCTTTCGCTGGTACACGGCATCGTCGCCGGCCTGGGAGGTGCCATCGACGTGAACAACCAGCCGGGCGCAGGCGCGGCCTTCACCGTGTACGTGCCGTGGCAGTGCAGCGCCATCGCACCGGAGAGGGTCGACGAGGCGGTGATCACCGGTTCGGGGCAAACCATCCTGCTGGTCGATGATGAAGAGGCGCTGGTGCGCCTCGGCGAGGAAATGGTGGCCGAGCTTGGATACGACGCGGTCGGGCTTTCGTCGAGTGAAGCGGCGCTGGCGTTGTTCCGCGCCGAGCCGGAACGTTTCGATGCGGTGTTGTCCGACGAGGCGATGCCCGGTCTGACGGGTTCGGAGCTGACCATCGAAATTCGCAAGATCCGGCCGAACATCCCGGTGGTACTGATGAGCGGGTACGTGACACCGGCGTTGGCTGCGCGCGCGCAGGAAGCGGGCGTGATCGACGTTCTGGCGAAACCGCTAGTGTCGCGCGAGATCGCGCGCAGCCTGGCGAGCGCACTGGGGCGCTGAGCTTCACGTCAGCCGCGCGAAGCCGACCACCAGCATCAGCGCGGCACCGATCGCCGCCAGCAAGACCAGGGGCACCGCGAACGCGCGCATGTACGCGCGCAGTCCGGCATCGATGCCGGGCGCCGCGCGCGGCGTGCTCGCATAGGCTCGGTGCCAGCGTTCCTCTCGCATCAACATGATCAACCTCCTTCTGAGTGCAAGGGCAGGACCAACCGCAACTGCACGAAGTTTTCGCCGGGATTCGGCTGGTCGATGCCGGCGTTGGAGAAGTGCTGCAGGCGCAGCGACCATTCCCAGCCGCTCGGCCCGGAACTGCGATGGCCAAGTGCAACGTGATCGCCAAAGTTGAAGGCGGTCGAGAAACGTTTCTCGCGTGTGTGATAGACGGGCATCAGTGCGTTGACGCCGATCCCGGCTTCGTAAAACCAGCCCGTGCTTTCGCCGTCGGGCCAGAAGCGCAGGGTTGGCGTGAAGCCGATCTGCGTGACGATCGCGCTGCCGCCGCCGTTGTCGGCGCGCCAGTGACCCAACGACACCTCGTTGTAACCGGAGAGGCGGGTCCGTTCGCCGAGCTGCCACTGGCGCCGCCAATCCCACTGCAGGCCGACCGTCAATGTCGAAGTCTCGCTGGCGCGACCTGCTTGCAGGAACACGGCGTCGGGAGCCCACGGATTCGCCGCCTTGCCCGCATCCGCGGCGCCGGCATCTGCCGGCGCCGCAGTCCAGAGTGCCGCAAGCGCCAAGGCATGCGCGAAGACAACCCGCGTGTTCATGCACGCTCCGCGCCCAGCCCATCAGCATCAGAACGTGTGCCTCAGGCCGGCAACAAGTTCCGTGATGTCGTTGTTGCTGGTCGAGGTCAGGCCGGTCGGTACTGCCGCGTTCCACCGTCCCAGTCCGCCGACTCCGGCATTGGCCTGGTTGTCGAAGCGCGTGATGGAGCTGTAGAACGCCGTACGGCGGGTGAAGTCGTACTGGTAGCCGAGACCGAACCCGCGCGTCTCGTTGTCATTGCCGCTGCGCGGGTCGTTGACGACATACTGCGCGCGCAGCAGATGCTGGGCAATCCGGTAGTCGCCGCCGAGCCAGTAACCGCGGCCATCGAGATTGGCTGCGCGACGGTCGTTGACGTTCATGAACCCGGCGAACACATGCGCATTGCCGAAGGCGATTGCGGTGGCGATCGTGCTCGTGGCCACATCGGTGGGGTCAATGCCCTGCGTGCGATCGTTGACTTGCGACAGGATCGCGTCCACCGGGCCGGCCGAGTAACGCACGAAAAGATCGATCAGCCGTTGGTCATTGGTCGCGTCGGCGACCTCACCGAAGCCATACAACGCACCGGCGCGCAGTCCGGCGAAGGACGGAGACTCGTAGCGCACCGAGTTGTTGACGCGTGCCGGGCCGCCGTTGCCGGTAGCGCCTGCTGCGGGCGGGATCGCCGTCGCGGAGGCACCGCGCACCGGCTCGTAACCGCCCGCGAAGCCGCCGATCACCGCAGTGCTCGGCCCGGCGATGTTGTTGCTGAACGCGCTGAAGTCGGTGGTCGCGGGGTAGATGCTGCTGTACTGGCGCCCGAGCGTGATCTGCCCGAGGTCGCTCTTCAATCCGACGAAAGCCTGGCGCCCGAACAGCGTCCCGCCCTGTCCGGACGAACCGTCGTCGGTGTTGATGCCCGCTTCCAGCGTGTAGATGGCATAAAGGCCCGAACCAAGATCTTCGGTTCCGCGAAATCCCAGGCGCGATCCGGACAATCCACCGGATTGCACGCGTGAGAGCGAACCGTCTCCCCTGGCTCCCTGAACGAACGTGTCGACGGTGCCGTACACCGTGAGGCTGGAAGATGATTGCGCCTGCGCCGCCAGCGACAACAGCGCGGCGCTCGTTCCGACTGCGATGGAATTGAGTCGTTGTTGGACCCGTTGCATGACCTGTCCTCTTTCTTTGGATTGGAGGTGTTCGGTAAGGCACGCCAGCCGATCTGCGCACGAGCGCCCGTCGCCGCGCCGAAATGCGCGGGCGACACGCGATCGCGAGCGCCCCGTGGGGCGCGCGCTTCAGTTCAGATAAGCGGGCGCCGGTGGCAAGTGACCGATGCCGCGGCTGCCGTGATTACTTCTCGGCGGCGACGCCGATTGCGCGCAATCCGGCCAGCTCGACCTGACGATCCTGCTCAGGTGTCGCCACGACCGGGCCGAGTTCGCCGCGATTCACGAGCAGACCCAGACGACGCGCCTCGAGTGTTTCGGCAACGACCTGGGCGCGCGTCTTGCGGGACGGCGCATCAACGAATTTCTGGCCGATTTCGCCGGCCACCGGCAACTCGCCCGCCTGCTGCGCCCGCTTGAGTTCGGCCGCAACCTCGGCGCGCGGCCGGGTGGCGCTGAAGTGTTCCTTTTCGAAGCCGAACGGATCGACGTCGTTGGCGAATGCCGGCGCTGCGGCCAGCAACGCTATCAGCAGGTATTTGCGATTCATGATGTTCCTTTCGCGTGAATGTCCGACTCGGTTGGCCGTGGCACTTGATGAGGTTCTCACCAAGTCCAGTGGACGCAGTGTCTGCGTCGTCGGTTGCGCGTGCGTTTCGGCGCGCATGGCGGGCGTTGCTCGTGCTATGCGCGTATTGCGGAGGTAACTGCAGGGTTACATCGAGAGCCGTCGTGCTGCAACGACTCGCTGATTCGCAAAAGACGGTTGCGGCTACAGCTGCGCCAGAAAAAAGCGCACCACTTCCGCGTTGAATCGTTCGTGAAACGCCGCACGGTCGAAACCCGGCAGGCTGGTGCAGATGCCCGGCGCGGTCCGGGACAGACGTGCATCGCATGGCGGGAGGAAGTCGTAGTGGCCGGCGTTCGCGACCACGTGATATTCGGGTGGTTGGGGCAGCGCGGCGCGCACCGCTTCTTCATAGTAGGGGTGTGGCTGATGACCATCGTCCGCCGCCCGCCAGAGCTGGATCGGGGCGCGCACGCTGCTTAACCCGGTGCGGCCGAAGGCGAAGCCGAACGCCGGGGCGGCGACGACGACAGCGTTGATGCGCGCGTCGGCGACCCAGGCGCCGGCGGGAACATCGGCACCGAGGTGAGCATCGATGCCGGCGTGCTTCAGGGCCCGGCACAGGTCATGATCCGGGTGCTCCTGGCAATACGGACCGGTCCTCGAAAGGTCAGGGCCCCTCCCGCGGCAACGAGCACCGTGAAGCCCCCGTTGGAGAAGCCGAAAGCGCCAACGCGTGCCGCATCCAGCGAACCGTGCCGCGACCACTCAGCGAGCATGTAGTCCACGAGCCGGTGAAGCTGGGCAGGGCGGCGCCAAAGCTGCAACACCTTGCTCTGGTCATCAGAGGTGTCACCGGCGTGGCTGACGGCCGCCACGACGAAACCCGCGCTGGCCAACGCGCGGGCGGTGTCGTAATGGCCGTCGTACGAACCGCCGCCACCGTGCGACATCACCACCAGCTTCAGGCCATGGCCCGCGGAGTCCGCCGTTGCTGGCGCGTTGGCCGGATACCAGATCCCGACCGTCAGCGGCGCCTCTGCGCCATTGCTGATCGTGAGCTCTTCGAAGCCGGCACTAGCGGCGAAAGCCGGCGCGGCGAGCAAGGGCGCAGCGGCGATGATCACGGCGCCGAGTCGCACGGCAGTCCGCTTGATTCGCAGGTGAAGTGAGATCGTCCATGTGTGAAAAGGATCAACCGGGTACCAAACGCTGGTGACGAGGTCGAAGCTTGAAGCGAGCCTGCAGGCCGCGTACAAGAGCGTCTTGGTGCCTGACGGGAGCGCTTCACATGCTTCGCAAGCTGGAGCCGGGTTCCTACTTCGGAACGACAACGTCTCTCTACTCGCGTGACGGCTTGACCGTTGCAAGGACCGCTTATCCCCCGCACTTCGTTATTCCTCCGCATGAACATACCAACGCGTTTTTTTGCTTCGTCCTGGAGGGTCGCGGAACGCGGTCCTGGCGCGGGCGCGCCGGCGCCGAGGCGCCGATGTCGCTGACGCTGTTTCCGAGCGGTCATGAACACGCCAACTGCTGGGACTGCACCGGCGGCCGCGCATTGCATGTGGAGTTCGCGCGTCCATGGCTGGAGCGGCTGCGTGACCGGACCAGGATCCTGGATCGCCCGACTGACTTTGAACGTGGGCCGCCGGTATGGCTTGCCAGGCGTCTCGCCGACGAATGCGCCGAGCAGGACGACGTCTCCGCTCTCATCGTGGAGGGACTGACCCTCCAGCTGCTCGCCGAATGTTCGCGTTCACGCGAGGACAGGTCTTCACGCTCATCGCCGCGCTGGATGAAACGGGTCAACGCGCTGCTGCAGGCACGCTTCGCGGACGATCTGTCGCTGGCCGGGATCGCCGCGGACGCCGACGTTTCCGCTGACCATCTGATGCGCATGTTCCGCCGCTGCAATGGAATTACGGTGGGCGAGCACATTCGCAGGTTGCGCATCGACTTCGCGTGCAAGCGGATTGCCGAGTCGGACGAACCGCTGGTTGATGTGGCTCTTGCAGCCGGGTTTTCCGATCAGAGCCACTTGACCAAGGTCTTCCATCGTCACATGCGGATAACGCCGGCCGCATTTCGCGCTCTTCACCGGCGACGCCGGCTGCTTACCAGTCGATGACGCTTGCGTACTAGAACTGAACGCCGCGCTGTGCGAAAAATTGCGCTCACCGACAGGAGCGTCGCGTGGCAAATGAATCGCATGAATTTCCATATTCCACTCACCTCGATGTTTATTACCCGCAGCTGCAGGTCGTTGACGTGCCGGCACTCGTGGCAGCCTGTACGCATCGTTGGTATAACCAGACGCTCTGCCGGGTCAATGACTCGGTGGTCCGGCTGGGCGTCGTGCAGGGCGAGTACCACTGGCACAAGCACGACGACGAAGACGAGTTCTTCTACGTGGTAAGCGGTCGGTTGCTGATCGATCTCGAAGGCCGCACGGCGGAACTGGCGCCGGGACAGGGTTTTGTGGTCCCGAAGGGTGTGCCGCATCGGCCGCTGGCGCCGGAGAAGACGGTGATCCTGATGGTTGAAGGCGCCGGCATCGTGCCAACCGGCGACGCCTAACACAGGCAAAAGAGCAGCAATCCTCGATTTCAAGCCGTCGGAGCAAGAAAGAAATCATTCGACATGCGCTGCGAAGCCGGGTACTGTCCCTCAGCTTGCATTAAGTAGCGCTTTTCCTCCGGCTTTCTCTGGCTCGCCGCATTTGATAGTGGCGACGCACCCGGGTCTTCCCAGGTTTACGTTCCTTGATCGTTGGCTTGCCCGCGGGACGTTCCTGCGGCAAATGACTTCTCATTGACCTTTCAAGGAACGAGAAAAAATGGCTAGTGGTACTGTCAAGTGGTTCAACGACGCTAAGGGTTTTGGATTCATCACGCCGCAAGATGGCGGCAAAGACCTGTTCGCGCATTTCTCCGAGATCCAGTCCGGCGGCTTCAAGTCGCTGACCGAGGGTCAGCGCGTGGAATTCGTCGTCAAGCAGGGCGCAAAAGGGCCGCAGGCGGCCGAAATCAGGATCGTCTGAGCAGAGCCGTCTGGCGAGCGGGCGCGGCAATTTGCCGCGCGCTCCCGCCTGCTACAGCGCCGCGCGATGTGCGCGGCGTTCATCAAGGTTGCGAAACCGTGGGGTGTTCCGGCTCAGGATGGTTCGTCCCCGTTTTCCTTTCACACGGAGAGTCGCCATGGCGAAGGAAGAGCACATCGAAATGAACGGCGTCGTCAGCGAAGTGCTGCCGGACTCGAAGTTCCGCGTAACGCTGGACAACGGTCACGAGCTGCTCGCTTATTCCGCCGGCCGGATGCGCAAGCACCGCATCCGCATCCTGGCGGGCGACAAGGTCTCGTTGGAACTCTCGCCCTATGACTTGAGCAAGGGGCGCATCGTCTTCCGTCACATCGAAACACGTGGGCCGGTGGGCGCGCCGCGGCGTACGCGCTGACACCGACGCAACGACACGTCGGTTTACGATCGTGCCCTATCGACGTGCCGTTCAAGCGTTCGGGTTGAGCACCACCCGGCCTTGAATCGCGCCGCGGCGCATGGCATCGAGCACCTGATTCACCTGCGACAGGGGACGGGTTTCGATGCGGCACTTGACCTTGCCTTGCGCGGCGAGGTCGAGCACCGCACGGATATCGCCGCGTGTGCCGACCGCCGACCCAACAATGCGAATCTCACCTGCCACCACCGCCGAGGCCGGTATCTGCATTGGTTCGGCCGGAAGGCCCACCACGCAAAGCGTGCCGGTTGGCCGCAGGCAGCGCAGCGCGCCGTCGTAAGCCGCCCGTGCCGCCGAGGTCACGACAGCGACGTGAACGCCGCCACGCTGGCGCAGCGCCGTCAGCGCTTCTGAGTCCGAGGCATTCAGGGCCTGCGCCGCTCCCAATTGCCGCGCGAAAGCAAGCTTGTCCTCGCCGATGTCCAAGGCAATGACTTCCGCGCCCATCGCGCGCGCGATCTGCACGGCGAGGTGTCCGAGTCCACCCACGCCGAACACCGCCACGCGCTGACCCGGTCCGGCGCTCGCGTTCTTCAGCGCGCGATAACTCGTGACACCGGCACAAAAGAAGGGCGCCGCGTCGTCGGAGCGCAGCACGTCGGGAATGCGCAGCGCGTGGCTGGCGCGAGCCCGCATGAACTGCGCGTAACCGCCGTCAACCGTCATGCCGGTAACGACGATCTGCTGGCACAAGTTTTCGTAGCCCTCGCGGCACTGCTCGCATTGGCCGCAGGCGCTATGGCGCCAGGCCACGCCAACACGCTCGCCGATGTCGAGGTGGTCAACTGCCGCCCCACGTTGCACAACCCGGCCTATCACCTCGTGACCGGGGATCAGACGCGATTTGGTGAGATCGCGAAAACGCGGGAGGTCGCCGTCGACGATGTGCAGGTCAGAGTGGCAGACGCCACACGCTTCGACTTTCAACAGCACCTCGTCCTCGCGCGGCACGGGCACGGGCAGCTCCTCGAGGCTCAGTGCCTGGCCGAATCCGGGCAACACAGCAGCTTGCATCGTCTTGTCCTTCAAGCGCGGCAATCCATGTTAGTCGGGATGGCCGAGCGGGAAACGAGGAGGGATCATGTAGTGCGAAGTTCTAGAATCCACTTGGCTCACCGGCCTCATCCAGCGACGCTCGCAGACGGAAGCGATTCGGCCACATGACACCACTGCTGCAACAGTTCGATGGCATCCTGCTCAACAATTCGATGCAGGAGTGGCTGATCGCGTTCGGTGTTGCGATCGCGATCGTCGTGGTTGTTGGTCTCGTCAGGATCGTCGCGATTCGCCTGCTGCGGCGCTTCGCTGCGCGCACCACTACGCAACTCGACGACGCCCTGCTGAGCATGTTGCGGGCGACCCGCGTTTGGCTGGTCGCGGTGGTCGCGCTTTCCATTGGCAGCCAGTACCTGAATCTGCCGCGCAAGATCGACCTGGGGTTCGACCGGGCGTTCACCATCGCACTTTTCGTGCAAGCGGGCCTGTGGGTGTGGGCGCTGGTCGAGCTTCGGCTGAAGCGAGCGCGCGAGCGGGCGCTGGCGCACGACCCGGGTGCGGCCACCAGCCTGGGCGCCCTGGCGTTCATCGCCCGGTTGGTGCTGTGGACAATTGTGCTGCTGATGACGCTCGACAACCTCGGTGTCAACGTCACCACACTGATCGCGGGACTGGGAGTCGGCGGCATCGCCGTGGCATTGGCGGTGCAAAGCATCCTGGGCGATCTGTTTGCATCGCTATCGATCGTGATCGACAAGCCGTTCGTGATCGGTGATTTCATCATCGTCGGCGAATACATGGGCACGATCGAGAACGTTGGCCTGAAGACCACCCGCATTCGCAGCCTGGGTGGCGAGCAGATCGTGTTTTCCAACGCTGACCTGCTGAAGGCGCGCATCCGCAACTACAAGCGCATGCGCGAACGGCGCGTGCTTTTCACGCTCGGCGTGCTGTATCAGACCCCGATCGAGAAGGTGGAGAAGATCCCGCAACTGGTGCGCGAGATCGTCGAAGCGCACAAGCAAGTCCGCTTCGAGCGCGCGCACTTCAAGGGTTTCGGTGATTCGTCGCTGGACTTCGAGGTGGTGTACTGGATGCTCGATCCGGACTTCAACCTGTATATGGATACCCAGCAGGCGATCAACCTTGCGCTCTTGCGCGTGTTCGAACGCGAGAGGGTGGGCTTCGCGTACCCAACCCGCACGTTGGTGATAGACAGCCCGGTCAGGTTCGAACCGGCGTTGCAGGCCGCAGGAATGGGCGGCGATCGCGTTGCCGCACGGGTTGGCGCGACGAGCGAGCGGCGGACCGCAACGGGCGATCAGTCGCGCAGCGTCGCACCGGCACAGCCGGGATAAAGTTTTTCCAGCAGCGCGGCGCTCGCGCTTGCCAGCCATGCCTGCAGCGTTTCGATGAGCGGCGGTGCATTCTTCACACTGTCGAGCAATCTTGCGGGATCGCCTTCGCTTCCCGTGTCGCCGATTGCGCCACGCAGTTTCCACACCGCCTCCAACGCCGGGCGGGCCTGAAGCAGCACGGCATCGACGGCCTCGCCCCAGAAGGCAGGATGTTCGGACTCGGTCCAATTTCCGCGGCCACGCCCATAGTGCGCAACCGCGAGGTAGCGCAGCAGCGCCGCGCGCGCGAGTTCGTCGAGCACGTTCGGTGCCCAGGCGAGCGTGGGTGCGCCGACGCCGCGGATCATGTTGTAGCCGCGCGCGAGTCCGGCCGCGCTGAGCGCGCCCAATACACCGCCGGCCAGCAGCCCGGCGCCCATCGTCAGACCGCCGCTCGCGATGTCGGCCTTCAGCCCGGCCAGGGCGCCTGTGACAACGCCGCCCAGCACGGCGGCTTTGCCCTCACTCAATGGTTCGCGCACCGCATAGTGCTCGGCCAGGCGTGTCAGCACGACGCCGGCGGCCCGACCTTCGAGTCCGTGCAACTCGATCAAACGATCAGTCGAAGCGCGGATGTCGACGTCGAGGCGCTCGGCCAGCGACTGCATGGCTAGTTCGCGCGGGGTCAGGCTGCCCTCGCGCCGCAGGCCGAGAGCGGCGCCTATGACCTTCAGCCGACCCGTCCATCCCTCCTCGCGCACGACTTCGCGATCGAGCGCGGCACGCGTTATCTGCTCGGCGAGCACCCGCATTGCGGCCAGCCAGGTAGCGCGGCTGCGTGCCTGCCACGTTTTGCGCAGGCGTTCGAAGGCCACGTGGCGACCGGCGGGCAGTGCGTTGCCCACCGCCGCAAGCAGCGTGTCCTCCTGCACCCAGCAACGTGCAAAGGCATCGAACGCAAGCACCGCGCGCACGCTGTCGGAACGCGCGGTGCGCTGGCGCCAGCGTTCGATCTCTGCGCTTTCGCGTGACCGCGGTTGTGGCGGACCCATCTGATTGAGCAGCACCAGCACCGGTTTGCCGAGCAGGCCCAGCACTCGCAACTCTGCATCGAGATACGCGATGTCCTCGGGCGCTTCGGACGCGTTGACGAGATACAGCACAACGTCGGCCTGCTCGAGGATGTTGCGCACGGCGCGCTGGCTCGACCAGCGCGCGCGATCGCGGTAGCGGTCCCAGACCTCGCTCAGGAACCAGCCGATCGGGTTGGCGGACTGTTCGAGGCGCTTTGCCAATCGCACGCTGTCGCCGAGACCAGGCGTATCCCATAACTGCAAGCGATCGCCCGTGGACGATTCGATCAGAGTGTGGCGCTCGGCTTCCAGCGTCACGTGCGCCTCGTCGCGAACTTCGCCGATGTCGCGCCTGAGCAGCGTGCGTGCCAGCGTCGTCTTGCCGACGTTGGTGTGCGAGACCAGGCTGAGCGCGATCGCTTCGGGCTTGTCTGCCACGTTCACGACCTCACTTCCGGCTGGCGCCTGGCACTGCCGTGGCCGACGGCGAAGTGGCACCGCGACGCGAGGCTACGGAATCGGCCGCAGCCTCACTCAGGTCGACGAACACCGGTTCGAGTTCCTCATCACGCAGCAGCCGCTCCCACGCGCCGCGCCGTTCGGCATTGCGACGTGCGCCTTCGGCACCGGTAAAGCGGCGGCGGAACTCCGACTCGTCGACCATCACAACCAGGCGCGCGGATGGACGCTCTGCTGCCAAGGCGTGGACGAAGGCGCCATGGGTTTCGCGCTCGGGCGTGGTCGTCAGCGCAAACACCACCACGACGACTGCGTCACGCGCCAGTGGCGCCGCATTCGACCCGTCCGGCGGTCCCGCGAGCCAGACGCGCACATCGTCCTCGGCGCCATGCGGCAGCGACGCCGACACCCGCAGGGTGAGATTGGGACCCAGGATGCGCTCGAGCGCCGTCTGCAGTCCGCCGACCAGGTCCTCACGCAGGCGATAGCCGTACGGGAGCACGGTCGCCTCGACCGGCTCGCCTGACAGCGCACGGCGCAGGCGCAGGAAGTAGTCGTCGCCCAAGGGCAGCGCAAAGCGTCGCGTCATCGCGCGCGCCCGCCACAAAGCCACGGCCGCGAGGAGGGTGCGCGGAAGCACGATCGCGAGGCCAGTCGTCAGTGCGTAGAGGTGGATCCACGGTGCCGCGTTCTCGCCGGAGCCGGCCGAAAAGTGCAGGCGCGCGAGGCGCGCAACGTCAGGCAACTCGATGCCGCTCAGGTGGGCCGCCGGGCCGAGTACAAAAGCGACGATCGTGTGGACGTTGTGGGCGGTCAGAAAGGTACTGTCCCAGCCGGCGCGAAATTCGAAGGCGATTCCGCGCAGGTACAAAGACGCCAGGGCGCCGATCGCAAGCGCGGCGGCGGCGGCATGAACCACCGCGGCGATGCGCGCTCCGTACAACGCGCCGCTCGCAGCGGTCCAGTCCGAGGCAAAGCGGGTCACCGCAGGCGCGGTGCCCGGGTCTGCCGCGTCAACCCATGCGCGGGCGCGATCGGCCGCACGCCGCAGTGCACGCCGCAGCGGGCCCGGTGCAACATCACCTTGCGGCGTGGCGATTGCTCGCAACACCAGGACCAGGTACACGGCGCAGTTCCACGCCAGCAGGGCAAGCAGTGGCGGCGCCAGGATGTTGACGCGCCCGCTCGGCCCGATCGCGTTACTCGCAACGCCCAGCGCAAATGCGCCCAGTATCGCGGCCCAGGTCAACCAGCCGTGCGGTGTGGCTGCAGTGAGCAATGTGCCGAGCCGCGCGTCGCGTTTTATCAGACGCGCCGCGGCGAGGGCGGCGCGAAGGGCGAGGAACTGCTCGAACGATGCAGGTTTGTCTTCGGCGCGCCGTGCCGCGTCGCTTGCCCATGCCTCATCGGTTTCGCTCCACAGCACAGTGGGTACGCATTCGAAGGCACGCAGCAGCAATACGGCACGGGCGTCGGATTCGTTCATTTGCGCGAACAACGTCTTCAGCGTGAGCCGATCCCGTTGAGCTCGGCCCACCCGGTCCAGATGATTTCGATGCCGATGCACAGCAGCACGAAGGCCATGAGGCGCGTCATCACCAGCGTGCCCACTTCGCCCAGGCGATCCATCAGCGCGGCGGCGTGGCGATAGACAAGATAAACGGCTGCCACCGTCAGCGCGGCTCCGAGCATGGCAACCAGGGCGCCGACCACGTACAACGCAGGCTGGCGGGGCAGGCCGGCGCCGATCGCAATCGATGCGGCGATGGTGCCGGGGCCGGTGGTCAGCGGAAACGTGATCGGGAAGAAACTGCGTTTGGCGATCTCGGCGGGCGACAGCTCGTCGGACTGCGAGCGCTTCACCGCTGTGGTGACCTCGTCATCCTCGCGGCGGTTGAGCATGCGCCATCCCGAAGCGGCGACGAGCAGGCCGCCGCCTATGCGCACGATGGGCAGCGAAATGCCGAACAACTCGAGCACATAAGTGCCGATCAGCATCGAAGCAACCAGGACGAACCAACAGTTGATCGCTACCTGGCGCGCGAGTTGGCGGGTGGTCGCCGGGTTGCCTCCTGCGGTCGTCGTGAACACAGTTGCACCGCTCAAGGGGTTCATGATCGGCAGCAAGGTAATCGGCACCAGCAGCAGCGCCTGCAGAAACCCGCCCAGATCAGGCA
>Ga0137409_10006057_pt1 | contig 12576 bp, 9 predicted proteins | sample CZODoug1_16funga_FD_122059 | JGI IMG/M metagenome (GOLD analysis project Ga0137409, IMG submission 122059) | Vadose zone soil fungal communities from Angelo Coast Range Reserve, California, USA - CZODoug1_16fungal (Hybrid Assembly) | ecosystem: Environmental > Terrestrial > Soil > Vadose zone...
GAAGCTCGAACTATCACGGCCGTGTCTTCCACAAAAGTTGAATCGGGAAATGGATCGTCGGGTTCTAAACGCGTAAGCTCTAGTCCACACTGCTCCAGCGCTTCGCAATACGCGGCGTGTTGCTCCAGGGCGCGCGAATGGTTTGGTGCACCGATGTCGAGGGTCGTTAAGCCGTCAGCAAATCGCGCACATGGTGGACGAACGATCGCTCTAGTAAACATTGTCTACAGCCGGAAGAGTGATAACTATCCGTCGGATTTCTTGCGCGCCTTGACGTCGGTCATGATGATGGTGAATGCCAGTCCGATGCCGGCGATGGCGGCGAGGAGAAAGAAGATCATGGCGAAACCTGGGTAGCCGAAGATCTTGAACGACGTCTCAACGCGCATCAGCATTGCTGCCCCAACGATCAGTGCGGCCAGGATCAGTCCGAGGCTGATCCGGTTGGCAACTTTTTGCAAGCCCTCGAGCACGATTTTTTCGTCAATCGCATTAACATCCACCTTGAACTCGTTGTTTCCAAGCGTGTCCAAAATCTTGTTAACGCGGCCCGGCAGTTTTTCAGCAAACTCCTTGAGTTCAACTACGCCGCCAATCAGGTTGGTCGGAGCTATGCTCTGCATCAGATTGCGTTGCAGGATCTCCATCGCGCGTTGGCGAATGATGGAGGTCGGTTCAAAACTCGGGTCGAGTGTGAACACGGAGCGATCGAGATTCAACAAAGCCTTGGCGACCATGGTGAACTCGCCAGGGAGGCGAAACCAGCAGTCGGCGGAGATCCGGGTGATTTCGAGCACTACCTGACCAGCGTTTAGTCGACTCAAGCTCGCATCGCCGTGCTCGGCGACAAGTTCTGCGATGCGCTTGGTAAATTCAGTTTTTTCAAAGCGAGACTTGGGCTCGCCCATGCGGATAGTGACCTCAGCCGCTTCATCTCCGCGACCTTCGGCGATAGCCAACAAGAGCCGCAAAACATTGTCGCGGAAACCGGGAAGCAGGCGCGTGACCATTCCCAGATCCAACAACGCAATCCGATCGTCGTCAGTTAGAAAAATATTGCCGGGGTGTGGATCGGCGTGCACAAAACCATCCAGCAGTATCTGTTTCAGGTAAGCGCGAAACAATTCGCGGGCGAGGCCGGGCCCGTCGATTTCCATAAGACGAAGTGGACTAAGCTCCGTGATCTTCTTGCCAGGAATGTACTCCATGGTGAGAACCCTTGAAGTACAAAAATCTTCGACCGGCTCCGGAATAATCAGCCGTTCAAATTCTCTGAGATTTGCGGCGAAGGTAAACAGATTGTTTGTCTCGAGCTTGAAATCCAGTTCGCGCAGCAAACTGGCCCGCAGCCCCTGGAGCATGTTGTCGAAGTCGTAACGCTTGCCCAGTTCTGTATGAGCATCCAGAAACTGAGCTATCTCACCCAACGCCTCGAGGTCCTCAACTATCTGCTCGCGAATGTTTGGCCGCTGTACTTTGACTACGACCGCGCGGCCGTCTCTCATATGGGCCAGATGAACCTGAGCCAGGGAGGCCGCGGCCAGAGGTTTCGGATCAAAGTCAGCAAAAGCTTTGGAAATTCGTACGCCGATTTCCCCCGACACGATGCGATCAACTTCTTCATAAGGGAACGGCTCAATCTGATCCTGCAAACGCGCGAGGGCGTCGAGATAAGGGACGGGCAACAGGTCGGCACGCGTTGAGAGTAATTGGCCCAATTTTATGAAGGTAGGACCAAGTCTCTCGAGATCCGCAGCCAACTCTTCTGCCTTGGGTGCAGCTTCCGCCAGCGTAGTTTCGTCAAGTTCCAGGCTGTCTTCCAATCCTGCCTGCTTGACGAGATCCGAGCGCCCATATTTCATAAGCAACTTCGCTACATCTTTGTACCGTTTGAGGCGTTCGGTTTTGAGCGAGACCATCGGTGGTTCCTCTATGCTTATCCTCAATCTTAAATGCGGGCTTGATTGTACTAGAAGTTGCCGCCTTGCGCGGCAACTGGCCGAGTCGATTTGTAAGGAGGAGGTTTGTCGAGGGAAGGACAGAAGTTTGACTTAACAATCACGCGCGGCGACGGGCCGTGCTCGGTCCTCGCTGGCATTAGATGGTGATAGGCGCCAACTAAGAACCTCTAGGGTGAAGAAGCCTTGGCAGCCGAGTTGGGACGGGCAAGTCCGCGATCAATCAGCGCGCGCACAGCCTCCATACTCATTTCGGTAAGAGCGAAACCATTTACAAAAATGGCAGGGGTGCTGTCCACGCCATAAAGCTGCCCATCGTCGATATCGTGCTTCACTTCTGCCGCATACTTGCCGCTATCAAGCGCGGCGTCGAAGCGCGCCCGATCCAACCCCAGTTCGGTCGCATACTTTTTCAGCGAGGCGAGATCAAGCGCATTCTGTCGCTTGAAGAGGAGGTCGGTATATTCAAAAAACTTTCCCTGCGCGTTTGCCGCATTCGCTGCTTCCGCCGCCTTGCGAGCATTGGCGTGCATCGGAAGCGGAAAATCTCGCACAACCAGCTTTACTTTGTTGCCATACGACTTCAAGACATTGTCGAGTATCGGCTGCATCGCGGCGCATGCAGGGCATTGAAAATCTGTAAACTCCACAATCGTCACAGGCGCGTTTGCATCTCCTCGAACTGGATCGTCATCAACGCTTATCGATTGGAAGGGAAGTGCAGGTTCGGAGATAAGCAGGCGAATGTCGGCGCCGGTCCGAAGTCTTTCAGAGAGCGCGTGCTCCAGCCGTTCCCGGTCTTGTTCCTGCAAATATGAGGCGATCTGAGAGCCGGCTTCAGCAAGCGGCGTCGATATCTTGTCCTTGTTATCGGCGTAGAATTTGGCAATCTCGGCTTCCGTGGGTGGACGGACCTTTTCGCTTATTTCCTTACGAATGATTTCCTCCGGAGCAACGTTACGTCGATTTGCCTCGGCCAGCAGCAGCAGATCATTAATTGTCAAGTCCAATGCTTGTTTGGCGAGCGCGTAAGTGTTGAGTCGCAGTTTGTAGACGATCGGCTTGAGTCGTTCATTTATCGTGCCCACAGTTATCGGACGTCCTGCAACCGTCACTATCACGGTGGCCGGCGCAAGACCCGGGGCGCCGCCGTCGGCGACCTTTACAACCGGACTTGAAACGCGCAAGCGGCTGACGAGATCGCTCGACAATTTCGCTTCGCGTTCACTTTTCAAATACGCAACTACTCTTTCGTGCATCGCAAGTGGATCAGTCTGATCGATCTCATCGCGGTGATCTTCAACGAACTTATTAATTTCAGCAGCGCTTGGTTCGGATATTTTTTTTGCAACCTCCAGATCGTACAACTGTTGTGAAGTCATTCTCCTCTTGCCGGCTTCGCTCTCCAGCAACAGCGTGTTGACCTGGAGTTCCAGGACTTGCTTGCGTGCTTCGGCGATTCTGGCGTCCAGCGCTTCAACTTCTTCTCGAACCTTCGGATCTATATTGGCGGTGGTGACTACTTGTCCGTTGACTGTAGCTAAAGAGATGGGACTCGGCGGAGGCGGAACACTGACAGGCGCCGACGAAGGTGGCGGCTCTGACTGATAAACCGGCTGAGCGGCGGCGGGCTTGGCAGTGACCGGGCGCCTTGGCCCTCTGCGAGTCTGTGCCGGGGATTCCGCGGCCAGAATGAGTAAAAACAGCACGATGAAAAGCGCTTTGGATTTGTTCATGGACTTCACGGTCGAATTAGAAGCGAATGCATTTGCAGCCACAGTTAGAGCGCAAAAGCCCCACCGACGTTGCCCTGACAACGCGATCTGGAAAGGCGGGAAAACGAGCGGGCGCGAACAGAAACGGAATTAAATTTGACCTCAATGATAGCGAATGATGCTTCGCCGGCGGGGCTTTGCAGGCTTCCTCGAGGGCAGCAGATTCTTTTGGCGACCGTTGAGTATGAAGGCGAGTCCCTGGTGCGTGACCCCAAGCGTGCGGGCCGCTCGCGTGATGCTGCCCTCCGCAGCTTCAAGAGCTCTCCTGATTAGTTCGCCTTCGTAACGAAGAACCTGTTCCTCAAGCGAGCTAGCTGTTGTTGCTTCAGGTATCAAGCCTGCTGATCCAAGTGTTGCAGCACTTGGTTCGCCGGCAAGCAGAGTTCGAGCACACTCGCCGAGACGGAATCGAATAGCAGCGTGCTCGGAATGCGTTAACACGGATTCCGCGCTTTTGTAGTAACTCTGCAGCTCGGCCGGCGAAAGGATCGACGCCAGTTCTTCAATAATAGTCATGCAGGCGATACCTTTGGCCTCAAGGTCTCCCACCTGCCCAGCCACGCCGGCCGCCTCGTTGAGCATTGCGAGGGATTCCTGCTGCCGGCCGAGTTTTGCTAACGCGGTCGCGTGGGTCGTAAGCGCTGCGGCCAGATTGGATTGTTCGTCGCCTTCTCGGAAACCCTTCACAGCCGAACGGGCAGTTTTCTCTGCTTGATCGAGGCGTTGCTGAGCGAGAAAAGTCCGGGCGCGCGTATCCTCGAACTGGGCCCGAAATCCTTTGTCATTCAAAAGATTGGCCATGGAGAGCGCACGGTCAAGATGCCGATGGGCCTCTTCAAACCTTTCGAGGTGAGCAAACAGGAAGCCGAGATTGTTTTCAACCAGGGCGAGGACACGTTGATGTCCCGCCTCCTCGAGTTCGACGCTAGCGGCCGTGTACTGCATCAACGATTGATCAATATAATCTTCCCGCCGTTCCGCCAATCCAACATTCTTCAGTACAGTACCAAACTCGTTGTGAAACTTGCCTTTCAATGCATGATTGCTACTGGCTGCAAACAGCACCTCGGCTTCAGAAAGAATGCGAAGTGCTTCTTTAAGACGGGAAGAGACCTGCTCGACCAGCGCCTTATTTAGCAGGGCACGAAGTCTTTGTTCACTTTCCAGATCTCCAAGCCGATTCAGGGCAACGTCGAAGGATATCCTGGCTTCATCAAGGGCACCTTCACGCCAGTAACAAATACCCAAATCCACATGACCCTCGGCTACCTTTTCCACCAATTCGAGGTCTTCAAATATTGCTGAGCTCTCGGAGATCAGGTCCTTGGCAGTTTCCTGCGCCCCGGGGATTTGTTGGGCGCTGCCCAACCAGCCCGACAAAGTTCCCACGCGCAGGAGCAACTCGGCTCGAGCCGGCCTATCAAGGCCATCAAGCTTTGGACGATCGCCTATCCGCTGCCAAAATTCGCTCAATACCGCCCTGGCGTCCTCGAATTTTCCCGCCTCCTCCAGTCCTTTGGCTCGGGTACAAAGCCCAAGAACCTGGGCTCCAATCGGGGCAGTGGTCTCTTCTCGTTGTAGCGTTCCTAGTTGATTTATTTTCATGTGAGGGCACTCCTTTAGTTGCAGTGCAAGAAACCTTGCAAGAGAATTACCAGACGGCTATTATGCGCCTCGTTAGACCTAACATGTGGTCCCTTCGCTGTTGCAACGGTTGCAACGGTAGTCACCTTCCCGACCAATTGGAGACGAAATGAAAACCTTTAAAGCAATCTGCGCCACGGCACTTCTCGCGCTTTCCCTGAGCATTCCCGCTTATGCTGATTCAACCAATCCTGGGGACGGTCACAGTCCCGGTGGGCCTTGTTCCGACCCAACTGAGACTGGGGATCTAACTCCAACGCCGGACGCAGCATCTGTCGATGGCAATCTCAGTATTCTGACGCTCACAGACATTCTGCGGGCTCTGGCTTCGATCTACTAAGACAAGCAAACGGCTAACAAGTTCAGATTTAGAATTTACCGCCACGGGTCGCGTTACCGCTTCAGTTAGTGTGCACTTGCCGGTTTGTATGATACGCCCGGCAAGGGGGCGCTGACAGGCCGCATGCTACCTTCATATTGCACGTGAAGGCAAGAGCGAATCTTCCGAATTCACCGAGTTGGTCAGCTCCGGCGCTGGGAGGCTGACTCGGCTGTATGGCGGCAGATTGGAAACCAGGATACTCAACTCGTGTTCGCTGCAACCAGCTTTCGAACTGTCTCGATCGTGTCAGCCTCGCTTGGTTTCTTGTCGGGCCGCAGTCGAAGGATTCTGGGAAAGCGGAGAGCGTATCCGCTTTTATGACGCTTAGACTCCTGAACGCGGTCAAATGCGACTTCAATCACCATTTCTGGTTCGACCAGACGCACCCTGCCGTGCGCAAATTCCCTGATTGTGTGTCTGGTAAACCAATCAGTCATCTCGGTCAGCTCGGCATCGGTCAGGCCGGAGTAGGCCTTTCCGATATTCAGCAGTTCATCGTCTTCTTCTGAGCGACGAACGGCAAAGGTGTAGTCGGAAAGAAGATTTCTGCGTTTGCCGTGTCCGACTTCGACCGCCGTAACAACAACATCCAGAGTCGCGATGGCGCGCTTTAACTTCAACCATTCACGACCTCGTCTTCCCGGTTTGTAGAAAGAGGCGGGACTCTTGATCATTAGGCCTTCGTTTCCACGGGCCCGCGCAGCACTGAATTCGTCATCGAGAGCGGCAACCGCGTCGAATCGCTTCGCCACTGAGATTCGAACGGTGCCTTCCCTGGCTATCATTTGCTCCAATAGCTTGCGGCGCTCTTCAAAAGATTCATCAGTCAACACTCGCCCATTGGCGTACAAGAGATCATACGCTACGAGGATCACGGGCACTTCGGCTAGCAAGTCTTCGCCAATCGTTTTTCTTCCGAGGCGTTTTTGTAATTCGCTGAAGGGCAAGATTCGCTCGCCGCGGGCTGGGACAATTTCACCATCGATGATGGCATCGTCCGGCAGGTCATTTAGTGGCGAGACAAGTTCCGGGAAGCGATGGGTAATCTCATCCATGGTGCGCGAGTAGATGGCTACTCGTCCGGCTTGTATATGCGCCTGCGCGCGGATGCCATCGAATTTGTCCTCGACAAAGAACTCGTCGGGCATTGTCCGCGCGATGTCAGCGAGGTCAGCGGCTGGAGTCGCAAGCATGAACTTGATTGGATGAAACAGCCTCATGCTTACGTCCTGAAGATCGTTAGCGCGCGCCCGCACAGCGGTTTCGCCGATGTCACCGAGCAGCATGTTTACCTGGGCCACAGCTGCGAGCGGGCGCTCGAAGGCCCTGGCAATGGCATCCTCAACTAGTCCTTCTCTAAGGCCGATCCGCAAGTCCCCGGCCAGTAACTTGATCAGGTATTTTGCCTCGAGTGGGGTTGCGTGACTCAAAACCGCCGCCAGCAATGCAGTCTTATTCTTAATGCCGCGAGTTTCACTGAGCCGACTAATGATCGATTCTGTTTCGGCGAGGCTTATGGTGGGCTTATCGAAGCGCTTCGCCTCTCGAACAGCTTCATGCGCCGTTTCGCCTGCGTCTCCGAGCCGCACATAAATCGGCGCCAGCTCTTGCTGGCTAAAACCAGTTGCGGTGCTGAGAGCAGTGCTGATGATGCTGCCGCCTACGTTGGTGGTTCGAGCGTCGTTTTGGGCAAACTGGTGGCCAGCGAAATAACGAGCAGCGCGACCCAGGTCAGCATCACCAAGCTTTTTGAGATAGTTGCCGACGAGCGCAGTCTTCTCAAGCTTCTTTGTTGTCGACGTGACCTGCTCCGCGACATTTGCTAGTTGCTCAAGAAAGCCCGCAGACTCAGCTGACGTCTTTTCACTTTCATCTTTGTATGCCATAAAGCATCCCGCATGATGCGGGGGTTGTCACCATGAATTCAAAATATCTGTCGTTCGCTAAAAGGTTGCGGGAGGGTCAGACAAGTGTCAAGCACTCAAAAAGGGAGCAGACATTCAGCGACATCGAGGCGGATTGACCGGCAGTGAGTCGCTTCCAGGCGGTTGCTAGCTTCGGCTTTGTCAGGCCTCGGGTTACAATCCTCGATGTCAAAGATCCTTTTCCAGTCGGATGAGTTGAAAGGTATTTTTAGAACGTGGTTTTACTGATTCTCGAGTCGCTCGGCAGCACTGAGTTGCTTTTCATTCTGATTATGGCGCTGGTTTTTTTCGGCCCCCGCAAGCTGCCACAAATCAGTCGCTCACTGGGGAAGAACCTGGCCGAATTCAGGCGCGCCTCTGAGGATTTCAAACGCACGTGGGACCGAGAAGTGAACCTCGAAGAGTTGGGCGATACCACAACCAATACTAACCGCCTGGAACTGTCTGATCAGAATTCGATTTTGAACAATGAAACAGCAAGCCGGCCCTTGCAGTCTCCAACAATTTCAGCCGTGGCGCCAGACCGGGTAATCGCTCGCCATGCTCCGGGATCAGATACGATTCCAACTGATTCAGCTTCCGACCGAAGTGATTTTGATGTAGTAGCTGATGAGACTAAACATCCGCCAAAGAGCGATTGGTTGTGAGTTAGACCAAACCCAATATTGATGTCAACGTTTTTACGAGCACTCGGCACCGGGACGGGCAAGGAAGAAGAACTTGGGGGCCAGATGTCCTTCCTGGAACATCTGGACGAACTGCGGAGCCGTCTGATCCGCTCCCTCGGGTTTGTATTTCTGGCCGCAACGGTTTGTTGGTTTGTCTCTGATCGTATTTACGCTTTCCTTGCAATCCCCATCGAGCACGCACTAGCGGAAGCACAAAGGCGCCAGGTGCCGATCAACGGCCTGACCGGCAATGAGAAGATCCTGCCTTTGACTGCGGTTAAGGAAAATGATCTCGGTCGCTACATCTTCTCAGAGGAAACAAAGTTTGGAACCAGTGTGATACCGGCAGGGGCTTCGGTGATGGCACGGGTTGCCAGGGACAGTCAGGGACAGTTGGCTTTGTTCACTGAAGAGTCGTTGTACGCGGGCAACACTATCATCCCGAAGGGAGTTCGCCTTCCTATCGACTTCAAAGCGTTGCCTGAAGACTTTGCCGGGATTAGTGACAAGCTGATAGTCAACAGCTTGATTGATCCGTTTTCGCTGTATGTCAAGGTTTCGCTCTATGCGGCGCTGTGCCTGTCAGTGCCATTTCTGCTGTGGCAAATCTGGGCGTTCGTTTCGCCCGGCCTGTACCCACACGAACGAGCTTACGTCACTCCCTTCATTGCCCTTTCCTCGATTTCGTTCGTGCTCGGGGCGGCCTTCGCCTACAAAATAATTTTTCCGCCCGCAGCAAAATATCTGCTCGGGTTAGGGCAAGATTTCCGGCTTCTCTTAAAAGCGGACGACTATTTTGATTTCATCATCATAGTGATGTTGGGCATGGGTGTAGTTTTTCAAATGCCAGCGATTACGTATGTGCTGGCGCGGATCGGTCTGGTGACGGCGAAATTCCTGATCAAGATCTGGAAAACGGCGCTAATCGTCATCCTGATTGTGGCGGCGGTACTTTCTCCCACAAACGATATTCCAAACATGCTTTTATTTGCCGCGCCTATGATCGTCCTGTACCTGGTGTCGATATTTGTCGCGTGGATATTTGCGCGTCCCAGAACCGCTGTTTGATCAGTCTGGGCGGATTTCTTGCAGACGAGATCTCAAATCTCACGTTCTAAAGCCCTTAAAGCCTTTTCGGCGCGGGAAAAAGGCAACTTAAGGGCGCATCTGCCGCATCTTGACTGTGTTCCAAGGGAGACCTAGAATCCGTTAGTTTTTCCGCATCGAGTCTGATCATTGTCGTGTCTCGTTTTCAGTCCCTTATAAGGTTTCGCATCAGCGTTATCAGGAGTTTAGTTATGTCTTACCAGAAACCCGTCTTGCGCCTGGCGTTGTTCTCGTTTGTTCTGGCTGGTACCAGCTTGGTTGGCTTCGCTCAGGATCCCGCAAAAAACCAGGATCCGATGGACAAACCGCGGAATGTGAAGCCGGAACTCAAGAAGGCATACAAGGATTGGTTGGAAAAGGACGTCACCTACGTCATCACCGACGAAGAGCGCAAGGCTTTCAAGAAACTTGCAACTGACGATGAACGAGAACGGTTTATTGAGGAATTCTGGCGCCGCCGCGATCCGGACCCGGATACTGATGAGAACGAATTCAAAGAGGAGTACTACGAGCGCATTGCTTATGCCAACGAACATTTCGCTTCCGGGATGCCGGGTTGGAAATCCGATCGGGGACGCATCTGGATCATGTATGGCAAGCCTGACGAGCGCGAGACTCACCCGATGGGAGGCAACTACGAACGTCCTTCCTACGAAGGTGGCGGTAACACGACAACTTATCCGTTTGAAGTCTGGTTCTATCGTTACCTTCCCGGAGTAGGATCCGGAGTGGAAATCGAGTTTGTCGATCCTACTGGCAGCGGCGAGTATCGTATCGCGCGCAATCCGAACGAGAAGGACGCGCTCCTGATGATTCCGGGAGGGGGCCTTACTCTCTCAGAACAACTGGGTCTTTCTGATAAAGGCGATCGCATCGCCGGCATCGGCGGCGTCGGGTCGGCAAACTATCAGCGCGAACAAGACAGCCCTTTCTCGCGCCTACAATTGCTGGCCGATCTCAGCCGTCCGCCGCAAGTCAAGTTTAACGACCTCGCCTCTGCGGTTAATACCGGCGTCATCGAAGAGAATCCGCTCAACTTCGACATTCGCGTCGACTTCTTCCGCCAGTCAGACGAGCGTGTCATTACTGCGCTAACGATTCAAACCTCTAACAAGGATCTCGTGTTCCAGGATAGCGGCGGACTACAGCAGGCTCGGATTAATATTTTTGGACGAATCACTTCGGTTGCCGGTCGTCGTGCCGGGGTGTTTGAAGATCCAGTGATCACGACTGCAACCACCCAGGAACTGAACGAAGCTAAAGACCGCAAGTCTGCTTACCAGAAGGCCGTCGCTCTGTCGCCGGGAACTTATAAGGTAGATGTCATCGTGCGCGATGTCACCTCGGGGGCCACCGGCGTAAGGCACGTTGGTTTTACGGTGCCCAGGTATGATCCTCAGAAGCTTTCGACCTCTACTCTCGTGCTGGCCGCTAAGTTGGAGAGTTTGATCGATCAACCAGCCGTCGGACAATTCGTCATTGGCCAAACAAAAGTGATTCCGAATGTTTCCGGAATCTATCAAAAGGGTCAACCGGTTGGAGTTTACCTGCAGGTTTACAACGCGGGGATTGATCAGACGACGTTGCGACCCTCGGTCGACGTGGAGTACGCACTACTAAAGGACGGCAAAGAACTCGGCAAGCAAGCGGAAGATTGGCGTGGCATGAGCGACTCTGGCCAACGCTTAACGCTGGCTCGATTGATCGATACTCGGCAATTGGCTCCAGGTGAGTATGAGTTGACAATTCGCATTCGCGATCGCGTCTCGGGCCAGGCCCTCTCGCCGTCGGCGAAGTTTACTGTGGTGCAATAGACAGTAAATAGTGAATCGTAATGGTGAATGGTAACTGGGCGCAGCGCTAGCCTTTTCTATTTACGATTCACTGTTACTTCCTCAAGTAGGTTGCTCTGACAGTCTCCACCTTCGTATTTCCCTGTACTGAATTTCCGCGAGCGTCCACAACATCCACTTCAAATCCCGGGTACGACGGCCGAAACCTCGTCGCCTTCCAGGCTTCCACCGTAATGTCGTTTTCAGCGGCGCGATGATAGCTATACTGCGGCAGTCCCGCGCGATCGCCGCGCACGTCCTTGCCGCTCAGGTGGAGGATGCGCACGCGAAAACCTTCGATGCGCCTTATCTTGCGCTCAACATTTGCAACCGAAGACATTTTTATGTGCTGATTATAACGGAACTTTGGTCCAACCACCCCGTCCAGTGCAGTCTCTAAGGAAAATATCTCTGCCGTCTACCGAAGCCCTCCGGTTTCGGTTACGCCAACTGCCTTAGGCGTTTATCGGATGCTAGAATGACTGAAATGGACAAGCGGATTAACTTGACTGGGTTGAGCCAGACCGAACTCGTTAGTTTTATTGAACAGACCGGCGAGCCGGCATACCGCGGGCGGCAAATTTTTTCTGCCCTGCAGCATCGCCGCCTGCAAAGTTTCGCTGAAATGAGTGATCTGCCAAAGGCTTTGCGAGAACGTTTGCAGGATACTGCCTCCGCCGCTACGCTCACCGTCGAATCGCGTTTCCTCTCTGAAGACGGAACGCGTCGCTTCCTGATGAAGACCCACGACAACCTTCCGGTTGAGACAGTCTTTATTCCGGAGGAACATCGCGACACGATCTGCTTCTCATCGCAATCCGGATGTCCGCTCCAGTGCACTTTCTGTCTAACCGCTCAGTTGGGTTTGCTCCGCTCGCTAACTCCGGGAGAGATCGTCGAGCAGGTAATCATCGCGCTCAACGACGCGTATGGCGTGGGCGAAACCCCTCCGCGCGGCACAAACCTCGTCGGCATGGGCGCGGGCGAACCGTTTCTAAATTTTGATTCCCTGATGAAGGCGCTGCGGATCATGGCCGACCCGCAGGGTTTATATATCGTGCCGCACCGCGTGACTGTTTCCACTGCCGGAGTAGTGCCGCGCATTCGCGACCTGGCCACAATTCCCGATCGTCCCAACCTGGCGATATCACTAGCAGCTCCTGCCGACAAGCTGCGCGATGAGCTGATGCCGATAAACAAGAAATGGCCGCTGGAGGAATTGCTTGGAGCTTGCCGGGAGTTTGAGCAGACGCTCAAAGCGAGCGAACGATTTACCTTTGAGTAC
>Ga0137409_10006058_pt1 | contig 12575 bp, 10 predicted proteins | sample CZODoug1_16funga_FD_122059 | JGI IMG/M metagenome (GOLD analysis project Ga0137409, IMG submission 122059) | Vadose zone soil fungal communities from Angelo Coast Range Reserve, California, USA - CZODoug1_16fungal (Hybrid Assembly) | ecosystem: Environmental > Terrestrial > Soil > Vadose zone...
CCGTCGTGCCTGGCGTGCGCGTCGGATCCGTCATCGCCGACCTCCCTCTGCAGGAACCGTATGGATGCCTCGTCGGCGCCGCTGAAGGCGCCCGCGAGCACCCCCCAAACGAAGAGGCAGAGCGCACCAAGGCTCATCATCAAGGCTGCAAGGTAGGGGCCGACGATCTCGAAATAGATGGTCATCGCTCATTGCTCCTTGGCGGCCACGCTGTTCCCACCGCGGCCGGCAAAGACGTGAGCGCCGCCGCGGCTCGCTGTGGCGCGCCCGCTTGGAATGTAGGCTTTGTCTGGCGTACCGGCCTCGAGCGCGGGATCGTTGAGCGCTCTGCGATCACTGGGGGCGATCGGCAGCGGTTCGCCCGTTAGCGGATCCTTGTAGGCCGATAGCGCGAGTACGTAGTAGGAGAGCGCCCAGCGATCTTCTTCTGACAATGGATCCCGGTAGGACGGCATGGGCGTGCCGCTCAACCCGGTCGTCATGGTGCGAAAGATGTCCTCAACTGTCGGGCCTGACTTGAATTGTCCAGCAGTGAGGTCCGCGGGCTTGACCGGGAAGCCCAGATCGTCCTTCAGCCCGGGAGCCTTCTCGCCATCACCCTTCCCGGTTTGGCCGTGACACTCCCAACACTTGGCATTCCGCCACACATCCTTGGCGTGAGCGAGCATCTGCTCGGACGGAACAGGCGGCCGTCCGATATACAAGGGCGGGCCCGGCGGTTCTTCCTTGAAAAAGGCATAGGGCTTTGCCGGATCGGAGCGATCGACCGCCAGTTCATACTTGATGTACTGAATGACGGCGAGGCGGTCGGTTAAAGGCAGCTCGTGCCAGGCCGGCATCGCCGTGCCCCGAACACCTCGCGTAATGGTACGCAGGAGGTCGCCATCAGTCGGCAACGGTTCCTTGGTTAGCCTGAACTTGAAAACCGCCGCCGCGAAGCTCCTCGGGCGCTGCTTGTACAAAAAAGTCGCAGCCGGTCCATTGCCGTCACCGTTCACCCCGTGGCAGCCGACGCATCGCCGCTGATAGACCTCCTTGCCGTAGGTGATCCATTCGCTCGATCGCGGCATCGTCGCATCGGTAACTTCTAGCTTTTGCGGCTCAAACAGATCCCGCCACTTGCCGCGATTCATGCCAAGTTTCTGGAGATAAGCGATGAGACCCTGCAGCGCTTCTGTCTCCGCGGCGATGGTAACGGTGTCGCCGGTGTATTCCTTGTTTGGTATCCAAATGATTGGAGCCTTGTCGCTCGCCTCCAACGGCACAAACAGGAGTCCATCAGCATTCGGCGTAAGCTTGATCTGCTCCTTGCTTCCGAAAGCAAACAGCTTCTCAGTAACAGGCGTACGTTCCAGGCTACGATTACCGGCTCCGTCTTCGACGATCTTGACGGATTCCGCGGACGTCTCGAACAATCCCCGAAAAGGCGCCATGATCGAATCCGGCGAGAGCATCCGGGGATTCCAGAAATGCGCGAGATGCCATTCGTCGCTGTACTTGAGCCCCACCCGTGTCAGATCCGGCCCGATACGCCGCGTGCCCCATAGGTGCGGCACATCGAAGGCGTATTCGCCGGCCTCGGAGACCGGACCCCAACGGCGCGTCTCGCCGGTCACCGGACGCACGTATTGCGAATGGCAGTACCAACACCCTTCGCGAAGATATACCTGGCGGCCGAGCTTTTGCAGCGGCGTATAGTCGGTGGCCTCTGTAATGATCCATTTGAGCTGGCCGAAGTCGGTTCGGATCACGGCGGTCACGTCGGTCGTTCGCGCTGACGGCTCGATGAAGGGGAGGATGCCCTGGGTGGCCACGGCGAGGAAGAAGAAGAAGACCCCGGCCACCAGAGCGACAAAGCGCGCACTCATTCGGCTGACCCTCCGGCGGGAATTGGGGCTGCTCCTGGAGCTGGAACGGGCTCTCTTTCCTCGGCCGGTCGACTGAGCGCGGTCATCATGAGGTTGAAGACGAGCAGCGACATCCCGACATCCATCGTTATGCCGCTGAGGGTACGTACCAGCCAATAGGCTCTCATCCGGATCACGGTGTCGAGCCACTCGGTGCCGTTCATCCATTCGAAGCCTTGCTGCAGACCGCCGGCGGTCAGCACCAGCCCCATGGTGGAAATACCGACAGTAATCAGCCAGAACGACCAGTTGCCAAGCGTCCAGGACCAAAGCTCGCGTTTGAACGCGCGCGGCCACACATAAATCAGACCGCCCATCGCCCAGACCACGAATGTGCCGAAAACGGTGAGATGCGAGTGTGAAATGACGAAGTCGGTGAAATGGGTGGGCTGCTGGATTGAACGCAAAGCCTCGGTTGAGCCCTGGAAGCAACCCGCGAGGTACATCAGCGAGCCCATGATCAGGAACTTCGCGGGGAGATTCTTCCCGAATCCATCCCAACGCCCCTTCACGGTGCCGAAGAAATTCACGAGCACCGTCCACACGGGAATGATCAGCAACATGGAGGTGATGATCGCGAGAGTTTCGGCCCAGTCAGCGATCGGACTATAGAGATAGTGGTGGATGCCAACGAAAGGGTAGAACAGCGCGAGCGACCAGAAGCCGACCAGCGACAGCTTGTGCGCGTAGAGCGGATTGCGCACGCTGATTGGCAGAAAATAGTAGATGAGCACATAGCCCGCGGGCGTGAGCCACAATCCGACGATGTAGTGGATGTAGAGGCCATGGAATGCGGCGCTATTAATGCCTGAGATCGTGTAAGGGAGGATGAAGCTGCCCAACACGAGATTCATCGTCGTCCACACGAAGGCCCCGATCAGATACCAGAGTGCGACATAGAGCGGCGCCTCGAGGCGTTGCGCGATGGTGAGGAGGAATTGTGCCGTCGTCGCCGCGATAACGACGAAGATGGGAGTCTCGGCGAACAGCGGGAGCTCGCCTGCCTCCAGACCATGGTTCTGGGCAAAAGGCAGCGAGATCAGTCCCGCCGCCAAGCTAATATTATACAGCCACGCCAGCGGTACGCCCCATTGTGCCCATGGCACCCGCACCCCGCAGAGGCGCGGGACCAGATAGTGACATTCGCCGACGAAGAGCGCGGAAAAGGCGCCGAAGATTACGCCGTTGACATGGACCGGCCGCAGCCGACCGAAGGTCAGCCCAAGATTATTGGTCCCAAGATAGTCCGGATAATTGAAGAGTCCCGAGATCGTTACGCCGACCGTTGGCATGACGAGAAGCCAGAACATGCCCCAATAAAGCCAGGTTCGGACCACCCGCCAATCGACCAGATCATCCAAGTTGATGCCGTTGAACCTGCCGCGCAGTCTCTCTGCAGGAAACACTTCCGCCATGGAGCATTGCCCCTTGCTTGTCTGTTAATGCGTTCTCTCCTGTTCTCGGGTAGACGCAGCTTCGACAGCAATGACCCGCGCTAAAAGCCTTTGCTTTGGCATCGAAGTCAGAACTTGCCCGGCTCCAACACCGAGCCGCTCTGCGACCAGTAGATGTACGCTTCCAAGGCCTTCATCGCTTCCGAGTCATCGGCGATCTTTTCTCCCTGGTTGGGCTTCTCGATACACCAATTGATCATGTCGCGCAGCGTCGCGAACTTGGCCATCTGCGCCTGGAACTTCGGGAACGTGGCGGGGTGGGTATCGGCCGTCATGGGATGGCACATAGCGCATGCCATTCCCGTTTTGGACAACACGACATCCATCGCCTGCTCGGTTGCAGCATCGCCGTGGAACAGCAGGTCGCCCTTGCGGACCTGCTCCATGAACACTTGCTGGTAGGAGTTCAGCAGCTGCGGCGTCACCGGGTCCTTGTGTGCACCCGCAGGGCCGACCAGGACGGCAAGCGCCACCGCCGGGGCAGCGCGGAACAGGATGAAACGGCATGTTATCGGCGCGGTCATGACCATCCCTCCTAGTAGGGCCACATATTGTCGGCGAGCCGAGGCCGCAAAACCTCGGGAATGCTCTTCGCATAGTCATCCGGGGACTGCGCGAGCACCTGCTTGCGCCACATGACGTATTCGACGTCGACTTTGTCCTGGGCGCTGACGTCGATCTTCTCCCAACCGACCCCGTCAAAGTGATCGCCGGGGTCGACCCGGATCATCGGCTTCGTCAGCTTCGGCACCCCCTCCGGCGCGTACGGCCAAGGCCATGAGGTCGCCAGCATACCGATCGAACGCATGGTGCCGATTTCGTTGTAGAGCACCTGATGCACATGACCGTGGATGTTGGTGACCTTGGTGTAGGGCTTGAGCACGTCGTTCACCTCGCGCCAGTCCCGCACCCAGAAGTTCCATGGCGGATAGTATTCGTAGAGTGGATTGTGGCTGAAGATGACGATGGGCCGGTCCCGGCCCCAGTCGGCAAGCGTCTTCTGCAGCCAGTCGAGCTGATCGCGGCCGACGCCCGCCCACGGGCCAGCAACGGTGCCGTCGAGCGTGGCCATGTGAGCCATGCGCTCCTCGGGACTCATCTTCCTTGCCGTCCAATAGTCCGGGCCGCGACTGACGGTGTCGAGCCCGACAAAGCGCACGCCCTTGTGGTCGAAGGTCCAGTTGGGTTGACCAAACAGTTCGCCCCATTTCTTGCCCATGTCGAGGTACCAATCGTGCTCGCCCGGGATGAAGACCTTGCGGATGTTGATTTCTTTCAGGATCTCCACACCGAGCTCGAGTTCCTCGACCTTGCCAAGCTGGGCCAGATCGCCGCCGAAAATCAGGAAGTCGGCCGGCGGACTCATGGCCTGCACTTCCTTGGCGGCACGCGTCGTCTTCTCGACGAAGCGTGTATTGAGGGACTTCGGATAGAGATGGGTGTCGGAAATCCAGGCGAATTTGAATGGCGCCTCGGCCGCATGAGCGATGTCGAGGGTGTTGATCAGCGGCCACCAGGCGAAGGTCTCGGCTACGGTCGCCGCCCCGACCAGACATGATTTGTGCACAAAGGTGCGCCGGGTAATCCGCAGCGAGGGGTCAGGACGCACTCCGGGCTGTTGGAGTACCGCAGCCATCTCACGTCGAACTTTGTCGAGCTCAGACATGGGGGTTCCTCCTTGGGATGTGTCGTTAGTCGTTACAGGGCATCGCTCCGCTTTTGCGAGGCGCCTTCGGCTGTTTGCCACCTCGACGGATTTCTTGCTTCTTCGGCTCGATTGTCGCGGGTCGAGCCCCAGAAGCCCGTTACTTCCCGGAGCCGCCTTGAGCTGAAGAGGCGCCCTTCTTCAGTTCGATATTCAGATCGCTCGGCTTCCCCGCCGCAACGGTCACCGTCTGCTCGTTCGGACCGGTGAAGGGTTGGTACGCCACCAGCTTGTAGGTTCCGGCGGGAACGTCGGGGATGGCGAATTTGCCGTCGGCGCCGGTGACGGCATAGTAAGGACTGTCGACGACATAGACCCACCCTTCCATCCAGCCATGTGCGTCACAATCGATCCGCACCTCGCCCGGCCGTGGCAACTCGACAGGAATTCGCTGACCCTGGTTGGGGAGAGCGAGGTTGAACACGGTGCGCTTGCCGTAATAGCCGTGCGTGTTGTGAAGCATCGGATCGCTATTGACGACGTCCAGGCCGCCTGCACGTATCACCTGAATGTTGGGCTCGAATTTGCATTTGTTGTTGTTGATTTCGGGCTTCTTGGCTTCCGCCGGCCAGGCTTTTCCCTTCGCGATATCGGCCAGATACACGACGGCATTCTGCACGCTCTTGTCCGGCCCGACCTGAATGAGCGTCTCCTCGTAGGGACCGCCGCACACCTCAATGTCCTTGGTCGGAATGACCTTGCGGGTGCCGGGGGTCCCGTTGAACACGACCTTGCCGGTGATCGATCCGCCGCCCGCGACCGCGCTCGCTTCGTAGGCTGGCGCCGGGAGCGGCGTTGCCACCGCCGCGACCACCGACGACACCCCGATCAGCCACTTCATGGCTAAGCCAGTCATCACAGCACTCTCTTGATCTTTGGTGTTGATTTTGTCCGCAGGAAAATTCGTCGAGAGCTAACCGCCATTTGCAGGGACTAGGAAAATCAGAACTGCTTTGCGAGACCTTAAGCAAAGCTTATGAACCTTGAGGGCAAAAATCGTCTAAGAAATACCCGCTGAAACGGGAGGGAAGTTTGTGGCGGCTAAGCACCGCCGCCGCGGGGAGGCATTTGATGCGTCGCCGTCCCATATTTTCGGACCTCGGACGGGCAATCCCTTTCGGCATTGCTGTCGCGACCGCGTTGGTGTTGAGCCAACCGCTCGTGCGCGCAGCCAACTCGCCGGTGACGATCGGCGGCCCGTTCACACTCACCTCACCTGACGGCACGCCAGTCACCGAGCAGACCTACCGTGGCAAATGGTTGCTGGTGTTTTTCGGCTACACCTCTTGTCCCGATACCTGCCCCACGGCGCTCCTCGAGATTGCCGCCGCGCTCACAAGGCTCGGCCCCCACGCGGACAAGCTACAACCTCTGTTCATTACGGTCGATCCGCTGCGCGACACGGCGGCCGTAATGGGGAACTACACCCAGTCATTTGATTCGAGGATCGTCGGACTCACTGGCACGCCGCAAGAGATCGCTGCCGTCGCCCAAGAGTATGGGGTCTATTATGAACCTCGTACGAGCGGGCCGGGCGCCGAAGACTACGTCATGGACCACAGCACCTATCTCTACCTGATGGACGCTGAAGGCAAATTCGTGCGCGGCTTTGACGCCGACACGCCAGGCGAGCGCATTGCCGAGGCGGTGCGCGGCGCCATGGCAAGGGCTCGCGAGAATGCAGGTCATCGGGGACGATCAACGCAATGAGAGTACGTCCTGACCAAGCGATTGCATGGGCATGGAGAGCGTCGCAGCCGGGGAGGCTGTCATGAATTACGACAGCTATTTCCATCATGCCCTCGCGCGGTTACGGGACGAACGGCGCTACCGCGTCTTTGCCGATCTTGAGCGCATCGCCGGGCAATATCCCCGCGCCATCTGGCACTCGCCTGCGCGCCCGCGTAGCGTCGTGATTTGGTGCTCCAACGACTACCTCGCCATGGGCCAGCACCCGAAGGTGATCGGCGCCATGGTCGAAACCGCGATCCGCATGGGCACCGGCGCGGGCGGCACGCGTAACATCGCCGGCACCAGTCATCCGCTGGTCGAGCTTGAGCGCGAGTTGGCCGACCTGCACGGCAAGCAGGCGGCGCTTGTGTTCACTTCCGGTTACGTCTCGAACCAGACCGGAATTGCAACGATTGCCCGGCTAATATCCGGCTGCATGATTCTGTCCGACGCGCTCAACCACAAATCGATGATCGAGGGCGTGCGCCAGTCGGGGACGGAGAAGCATATCTGGCGTCATAACGATCTCGGCCACCTCGAAGAGCTGCTCAAACGGGTCGAGCCCCAACGGCCGAAGCTGATCGTGTTCGAGAGCCTCTATTCCATGGATGGTGACGTCGCCCCCATCAACGGCATTTGCGATCTTGCCCTGCGCTACGACGCGATGACCTATTGCGACGAGGTGCATGCGGTCGGCCTGTACGGCCCGCGTGGCGGCGGCATCACAGAACGCGAAGGCGCGGCGCACCGCGTCGACGTCATCGAGGGGACGCTTGCCAAGGCGTTCGGCTGTCTTGGCGGATACATCGGGGGCGATGCCGCGCTGATCGATGCGGTGCGATCATACGCGCCCGGCTTCATTTTCACCACAGCTCTTCCGCCGGCAATTTGTGCTGCCGCAACCGCGGCGATCCGCCACCTCAAGAGCTCCAACTGGGAGCGCGAGCAGCATCAGTACCGCGCGGTGCGCACGAAGGCCGTGCTTGCGGCGGCCGGGCTCCCGGTCATGCCGAGCGAGACGCACATCGTACCGGTCCTCGTTGGCGATCCGGAGAGCTGCAAGGCAGCAAGCGACCTCCTGCTCACCGAACATGGAATCTACATCCAGCCGATCAACTACCCGACCGTGCCGCGCGGCATGGAGCGGCTGCGCATCACGCCTTCGCCCTACCACGACGACGGCATGACCGACGCGCTCGCCAAGGCGCTGATCGATGTCTGGGAGCGGCTCGACCTGCCGCGCGAGGACCAGGCGCTCGCGCAGATGAGCGCGTAGACCTGGATGGCATCTTGAAGGCGCGTGTCGTCGTGTACGTCGGGTGTCGATGCGCTGCTATCCCGAGCTAGGGGCGTTTAATCACGTCGCGAGTGCAGACAAGCCGCCTTTTCGATGAGGGTGCTAGAAAGTTCAGGGGCTCTTGACTGCCTTGGCAAACCTCGATTCCTCCAGCAACGACGGCTTGGTGTCATCATGCCACATCCCATGATGTACAGAAAAAACGGGAGGACTTTCAAATGATGAAAGAGCTGAGCGCGGAATGCGTTGGTACATTCATGCTGGTTGTCTCGGTTTGCGGTGCGGCACTGTTTTCCGCGCCGAATGTCGGCTTTATGGCGGTCGCGTTTTCGATCGGAACTGCGGTGCTCGCGATGGCGTACGCGGTGGGCCCGATTTCCGGCGCCCATTTCAACCCGGCAGTGACTTGCGGCTTGGTGGCGGCGGGCCGTTTCGCGGCCGGAAAGGCTGTTCCGTATATCATCGCGCAGGTCCTCGGCGGCGTCGCCGCGGCCGTGGTGTTCTACGTCATCTTACAGGGCGCTCCCGCATCCGGGAAATGGAATACGTTCCTGGCGATCTCCAACATCTATGGCGGCAACGGTTTCCCGTTCTTGAGCGTTGCACTGATCGAGATCGTCATGACCGCGCTGTTTTTGGTCGTGATCACCGGCGTTACCTCGGAGAAGGCCGCCCCCGGCTTTGCCCCGATTGCGATCGGGCTGACGCTGGTGGCGATCCATCTCGTCGCAATTCCCGTTTCGAATGCCTCCGTCAATCCGGCGCGCTCGACCGCGACCGCGCTCTTCGGCGGAACCGAGGCGATGCAGTCGCTGTGGCTGTTCTGGGTGGCGCCGATCGTCGGCGGCATCATCGGCGGTTTTATCGGCAAGGCCTTTTACGAGCGGTAGATTTGTTACGAAAGGCAGACCTGTCATGAAAGGCAAATCACTTGCAAGGAGTATCGCGCGTGTGACTGAACGCGAGCGCGCCGACATAGCTCTCGTTCCTTTTACCTCTCCTCGTCCGGAGGCACCCAAATGTAAGGCGTGATCTCACGCGCCTCAGTCAGCCGGATCATGTGCACGGGCGAGGCGTATCGTCTTTTTGCGGCATGACCGGCACTTGAGCGAAGCCTCAAGTTTCCAGATCGGGGTATCGCGCGGCCGCCTGATCGCGTCCGATGGGATACTGGCCTTGGTCCCGCACCGATGGCACTTCACTATAGCGGGAATGACTTGTCTGCGCTGGCGCTTTAACCTGCGCCATCATTGGGCCCCGCTATGGGTCGTCTTTCTCTGCTGGTGCGTCCAGTGCGACAGCGGTCGACCGATGCATCAGCGTGCTCTTGCCGCGGCTTGCGGCGAAGAAGGTGACAAGGTTGCAGAGCAGGAAAAGCCCGATGAATGGGGTGCGTGAAGAAGGTAGCGAAGCCGCCGCGGCTGATCAGCAGTGCGTGTCCGAAATACTCCTCGAGCATTGGCCCGAGAATGAAGCCCAGCGCCGCGGCCGATGAAGATGGGAGGCGCAAAGTCCGGCCGGGGTGGCAGGGCACTCCTGTCGGGGATGATGACCTGCGGGCGATGCGGGAGGCGGCTGAGCGTCGCCTACACCGGCAATCCGCAGAGCCGACCGGTATATCGCTGCGACAAACCAAACCTTATGATGGGGCTGCCCCGGTGCATGACCTTCGGCGGCCCGCGGGTTGATGCCGCGATTGCCCGGGCGTTGTTGCAGGCGGTGGAACCAATGGCGATCGAAGCCGCGTTCGAGGCGGAGCGGATGCACCGGGAACAACAGGAAGATCAGCAACGCATCATGGACTTGGAAATGCAGCAGGCCCGCTATGAGGCAAGCCTGGCCGAACGTCGCTACGCCGCCTGCGATCCTGACAATCGTCTCATTGCCGCGCAGTTGGAGAAGAACTCGGAGGCCGCGCTCCGGCGTGTCCGGGATCTGGAGACACGCCAGCCCGCTGAAACGCCATCAGACGTCAAGGTCGATCCGAGCGCCTTCACCAATCTGGCGGACAATCTATCGGCGGCGTGGAATGCGCCGGGTGTTACGATGCGTGCCCGCCAGCAACTGCTGCGGACATTGATCACCGAGATCGTTGTCGATGTCGATGATGATGCGCGCGATGTCGTGCTCACGATCCATTGGCGTGGTGGCCAGCACTCCGAGCTGCGCGTCCATAAGCCACGAACTGGTGAACATGGTTGCGCAACGACCGAAGACGCTTTGGCGGCCATGCGCAGCATGGCCGGTCGCTGGTCTGACGAACATATCGCGGCGTCGCTCAATCGAATGGGCTTGCCCACCGGCCAGGGCAAGACCTGGACGGCGCACCGCGTCGCTTCCGTTCGACGCGTGCGTGGAATCCATGCGTATCGATCCGCGGAAAAAGATGGCGAATGGCTCACCATGACCGAAGCTGCAAAGGTGTTAGGCGTCACAAACCACGCGATACGGCGCCTTATCAAAGCCGGTGTCCTTCCGGCTGTGCAGGTTGTTCCCGGCGCGCCGCATCAAATCCGTGCCGACGACCTGGCGTCGGAGCCGGTCAAAACGGCGGTGGCCCGGAAAGGTCGTCCGTGTCGCGTAGCCGACGCGGACACGCTTCCAATGTTTGCAGACACTTGACGAGGGAGTGCATAATGACTCGCGCATCGCCACCGGGCGGATCGCACGTTCAACCGGATTGGTGTCGAGTTCAATGCGGCGATCGTTCAAGAAGCGTGTCAGTCCCTCCCAACGCAAGGAGCGCGTAGCGGATCGCCTCGGCAAGCGTGCTGCGGCCGGATACGAAGGGAAGCTGCGCCCCGAGCCAGCTATGCAGCGCCTGTACGATTGGCTTCGAGAAGGACCGGCGTTCGGCAAGCCGATGGGCCGACGACCGCCCGCGCACACGGGCTTCGATGGCGTAGAGATCGGCGATCCGGCGCAGGGCCTCAGTCGCCACGCGCGAACCGGTCGCCTCGACGACTTCGTAAAATTTGCGTCTTGTATGGCTCCAACAAGCGGCGAGAACGACATTCTCATTTTCGGCAAGTTGCTCGAACCTGGCATAGCCGTCGACATGCAGGACGCCTTCGAAATCCGCGAGATGCGAGACCGGCCGTTCAGCCTTACGGTCAGGTGCAAACAGATAGACCGCCGCCGGCGGTTCAGGTCCGCCCCACGGCCGCTGCTCGCGGGCAGCTGCCCGATGGTATGGACGTTGATCTCGGCCAACCGCGCCCTAGTGACCGGGCCGACGCCCCACATCAGCTCGACGGGCAAGTCGTGCAGGAAAGCGAGCTCGGTGTCAGGATCGACCACCACTAGCCCATCGGGCTTGGCCACTTGCGAGGCGATTTTGGCCAAGTGCTTGGTGCGCGCGGCGCCGATCGAGATCGGCAGGCCGAGCTCTGTCCGCACGCGGCGCCGGACCGCACTGGCGATCTCGGCCGGCGGGCCGAACAGATGCGTGCACCCCGCGACGTCAGCGAAGGCCTCGTCGATCGAAATCCGCTCGACCAGTGGAGTGAAATCATTGAGCACACTGATCGCAGCATCACCGAGCCGCTGGTACTCCTTGAAATGGCCGTCGACGAAGATCAGGCGCCGACAAAGCTCGCGCGCCCGGCATGCCGCCACTGATGCCGAAGGCCTTGGCCTCGTATGACGCAGCGAGCACGACGCCGCCGCCGACCGCGATCGGTTTGCCACGCAGAGATGGGTCGAGCAGCTGCTCGACCGATGCATAGAAGGCATCAAGGTCCGCATGGAGGATGGTGGCTGTCGTGGCCATGCAGAACCGCTCACTGCGACATTTCGAGCATTTCGTTCCTCATGAGAACAAAGGGGGTTCCGGTGTCGGAGGTTCGGCAGCGAGATGGCGACCCTGCTCGTTGGTGCCGAAAGACTGCCGATTGAGAAAAGCAGCACTCGCGTCGGAATGCCCGGACAAGTATTTTGTTGCCGATACGATTGAAACGTCAATTCCGTGATCAAGCGGTTTGAACAAACAAGAAGAAGACCACGTGTTGTCGGCTATCGTAATGATCCCACGCGTTTTGGCGCAGGCGATGACTTCGTCGATCTCTGGTATCTCATAGGTGAGCGATCCGGGCGCCTCAATCCAGATGACGCGCGTCTGCGGCCGACAATAGGATGCGATGTCCCGTCCCGCGCGCAGGATCGAACGCCCTCCTAAGAGAGATCGAAGCTGATCAACCTCATAATCCCCAAATCCCACCAAGGTCTTCCATATGACTTCGCAGCCCACACAGCAGATTTCCGGCGTCTATCATCGCAAGATCGGAGATATCGTCGTCACAGCGATCAGCGACGGCTATCTGGACGGAAGCCTTGACGTGATGCGCAATGTCGATCTCGCAAAGGCGCATCAGATCCTGAGGGATGCTTTCCGACCGGCGCGGAGAACCAGCGTCAACGCGTTCCTGATCCATTCAAAGGGCCGTACCGCGATCGTCGATACCGGATCGGGCAATTACCTC
>Ga0137409_10006059_pt1 | contig 12572 bp, 10 predicted proteins | sample CZODoug1_16funga_FD_122059 | JGI IMG/M metagenome (GOLD analysis project Ga0137409, IMG submission 122059) | Vadose zone soil fungal communities from Angelo Coast Range Reserve, California, USA - CZODoug1_16fungal (Hybrid Assembly) | ecosystem: Environmental > Terrestrial > Soil > Vadose zone...
GTGATGAAGTAGGGGGAGAGGTAGCCGCGGTCAAACTGCATGCCTTCGACTACTTCGAGGGTGGTCTCCATCGTCTTGGATTCCTCGACGGTGATGACGCCATCCTTGCCGACCTTCTTCATGGCTTCGGCGATGATGCCGCCGATTTGCTTGTCATTGTTGGCGGAAATGGTGCCAACCTGGGCGATCATGTCGCCCTTGACGTCCTTGTGGAGCTTCTTGATTTCTTCAACGGCTACTTCGACGGCCTTCTCGATGCCGCGCTTGAGAGCGGTCGGGCTGGCGCCGGCGGCGACAGTCTTGACGCCCTCGCGGAAGATGGCCTGCGCGAGCACGGTCGCGGTGGTCGTGCCGTCACCGGCAACGTCGGAAGTCTTGGAAGCGACTTCACGGACCATCTGCGCGCCCATGTTCTCGAGGGGATCGCGGAGTTCGATTTCCTTGGCTACGGTCACGCCGTCCTTGGTGATGATGGGCGCGCCGAACTTCTTTTCGATCACCGCGTTGCGGCCCTTGGGGCCGAGGGTGATCTTCACTGCGTCGGCTAGAGCGTTCACACCGCGCAAAATCGCCTGGCGGGACGCTTCACCTGTTACAATCTGCTTCGCCATACTGGTCTTTCCTCCTGATATAGAAACTCGAAATTCGAAAATTGAAGCTAGAAACTAGAAAACAAAACCCCAAAACAAGTTACTTCTTGGCCGCTTTCGCTGCGCCGCTCAGCTTCGCCAGAATTTCTTCTTCGCGAAGGATGAGAAGCTCTTCGTCTTCGATCTTGATTTCCGTACCGCTGTACTTGCCGAAGAGGACACGGTCGCCGGGCTTGACGTCGAGGGGGATCAATTCGCCCTTCTCGCGCTTGCCAGCGCCGACGGCGATGATTTCGCCTTCCATCGGCTTTTCTTTTGCGGAGTCAGGGATGATGATGCCGCCCCTGACGCTTTCTTTCTCTTCAATGCGCCGCACGATGACACGGTCGTGGAGCGGGGTAAGATTCACAGCCATCTTGAACAACCTCCATAGGTGAACTAGCGGTTTGAACTGCGGGTGCGAGCAAAAAAGGGGAATTAGCACTCCTCGCATCCGACTGCTAATATATCAGAAAAAGATGTCATGTCAAGCGTTTAGGCGACATCCGCGAGGAGTTCCCGTTAAGTCCTAGTCGCTTGTAAAGCATTTATTTATAATGACTTAAATGGTGCAAGATAAATCTTGCACTTGGATATTGTCGTGCAAAGGCTAAAGGCTTAGAATCGGCGGGGGCTCGTCCTTGCACTTCTACGTCTATCTGCGGCTGATCGTGCTGACGGCGGGCACGCTCCTGCCATTCTTCTGGATTGTTGTAATCCTGGGGCATCGGCGCCAAAGAAACTTCGAGCGGATTTTCTTCTTCCTGTGCCTTTCGATGGTTAGCTTCTTCGGGGCTTCGCTATTGGCGCTGAACGCGCAACTGTACTATTCAACGATTCCGCCAAGACTTGCGAGCTTTGCCTGGACGGTTATGTGTCTGGGATTGTGGTTTCTGCCAGCCTTGCTGCTGCACTTGCACGTGGAATATGCGCAGATTCGAGAGATGCTGCGTCCGGGGAGCGAGAGATGGCTGTGGCTCGCTGCCGCATACGGGCCGGCCATTTTACTCTCGCCCATGTTGTTTGGAGCGTTGCGCGTGCGTTCGGAGTACAACTTTCTTCTGCCAAGCAATGTTCTAGGCACGTCCTTCCAGATTTGGCTGGTTGTCGCGCTCACAATGTCGGCCGCATGGCAGTGGCGGTTCGGCCAAGCGGCGCCTGACGAAGAGCAAAAATCGTTTCACCGCGCGCTGCGATCGAACCTGGGCCTGATCGCTGTCTGGATGGCCATGCTCCATTTCGTATTTCCGCGCCTCGGAAAAATTACGGAGCAAAATGCCGAGGTTTATATAACGATTGTCGGCTTGTTCGCGGTGGCGCCACTGGTTGCCCTGATTCGCAAAGTGCAGCGGTTCAATTTCCTGCAAATCGGCCGGCAGCGAAACTTGATCTACGCGGTTTTTTCCGCCTTCGTAGCGCTGTTGTATTTCAGCCTGATCCGGCGAGTCAGTCTGTGGTTGGAACCGTATGTGCCGCCGGAGGCCAGCGCGGCAATACTCTTATTCCTTCCCGTCGTACTTTTTGAGCCGCTGCAGCGTTTGATGGGAAGAATTTTAAGGCGGACCGCGCAAGCGGAAATGGATCACGCGCAGCGCCTGATGGGCCCCATCCAGGAAGTGGCGCGGCTAGGGAATTTGGGAAAGCTGACAGCTTTCATCGAAAAATGGATCTCTGAAGAGTTGCAACTCGCGGAAGTGGAGCTTTTCCTCGGCAGAGCATCAGATCCTGAATTGACTGGTAAGGCGGCCGAAGAAGTGTTCGTCATTCGGCAGTCAGGGCGTTCCATCGGAGCACTCAGCGTTAAGCCGCATGGAGCGATGCTATCGGGGGAGACGGCGGCGGCGCTGGAGTTTTTGTGCGAGCAGTTGCCGGGGACGCTGGATCTGTGCCGGTTGATTGAGGAGAAGTTGCAGCTCGAGAGGGAACTGGCGGAGCGGGAACGGCTGGCGGCGCTAGGACAGATGGCCGCGAGCATTTCGCATAACTTGAAGAATCCGCTGGGGTCGATGAAGACGATTCTGCAGGTGCAACTGGAAAATCCGGAAATGCCGGAGTCCATGCGCGCCGAAACGAAAATGATTCTGGAGGAGATCGGGCGGCTTTCGGCGAAGTTGAATCAGTTGCTGCAATTCAGCCGGCCCGCTGTGATCGGAGATGGAAGGACGGCGAAGTGCGATGCTTCTGAGGTGGCCCGGGAAGTCGTAGGTGTTTTAAGTCCGGAGGCGCAGCGGAGAGGCGTTGGGCTGGAACTCCATTCCACGGCTACATGGTCACACGTGGCCATCGCCACAGAGGCGCTGAACGATATTCTTACCAATCTGGTCGTGAATGCGTTGGACGCCGCAGCGCGAGGTGGGCATGTGCAGGTGGAAATTTCTCAGAAGGACGGGAATGGCTTGCTAGCAGTGGAAGATGACGGGCCAGGAATTGCCGCGGAGCTGCGGGAGAAAATACTTCAGCCATTTTTCACGACAAAAACGCAGGGGACGGGGCTGGGATTGGCGATCGTGGCACGGCGCGCCTCCGATGCAGGCGGCAAGCTTGAATTCGAGAGCCCCGTGAAAAATGGGCGGGGCACGAGATTTCACGTGACGCTGCCAGTGGAAGGAAAGATGAAGTAACGACGTAACGCAAAAGCGAAACACTGAGGCAAGGAAATAGACTCATGAAAACCATTTTGATCGTGGACGACGAGCCGGCGGCGAGATACGGGCTGCGGCGGGCGCTGGAGGCTAAGTACCGCGTCGTGGAGGCGGATTCTGCGGAAGCGGCGCGGGAAGCGCTTCCGCGCGAGCAACCGGACCTGGTGCTGCTGGACGTGGTGTTGCCGGGGCAGGACGGCTTGTCGCTCTTGAAGTGGATGCGCGAACAAGGGAGCGAAGTGCCGGTGCTGATGGTTTCGGCGCTGGACACTGCGAAAACGGCGGTGGAAGCCCTGCAACTTGGCGCGGCTGATTATCTGGTGAAAGGATTTGAATTGGAAGAATTGCGGCAGCGCGTGGGCAATATGCTCAAGCTGGCTTCACTCGAAAAAGAAAATGATGCACTCAAGCGGCGCTTGACGGCCGAAGGGCAATTCGGACAGATGATCGGGCGGTCGGCGGTGATGCGGCGCGCTTTTGAAATGGCGGACCGCGTGGCGGCGACGGATTCGACGGTGCTGATCCTGGGGGAGAGCGGCACGGGAAAGGATTTGTTGGCGCAGGAAATTCACGCGCGCTCGCCGCGAAACGGCAAAGCTTTTGTTGCAGTGAATTGCGCGGCGCTGCCGGAAACGTTGATTGAATCTGAATTATTTGGTTACGAGCGCGGTGCGTTTACCGGCGCGGCGCAGCAGAAAAAAGGAAAGTTCGAGTTGGCCTCTGGCGGAACGATCTTCCTGGATGAAATTGGCGACATGAATCCGGTGACGCAGGCCAAGGTGTTGCGCGTGCTGGAGAATCGCACGATCGAGAGGCTCGGTGGAACGCAGTCGATTCCAGTGGATGTGCGGGTTATCAGTGCGACGCACCGCAATTTGCTGGCGGAGATTCGCGATGCGAAGTTTCGAGAGGACCTGTTTTACCGGCTGCGCGTGGTAACCATTGACTTGCCTCCGCTGCGGGCCCACAAGGAGGATATTGCGTTGCTGGCGGATACTTTTCTGCAAATGCACGCGGCGCGGCTGGGACGGACGGCGCGGCTAAGGCGTGAAGCGCTCGCGGCAATCGAAAAATACGATTGGCCAGGCAACGTGCGCGAGTTAAAGAATGCGCTGGAGCGGAGCGTGGTGATGTCATGCGGCGAAGAAATCGGAGTCGAGGATTTGCCCCACGAGGTGGTGCATGGCGAGGCGATCTCGGTGAAACATCGTGGCGACGAGAACGACCACGGAATTGGCGAACGCGATTTTCGCGAGGCCAAGCGGAAGTTTGAAGTGGCTTATTTAACGAGGCAACTTGGAGAGCATCGTTGGAACGTTTCTCGTACGGCGGCGACGATCGGGCTGCACCGGCAGAGTTTGCAGGAAAAGCTTCGCGAATTAGGCATTCGCCGGCCGGGTCGTGAACCGCTCGAGGACGAATAGATTTCGCGCAGAGCACACGGAGAAGGCAGAGAAGAGAAATGACGCGGAGAGTTGCGGAATGACTGGTGGAAAGCGGGATGCGGAAGCCGCTGGATACATTTTGGCGGGAGGAGGGAGCAGGCGATTTGGGCGAGACAAGGCGCTCGTGGAAGTCGGCGGGTTCCCCATGCTGCGGCGCATGATCGGATTGCTACAGAGTGTGGCGAAGAACGTGAAAGTTGTTGGAGCGCGGGAAAAATACGCGCAGTTCGAAAAAGAAATAGTCAGCGACGGATGGCCCGGAGAAGGGCCGCTCGGGGGAATCATCACCGCGCTTCAGGATTCCGCTTTGGAAGCTGAGCGGTCAGAATGGAATCTGATCGTAAGCTGCGACATGCCATTCCTAACGGCAGAATGGCTGGCGTTTCTTTGCCAGCGTGCAGCAAAGAGCGCGGCGCAAGTCGTGGTTCCGCACTCCATGCATGGGCCGGAGCCTTTGTGCGCTTGCTACCGGACGGATGCAGCGGGGGCTCTGCGCGCGGCGTTCGAATCCGGCGTCCGGAAAGTGACGCAGGGATTGCAATACGTGACAACGGAAGTTCTTGACGAGGCGGACTGGAAACGATTTGATAGCGCAGGGCGATTGTTCTGGAACATGAACACGGCGGCGGATTACGAGGAAGCGCGGCGGATCCTGGAAGCGGAGCGCACGTGAGCGAAGAGAAATCAATCAACTATTTCGAGTTTCGCGACGTATGCAAAAGTTTCGACGACCGGCTGGTGCTCGATCGCGTGAGCTTCGCTGTGAAGCGTGGCGAGACTTGCGTGATCATGGGGCGCAGCGGCGTGGGCAAGTCGGTTTCGCTGAAGCACATCCTGGGATTTCTGAAACCGGATTCGGGCCAGATCATTATTGATGGGGAAGATGTCACCGATTTCAAGGAAGCGGACTTTGAAGAAGTGCGGCGCAAGGTGACGATGGTGTTCCAGTCTGGCGCGCTCTTCGACTCCCTCACCGTCGGCGAGAACATGGCTTTTCCGCTCGAAGGGCAGTCCGGCCTGACCGGTGACGACATCGATGAGTACGTGGAAAAAATCGCGAAGATGCTGGAACTCGAGGACGTCTTCGACAAAATTCCCAGCGAACTTTCCACCGGTATGAAGCGCGCGGTGGCCATCGGCCGCGCCCTGGCGCAGAATCCGGAAGCGATTCTATTCGACGAGCCCACGACCATGGTTGACCCCATCATGGCGGGACACATGGGCGACTTGATCCTGCGGTTGAAGAAAGCCTTTCAGAAGACATCCATCGTCGTGACGCATGACACTCACCTGGCAAAAAAACTTGCTGATGTGGTCGTTTTTCTCCAGGAAGGCCGCGTTACTTATTTCGGCCCATGGGCTGGTTTTGAAAATTCCACCGATCCCTTCTTAAGGAATTTCCGCATGCAGGATGAATTGATTCCCGCGCTGGACGTGACTCTGTGAGCCAGCCGGTGAACGGCTCTTCCGATCCCCTCAAGCAGTTGCGCAAGGAGATGGGTTTTTGGGACGTACTGCTGTTTAACATTGCGGCGGTTCTGGGGCCGCGCTGGATTGCGGCGGCGGCGCACAACGGAACTGCCTCGATCAGCCTGTGGGTTCTTTCAGCGATTGTTTTCTTTGTGCCCACCGCGTTCGTCATCACCGAACTCTCCACGCGTTTTCCGCGCGAGGGCGGGCTGTACGTGTGGTCGAAGGAAGCCTTTGGCGACTTTCATGGATTCGTCGCCGGCTGGACCTACTGGATCTATTCGTTTTTTTATTTTCCGGGCTTGCTGCTGGCGAGCGCGGCGATGGGCGCGTACATCGGCGGCAGTTCGTGGGGGCACCTGGCGCAGAACCGGTCGTTCTTGCTGGGGGGATCAGTACTTTTGTTGTTTGTAGCGGTGGGCATGAATATCGTCGGGCTGAACATAGGCAAGTGGCTGCAGAACGCCGGCGGTGTGATGACCTACATCCCGCTTCTATTGCTGACCGGAACCGGCGCACTCGTTTGGATGCGCTATGGCTCGGTGACGCATTTCACGTGGTCGAACATGCTGCCGCGATGGAACTGGGAAACGGTGAATTTCTGGCCGCAAATTCTATTCGCGTTCGCGGGTTTGGAACTCGTCTCGGCGATGAGCGACGAAATCCACGACGCGCAGCGGACCTTGGCGCGTGCGATCTGGAGTTCGGGAATTCTGATCGCCATCATTTACATCCTGGGAACTTTTGCGGTGCTGGCCATCATGCAGGACGCGCAAGTGGACGCAAAGTCAGGCGTGTATCAGGCGCTCGCTATCGGATCCGAGGCGCTGAAGCTGGGATTGGTCGGTATGATCGCGGCGTTTCTTGTAACGTTTGGAAATGCCGGCGGCATCGGCACAACAGTAGCGGGTATCGCGCGAGTGCCGTTCATCGTGGGCGTCGATCGCTACTTACCGCCAGCATTTGGAAAGATACATCCGAAGTGGCGCACACCCTATGTTTCGATTCTCGTGCAGGCGGGGATTTCGCTGGCGGTGTTGCTCTTGAGCAATATCAACGAGACCACCAGCGGTGCGTATCAAATTCTGGTGGATGCCGCGACCATCTTGTACTTCGTTCCGTTCCTTTATATGTATGCGGCGGTTATCAAACTGGCGGGGAGAGAGGACCGTCGACAGAATGTGCATGCGGTGCTCATTCCTGGAGGCAAAATTGGCGTATGGATCGCAGGCGGATTGGGGTTTCTGGTGACCTCGGCGGGCATTGTTCTGTCGTTCGTTCCGCCAGGCGAAACAACCAATAAATATGTCTTCAGCGCGAAATTGATTGGCGGCACTGTCGTGGCCATAGGATTTGGGCTGGTTCTTTACTATCGCGGGGTGCGGCAGAAGAGCGCGGAGTCTTCTAACGCCTAGAAGCCCTGATTGACCAATTGTCCGATCGTAAGTTGGCTCACTGACGAGCCTTTGCGCGCTTCCAGATAGCGTTCCACGTATTTGCCCAGAATGTCGCCTTCGAGATTGACCGCGTCACCGGGTTTGCGGTCGCGGATGTTGGTGTGTTCGTAGGTGTAGGGAATCACTGCGACTTCGGCGATGTTGTTCTGCCAGCGGGCCACGGTCAGGCTGATGCCGTCGATAGTGATCGAACCTTTTGGCACAACGTAGCGTGCGACTTCCCCAGGGACTTCCACGCCGAACCACCAGTTTTCTCCTTGAGGACTGAGATGAGTCACACGGCCAACGGTGTCCACATGGCCGAGGACGAAGTGTCCGCCGAATTCCTTGCCCGCAGTGAGCGGCTGCTCGAGATTGACGCGCGCTCCCCGTTTCAATTCGCCGCCCTTGGCGCCGAACGATGTTTTGACAATCGTTTCACCAGAAAGATCCGCCGAGAGCCGGCCATTGTGAAGATCAACGATTGTCAGGCAACAGCCGTTCACTGCGATGCTGTTCGAAACGGCGAGCGACGGCGCGACCGTCGGAGCGTGAATCGTAATGCGCCCCCCTTCGCTCGACAATCCCAGCGAGTCAATGATGCCTTGGTGCTCGATAATTCCGGTAAACATGGTGAATGCGATGGCTCTCGCACCCGAGTGTACCGTATTTCGCGCCGAAGACAGAAAGCACTAGACTATGGCTGGTCGGGTGGACACACGGAGCAGTCGAGGTCTGACGATGAAAGCATGCTTGTTGAGCGCGCCAGCTGCGATCGAAACGAAGCCGCTGAAATACGCGGACGTAGCAGTGCCGCAACCGAAGAGTGGAGAAGTACTCGTGCGTGTGCGCTCCTGTGGCGTTTGCAGAACGGACTTGCACGTGATCGAGGGAGAATTGCCTCCGCGCAAGTCGCCGGTCATTCCGGGACACCAGGTGGTCGGCGTCATTGAGAAACGTGGCGAGGGTACAAAACGGTTCGCGGTCGGAGGGCGAGTCGGGATTGCCTGGCTTCATCAAACAGATGGGACTTGCGACTACTGCCGCTCCGGAGCGGAGAATCTCTGCGATCATCCTACGTTCACCGGCTACAGCGTGGATGGCGGCTATGCGGAATACGTCGTTGCGCCGGAAGCTTTTATGTATGCGATCCCCGACGGTTTTCCGGATGAACAGGCCGCGCCGCTGCTCTGCGCGGGAATCATTGGTTTTCGTTCGCTGCGGCTCTCTGGAATCAAAGCGGGCGGACGCCTGGGTTTTTATGGATTTGGCGCCGCTGCGCATGTGGCGATTCAGGTGGCGCTGCATTGGGGCGCGGAAGTTTACGCATCCACGCGCGACGCGCGACATCAGAAACTCGCGCTCGAATTGGGTGCGACGTGGGCTGGTGGGACTTTTGATGAACCGCCAAAGAAGCTCGATGCAGCGATTGTCTTTGCGCCAGCCGGGGAGATTGTTCCCGCCGCGCTCAAAGCGCTGAAGAAAGGTGGCGTGCTCGTTCTTGGCGGCATCCATATGAGCCCTATCCCTTCGTTCAGCTACGATTTGCTATATCAGGAGCGTGTGATTCGCAGTGTGGCGAACAATACGCGGCAAGATGGCGAGGATTTCTTGCGCGTTGCGGCCGAGATTCCCATCCGAACGCATGTGCAAATGTATCCTCTCGCAGAGGCCAACCGCGCGCTGAATGCGCTGAAAAATGACGCCATTCCCGGCGCTGCAGTCCTCCGCGTCAGCCAGTAGCCTTTCTATTCCTTGTAAGTGTCTCGCAGATAGGCTTCGATCGAGAGGTCGGGGCCGAACTGCTGCGTGCGAACGTCTTGCAACAGAGGAAGATTCAGTTTCGGAGCGATCGCGAAGGGAACGCGGCTTTCGCCGGAAATTTTTGGCGCATAGAATAGAAAAAGTTTGTGGACGATGCCTGCGGCGAGCGCCGAGCCATTCATCGTCGGGCCTGCTTCCAGGAGGACGCTGAGGATATCGCGGCGGCCCAGTTCCGTGAGCACCTCATCCCAATTGATGTGGTGAGCACGGGCTTTCGCCCGGACAACCTCGACACCCTCTTTGAGCATGAGCCGCACCCGCTGACGGCCAAGTTCCTCGTTAGTGAAAACCAGCAGATCGTCTTCGGCGGTTTCCACGATCCGCGAGAACCGCGAGAGCGAGAGCTTGCAGTCGAGAATAACCCGCAGCAAACGCCGCCGCCGAGGAAGGCCGCTGCGATCGGAAAGAAGCGGGTCATCGACGTGAATCGTGCCAATTCCCGTCAACAGCGCATCCGAAGCGTGCCGCATGCGGTGCACTTCCGCGCGCGATTCTTCGGACGTGATCCACCTGGATTCGCCTGCCCTAAGAGTTTTTCGGAGGTATTTCTTTTGCGAGCCGGGAAGGGCAAGTTGACCGTCCAGCGTCATAGCCGACTTGAGCGTGACGAACGGCTTCTTCGTTCGAATCCAGCAGGCAAATGCCTCGTTCAAGCGGCGGGCCTCTTCTTCGCAAACGCCTGTGAAGACTTCGATACCTGCTGCACGCAGGCGATCGAATCCGCGGCCGGAATTGACGGGATTGGGATCATCCATGGCGGCGACCACGCGTTGCACACCAGCGGCAACGATCGCTTCAGTGCAGGGCCCGGTCCGCCCGGTGTGATTGCAGGGCTCGAGTGTCACATAGAGTGTTGCGCCGCGTGCCTTTTCGCCCGCGGATTTCAACGCGACAATTTCCGCATGGTCGCGCCACTCGTATTGATGAAAGCCTTCGCCCACGATCTGGCCTTCGCGCACGATGACGCAACCCACTATGGGATTTGGGCTCGCCAGGCCGGTCCCTTTGCGGGCCAGCGCCAGCGCGTGTTGCATGAAGCGAATGGCGTGTGCGTCCACGGTTCAGTCGAAGAGGGAATTCGCGTACGTTTCCGCGTCGAAGGGAACCATATCGTTGATCTGCTCGCCGGTGCCCACGAAGCGAATCGGCAGGCCCAGTTCGCGCGAGATCGCAACTACGATACCGCCCTTGGCGGTGCCATCGAGCTTAGTGAGGATGATTCCCGTGACGCCGACAGTAGAAGTGAATTCCCGCGCTTGCGCAAGCCCGTTCTGCCCAGTCGTGGCGTCGAGCACGAGCAAAACATCGTGCGGCGCGCCGGGAATCACTTTCGCCGCGGTGCGCTTCATTTTTTCCAGTTCCGCCATGAGGTTCGATTTGGTGTGCAAGCGTCCCGCCGTGTCCACGATGACGACGTCCGACGAGCGCGCCTTGGCAGCGGCAACCGCGTCGTATACAACGGCCGCCGGGTCGGCGCCGGATTTCTGTTTGATGACCTCGATGCCGTTGCGCTGCGCCCAGATTTCCAGTTGCTCGACTGCGGCGGCGCGAAACGTGTCGGCAGCGCAGAGCACCACGCTGCGCCCTTCCTGCCGAAGCCGGTTTGCGAGCTTCCCGATGCTGGTGGTCTTGCCCGCGCCGTTAACGCCCACAATAAAAATCACGCGCGTGCCCGTGCCATTCGGCGAAGCCGCAATTCCGCTTCCGGCTTCCCCCTTTGTGCCGATATCCGGCTTCACCGGCGCGTTCAGAATGCGAATGATATGCGACTTGATTTCGCGCTTCAGCTGCCCGGCGTCGGCAAGGGCATTGCGGTCCATTTTTTCGCGCACCGCATCCAGAATCTCGCGCGTCGGCTTCACGCCAAGGTCCGCGGAGAGCAGCGCCGTCTCCAGACCCTTCAGGAGGGAAGGATCGATCTTGCGCTCGCCCAGAAAAACGGTATCAACCGCTTCCGAAAGCACCGCCTTCGTTTTGCTGACGGACTTCTTCAGCCGCTCAAGAAGGGTCGGCTCCGGCTCATTCTTCCCAAAAAGTGAAATCATAAGGTCGCACGCGTTGCACTAGCGGCAGCTCAAAATTGTAGCAGATGCCGCCTCTTGAACACTTATTAGGCACCCTTGGGAGCTCACCAGAGTCTGTCAAAAGCACTAAGATGCGAAGAGGAGAGACTAACCTGGAGAATTGCAGCTATACGTGCACTTCGACGGCGCTCAGGCGGAGCTTCCCGGCAGTTACGGTGGCCTCAAGAGCAGTCACCACCACATCATCGAACTTTGAACCGGCCAGCGCGCGAATGCGGTTCATCGCGTAATCCAATTCCATCGCCGTCTGATATGGGCGATTCGTGGTCATGGCGTCCAGCGTATCGGCCACGCCGATGATGCGCGCCATCATGGGAATCTGGTGGCCCTGCAAACCGTACGGGTAGCCGCGGCCGTCCATATGTTCGTGATGCAATTCGATGCCCGGGAGCATCTCTTTCAGTTGCGAAACCGGGCGCATGATGTTCGCCCCTTTCACCGTGTGCTGCTTCATCAACCCGAATTCTTCCGGAGTCAGCGAGCCAGGCTTTTTCAGCACGCGGTCCTCGACGCCGATTTTTCCGACGTCGTGCAACAGCGCTGCAATCCGCAGCTTGTCCAATTCTTCCGTGGAAAGCGCGAGCCGCGGCCGCTCGGATATCAAAACTCCCCTTGCGCCTTCCAGCGCCTTGGCTGTCGCTCCTTTGATGTCCATCTTGATGAAGTTTACCCGCGGCAGTTGCAATTGCCTGGAAAGCTTGTCGATGCTGGTGAGGGGAATATTGGTGGTGACGCGATCCGTTGGGGCTCGGATTACGAAGCTGTCGGCGCCCGAGTTGCGGGGATCTTCGTACAGAGGAAGCACGTCGTCCTTGTCCCACACTCCCAGCGCTGCCACCACAACCCGCTTCTCTTCAATCTCCCGTTTGAAATTCCGCCGCAGGCACTCAACATTTACCGGCGCAGGCTCGATCGCAACCACCAAGCTTGCTCCCTGGTCGAGCGCCGTGCGCCCCGCCAACAAAGTCCCGGCCGAGGCAAGACGCGATCTTTGCCAAAGTGCCTCTGACCAGGGCAGGCCGAGCCGCCGTTGCTCCGCCGC
>Ga0137409_10006062_pt1 | contig 12570 bp, 11 predicted proteins | sample CZODoug1_16funga_FD_122059 | JGI IMG/M metagenome (GOLD analysis project Ga0137409, IMG submission 122059) | Vadose zone soil fungal communities from Angelo Coast Range Reserve, California, USA - CZODoug1_16fungal (Hybrid Assembly) | ecosystem: Environmental > Terrestrial > Soil > Vadose zone...
CATGGCCGTCGTCGACATGCGGACCGGCAAGGTAGTGGCAACTCCTGCCGTCGGATCCGGTGTCGACGCTGCCGGTTTCGATCCGGGAACGCAGCTGGCGTTTACGTCGAACGGTGAGGGAACGATCACGGTCGTGCACGAGGACACGCCCGACAAGTACACGGTCGTTGAGACCGTGCCGACTCAGCGCGGCGCGCGGACCATGGCCGTGAATCCGAAAACTCATCGCCTCTATACTGTCACTGCCGAGTTCGGTCCAACGCCTGCGGCGACCGCTGATCGTCCGCGGCCGTGGCCACCGATGATTCCTGGCACATTCGTCGTTCTCGAGTTGGATCGATAGGATTGCGGTAAAGCCGGCGCGGTTGGGGGCATCGCGCCGGTCAGGCGGAGGGAATCCTCTTCGCCTTCCCATACAACCTTCACAGTAATTCCAGCAACTGGGCGAGGATTCGCTCTGTCATGCCCCAAATAACGTGATCTTGGTGGCGAAGGACGCGCGCGTTGATCTGTGTTCCGCGAGCGAAGACCGTCTCCTCGTGCCATGACTCCGTGCGCGCAATCGCAGCGAACGGAAACCAGAATGAGAGCGCGACTTCCGGGCTTAGTACTAGCGGCTCGCTACGATCGAGCAACGCCACGTACGGCCGCACCATGATCGGCGGAAGACTTACTGTGCGCGGACGGAGATCGTCCAACACTCCGATCACCATGCCCTCGCGCGTGAGATCGATCCCGGTTTCCTCGCGCGTCTCTCTGATCGCCGTCTCGGCCAGCGACGCATCGCCCGCCTCCATCCGTCCCCCCGGAAACGCTATCTGGCCACTCCAGGGATCTCCTTCGTACTCTGCCCGCTTGATGAAGAGCAGCTCGAGTGCGTCATCCCTGCCGAGGCGGAAGATCAGAGCAACCGCCGCCTTCCGAACACCCTCTTCGTCTTCGGCTGCAACAGGGCTGTGAGAAGCGAGTGCCGAGCGGATTTTGATGACGCTCGGCTGGGCGAGGAGATGCGCAAATCTCTCTTCGCCGCCTTCTCTCACGTCACTTCGTCGCCGCGTTACGCACAAAAAACCTGGCGGTCTCCAGCACGACTTCTTCGAGGACGGGCGGAGCCTTGCCAAGCGGATGTGTCGCGCCGAAGCCGTGATTGGCGCGCTCGATGAGCCGGAGCGTGCTGATTCCCTTCGACAGGGAATGAAGATGCTCCGCTTCCGAGCTGGGCACTGTCTCGTCGCCAGTCCCATGAACTATCAGCCATGGGACTCTGATCTTCCCCGCCGCACCCTGGATGTTGAGCTTCGATTTTCCATGCATCTCGACATCGTCCAGCAAATCCGTTTCGAGACGCATCACCTGCCCGGTGCGCGAATTGGTGATCTCCGCGTACCCGCGCTTCCGCCATGTCAGCGTCTCTTCAGGCGACCACCGATTCGGATACGAGATCGCGGCCCACGTAACGAGCGAGTTCACGTTCGAGCCTTCCGCTGCGGTGTACAGAATTGCCACGCCGCCGCCACGCGAATGGCCGAACAGGCCGAATTTTCCATTGATCCATTTCTTCCGGCGCGCGTAATCCTCGATGAGCTCGAGATCCTCCAGCTCCCGCGAAAATGTGTTGCCCGCAAACGCCTCGGCCTGCGTGAACGACTCGCGATCGGCGCCGATTCCGCTCCCCGAAAAATCGAAAGTGATCGCGGTGAGCCCATCCTGTGCGAGTGTGCGGGCGAGATAAGGGAAGAAGGCCCAGTGCGCGAATCCCTTGAATCCGTGACAGATGACGACTGATCCGAGCGCGGATTCCGCCGCATAGACCTCACCGCGGATGGAAAGCCCATCGCGGCAGGGAATCTCGAAAGCCTCGGGCTTGACCACGCTCGCGCTCGTCATCCCTCGACCTCGCCCCCGATGTCCGCCCAACCCATAAATCCTCGCGCCATCGACGCGACGTCTTCGTATCCCATCTGCTTCATCGTCAGCGCCGCGAGCGCCGAGCGGTTTCCGCGCGCGCAATAGATCACGACCTTCTGCTTCCGGTCGATGATGCCTTCCACCTTCGACTCGAGATTTCCGCGCGGCAGATGAATCGCGTGTGGCAGCCGGCCGAGATTCCATTCGTTGGGCTCTCTGACGTCGAGGTAGATTGCGCGATCGTTGCGTGCCTGCATGTCGCGCACCTGCTCAGGTGTCAGCTCCTCAACCTGCTGCTTCGCTTCGTCGATCAGGTCCTGCCCGGTCTTGTGAGCCATGCGCGTCAGGATCAGTAGGATGTGACGGTCAGCGTGCGCGTCTTTGTGTCGATCGTGGCCATGGCGCCGAGCGGAAGGGTCCACTGCGCGTCGATGTGTCCGACAGGAATTCCGGCGAGGCAGGGGACTCCGAGCGCGTGTGCGATCTCACCGAGCACGTCGTCGAATGCGCGGCCGCCACCGCCGGCGTCGTCGGGGCACTTGACGCATTCGCCGAATGCGATTGCCTTACACGCGTTGAGCGCGCCGGAGAGCTTGAGCTGCTGGAGCATTCGGTCGATGCGATATACGGGCTCGTTGATGTCCTCGAGGATCAGGATGCCGTCGGTGAGATCCGGCATGAACGGCGTGCCGCACAGCGACGCCAGCACCGCGAGATTTCCGCCCACGAGCCTCCCCTCGGCGGTGCCTGGATTGATCACCCGCGCGTCCGGTGCCGTGCCGCACGGATCCGTTTGTCTGACGACGGCGCGCTCAAACGAATCGCGCGAGAAATCATTGAGCGACTCCCGCGCGGTTGGTCCGTGGTAGGTGATGAGTTTGCACTTTCGCTGCACCGCGGCGTGGAGCGCGGTGATGTCCGAGTATCCGATGATCGCTTTCGGCGAGCGAGACAATGCGTCGTAGTCGATTCCTGGCAGAATGCGGATCATTCCGTAGCCACCGCGCAGGCACCAGATCGCGTCGACCGATGGATCTCGGAGAGCGCCGTTGATGTCGTTCAACCTGTCGCCGTCGTGGCCCGCCAGATATCCGGTCCGCTCGGTCGCGTGTTGCGCGACGATCGGTTCCCATCCGAACGTGCGCGCGTTTTCCTGCGCGCGTGGCAGTTCTTCAGGTTTTTGCAGTGGACCAGCGGGCGCAACGAGCACAACGCGCGCGCCCGACTCGAGCGGCTTCGCGCGACGATAACGATTTACTGGCACTGAATTGTTATTTGTGGCGCGAATTACGCAGTGAATTTACTACTTGCATGTTTCTAATATGGCACATGCATTGCTTTTGTCGCTGCCAGAAACAAACCAATTGGGAGGGTATAAGAATGGCTGGTACGGAAGAGAAGTTTGGTGCGAAGGGCGGTGGCGGGTCCGGTGGTAGTGGCGGACCTGGCGGCGGCGGCCGTGGTCCAGGTGGTGGCGGACCCGGTGGTGGTTCTTCCGGCGGCCAAGGTGGTGGTGGAGGTCGCCCCGGCGGTGGCGGTGGCGGTGGCGGTGGACAAGGCGGTGGGGGCGGCGGTGGTAAGCCGGGTGGCGGTGGCGGACAAGGTGGTGGTGGTGGCGGGAAGCCCGGCGGTGGCGGCGGACAAGGTGGCGGCGGTGGTGGTGGTGGTGGTAAGCCCGGCGGTGGCGGTGGCTTCGGTAAACCTGGCGGTGGTGGCGGTGGCCAAGGTGGTGGTGGCCAAGGTGGCGGCGGTGGTGGACGCCCACCCGGCGGCGGCGGACAAGGCGGTGGCGGCGGGGGCAAACCCGGTGGCGGGGGTGCACCCGGTGGCGGTGGCGGCGGGATGGGAGGAGGCGGTGGCGGTGGCCGTCCGCCCGGAGGTGGCGGCGGCGGAGCCCGTTAACTCTTCCCAATCCAGCGGGGCGTCGCGGATCTGCGGCGCCCCGTTTTTTTGTTGATGCATTCTCCGGGCGCCATTCTCTGGTCCCTGCCGTGGATCATTCCGCCAGTCGTGACGTACGTCCGGCTGCGTCACTCGCGCTCGCTGGACGACGAGACCGACAGCCCTCCCGAGAATCCCCCGCTCGTCAGCGTGATTGTTCCGGCGCGCAATGAAGCGCGCAACATCGCGCGCTGCGTGACGTCGATTCTCTCGACGACGTACCCGAATCTCGAGCTGATCGTCGTCGACGACAGTTCCACCGATGGAACGGCGCAGATCGCGCGCGCGGCGGCGCTACGTGACCCGCGCGCGCGCATAGTGACAAGCCCGCCACTTCCGGAGGGCTGGTTCGGCAAGCAGTGGGCGTGCGCAACCGGCGCGAAGATCGCGCTGGGCAGCGTCCTGCAGTTCACCGATGCTGACACAGTCCACGGCGCGGATCTGGTGACGCGCTCGATGAACGCGATGCGGCGCAACAGGGCCCAGCTTTTTTCCGTTGCCGGACGTCAGGAGCTCGGCGGATTCTGGGAGAAGGTGATTCAGCCGCAGATCTTTACGATCCTCTCGATGCGCTACGGCGGCACCGAGTCGGTGACCAAGTCAACAAGCGTGACCAACAAGATCGCCAACGGACAATGCATCTTCGTCACGCACGACAGCTACAACGCAATCGGCGGCCACGCGAGCGTGCGCACGTCGGTAGCCGAAGACATGATGCTTGCCCAACGCTTCTTTGCCGCGCGCAAGAGAGTGGTGCTGATGGTCGGCCTCAATCAGTTATCGACGCGGATGTACGCCTCGCTTGGCGAGATCATCAGCGGCTGGCGGAAGAACGTGTTCGCCGGGGGATTGGACGCCATGCCGTTTGGGAAAGTCGGTCACACGTTGTTCCCGCTTTTCTTGTTGATGCCGCCGCTGCTCGAGCTGCTCCCGCCACTGGCTTTGGTACTCGCGGCTTTCGGCTTCGCTACCAGTGGTACCTTGATGCTGTGGGCGGTGATCTCCGGCGGCGTGACGCTTCTCTGGTGGATCGTGGTCTACCTCATGATACGAGAGAGCCCACTGTATGCCCTGGTGTATCCGCTCGGGGCGCTGGTGCTGTTGTACATCTTCTTTACTGCCGTAATTCGAGGGCGGCGCGTAACCTGGAAGGGGCGAACCTACCTGTCACAGTAACGAGTACCGTCTCTTTGGAACTCTTGCCGGCTTCGCTCCGTACTGGCACCAACGCCTCTACTTATCGGCAGGAAATGTCAAATGGGCCAAACCGCTGATCTTGGAATAGTCATCGCGCTCATCGGAGTTCTCTCCGGCGTCGGTGTGCTCGCTGGAGCTTTCGCCGGTGCGTATTTTTTTGGAAAGAGCAGAGCCCAGAGGGAAATGCTCACCGGCGGCACCGATCCGGAGTTGCTGGCCCGATTTGCGCGCGTCGAGCGAATCGTCGAAGCGACAGCGATCGAGATCGAGCGGATAAGCGAAGGGCAGCGTTTCACGACAAAGTTGCTGTCGGAGCGAAAAACGGTCGAACCGTAGTACAAACTGTCGAACCGTAGGATGGTTGGAGCGTCGTGCTCCAGCATTGATTCGCACGGCGTAGCCGCCAAATGATGTAAAGCGCCTATCGCGCCACGGTTACGCTCGATCCGTGCAAGGTCTCGAGCGTGCTCTTGGACTTCTGCGACGTGCCCGCTCAGTCGCCGGAGCGAATGCGATTCTGCAGGAGCTGGGTTTCAGCGGAGCTTTGCTTCCGCTCGATACCAGGGCGCGCGCGACACTGGGCCTCCCCGACAGTATCGGCGTTGCGGAGATCGCACTTGGAACAGATTGTCTTCGCGGCCTGATCCTGAAGTTGGATAAGGCTTCCGCGCTACGGGAGACTCTTGGGACTTCGGCAAAGGCGCTTTCGATGAGCGCCCCACAATTTCTCTGGATTGTCTGCGCGTTCCAGCCTGCTGCCGCCGAATTCGCGATCGCCTGCTGGACCTCGGCACGATCACGCGTTCGCGTCGCCTCCCTCGTTTGCCGGACGGACACGCTTTATGCGAGCGACGCCGAGACTCTTTGCGCACTCTCCGCAGTCGCTGGCGAATCGGATCTCGTTACTCATTCCCGTTGGCTCGATGTTCTCGGGCGCGAATCGATCACGAAAAGATTCTTCTCCGCTCTTCAAAGCGTTGTCGCGGAGCTCGCAGATTCCCTGAGTGGCCGGGTGACCCGGGTTGAGCGGGAAGAGCTGGCGTTGCTCTACATCTCGCGACTCGTATTCCTGTCGTTTCTCGAGACCAGAGGTTGGCTCAATGGCGACTTTGGTTTTTTGAGCAATGGATACTCGCGTTGCATCTCCGAAGGCGGGCGATACCAACAGAGAGTCCTCGAGCCTCTTTTCTTCGGAACGCTCAACACATCCGTTCGCGCGCGCTCGATGCGAGCGAGACAGTTCGGGCGAATTCCATTTCTCAACGGCGGACTCTTCGCCCGGTCTCATCTGGAGAAGCAGCGACGTGGCTCCCTGTTCACCGACGAATCGTTCGGAAACGCTTTCGGCTCCCTTCTCTCACACTACCGCTTCAGCGGACGCGAAGACTCGACAGATTGGTCCGAAGCGTCTATCGATCCCGAGATCCTCGGCAAAACATTCGAGGCTCTGATGGCGGCACCCGATCGCAAGAAGAGCGGTGCGTTCTACACACCTCAGGATCTGGTGGAGGATGTTGCCGCGCATGCTCTCGCATCACTTCCCGACAGCGGAGCCCAGGTAGAGATGCTTCGCCGGATCAGGGTTCTGGATCCTGCGTGCGGATCCGGCGCGTTTCTCGTCCACGTACTTGAACGGATCGCCGCGCTTCGAAAGGACCACGGTGAAGCTGGCTCCGTTGCCGACATCCGGCGACGCGTGCTGACATCGTCGATCTTTGGCGTCGATCTCAACCCGATGGCCGTCTGGCTTTGCGAGCTTCGTCTATGGCTGTCGATCGTGATCGAGAGCGACGATGTCGACCCCATGCGCATCGCTCCACTTCCGAATCTGGATCGACACATTCGCGTCGGCGATTCTCTCGCCGGTGGAGCCTTCGATGATCGCGACGCTCTGCCCAGCGGGAGCAGAATCGTAAGCCTGCGAGCTCGCTATGTAAGGGCCGTCGGCCCGAGGAAGCGCACCCTTGCGCGCACCCTCGATCGTCTCGAGCGCTTGGCCGCGATCGATGTATTGACGCGCAGAGGAATAAGACTGAGCGCCGAGCGTAGAGAGATCCTAATCGCGCTGCGCAGCAGGGACCTGTTTGGCGACCGTCACGCTGCCGAGGGGGAGACGCGCCTCCGTCTCGCCGCCATCAGGTCGCGCTTGAGAGAGAACGCTCGGCGAGCGAAGGCTCTACGCGCCGGCGCAGCCCTCCCATTCTCCTTTGCCGCACACTTCTCGGATGTGGCAGCCACCGGAGGATTCGACGTGATCGTCGGTAATCCGCCCTGGGTGCGTGTGCATCACATCGCTGAGACATCGCGCGAGCGACTGAAGAGGGATTTCGCAGTATATCGCAACGCCGCCTGGGAAAGCGGTGCGAGCTCGGCTGGTGCCGGGCGTGGATTCGCGGCGCAGATCGACCTCGCGGCGCTCTTCGTCGAGCGATCGTGTGAGCTGCTGCGTCCAGGCGGAACCCTGGCGCTTCTACTTCCAACCAAGTTGTGGCGCTCGCTGGCGGGCGGCGGAGTCCGTCAGCTGCTTCTCGACCGCACGGACGTTGTGGCGCTCGAGGATATGGCCGACGCGCATTCGCAATTCGACGCCGCCGTTTATCCGTCGCTTCTTGTTGCTCGCCGGCGAATGCTGGGTGGCGCCCCCCAGGAGAGACCTGGATCGCCGGACCGCTCTGATCACTGTCGGCCGACGGTGAGGGCAGCCAGTCGTACGAGACAAGGCACAACGCGCTGGACCTGCCCTCGCGACTTGCTGCCCTTCGATAGCACGACCGGAAGCCCATGGGTGCTCATCCCTCCGCTCGCGCGCAGATCGTTCGATCGCGTTGCACGCGCGGGAGCGCCTTTCTTTCGCAGCGAGTTCGGCCGTCCGCTTCTCGGTGTCAAGACAGGATGCAACAGCGCCTATATCGTCCGCGTCGAGTCGATCGACGGTGATCTTGCGTGCATAACCGGCGGTGGTCGCAGGGGAGTCATTGAGCGAGAGATGCTTCGCCCGCTGATTCGCGGCGAGACGCTGGAGAAATGGACAGTTGCGGGGCCGCCTGAGTATCTGGTGTGGCCACATGACGAGCACGATCGACCTCGACGGGCGCTTCCCCCGCTCGCGCGACGATGGCTGCTTCCCTATCACGACACGTTGAGCGCGCGAAGCGATCTTCACGGGCGATTCCCGTGGTGGTCGGTGTTCCGCACCGGGAGCGCGAGTCACGCGAAGCCACGGGTAATATGGGCCGACTTCGGATTGACTCCACGCGCGACCGTCGTCGAACCGGGCGAGCCGTTCGTCGCCCTGAACAGTTGCTACGTGGTGAGCTGCGAGACCATAGACGACGCTCACGCTCTGGCAACGCTTCTCAACAGCTCGCTTGCCGCGGCGTGGCTCAACTCGATCGCCGAGCCTGCACGGGGCGGCTATCGGAGGTACCTGGGCTGGACCTTGTCCCTGCTTCCGATACCTGTCGACTGGAATCGCGCTCGCAGCATGCTGAGCCCGCTCGGCAAGCGGGCGATGCACGGTGATATCCCCGCCGATGACGAGATTCTGGGTGCAGTGCTCGGCGCGTACCAATTGTGTCTGACCGACGTGCAACCTCTGCTCTCGTGGACCGCCGACTGCGATTAGTGTCCGCCGCCGTCGTCCGGTCACGGATTGCCCGCCTTGTCCTCGCCGAATCTCCGTCGCCCGTAAGCGTCGGTGATATCTCGCTCCAGCCGCACCAGATATCCGCGGCAACCCGTTTGCGAGCCGCACTGGAACGGTTCAATGGTGCACTGCTCTGCGACGACGTGGGCATGGGCAAGACTTACGTTGCAACCGCGGTCGCGCAGCAATACGCACGCTGCCTGGTGGTCTCCCCCGCCGCGCTTGTTTCGATGTGGCGTGACGCACTCACCGCAACGCGTACAGTTGCGGACATCGTGACGTTCGAGGGGTTGAGTCGGGCCGACGGAGACGATTTTCGTGGCCGCCACACGAATGCACCGGCGCCTACGCGCTACGATCTCGTTGTCGTTGACGAAGCACACCACGCCAGAAATCCCGCCACCAACAGGTACTTCGCTCTGGCATCGCTCACCCGGGGAGCGCGGGTGCTGTTACTAAGCGCGACACCGATTCACAATCGACGCGCCGATCTGGTTGCACTGCTGTCCCTGTTTCTGGGATCGCGGGCGCGCTCGATGACATCCGCCGAGCTCGGGTTTTGTATCGTGCGCCGCGAACACGCGCAGCTCGCTGGAACGTTGATGATTCCCGCCGTAGCCCTTGCGAAACATCACCAGCTTTCCGACGCCACGAGGGTCGTTGACGAGTTGATGAATCTTCCGCCGCCGCTTCCTGTCCGCGACGGCGGACTCGGCGGTGTTCTCATCGGTCGAGGTCTTGTGCACCAGTGGGCATCGAGCGAAGCCGCCCTCCGGGAGGCAGTCGGTCGACGCATCGCTCGTGCGACGGCGCTCTGCGCCTCGTTGGAAGCCGGCACCTATCCAACGGCGCGGGAGCTGGAGACGTGGACTTACGACGACGGTGCATTGCAACTGGGATTTCCGGAGCTTCTATCCGCGCCCGTTTTGGGACACGCTGAGCTGCTCGACGCCGTTCGTAAGCACCTGAAGGCGTTGCAGGAGTTTCGTGTCCGGTTTTCTTCCGCGAGTGCGCTGGACGCTGACCGCGCCGGAATAATGGCAAATATCAGGAGCTTCCACGCCGGTGCGAAGATCGTCGCCTTCGCTCAGTACTCTGAGACAGTATCGATGCTATTTCGCCGATTGGCTCCTGCGGGACGCGCTGCGATGCTGACGTCTCACGGTGCGAGAGTAGCCGGAGGCGCGCTCACACGACATGAAGCGATCGGCCGTTTTGCTCCGCTCGCCAGCCACTTCCCGCCGCCGGGGCCGGCTGAAGCGATCGATCTGCTACTTACGACAGACCTGCTGAGCGAAGGAGTGAATCTTCAGGATGCCGAGGTAGTCGTGCACCTGGATATCCCGTGGACACTCGCGCGAATGGAGCAGCGAGTGGGGCGCGTCGCGCGAATGGGGTCGCGCCACGGGCGAGTCCATGTACATGTCCTGCATCCGCCACGCAGCGCAGCCGTAGGGCTTGGCAACGAAATGATCGTGCAGCGCAAATGGACTATCGCCCGCAGCTCGGTCGGAACCAGCGCGCCGAATCCCTTATCAGAGCCGATTCATGCTGAAAATGTCATAGCCGCTCGCAATCGCTCATCTCTCGCGAACGCATCCGTGAGCGACGCGCTCGCTGAAAGTATACCCGTTAAGACCGAATGCCTTCGTTCGATTCTTCAAAGGTGGGCGACATGCGATGACGTGGATGGCGACGAGCTTATAGTCGCCACCGTGAGGTCAACGCAATCTGGTTTCGTCGCTGGCGTTTTGTTGGACGACGGGCCGCACCTATTGGTTGGTCTTGAGCATGAAGTGTCGACTGAGCTCGACGATCAGATCGCGGCGTGCCTGAGCGCGAGTAGCGATGAGATCCCGACCGACGCCGCTGACTCCGAGCGTGCCCTTCGCGAGTTACAGAGCTGGTGCGTACGCGAGAGCGCGTCCAGGGCCGCAGGTATCGGAGCATCGAGCACGGTGCGACGACCCCAGATCACGAGTCGCATTGATCTGGCGATTCAGAGCGCGCCGCCACATCTGCGATCGAGTCGATCGGTCACCGCCGCTCGTGCCCGACACGTGGCGACCACACAACAGTGCGCCGCCATCGAGCTCGAGCTCGACTCGCTGGCGCGTTCAGATCTCCCCGCCGACGAATGGCTCGATGCCGTCGCTGCGCTCGAATCAAGTAGTTCAGAACCCCGGCAAACAAACCGCTCGACAGGAACCGTAGGGATTCAGGCGCTGCTGCTCACGCGGGCGCCCTAGACGGCGAAAAACAATTCCTTCAGAACGCTTCGATTCTAGACCGCTTCGATTTCGCTGGCTGCCCGGTCGAGGATTTCCCTGATCTTCCTGATTTGCTCCGGTGTCCTCGTTGATGTCTTCGATGCATAGATTGCCTTGCCGATGTTCTTGAATCCGCGGTGCACCTCCATCATCGGCTCTCCGAAAATGCTTTGGGCGAAGTCGGCGATGCGCGAGAAGATGTCATCGATCAGCGGCTGGTTTTCGGCGAGATGCGCGCGCCCTTCGTCGGTGATCTCGTAGATCTTTTTGCCGCTCTCCTCGGGTCTCGCCCGCGCGTAGCCCAGGTCCTCGAGCATCGTGAGCGTCGGATACACCGTTCCCGGGCTTGGCGAATACATCCCACCGAAGCGATCCTCGATCTCCTTGATGATCTCGTAGCCGTGCCGGGGCTTTTCGTCGAGAAGGCGAAGAATCACGAACTTCAGATGGCCCTGGTCGAACATCCTGCCGCCGCCAAATGGCCCGCCACGCGATTTGCCGCGGCCTCCCCAAAAAGTGCCGGCGTCAAATCCGAAGTTCTCCGGCCGCATCCCGAACGCCCAGGCGAATCCCGGCCTGCAGTTTCTTTCGTGCATTGAGTTAACCCCGCCAAGTTGGACTTATCGAGCCAGTGAGGCGTCAGTCGGCGCCTACGATAGTACTGGCGATATATCTTTCAGCCAGAAGTTATAACGGACGATATATCGGCGCAAGGTCGGCGAAAGCTCGACACCGGCCAAATCCGAAAACAGAAGCTTGAATGTGGGCGGATGTAACGCCGGTAAGACGAGCGCGTAGCCCCCACCTCTCAGGTTGAGTCCCGTCTAGCTGCTCCCGTCACGGTTTGGGCAACGGACACTACTACTCATCGGAGGTGCTATATGCGGTTTCGAAATACTGCGCTCGTCTGTGCGCTCGCACTAGCTGCGGCGTCATGCGGCGGGAGCGGCGACTCCTCAACAGGGCCCGGTCCACTGACAGGTCCATCCGGGTCCTATCGAGGAACGCTCGTCGGAAGCAATTCGAGAGGCGTCCTCGTCATTGTGTTCGCGACGCAAGGAGCCACGGCGATTACCGGGACGCTCACACTCACCGGCGCGGCGGTGGTCAATCTCAATGGAACCTACACAGCATCTTCGAAACACGTGAGCCTGACTGGAAGTGGGTACACAGTCACGGGAGACTATACCGAATCGTCCACCCACTTCTCCGGCGATTACACCGGGCCGAGCAGTGATCACGGTAGTTGGGCGGTTGAGAGTGGAACCGTGAAAGTGTTTTGCGGAAGCTATACCGGTAGCGCCGCCGGAACGTGGAACCTGCTGCTCAACGATGCGGGTCAGCTGCGTGGTGTCGCTCAAACATCATCGGGTGCCATCGAGTTGGTGGGAACCTACAACTCTTCGAGTGGCGCCATCACAATAACATCGCCAGACGACGCAACTGTCGGCGCTACTGGAACGCTGAACGCGACAACGGGCGGTGGTTCGGGACACTGGACTGTCAGCGGTCAGACCGCGGGCGATTGGACGGCAAACACCAACGGCTGTTGACACTCCGTGGCAGAATCCAAGGGGTGCACTCTATCAAAGGGAGTGCATCCTTTTT
>Ga0137409_10006063_pt1 | contig 12569 bp, 12 predicted proteins | sample CZODoug1_16funga_FD_122059 | JGI IMG/M metagenome (GOLD analysis project Ga0137409, IMG submission 122059) | Vadose zone soil fungal communities from Angelo Coast Range Reserve, California, USA - CZODoug1_16fungal (Hybrid Assembly) | ecosystem: Environmental > Terrestrial > Soil > Vadose zone...
GTCGATCAAATATTCGAACTGATTCCGACGCTGACGGGCGAAAACATGCAGGTTCTTTTGGTCGAACAGGACGTAGGCCGCGGGTTGGAAGTCAGCGAACAGGCCTTTGTCATAGAAAAGGGGCGAGTCACGATGTCTGGCAAGAGTGCCATGCTCGCTAATGATCCGAAGGTTCGGGAGGCGTATCTTGGTCTTGTCTGACGTAACCGGGTACCAAGGCTCGGCCCGGGCCACTTGGAGCAGATCGTAATGAAAGCAACCGAGATTGCCGAGACGAGCCTCGAGCGTCCGGCGGCCAGAATCTTGTCTCCGGCGACATTTCGGGGGCTCACCCTGAAAAGCCGGCTCGTTGTTTCGCCGATGTGCACGTACAGCGCCAACCAAGGCTTGCTTGACGACTTTCATCTCGTCCACCTCGGACGTTTTGCGATGGGGGGCGCCGGACTGGTCTTCGTCGAAGCGACGGCAGTGAACAAAAGCGCGCGCATCACGCACGGCTGTGCCGGACTGTGGAACGATGCGCAGATCGGTCCCATGAAGCGCGTCGCGGACTTCCTGCATCGCTTCGGCTCGGCCGCTGGAATCCAGCTTTCTCATGCTGGTCCCAAGGCCTCATCGCAACGGCCTTGGGAAGGAGGAGGACCTCTGGGCGAGACGGACCTTGAAGCCCGCGGCGAGGGTCCTTGGCTAGTCGAGAGCGTGACGACAACGCCGTTTGATACAGGATGGGCGAAGCCCTCGAAAATGACCACTGCGGAGATCGCAGCGACTGGCGCGGCCTTTGTCGACGCGGCCAAGCGCGCGGACGCCGCTGACTTCGATGTCATCGAAATCCATTGCGCTCACGGATACCTATTGCACTCGTTCCTTTCGCCGATTTCGAACGCGCGAGACGACGAGTACGGCGGCGATCTGGCAGGAAGAATGAGATTTCCTCTCGAAGTAATTGCAGCAGTTCGTCAGAATTGGCCGGAGCGTAAACCGCTCTTCGTGCGGATCTCGAGCGTCGACGGCATAGGAGTAGGGTGGTCCATCGATGATTCCGTCGCTTTCGCCAAGGCATTGAAGGCTATCGGGGTCGATGCGATCGATTGCTCTTCCCGGGGGGATGAAGTTGGAGCGCGCACAGAACTTTCTGTGGCGCGGGCCGGGTTTCCACGTTCCCTTCGCCGAGAGGATTAGAACGGAAGCCGGCGTTCCCACTATTGCAGTCGGACTTATTCGCGACGCCGATCAAGCTGAAGCCATACTTGCTGAAAAAAAGGCCGATCTCGTCAGCATCGTCCGTGAAGCGCTCTTCGATCCGAATTGGCCTGCAAGGTCTGCGCTCGCCGTCGCGGGCGAACGGGGCTGGAGTCTGTGGCCGGAACAATTCGCTTGGTGGCTGTCGCGACGGGAGCGGCAGGAGAAAGATGGTTATGGGCCTCGGCGAGACAGGAACTCCTGAAGGATCAAGCCAATGGTCAAGATTGTGCATCTTCACAAGCGCAGGGCGGGCATGTCCGTCGAGGTGTTCCAGGACGCGATGGCAACCATCGCAACCCACGATCCTGCTATCAGTGTCCTTGTGTCTTATGTGCAATCCCATACGCTCGTCAAAGGCTACCAGAAAGGCGAGATGCTTTTTGATGCCGTCGAGGAGTTCACTTTCGCGGACAAGAACCAATTGCGGGCCTTCGCAAGTTCGGAAATGCCGGGGACAATGCGCTGCGCACGAAACGCGCTGGTCGACGCCAAATTGAGCCGTGCGATGATCGTCGATGTATATCGGGTCAAGGACCAGCCTGAGGCGGCAGACGCGGTCAAGAACATCGAGTTCGTCAACCGAAAGCCCGGTATGGAGCTGACCGCATTCCGTCGCTACTGGCGCGAGGTCCATGGCCCGATCGGCGGTGAGATTCCTTCCATCTTGCGTTATGAGCAGAACCATCTGGAAATGGACGAATATTCAGGCACGCAGGAGCCTAATTACGATGGTTTGGCAATCACGTGGTTCTCTTCCACCGCAGCAATGCGTGAAGGTTCGCTGTCAGAAGCATACGAAACGACCCGGGCTGACGAGGTTAACTTTCTGCCGGCGGGGCATCTGCCGATCATCATCACGAGAGAAGTGCTGATCAGATGAGATCGGTTCGAAATTATCGTAGCTATTTCCTGCGCCTGGATCGATGGGCGAAGTTGTTCGGAAATGCCGATCAGGCGGACTCTGAGGCCGGCAAGAAACGTCGATCAGCAGCAATAACTTCGATCAAGCCGCTGTTCGCTTCTTTAGAAGATCGATCAAGGTCTTGGCCACAACCGCCGGGGGGTCACCGGTTGGGCGATACCAAACATACGTCCACGCCAGCATACCGAGCAACGCAAGTCGCCAGTAACTCCGATCGACGGACTTCTCTAGCGGCAATTCTTCCACGATCTCGAGGAAAAGATGCTCGAACCGTTGGCGATCGGATATGAGCTTTTCGCGAAGTTTGCTCGCTCTTCTGCGAGGGAATTCGGTAACGATCAGACTGGCGTAAATGTTACTGTTGAGCATTGCGTCTAGGTAGCCTTGAGACGCCTGCTCAAGCCGCGTCCAAGGATCGGCCGCTGGATTGATGGCACGGATGACACCTGTGCATATATGATTGATCGCCTTTTCATGAACGGCTGCGAAAAGTTCCTCCTTTGAACTGAAATAGTAGTACATCGAGCCAGGCAAGATCCCGGTGAGGGCCGCGATGTTGCGCATCGTCGTGGCGTCGAAGCCGTGTTTTGCAAATTGCTTGGCCGCGGCCTCGACGATAACGTCCCGCCGCGAGTTTCCGTCTACGGTCATTGTCGCCATTCGCTAGAATCTCCAACCGGTACGCCACGTGTGGGCCTATCGGTTCGTTTTCGTATGAGCCGCCTGATCAACAAGTCCGCGGCGACTGATCCGGAGACCGTTCCTTTCGCAATCCCAAGTCGTCGCGCTGTTACCCTCTGCCCGCAACTCAGCCTTTTTCACCTTTATCGTGGGGGTCCGTGGAAGCTCGGCGCGAAACTCGATGTAGCGGGGTACCATGAAATAAGGCATGCTTTCCATCGCGTAACGGAAAATAGCCTCCTCGTTGAGCGCGCCGGGTCGCTTTAGAACAACAATCGCCTTTACCTCATCCTCTCCGAGCGCGGACGGTACGGGGATTACCGCCGATTCGGCCACATCGCCAAGCGCATTGAGAATGCGCTCGACCTCAAAACTGGAAATATTTTCGCCGCGTCTGCGGATCGCGTCGTGCAGTCGATCCTGAAAATAAAGAAAGCCATTGGCGTCAGCATATCCGCGGTCACCGGTATGAAACCAAAAATCGGTCATCGCCTCCAGCGTTTTTTCCGGCACGCCGAAATAGCCCGTCATCATGGTTCCCGGAAATCTCGGACGTATGCATATCTCGCCAGGTTGCCCAGCGCTCAATTCGTTGCCGTTTTCGTCCTGGATTTGCAAGTCGAAGTAGGGGCTGGGACGGCCCAGAGAGCTTCGCGGTGTCTCTTCCGCCAATCGAGAATACGCGACGAGGTTGCTCTCGGTGCCACCGTAACCCTCGATGAAGCGGATACCGAAGCGCGCCTCAAACTCCGCCTTGAACTCCCAAGGTACCGGGACCGCGTAGAGGACTTTCAGAGGGTTCTCAGCATCGTTATCCGTCGGGGGAACGCTATTGAGCATGTGGCAAAGCCCCCCGACGGCGGCGCAGACTGTGACCTGGTTTTGGCGGACGTCATCCCAAAAGCAGGACACGCTGAAACCCGGCCGAAGCAACATTTTGCCGCCCGCCAGCATCGTTCCAAGGGCCACGAATTTCGCCGCGATATGGAAGAATGGCAGGAAGTTGTAGGTCGTGTCTGCCTCAGTCAACCCGACGATTTCTGCGAAGGCGGCGCCAAACGCCAACTGATGGGCGTGACTCATCATCACACCTTTCGAACGACCCGTCGTTCCCGACGTAAATATGATGCATGAGGTATCCCGGCGCTTCGGCTCCAGCCCAAGGGTCGCTGCGGCCGGGGCGTCGGACAGCGGCAGGTCGCGCGGTCTTACGATCCTCTCAGTCGCAACTAGACCGGCGCTGGCGTGGACAAATTCCTCGAGATATTCATCGTCGATGATGCAAAGACTGGGTGCCGCCGTCTCGATCAACTGACGTAGCAGTGCCTCCTTGTATGCTGGATTGACAGGAACTTCGACCGCCGAGATCCGCGAAAGCGCGAACCACAAACTCAGGTGATATTCCGAAGCCGGCATCAGGAGCATCACCCTGTCGCCCGTCATGACACCGACCTGCTTAAGTCTTGCTGCCAAATCGAGGGAATATGATGCGAGCTGACCGTAGCTTAGCGAACGACCTTTGAGGTTGACATAGATCTGGTCTTGCAGTTCGGCGGCGCGCAGATCCAAAAGTGCATGAAGTGTCAATGGCAGATTGGTGAAGCTATAGGATGGCATCATGCAATCTCCAAAACGTACGTTTGAAATCAGGCTCAAGGTTATCGTTCAATACAATCCCACATTTTGCGGAATAAATCAACGTCAGCGAGTTCATCAAACAATCGTTTGATTTTTCTAGAAACAGGTATATGGTGCCGTGAACGATCATGCTGTTTGTCGCCTCATGCGTGGCGAGCAAACGAGAGGGCGCACAATGGATTTCTCGCTCACCTCCGAGCAAAAGGGATTGAAGGAAATGGTGCGCGATTTCGCGCAAACCGAGGTGGCCGTGGCCCAAAAGCAAATGGACCTGGACCACGAGTTTCCCTACGAGGTTTGGAAGAAGTGGAGCGATCTCGGAATGGCGGGGATCATGATCCCCGAGGAGTATGGCGGCAGCGGCCTCGATTCCCTCAGTTACATCGTCGCAATGGAAGAAATGGGCACGGTCAGCCAAACCTTCGCGTTGATATGGCAGGTGCATGTTCTGGTCGCGAGCATGTATGTCCAGCTCGGTACGCCTGCTCAAAAGGAGAAGTGGCTGCCACCGTTCGCTCGCGGCGAGAAACTCGGAGCCATCGGACTCACTGAAGCCGGAGCCGGTTCGGATGCGGGGGGTATGCGAACGCGAGCGGTTCGCGAAGGTAATGAGGGCTGGTGCGTTAACGGCGCAAAAATATTCATTAGTAACGCCGGCACAAAGATCAGCGACGGTCTTGTTGTTATGGCCGTAACTGGCGAGAAAGCGAATGGACGCAAGGCAATCAGCTCCTTCATTATGCCGCACAAAACGCCAGGCTACGAACTAGGTCAGTCATTCAGCAAGATGGCGTGGCATGGCATGGACAATCGAGAGCTGCTTTTTAATGATGTCAAGCTTTCGAACGACCATCTGCTCGGAGTAGAAGGTGAGGGACTGAAGCAGGCGTTATCCGGCCTAAATCTTGGGCGGATAGTGTTTGGGACCCTTGGCTGCGCCTTGATGCGTGCCTGCCTCGATGAGGCCCTCACCTATTCAAAGGATCGGAAGCAGTTCGGCAAGCCGCTCAGCTCATTCCAGCTCACCCAAGGCAAGTTGGCGGATATGGCGGCGCATGCGGAGACAGTGCGACGTTTTTGTCACTACGTTGCTTGGATGCATTCGCAAAAGATGGAATGCCACACTGAAGCGGCGATGGTGAAATTGGTAGGGACGCGACTCGCCGTTCAGGCGGCAACTGATGCCTATCAAATACATGGTGGATACGGCTTCATGCACGAATATAAGGTCAACAGGTTGTATCGCGAAGCGCAGATTCTCGAGATTGGCGAGGGTACAACTGAGGTCCAACAGCTGCTAATCGCCAGAGCGTTGGGTTGCTAAAATGACGTCCAGCAACGACCTGCCGCCGCCGGAAACTATCGAGCGATTGTTTGGCGCGATGTGCGAGATTCGAACGTTCGAACTTGTCGCCAGCGAACGCTATCGCAGCGGTGATCTGCCGGGGTTTATTCATCTGTCGCTCGGACAGGAGGCGTGCGCCGCCGGCGCGTGTCTTGCGCTGCAAGAGGGCGACTACATCACCAGTACGCATCGCGGCCACGGTCATTGCCTCGCCAAGGGCGCAGATCCGCGCAGGATGATGGCGGAGCTTTTCGCCAAAGCTCAGGGCTACGGAAAAGGGCGCAGCGGATCCATGCACATCGCTGACGTTGCAGTGGGCGTGCTTGGGGCCAACGGCATCGTCGGCCAATCGATGGGGCTTGGGATTGGCGCGGCACTGTCCCTGCAAGTGCGCCGGAAGCCAAATATCGTCGTGGCGTTCTTCGGCGAGGGCGCGTCCGGCGCCGGCATCGCCCACGAAGCCATGAATATGGCGGCGATCTGGAAGCTTCCCATCATTTTCTTCTGCGAAGTTAATAGGTATGCGGAACTTTCGCCTTACGCGACCCATGTGTCGCTTGCCCGCCTATCAGACCGGGCCAGCGCCTACGGGTTTCCTGGCGAAACGATAGATGGCGAGGACGTGATCGCGGTCTACGCGGCTGTCATCGAGGCCGCGCGCCGGGCCAGGGCCGGTGAAGGTCCCTCACTTATCGAAGCGAAAACGTTTCGGTGGCATGGACACTACGAGGGCGATCCCCAAGTCTACAAGACGGATGACGAGAAAAAGAACGGGGAAAGGTTCGATCCGATCGCGCGTATGAAGGAGCGCGCGTCATCGCTGCCCGGCGTGACTACAGAACGCTTTATCGAAATCGAGGCAAGAGCCGAAGCTGGCATCCGCGCAGCGGCCGATTGGGCTGCAGGGCTTCAGAGCCCCTCGGCAGCCACCATGACGGAGGACGTTTACGCGGAAGGTGATGATGCCGCAGCTTAAGTACTATCAAGCCCTCACTCGCGCGATCAAAGAAGAGATGACGCGGGACGAAAGCGTTATCCTGCTGGGCGAGGACGTCGGAGCATCCGGCGGGATATTCGCTCAGACCCGCGGACTGTATAAGGCGTTCGGAAGTGAACGCGTGCGCGATACACCTATCGCGGAAAACGGGTTCATGGCGGCAGCGGTCGGCGCAGCGATGACGGGTCTGCGTCCGATCGTCGAAATCGGCTTCGAGGACTTTCTAACAGCCTGTATGGATCCGTTGGTCAACCAGGCAGCAAAGCTGCGCTATATGCTCGGCGGTCAGGTCAGCATCCCGCTCGTCGTCTACGCGTTTGGCGGCGGCGGCGTGAATGCTGGCCCGCAGCATTCTCAGAGCCTAGCAGCTTGGTTCGCGCATGTTCCAGGTCTGAAAGTGGTGATGCCTGCTACCCCTGCAGATGTCCTGGGTCTGATGAAGTCCAGCATACGAGACAACAATCCGGTTCTATGTTTGCTCAACAAGAAGCTAATCGGATCGTCGGGCGAGGTACCCGCAGACGAGTATCTGATTCCGCTGGGGAAAGCGGACATCCGCCGATCGGGCAAGGACGTCACGGTCGTCGCCTTTGGTCAGATGGTCCAGTCCGCGCTCAAGGCCGCTGAGCAATTGAACGGTGACGGAATTGAGATCGAGGTAATCGACGCTCGTTCGGTTAGTCCTCTCGACATGCCGACGATTCGTCAATCCGTCGAAAAAACCGGCTACTTGGCCGTAGTGCATGAGGCACATGGTCCATTTGGTATGGGTGCGGAAATAATAGCAAGTGTTGCGGAGACGTCGCTCGCCTATTTGAAGGCGTCACCGAGGCGGATTACGCCGCCGTTCGCGCCGAGTCCCTTCACGCCGGTACTGGAGCAGATGTATCTACCGTCCCCCGAGCGCATCGCCACGACCATAAGAGAAATGTTGGAGAACCGGGCGTGAGTTTCCAGACGATTGCGATCACGACGAGAGGGAAGGCTCGTTGGATCACCCTTAATCGCCCGCGCGTACTTAATGCGATGAACCGCCAATGCATCGAAGAGTGTGCCGATGCGATAAGGGCGGCCGAGGAGGACGCTGAAGTGCGTTCGATCGTGTTTTCCGGCGAGGGCGACCGTGCGTTCACGGCTGGTGCCGACATTGGCGAGATTCGCGAATTCGGGCCTGCTGAAATCCTGCGATACAATCGCGGATGGCTCGATCTGTTCAGGAATATCGAGACGTGTCGCAAACCTGTGATCGCTGCCGTGAAGGGCTGGGCGACCGGCGGCGGTACGGAGTTGTCGCTTGCTTGTGATTTTGTGATTTGCGGCGAGTCTGCCCGTTTCGGACTAGCTGAGATCAATATCGGCGTCATCCCCGGCGCAGGAGCAGCCGTGCGCCTCACGCGCTGGATCGGACGTCTAAAAGCAAAGGAACTTTTGATGCTCGGCCGCCTCCTCGACGGCAAGGAGGCAGTCGCTTGGGAACTTGCCAACCGATGCGTTCCTGACTGCGAACTCTTGTCGACCGTGATCGCGCTTTGCGAGGAACTCGATGAGAAGGCACCTCTTGCGATCGGAGCTGCCAAGGCAAGCGTCAACATTGGGGCGGAGGCTAGTTTCGATGTGGCTCTAGAGTACGAGCTGCAGGAGTTTGTTCGACTGTTCGGCACCGCGGATCAAAAGGAAGGCATGAGTGCCTTTCTGGAAAAACGCAAGCCGAATTATCTCGGCCGATAGGAGTGAATGCATGAAGATCCGCGTAAAGGTCCCAAAGGTTGGACTTACGGTCGAAGAGGTCACGCTGGCTACATGGGAAAAAAATGAAGGTGATCAGGTTGCGGCGGATGAAACAATCGCGACGGTGGAAGGTGACAAGGCAACTTTTGAGATCCCTTCGCCGGCCGCGGGCATTTTGCTGAAGCAGGTCGCTGCGGTTGGGGATGTGATAGCCGTCGGATCCGAGATCGCGATCGTCGAAATGTAGGTTACCCATGCAGGGATTATTCTACGATGAACTTGAGATCGGTGCGGTATTCAGCACCGCTCGGGTCACTGTCACCGAGACGGCAATCATTGACTTTGCTTTCGAGTGGGATCCTCAACCCTTTCATGTCGATCGCATCGCAGCGCAAAATAGCGTCTTCGGCGGTATCGTAGGGAGTGGATTGCACACGTTGATGACGAGTTACCGGCTCTATTACAATCATGGCCTCCTCAAAGATACGGCACTCGCAGGTCTGGGATTCGATGAGGTCAGATTCAAGCGCCCGCTCAGGCCGAACGATACAATCCAAGTCGTAACTACAATCATCGAAAAGCGACCAACCAGGAAGCCCGATCGAGGAATCGTTTGCCTACGGATTGAGACAATAAATCAGGAGGACCAGCTTGTTATGTCAATGTCGTTGTCCGCGCTGGTCGCTACTCGAGGTGGCCTCACGTTGACAAACGCTCTTCCTCGGGCGGCCATCGCAGCCACTGGAGAAACGAGCGAGCAACGCTTCGCTCGCGGTATGGAAGTCCTGCGCAAGATCGGCGGCGAAGGCTTCGACATTCCGATCAAGCGGTTGGCCGAAGTCTCGCCGGATCTCGCTCGCTTCACCGTGGAATATCCCTATGGCGACGTGATCTCCCGGCCCGGACTCGAATTGCGACTGCGTCAGATCACGACGGTCTCTGCCCTGATCGCGGAGGGTAGCGTCCAGCCGCAGCTCAAATATCACATGACCGGATTCCTCAACGTCGGTGGCCAGCCGCGCGAACTCGTGGAAATTCTTTTTGTAGCTGTCGCAGTGCTTGGATTTCCCGCCGCGATCAATGCCGTCGGCATCGTTCGCGATATCTTCAAGGACAAGAAAATTTCCTTCGAAGCGTTGGCCCCGATGGCCGATGATGGAACCGGCAGATATCAGCGTGGCTTGGCCACGCTTGCGGCACTAACGAACGGTGATACAGGACGCGTTACCAAATCGCTGCAGGCGGTTTCGCCGGAACTGGCTCGCTGGACCGTCGAATTCGCCTACGGCGATCTCTTGTCGCGCGACGGACTGGATGCTCGTGCCAAACAGATCGCAATCATTTCGATGCTGGCGACTGTCGGGAACAGGGAAGAGTTGCTGCGGCTGAACATTGAGGCCGCGCTCAACCGCGGCGTCAAGCGCGAAGAAATCGTCGAAGCCCTCATCCAGCTCAGCATCTATGCAGGCTTCCCGGCGTCCTTGAACGCTTTCACCCTCGCCAACGCGGTGTTCAAGGAAATCGATCAGCGTCCCGCAAGTGAGCCCGCGGCTTCCCCCGTGAGTGCGCCGGTCTCCGAGGGACGCAAGGAGCGTCTCGACCGGGGTCTCGCCACTTTACAAAAGACGTCTGCCGCCGCCGGCACTGCGGTGATCAACGGTTTCAATGATCTTGCACCGGATATCGGCAAGTTCATCGTAGAGCACTCTTATGGCGACATCTTCTCGCGGCCGGCGCTGGATTTGAAGACACGCGAGCTGGCGGCGTGCTCGGCCATGGCCGCTGTTGCTACGGCCACAACGGTGGTGCCGCTGCGTGTCCATGTCAATGCGGCCCTGACGGCAGGCGCGACGCCCGCCGAGGTGATTGAGACACTCCTCAACCTCATCCCTTACTGCGGCTACCCAGTGGTGCAACAGGCGGTGAAGGTTGCGGATGAAGAAATTGCGAAGCGCCAGCCCAAATAGCTGACCCGCGCCTCGAGAACCTTAGCAATCCTCCGTTCCTTTGATCCAGGACATTCACAATGACCCTTGCAACACAGCTTCTTATTGACGGCCGCCTTATCGGTGCTGAGGCCTCGCTGCACGTCGTTGATCCCGGCCGCGGTATACCGTTCATCTCGGTTCCCCGTGGCTCGCGAGCCGATGCCACCGTCGCTGTCACGGCAGCCAAGAAAGCGAGTGCAGGCTGGGCGGCAATGCCGATTGCTGAGCGTCAGAAGCTGCCGCTGCAAGCGAAGGCCTCGACGGTGCGGTGGCGCGGGCAAGACTTTATATGGAAGCGGGCGCCGACGCGATCTTCCCGGAAGCGCTCAACACGGCCGAGATGTTTCGAGCATTCGCAGCCCGCATGCCGGGCGTACCGCTGCTCGCAAACATGACCGAGTTCGGCAAGACTCCGTTCTTCACCGCATCGGAGTTTGAGGCGATGGGTTATCGTATGGTAATCTGGCCGGTGTCGGCGCTACGGGTGGCCAACAAGGCGCAAGAGGCGCTTTACGCAGCGATCGCGCGCGACGGCGGCGCGCACGGCTTGGTCGAGCAGATGCAAACCCGTGCCGAGCTCTACGCCACCATCGGCCTGCATGATTACGAAGCGCTCGATGCGTCGATTGTCCAGACCATCATTCCGGAAGGGATGCCGCAAAGGTCGTGAGTGAGGGAGGTTCTTTAGGGGGCTCAGGAACGCGCACTTGGCAGCCTGCCAACCGACTATGCGACTCGTCGAATACCGAGCCAGTATTTGGATGAGCCTCGATGGATTCCATGAAAAGATTGGAGGCGAAACGTTTTTTCGTAGCTCAAATGGTGGGTTTTGGCCTAAGAAGGCCAAAATGCTTTATCTTTCAATGGGGGTTGACTGACACTCTCTCCGCCGCTGCACTGTCCTTTGTATCCGATTGTTCGAACCGACAGCGAAACAAATGAGACGCCGGACCAAGGCTGAGCGGCTAGTTCCGCAATGTTACCCCTAGTCACCACGCAAACCGTAGCTTCTGAGCGTGGGGTCGGAGGACGGGTTTCGCGATGAGGAACATGGCAGGCGAAGATCAAGCCGCTCGACGCCGAACCGAAATTCGCGAGGATCTCTACCTCCATCGTCTTCAGCGCCCAAATCGAAGAACTGGAGTTACCTGTACTGGAAGGATGGCAAGCGGTGCCGGCTATGCCTAGGCTCGGCCAAGTATGTCGCTAAAGGATGGGAGACGCGCAATTCCTTCGGGCATGAGCGGCATTTGGCAGAAAAATCCCTATGGATTGCGTGTGACCTACGATTTTCGTCAACCGAGCTTAGTGACCTTGTACGCCGAGTGCTCCGTGGAGGGCGCTTAATTCGTGGGAAAGCGCTCGCGAATGTGCTCGTAGCTTCCGGCGGCAACCGCCAGCACCTCCCGCACGAGCTGCCTTGCGACCCGCGCCTCGCTGAGGGAAGCGGTCTCACCTTGGTGAACGATCAGGCTTCGCTTATCGTAAAGCCGCACGGCTGATCTGCCCACGGCGTCAGGATCCGGGTCTGCCAGAGTTCGCGCCGCGTCGATCGCCAACCGACGGACCGAACTCCTAATCGATTCCGACTTCCAGTGTTCCGCGCCCTTGCGCATATCGAGAAGCGCTTGGCGAAGTGTCGGCTCCATCGCTGTTTCGGCCTCGCTCTTCATCCGGACCATCGCGTCTTCGATGATGTCGAGGCAAGGCTTCGGGCGAGATGCCGGCTTCGCCATAATCTCTAGGATCGAGATCAGCACTAGGAACTGCGCATTGTTCGACGCCTCGAAATCGACGGACGCGAACATTTCGCAGGCAAGCTTCAACTCCGGCCGCGGCTTCGAGCTCGTCAGTTGTTCCAGCTCAGCGCCTTCAATGAGGGCTGAGAATAAGCGTGCATCTGCCTCCTCTGTTCGATGATTGCTGCCGATCTTTATAGGGGCGGGTGTGAGATGCGCTGGATAAGCCGCCGTTGCGAATTGACCGTCAAAGACGGCACCATCCGCGACCCGCAGGTCACCCCCA
>Ga0137409_10006064_pt1 | contig 12568 bp, 12 predicted proteins | sample CZODoug1_16funga_FD_122059 | JGI IMG/M metagenome (GOLD analysis project Ga0137409, IMG submission 122059) | Vadose zone soil fungal communities from Angelo Coast Range Reserve, California, USA - CZODoug1_16fungal (Hybrid Assembly) | ecosystem: Environmental > Terrestrial > Soil > Vadose zone...
TGTCCTTGCCCTGGCGGCAGAGGTCGAGGTCGATGTCGGCGACGACGACCTCATCCCCCAGCGTCTGCGCTTCCGCGGCGATGCGGCCGTTCGGGTCGACGATGCAGGAGCCGCCGATCAGTCCCGAGCCGTCCTCGTCGCCGGCCTTTGCGACCGCGATCGCCCACGTCGCATTCATATAGGCGTTGGCCTTGGTCACCAGCGTCGAATGGAAGGTGCGCAAGCCTGCGTCTTCGGTGGTGCCGCCGTTGGGATCGTAGGCCGCGGAGTTGTAGCCGAGGCAGACAAGTTCGACGCCCTGCAGGCCGAGCACACGCCAGGCCTCGGGCCAGCGGCGATCGTTGCAGATCATCATGCCCATGATGGCGTGCTGCCAGGACGGACCTGCGCGAAATGCGGGAAATCCGAGATCGCCATACTGGAAGTAACGCTTCTCAAGTTGCTGGTAGCGCGCGCCCGCACGCGGCTCGGTCGAACCCGGCAGATGCACCTTGCGATAGCGGCCGAGAATGCCGCCGTCGCGATCGACAAGCATCGACGCATTGTAGCGCCGGCCGTCTTCCGTCAGTTCGGCGTAGCCGACATAGAAGCCGACGCGGAGCGCCCGGGCGCGGTCGAACAACGGCCGCACGGCCGGATTCGGCATGCCGCGCTCGCAGTAACGATCGAGCGCCTCGCCCTCGAGCAGCCACCGCGGGAAGAAGGTCGTGAACGCCAGTTCGGGAAACACCATCAGGCTCGCGCCGCGCGCGGCAGCCGCTTCCAGAAGCTTCAGCATCCGCCCAAGCGTGTGGCCCCGCGAGTCCGCTTTTTGCGTCGGACCCATCTGAGCGGCGGCGGCGCGCAGAATACGAGCCAACATTGCCTCCAATCTGTGCGGACTGCCGATTTGATGGGCGAAGCAGCCCGTTCAGCGTTCCGGCATGCCGGCAATTACACGAAAGCGGAACGCCGATTGCAATCATTCCTGCTATGATATTTTCGACCCGACAATAACCGGTAGTTATATGAACCTGCGTCAACTCGAGATCCTGCGTGCCGTCATTCGCCACCGCACTACGGTCGCCGCGGCGGACGAACTGGCGCTGTCGCAGCCCGCAATCTCCAACGCGCTGAAAGCGATGGAGACCCAGACCGGATTTGCCTTGTTCGAGCGCGTCAACAACCGCCTGTTCCCGACCACTGAGGCGATGGCGCTGTACAAGGAGAGCGAAGCGATTTTCGCGCTGCACGCCAAGCTCGAAAATCGCGTGCGGGACTTAAGGGAGTGCCGCTCCGGACATCTGTCGATCGTGTCGACGCCGCCGCTGGCCTACAGCGTCATTCCGCAGGCATTGTCGGGCTTCCTGCACAGCCGTCCACAGACGCGGGTGTTCTTCGATGTGCGGCGCTATGAGGGCATCATCGAGGGGGTGACGAGCCGGGTCGCCGAGCTCGGCTTCGCGCTCGGCCTGTCGCATCATCCGGGCATTGCGCACGAGGTGGTGCACACCGGCGAGATGGTCTGCGTGCTGCCACTGAGGCATCCGCTGGCCGAACGGCCCACGATTTCGGCCGCCGATCTGTTGGGCCAGCCCTTCATCGGGCTTGAGCGCGGAACGCGATTGGGCGAGGCCGTCCGCGAGAGCTTCGCGCAGGCAGGCGCGCCGTTCCAGCCCACGGTCGAGGTGCGATATTGCAATACGGCCTGCGTGCTCGCGGCCGCCGGCGTGGGCGCCGCCGTCGTCGATCCGTTTTCGCCGCGCCAGGGCAGCAGCCACGATCTGATCGTCCGGCCTTTCACGCCCAGGACGCAGGCCGTGGCCTATATGCTGTGGTCCGAAGCCGAACCTCTGTCGCGCCTCGCCAAGGCGTTCCTGGACGACGTCCGGCAGGCGAGCCGCCTCCTGGACCATGCCGTGGTCTAGAGCATGATGAGTTGAGGTTGAGTCGAATTTGGTCGTCATTGCGAGGAGCGAACGGGTCGCAATGACGGAGATAGCGATGCCGATTTAACTTAAGATCATCGCGCTGTAGGCGCGCGCCGTCTGCCGATTGATCCAAAAACGGTATTGATCGATACCGGCTTCGGCTTGGACCCCTCCCCCGCACTTCTCTAGGAAAGTCCTTGAGGAAATAGACGATCCACGCCGGACTTAAGGATTTCATTCTGCCGCTGATCGCGATACGAAACCGCAAGAAGGGCTATGCCGTCTCGATCATCAAGGCTGGCATGAAGGTGATCGGCCGCGACTCCGGGCCCGTTCGCCCGCCGCTGACCGACCTGATCGAGCAGGAACTGACCGAACTCGCGAGCCTCGTGGCGAATTTGCCGGCCACCGCGTCGGCGCAGCAGGCCGCGGAATAGAACCGCCGTAATCGGCAAGACCGAGAAAAGGCGATATAAGACTTCAAGGGAGGAGCAGATGGTCCAGGACGCGATCCGCGCCGGTTTTGCGGGCGCACCTGTTATCACGGCCATGGAGGTGATCCCGGTCGCCGGCCGCGACAGCATGCTCCTCAATCTGAGCGGCGCGCATGCGCCGTTCTTCACCCGCAACCTCGTGATCCTCACCGACAATTCCGGCCATACCGGCGTCGGCGAGGTGCCTGGCGGCGAGAAGATTCGCCAGACGCTTCAGGACGCCCGCGATCTCGTGATCGGCCAGACCATCGGAGGGTGCAACAACATCCTGGCGGCGATGCGCGGCACATTCGCCGATCGCGACGCCGGCGGACGCGGCAAGCAGACCTTCGACCTGCGCGTCACGATCCACGCGGTGACCGCGGTTGAATCGGCCTTGCTCGACCTGCTTGGCCAGCATCTCGGCCTGCCCGTCGCGGCCTTGCTGGGCGAAGGAATGCAGCGCAACAGCGTCGAGACGCTCGGCTATCTGTTTTTCGTGGGCAACCGCCGCAAGACCGATCTTCCCTATCTTGCGGACGACAGCGAAAAAATCGACTGGTTCCGCCTGCGGCACCTAGAAGCGATGACGCCGGACGCCATCGTGCGGCTGGCGGAGGCCACGCACGACCATTACGGCTTCGCCGATTTCAAGCTCAAGGGCGGCGTGCTGCCCGGCGAACAGGAGATCGAGGCGGTCACGGCGATCGCGAAGCGGTTTCCCAATGCCCGCGTGACGCTCGACCCGAACGGCGCCTGGTCGCTTGACGAGGCGATCCGGCTCTGCACGAACATGCATGGCGTGCTCGCCTATGCGGAAGACCCCTGCGGCGCGGAAGCCGGCTTTTCCGGCCGCGAGATCATGGCGGAGTTCCGCCGCGCCACCGGGCTGCCGACCGCGACCAACATGATCGCGACCGACTGGCGTCAGCTCAGCCACGCGCTGCGGTTAGGGGCGGTCGACATTCCCCTTGCCGACCCGCATTTCTGGACCATGCAGGGCTCGGTGCGGGTGGCGCAGACCTGCCGCGACAATGGCCTGACCTGGGGTTCACACTCGAACAATCATTTCGACATTTCGCTCGCGATGTTCACCCATGTCGGCGCGGCGGCGCCGGGCAAGGTCACAGCGATCGATACGCACTGGATCTGGCAGGACGGCCAGGCGCTGACCAAGGAGCCGCTGCAGATCCGAGACGGAAAGATCGCGATTCCTGATCGCCCCGGCCTCGGCATCGAAATCGATCGCGCCGCCATCGAAGCGGCGCATGCGCTGTATAAGCAGCATGGACTTGGCGCCCGCGACGATGCGCTCGCCATGCAATTCCTCGTTCCCGGCTGGACCTTCGACGACAAGCGTCCGTGCCTTGTGCGCTAATCAAAACGAATTGGGAGAGAAAAATGACGGTGGCTCTGAAAAACTTCATCGGCGGCGAATGGATCGACGGGTCGGGCCTCACCAGGAACATCAACCCGTCCAACACCAATGACGTCGTCGGCGAATATGCCAAGGCCGACAAGGCACAAACGGAAAAGGCGATTGCCGCCGCGAAAGCCGCCTTCCCGGCCTGGTCGCGTTCGACGCCGCAGGAGCGCTATGACGCGCTGAACAAGATTTCGATCGAGATCCTGTCGCGCCGGGAGGAACTCGGCCGCCTGCTCGCCCGCGAGGAAGGCAAGACCTTGCCCGAGGGCATCGGCGAGGTCGCCCGCGCCGGCCAGATCTTTGCGTTCTTCGCCGGCGAGGCCTTGCGGCTGAGCGGCGAGAAGGGTCCGTCGGTGCGGCCGGGGCTGGAGGTCGAGATCACGCGCGAGGCGCTCGGCGTCGTGGGCCTGATCACGCCGTGGAATTTCCCGATCGCCATCCCCGCCTGGAAGATCGCGCCCGCGCTCTGCTACGGCAATACCGTTGTCTTCAAGCCGGCCGAGCTCGTCCCCGGCTCGGCGCACGCGCTGTCCGAAATCATCGCGCGCGCCGGACTTCCGGCCGGCGTGTTCAATCTCGTCGTCGGCTCCGGCTCCGTGGTCGGCCAGACCCTGCTGGAACATCCCGACGTCGCCGCGATCTCCTTCACCGGCTCGGTCGCCACGGGCCGCAAGATCGCACAGGCCTGCGTGCTCTCCACCCCGATGAAGAAATTCCAGCTCGAGATGGGCGGCAAGAATCCGCTGGTTGTGCTCGATGACGCCGACCTGAAGGTCGCGGTCGAGGTCGCCGTCAACGGCGCCTATTTCTCGACCGGCCAGCGCTGCACGGCGTCGTCGCGGCTGATCGTGACGGAAGGCATCCACGACCGCTTCGTCACGGCGATGACCGAGCGGCTCAAGGGCCTTCAGGTCGACGACGCGCTGAAGACCGGCGTGCATGTCGGGCCGGTGGTCGATCAGAGCCAGCTCGATCAGGACCTGCGCTACATCAAGATCGGCCAGGACGAAGGCGCCCGCCTCGCCTGGGGCGGCGAGCTTCTCAATCGCGAGACGCCCGGCTTCTACCTGCAGCCGGCGCTGTTCACCGAGACGACCAACGCCATGCGTATCGCCCGGGAGGAAATCTTCGGCCCCGTCGCCTGCGTCATCCGCGCCAAGAACTACGACGAGGCGCTGGCGATCGCCAACGACACCGAATTCGGGCTCGCGGCCGGCGTCTGCACCACCAGCCTGAAATATGCCTCGCATTTCAAGCGCAACAGCGAGGCCGGCATGGTCATGGTCAATCTGCCGACCGCCGGCGTCGATTATCATGTACCCTTTGGCGGGCGCAAAGGCTCGAGCTATGGCGCGCGCGAACAGGGCGCCTACGCCAAGGAGTTCTACACGACCGTCAAGACCGCCTATACTTATCCCGGCTGAAACCCGGACTCCAGGACAGGAGCGCGCATGGACCAGTCGATCGCCGCTAGCGAGCAGCCCCGCTACATCAAGCTCAACGAGCGCGACAATGTCGCCATCGTCGTCAATGATTTCGGCCTGCCCGAAGGCTCGCGCTTTGCCTGCGGCCTGACCTTGCGCGCCTTCGTGCCGCAGGGCCACAAGACCGCGCTGGTCGACATCGAAGAAGGCGCGCCGATCCGGCGCTATGGCGAAATCATCGGCCATGCCGCCTCGCGTATTCGCACCGGCGAATGGGTCGACGAGGCCCGCATCCGGATGCCGGATGCGCCCTCGCTCGATACGCTCGAGATCGCGACCGCCGTTCCGCCCGCGCTGCCGCCGCTCGAAGGCTATACGTTCGAGGGGTTTCGCAACGCCGACGGCTCGGTCGGCACCAAAAACATCCTCGGCATCAGCACGTCCGTGCAATGCGTCGCGGGCACGATGGAGTATGCCGTCAAGCGCATCCGCGCCGAACTCTTGCCGAAATATCCTGATGTCGACGACGTCGTCGCCTTGACCCATGCCTATGGCTGCGGCGTCGCGATCGCGGCCCCCGACGCGGTGGTGCCGATCCGCACCCTGCAGAATCTCGCGCTCAATCCGAATTTCGGCGGCGAAATCCTGGTCGTCGGCCTCGGCTGCGAGAAGCTGGCGCCAGAGCGGCTGCTGCCCGAAGGTATCGGCGGGACCATCGTGCGCATGCAGGATGAAGCCTTCGATGGCTTTGGCGCCATCGTCGATGCGATCATGGCCCAGGCCGAGGCCCGGCTGAAAATCCTCAATAAGCGCAAGCGCGAGACCTGTCCCGCCGCAGTTGCTGCCCACCGGGTAGACGGCTGTGACGGCGTTGGTTTTCGGGTCGACGAAGAAGCGTCCGCCATTGGTGACGGTGGTCACCTTGCGCCCCGAGCCGTCGGGAACGAGCCGCGCGAACTGCATCGCGTTGTTCTCATCGAGCCAGTTCAGCACCAGGAGCGGATGGCGTTCGAGGTCTGGCATGTAGACGTTCCAGCGCTTGGAGTCCGGTGCGACCTTTCGGAGGTAATCAAGGCTGTACTGCGCGGTCTCCTGGGCCGACAGCATCTTCGTCCCGTGCAACTCGGGTTGCGCCCAGTGCGAAATCTCGAGCCAGAAGATAGAAAGGGTGCCGGTGAGGAAGAGCACGAATGCCAGCCAACCGAGGATCAGACCAAACCAGGTGTGCAGCCAATCCATCCGCTGCGTGAAGCTCTTCTTCTCCATGATTCTGTCTCCTGTGAGCGCGCGTCGTCTCCTACGGTGTCTGTGGTCGCCTACCAGCCGCGCTGCGCGGCGCTGGTGCGGTTGCGCTCGTTGTTTTGGTGTTGCAGGTGGCGCTGGGCGGGTGGGTCAGTTCGAACTATGCGGTTATGGCCTGTCCAGACTTTCCCCTTTGTTACGGTTCGGTCGCGCCTCACGGCATGGACTTCGAGCACGGTTTCACCCTTTGGCGCGACCTCGGCATGACGGGCGGTGAGGGCGCGCGGCCGATTCCGTTTCCCGCACTGATCGCAATCCACTGGGTCCATCGATTTTTTGCCATTGTTGCGGCGGCGGTACTTGCATGGTTCGCGTGGCGCGCTTGCGCGTATCCCGCAACGCGAAGCGGCGGTTTCTGGCTTGCATCCCTTCTCGTCGTACAGCTGCTGACCGGAATGTCGAACGTCGTGTTTCAGTGGCCGTTGTTGCTGGCGGTCATGCACAACGGGGGCGCCGCGGCGATGATTGCCCTGGCCGTCTCACTGAACTACCGCGCGTGGCCGCAAGTGCCGCAGCGTGAGGTGGGCGCGTCCGCGTCGGCCGTATCGGTGCGGGCCGCAGAGTAAACTCCGCGACCGCCGCAGCGCCCGGCTCCTATGGTTCCTTCGGCACGGACGAGTCGCCTTCAACCGCATGCAAGCTCCCGCGCAGACCTACGTTGCAGCCCTGCCGCACTTCGCGCGGCAGTTCTGGTTGCTGACCAAGCCGCGCGTTACGCAGCTGGCGCTTTTCTGCGCCATGATCGGCATGTTCCTGTCGACGCCGGAATTGCCGTCGTTATGGCTCGTGGCCAAGGCGACGATGGGCATCTGGTTGCTGGCGGGCGCCGCGTTTGCGGTCAATTCGATCATCGAGCGTCACATCGATGCGAGGATGGCGCGAACGCGCGCCCGTCCACTTGCGCGTGGTGAGATCACGCCGCTTCAGGCCATCGTTTTCTCGGGGCTGATCGGTGGCGCGGGAATGTGGGTGCTTTACACGCAGGTCAACGGCCTGACGATGTGGCTCACGTTTGCAACCTTCGTCGGCTACGCGGTCATCTATACCGTGCTGCTCAAGCCGTACACGCCGCAGAACATCGTCATCGGCGGCATGAGCGGCGCGATGCCGCCGGTACTCGGGTGGGCCGCGGTTACCGGAACCGCGCCAGCGCAAGCCTGGTTGCTTGCCCTGATCATCTTTGTCTGGACTCCGCCGCATTTTTGGGCGCTTGCGCTCTACCGACTCGACGACTACCGCAAGTCGGGTTTGCCGATGCTTCCAGTCACCCACGGGTCGAAGCTGACACGCCTGCACATGCTGCTCTACACGATCGTGTTGATTGCCACGACATCGCTGCCGTGGGTGATCCGGATGGCAGGCCTCATTTATCTGGTTGCCTCGCTTGCGCTCGGTGCGGGTTTTCTCGCGTACACGTGGAGGCTCTACCGGGCCTATAGCGACCACCTTGCGCGGGCGACTTTCAATTACTCGATCGTTTATCTGGCGGCGATCTTCGGCGCGCTTCTGGTCGACCATTACGCGGCGTGATTCGCACCCGCACGTCGGCCCTGCATAGAGTCATGCGCAATCTTCGATTCTTGTTGCTTGCCGCTTTGGTCGCTCTTGTCGTCGGATGCCAGGAGCACGCCGGGCAAGCCTTCAACAGTGTCGACATCACCGGCGCAAACTATGCGCGCGACTTTGCGCTGACCGATCACAACGGGAACAAGAGAACGCTTGCCGATTTTCGCGGCAAGGTCGTCTTGATGTTCTTCGGTTACACGCAATGCCCCGACGTCTGCCCGACGACGATGGCCGACATGGCGCAGGTCAAGGCGAAGCTCGGCGGTGCGGGAGACAAGGTGCAGGTGCTGTTCGTCACCGTCGACCCGGAGCGCGACACGCAGCAGCTGCTGGCGCAATACGTTCCCAGCTTCGATCGGAGTTTCGTCGGCCTTTACGGGAGCGCCGACGATATCGCGCGCACTGCCAAGGAATTCAAGGTGATCTACCAGAAGGTCCCGGGCAAGACGCCGACGTCATACAGCGTCGATCACACCGCCGGTAGTTACGTCTTTGATCCGCAGGGTCGTCTGAGGCTGTTCGTCAAACATTCGCAATCGATCGACTCGATCGCCGCCGACCTCAAGCGGCTGATGTAACCGGGTCGCCGGTTTCCGGATTGATTGCCACCCGGCTCGACAGCGTCGCGACGTCTTCTCGCGCCGCGCCAATTCCGAAGGCTTCGCGTACCTGCGGCACCAGGTCGACTTCGAATCCGAGGAACAGGTTCCGCGCTGTCTGCTCGTAGTCTTCGCGTCGGTATCGAGCGGTGCCCGCGTCCAGCACCGCGTGAGGCTCAAAGGGATCGAACACGACAATGTTGCCCGCGCTTGCCGGCAGCCTGCACCCGATGCGGGGAAAGGCGAGGTGTCGAGGCGGCCCCGCGATGCTCCAGACCCCGAAGAGCACGCCCTCGTAGTGAGCGTCGTTATGAAAAAACGCGCCGCGGCACGCATACCACTCCATTTGTGGCCTGGCGAACCGCGCCAGTGGGGCTGGCAGCGCCGCCCTGAGTTCTTCTTCGATTGCAGGATCGACAAAGGCGCCGCCCGATTCGACACGCCCTGTCGCGCCGGCAAGTTTTGCGGGTACGGAACCAGCAGCTTCAAGCAGCAACGCGCCGGGCACTTGTTTGCCCTGCCATAGGCGTGTAGCCAGTGAGCGGGTAGGACCGGAAGGTCCCGCTGCGTTCGCCGGTGGGTGCGCGCAATCTACGAACGGCATGAAGGGAGCGGTGCCTTGGAGACAAAAAAAAGCCCCGCTGGCGCGGGGCTTGAGTATCCGCCTCTTCGGAGGAGAGGGGGAGGAGGAGAGGCGGACGTTAGCTCGTTAGCTTCTAACCGCCGGTATGACCGGCGACTTCACCATTTCTTGCTCGACTCAGGCCGCATCGGCCAGGGCCGTTCTCATCTTCTCTAATGCTTTGGCCTCGATCTGGCGAATTCGTTCCGCAGAAACTCCAAATTCCTTCGCCAAATCATGCAAAGTGGCAGTTCCGACGTTGCCTTCCGGGTCCTCGTCCAGCCAACGGGCCTCGATGATGCGCCGGCTGCGACTATCCAACGTGTCCAGCGCGCCGCGAATCCCGTCACCTTGCAGCACGTCGCGGTTGCGACGAGCCAGTACCTCGGTGGGTTCAGAAGTCGAGTCAGCCAGGTAAGCGATCGGGGCGAATTCTTCCTCGGTTTCATCCGGACGCGCTTCGAGCGCGATGTCCCCGCCGGACATGCGCGTTTCCATCTCGACCACGTCCTGCGGACGCACGTTCAGCGCAGCCGCCACATGGTCGACTTGATCGCGGGTCAACGCCCCGAGGCCCGGCTTCATGCTGCGCAGGTTGAAAAACAGCTTGCGCTGAGCCTTGGTGGTCGCCACCTTGACCAAACGCCAGTTGCGAAGGATGTACTCGTGCATCTCCGCTTTGATCCAGTGCAACGCGAACGACACGAGTCGGACACCACGCTCCGGATCGAAGCGCTTCACGGCCTTCATCAGGCCGATATTTCCTTCCTGGATCAGGTCGCCGTGCGGCAGCCCGTAACCCAAGTAGTTGCGCCCAACTGCCACTACGAGGCGCAGGTGCGAAAGCACGAGTTTTCCAGCCGCCTCCAGGTCGCCATCGCTACGGAACCGCCGCGCGAGCGAAACTTCCTCTTCCGCGGTCAGTAGCGGAATCCGATTTACTGCGGTGATGTAGGCGTCGAGATTGCCGAGGCTGCCCGGGTGCAAAGCGGGCATGCCCGCCCCGTTCGCGCCAAACGGAACCAGTGCCTTAGTCGCCGATGCCATCAAACTGCCCCCTTTCGAATTGATGCTAGCACTCCAACCATTCGAGTGCCAATCCAATAGAGTCCCGGCGGCCCAAATGGTTCACTGCGGCAGAACTTCAAGAGCCACTTTGGGGACAGCTAGTCCAGTAGATTATCGCGTAAGTGTTTACACACATACAGGCTACGCCATGGGTTTGGCCGAGGAGATCTGTCGACTCGCGCAGTAGTTGCCTGCTGCTGCGCCCAGAAGCACACAGCCCGCGACGAAGGCCACTACCAGCGGCCAAGGTGGATAGTTCAGTGTCAGTTCGAACCCAAACAGGCGTCCGGGTTCCGCAAGGCGCTGATTGGCCAGCAAGCGCCCTACGGCTAACACTCCAAGCCCGGCGGACGCGGCGAGCCCCAGCGCGACGGCGCCGGCATAGACGAACGGGCGACGGATGAAATCCGCCTCGGCGCCGATCTGTTCGAGCAGGCGCAACTCATCGCGCTCGATCACGACGAGCAGCCGCACGAGCCAAAGCGCCACCACGATCACCAGCAACGCGATGATCCCCACGATCGGTATGAGCAGGCTCGAGGCGACCTGAAGAATCGCCACAAGCCTTGTGTACCACTCAAGATCGGCCTGGACCGACTCGACGCGTGGTTGCTTGCGAATCGCGGCCACGCCGGCGCTCACGACGGCTGGACTTGCCCGTGGTGCGAACTCCGCCACGACTGCGTCGGGGAGGGGGTTCGGTTTGACATCCGCGAACGGCTGGCCATCACCGGCCCGCCGCTGAACTTCAGCCCAGGCCTGGTCGCGCGGGATCAGGCGGACGCGAGCCACGCCGTCGATCGCCTGCAGCCGACCCCCGAGAGCCTTGACCTCCGACGTTGCAGTTCCCTGGACGACGTAGGCGGTCGCCTCGGCGGCTGGAATGCGGTCGAGAAGCGGCCCGGCAGTCAACGCGACGAGCAGCGCGAACCCAGGCAAGGCAAGCGCGATGGCCGCCACCAAGACTCCAGTCAGCGTCGCCCAAGAGCGCTCGCTCAACATGCGCATGGCGCGCGCCCAGCAGTACCCGCGGGCGGTCTGCCAGCTCATCGCGTCAGAACGCCGTTATCGATTCGCACGAGCCGCGCGCGCGCGGGCATTCGCTCGGGCTCGCGTTGCGAAGCGAGAACCACCGTGACCCCGCTGATCGCAAATTGCTCCAGCAACTGGAGCATGTTGTCCGCGGAATCGGGATCGAGTCGGCTTATCGGATCGTCGACCAAAAGGAGCGCCGGTCGATTGACGATCGCGCGCGCCAGCGCGACCCGGTGTCGCGCGCCACTTGCCAGCTGTGCGGGCACCGCATTGACGTCTTCGAAACGCGTGCGACCAAGTGCAGCGCGAGCCCGCCCGACCGCCTCGGCGCGCGTCAGGTTCGACGCGATCGCGGGCAGCATGACATTTTCTAGCACGCTGCGCCGATCGAGCAGCAAGGGTTCCTGCATTACCAAGCCGATCGAACGACGCAGAAACGCCAGCGCGTTCGAGCGCATGCGCGCCGGGTCTTCTCCGCCGATCCTTATACTTCCGCTCGAAGGCGCCTCCATTGCTGCAACCAGGCGCAGCAGAGTCGATTTGCCCGCGCCGCTGGCGCCGATCAACAGCAGGAACTCGCTCCGTCGAATGCTGAGGGTTGCGTCCGCCAGCGCGAGGCGGAATGCACCGTACTTCTTGCTTGCCCGGTCGAGCTGGACAAAGGGCTGATCGCGGGTCGATGCGGTGGAGATCTCGGCGGCCATGGCTCCGGGCAGTTGCCTAGAATCGAACGACCGAAAAGTCGATCGACGCAACGCAGCGGGCATTCTAAGGTTGCAACCGAGCGAAGCCCGAGCGGTCAATTTGCGGTCATGGACAGGTCGTATGGTGCAGAAGAAAAAGAACCGGCGTGACCGCAAGGACTCGACCATCGCCACTCTAGAAGCGCGGCCGGTACCGCCGGACCATCGTTTTCTCGATCGGGAACTGTCGCAACTGGTATTCAACGAGCGTGTGCTCGCGCTCGCTGAACGGCCGAGTGTGCCGCTCGCAGAGCGGCTGCGCTTCCTTTGTATCGTTTCCTCCAACCTGGACGAATTCTTCGAGATCCGGGTTGCCGGGCTGATGGAGGACATGCGCGAAGCCGGTGGGGTTGGTCGCACCGCGCCACTCTGGCCGGCGTTCGCGGACATCGCCCAGCGC
>Ga0137409_10006065_pt1 | contig 12567 bp, 9 predicted proteins | sample CZODoug1_16funga_FD_122059 | JGI IMG/M metagenome (GOLD analysis project Ga0137409, IMG submission 122059) | Vadose zone soil fungal communities from Angelo Coast Range Reserve, California, USA - CZODoug1_16fungal (Hybrid Assembly) | ecosystem: Environmental > Terrestrial > Soil > Vadose zone...
CGCACGTTCATCACCAGGCCTATTGCCATGAATACGAACAACGTGGCCGAGCCCCCGTAGCTCATCAGCGGCAACGGGATGCCGGTTACCGGCATGGCGCCAATTACCATGGCCACATTCACTAATATGTGGAACCCCAGCGTTGCTGCTACGCCCATAACCAGAAACATTCCCGCGCGATCCTTCGCGCGCTGAGCATTCTGAACGAGCCGCAGAAGTAACGCCATGTACAGCCCTAAGGCAAGCAGCACGCCTTTGAATCCCTGTTCTTCCGCCCAAGCCGACATGATGAAATCGGAATATCTGACCGGAATATAACCCAGTTGATTCTGACTGCCGTTGCCAAATCCTTTGCCCCAGAAGCCACCGGAGCCCACGGCTATCTTGGACTGCAACAACTGATAGCCTGAACCTTTGGCATCCTCTTCCGGGTGCAAGAAAGACGTAATCCGTTCGCGCTGGTAGGGTTTGAGGATGTGCTTGCTAACGGGCGGATAAAAGACCGCGCCTACGAGCATTGCCCCAACCAGGACAATCGCCGCTGTATGTTGCCACTGCAAGCCTGCCAGAAATGCTCCGACAAACAACAACGGCACTAGAACCAATGCAGTGCCCAAATCCGGCTGCTTCAGGATCAAGACAAGCGGAACACCTACCAACAACCCTGCCTTAATTAAGTCACGCAGGTCAAGCTTATCCGAGCGCACTTCCGTAAAGAAGCGTGCCAGTACAATGATTATAATCAACTTCGCCAATTCAGACACCTGAAACATTTGGCCCATCACGGGTATCCAGCGCTTGGCGCCGAAGCGGGTACTTCCCAGTAAAAGCACGGCAACCAGAGCCGCAATGCATACGATATAGAGAATCAGCCACTGGTCGAGAATCAGGTGATAGTCCACCCGAGAGAGGATGAACATGAGCACTGTGCCCACGGCGAGCCAGCGCAATTGCTTGGTGTGCATGCCGGCCAAAGAGCTGCCATGTGTGGCGGAGTAGATTTCCAGCACGCCTAGCGCGCAGATGGCCCCCAGGATGGCCAGGAGCCACCAGTCGTAATCACGTGATCCGGGAGCGTCTCTCATCGTTCGTTCCGTGCAGGTGCTGCGTGTCCTGCGGATTCCTCTTCTTTTATTGCCGCTGTGCGTGGGGCAAGGAGTGCGGCTGGAGTTCCATTTTGTGGGGCTGGCTTGGAGTTATCCGCGGTGATTTGCCCCTGCGTCTTTTTCAATTTTTTGTCGTAATAAGCTTTGACGATGTCGCGGACGACTGGGCCCGCGGATTCCCCGCCGTGCAGGCCGCCGCCTTCCTGAACGAGAACAGCAACGACAATTTCCGGATCGCGCTTCGGTGCGTAGCCGACAAACCAGCCGTTATCTTCGAACTTTTTCTGTTTACCGAATTTGGCGCGCGTGTCGTAGCCGATGACCTGCGCTGTGCCGGACTTACCGCTGAATTCGATGCCGGCCAATTTTAGTTGGCCGCCGGTCCCGCCAGGTTCGTTCATAACACCGTACATGGCGTCGGTGATTTTTTCGATAGTCGGTTCGGAAATTGCAAAGCGCTCTTCTTTTACATTGGGAGCGCCTTTCAGAAGATGCGGTTGTTTGAAGACGCCGCCAGAAGCGATGCCGCCGATCATACGGGCCAACTGAACCGGTGTTGTGGTCACTGCACCCTGCCCGATGGAAACGGAAATGGTTTCACCCGGATACCACTTCCGGTGAAACACTCGCTCGACCCATTGTTCGGAAGGCATCAAGCCCGCTTCTTCGGAGGGAAGATCGATACCGGTTTTGTGGCCGATGCCGAATTTGTCTCCATAGTAAGACAAACGATCGATGCCCATCTTCATGCCCGCGGTGTAAAAGAAAACGTCGCATGAGTGCAGCACTGCCTGGTGAAGATTCATTACTCCGTGAGACGTAGGTCCCTTTTTCGAAGAATAGACCCAGCACTTGAATTGGCGGCCATAGAACGTGCCATAGCCCGGACAGAAGGTTGTGAAGCTCTCGGGCGGATTGTGACCCTCAAGCATCGCCGTCGCAGTCACGATTTTAAAAACCGAACCGGGAGCGAGTTGCGCTTGAATGGCGCGATCGAAGAGCGGTCGCAGGGGATCTTCGTTGAGCTGTTTCCATTCTTCTTTGGAGATACGCACCGCGAAATCGTTGGGATCGGGCGTGGGGCGGCTGACCATGGCCAGAACTTCACCGGTTCGCGGATCAAGGGCGACGACTGCACCGGGGCGCGCGCCGAGCGATTGCTCTGCAACCGTCTGCAAATCGTAGTCGATTGTCAATTGAATCTGTTTACCGGGAATGGGGTCCTGCTGAGAGAGATGGTCCACTTCTTTGCCGACGCTATTGACGATGACGCGGCGCATGCCGTCTGTGCCCATCAGAATGTCGTTGTACTGGCGCTCGAGGCCGGATTTGCCCACGACGTCACCCGGACGCAGTTTGCCGTTGCTCGCCTCGATTTGTTGTTCGCTGACTTCACCTACGTACCCACTGGCGTGTGAGAGAAAGCCGCCCGGGAGATAGCGTCGGCGCGAAACGGAAAGCATTTCTAGCACGGGAATATCGGCGCGATGCGATTCGATGAAGGCGACGTCTGCCGTGCTGGCTTCCGGCTTTATGACAATGGGCTGAAATTTCGGCAGGGCTTTTGTGTTATCCAACTGCTCGCGAAGGTCGTCCACGGAAAGGCCGAGGCCGTCCGCGATGGGCGCGAGATTTTTTTCCACGAGCGTGGAGTCGTCGCGAAGGAGAAGGACGCTGAACGAGGGGCGATTGTCCACTAGCACGCGGCCATCGCGGTCGAGCATTCTGCCGCGGGGAGCGATTATGGGAATGGAGCGGACGCGATTACGTTCCGCCATTTGGCCGTATTGATCGGAGTCAATAACCTGAAGTTTCCAGAAGCCGAGCAGCAATACACCGATCATTCCCACAATGATGTAGGAGACCACTGCCAGCCGCTGTTGCGGCAACCGATTGTCGCTGCCAAATGAAAACGACACGCAAACCCCGCGCGCGAGCTTTCTTTTTCGTATTGCTCCGGATTTCGGAGACGCTCGCGAAGCACTTCAATTCACAGCGCGGTTTTCGAAACTTCCGTTGAAAAATTTCGGCTCAGATGCCGCCAGCAAAATTCCCTCGGAGCTCCTGAATCGCCTTGGGACACCACCGGATGGGCCTGGTGGAAGTCCTTTTCAACGTAGCATTTGGGGAAGGTGGTCGCAAGTTGTCCCGAAGTGCAGGTTTCCGCAGGGTTACGGGAACGACTAAAACAGCGCCGTCGGCCTGCGGGTCCAGGATTTGCCTTTTTCCTTGGCGATGCGTTCGACGTCCCCCACATAGGCGCCGGCTTGCGTCAGCACGTGGTGCAGATCGTTGCCGATGCTGATAAATGTAAATCCCTTATCCAGGAATTCGCCGACGCGCGCGGTTCCAAACAGGAAAAGGCCAAGGATAATGTTGTTCTTTTTCGCTGCGTTGACGAGTGCTTGCGTGGCGGCATTCAACTCGGGCGAAGTGTACATGTCGGGGAATTTGTATTTTTCGTAGAGGCCCATGGACATGCACAAATCGTTCTGGCCGAGGAATAGAATGTCCACGCCGGGGACAGCTGCGATTTCGTCAATGTTCTTGATGCAGTCTGCAGTTTCTACCTGAAGCGCGACGATTCCGTTGTTGTTCCAGTTGCCAGCATAGCCGAGCAGGCCGTCCTTGTTCATGCTGCGCTGAGGAAAATAGACGGAGCGCGTTCCAACGGTCGGATATTTTGTACAACTCACGGCTTGGCGCGCTTCCGCAGCGGTGTTGATGTAAGGGACGAGCACACCGTCGGCACCCATGTCGAGCGATTGCTGAATGCCACCGCGATCGTGATAACCCTCGACACGCACGAGCGATTTTGCTCCGCCGTTCGCAATTCCTCCGAGCATCGCGGAAAGCTGTTCGTTGCCCATAGGTCCGTGCTGTGTGTCCACAAGGAGCCAGTCATAGCCGCTGTGCGCGAGTTGCTCGGCGATCGTTGGGCTGTGAGAATTCAAGAACAGGCCAAGCTTTGGCTCTCCCGCGTGAAGTTGTTTCTTGAAGTCCACGCCGCTCAATGCGTTTCCCATGAGTTCTTCTCCCCGTCAACAGGCGCCACATTCGTATAAGTGCCGTGGTACTTTACCCAACTCGAGGCCGTTTATCCACCCCGCTGCCCAAACTTCCACAAGGTGAAGTTCATTTGTGTGCGATTTCCTTGCCTTGCAATTTGCCGCTGCCTATACTCGCGCACAACTACATCCTCTTCCATGGAGCACGAATATGAAATTGCGGGTGACGCTTTCACTGATCGTCCTTCTCTTTGCTGCCAAATCGTTTGGCCAATCGGCGAGTCCCGGTCCGGCTGCGCCCGCTCCGACGTACTCGAAGGACGTCGCGCCGATTCTGCAAAAAAATTGCCAAGTTTGCCATCGTCCCGGAGAAGCCGGACCATTCCCCCTGTTGACCTATGAACAGGCGCGGCCATGGGCAATGGCGATGAAGATCGCCGTGGAAAGCGGAAAAATGCCACCGTGGTTTGCGGATCCCCATTACGGAAAATTTTCCAACAGCATGGGTTTAATCGCTTCTGATATTGAGACGCTCGCAAAATGGGCCGATGCCGGGGCCCCTAAAGGTGACCCCAAAGATCTGCCGCCGCCCGTGCAGTGGGTGGAAGGGTGGGGCATTGGCAAGCCAGACAAAGTTTATGAATTGCCGCAGGCGTTCGATGTTCCAGCGTCAGGAGTCATAGATTATCAGCACGTGATCGTCCCGACGGGATTTACGGAAGACACCTGGGTTCAGGCAGCGGAAGTGCGGCCGACGGATCGCATGGTCGTGCATCACATCATTGCTTTCGTACGGGAGCCTGGTTCCCACTGGTTCCGCGGACAGAAACCGGGAGTTTTCTTTACAGCTCCCCAGGTAAAAACAAAAGAGCAGCCGGATACGAGCGCGCTGCCAAGCGATTTTCTGGTTGGTTATGCACCGGGCCAACCGCCGGAGATTCTTCGTCCTGGTCAGGCGAAGCTGATTAAAGCCGGCTCGGACATTGTTTTTCAAGTGCACTACACGCCACACGGACATGCGACCAGAGATCAATCGCGGTTGGGGATTGTCTTCGCGAAGGAGCCGCCGAAAGAGCGGGTCCTGACGCTTTCGGCCACGAACGGCACTTTCAAGATTCCACCGGGCGATCCGAATTACCGCGTGGATGCCAGTTTTGAGGTTGGTACGGATGTGAGACTCTCTGGGTTGCATCCGCACATGCATGGCCGCGGCAAGGATTTTCTCTATCGCGTGGTCTATCCGTCAGGCGAAGACAAAATACTTCTGAGCGTTCCGCACTACGACTGGCATTGGCAGAATTGGTACACGCTGGACGAGCCGATCGATTTGCCGAAGGGCAGCAAGATTGATTGCACTGCACATTTCGATAATTCGGCGAGCAATCCGGAAAACGCCGACCCCACGAAGGAAGTAATCTGGGGGGAGCAGACCTGGGACGAAATGATGGTCGGCTTTTTCAATCTGGTTTTTGACGCCAAGCTGCCCGTGGAAGATCTTTTTCCAAGTAAGAAGAATCAAGCTGGTATTGCCAGCAAATAGCTTGATTGCTAACCGCTGCCCCTGTCTAGGGCAGATGAAGGTGCCATGGGTTGCCTCGTTACGCTCAACTGTGCCGCGCACCCAAAGACAGGATGGAGATCACCCGGAGAGTTAGCGCTGTGTGACCGGGTGATTGTGTCGCACTTAGTCCTAGTGATCCAAGGCGCTCACGTCGCGATTACAGGGGGGTCTGGACTATCATTCCTGTCCCAATGAATCCAAGTTCACAGAGACCATTGCGCCTTGCGCTGATCGGCATGTCCGGTGCGGGGAAGACGTTTTGGTCGCGATTGCTCGCGTCGGCCGGGCATCCGGCAGTTTCGTGCGATGACAAGATTGAAGAGCGGCTTGCGTCGCGACTCGCGGCTGGTGGTTACGCGGGAATTAACGGAGTGGCGGCCTGGATGGGCTGGCCGGATTCGCCGACTTACGCTGAGCGGGAATCGCAATATCTGAGTGAGGAAATTGCGGTGTTGGAAGAAGTTCTGGATGACTTGGCAAGATCTCCAGAAAAGTCGCTTGTGCTAGACACGACAGGCAGCGTCATTTACGCCGGCAACCACCTGATGCTTCGCTTGCGCAAATTGATGACGGTGGTACATCTTGCCGCTTCGCCGCAGGAGCAGCAACTGTTGATCGAACGTTATTTGAACGATCCGAAGCCAGTGCTATGGAGGGGTGCGTTCCAAGCGAAACCTGGCGAAACGCCACGAGACACAGTGGCTCGCTGCTATCCGAATTTAATCGCGGCACGAAGGCAGAGCTACGCTGCGCTGGCGCATTGCACGATCGAAGTTGCGCAGCTTCGTGAGCTTCCGCATGATCCTGCGGCCTTTTTGAAGCTAGTCGAAAGTCGTGCAGGTGGCGCCGCGTGAGATATCGCAGTACAGCACAAAAAGCTCCGCTGACTTCGCTGCGCGGCGCTGTGCTGCGCGGCATGGCGCCCGATGGAGGGCTATACATGCCGGCGGAAATTGCGCGGCGCTCGCCGGAAGAGCTGGAAGAATTCCGCTCGCTGCCCTTTACGGAAGTTTGCTTTCGCGTGGTGAAGCCATTTGCGACACGGGACGTACCGGAAGAAATCCTGTGGCAAATTGTCAGCGAGGCGATCAATTTTCCAGTGAAGCTGGTTTCGCTTTCGCCCGGATTGCACGTCCTGGAGTTGTTTCACGGACCGACACTGGCGTTCAAGGATTTTGGCGCGCGATTTATGGCGCGGCTGATGGGTTATTTTGTGCGCAGCGAATCGCGGCCGCTTACGGTGCTCGTTGCGACGTCCGGCGATACGGGAAGCGCAGTTGCCCACGGTTTCCTTAACGTGCAAGGAATTCGCGTGGTGATTCTTTATCCTTCGAAACGGATCAGTGAAGCACAAGAAAAACAGTTCACTACGCTCGGCGAAAATATCACGGCGCTCGAAGTGAGCGGCACATTTGACGATTGCCAGCGGCTCGTCAAGCAAGCGTTCGCCGACGAAGCGCTGAACAAGAGAGCTTTTTTGACTTCGGCGAACTCCATCAATGTCGGACGCTTGCTGCCGCAGATGTTCTATCACGTTGCGGCGTACCGGCAGCTTCCGGTTGCGTCCGTGCCGCTCATCGTTTCCGTGCCGAGCGGAAATTTCGGGAATTTGACAGCGGGAATTTTTGCAAAACGAATCGGATTGCCGGTAGCAAGATTTGTTGCGTCCACGAATGCGAACGACGTTGTCCCCGAATATTTGCGGAGCGGGGAATTTCATCCGAGGCCCGCGCAAGCGACCTATTCGAACGCGATGGACGTGGGCAATCCGAATAATTTTCCTCGGCTGCTCGATCTCTGCCGGGGAAGGCTCGAATATGTACAGCGCGAAATTTGGGGGCACGGCGCGACGGATGCGGAAACGCTAGCGGAGATGAAATCGGTTTGGGAGCGCTATCGCTATATTGCTGATCCGCATACGGCAGTTGGGATTCTGGGTTGGGAAGCCTACAAACGCGAGCATCCCGAGCCTTCGCAAGGATTGGTTCTGGCCACAGCGCACGCAGCGAAATTTGCGGAAGTCGTAGAGAAGGCGATCGGCATTGCGCCGCCGCTGCCAGATCGGCTTGCCGCCTATCTCAAGCGGCGGAAGCTGTCTCTGCCGATGACTTCCTCTTACGACGACTTCAAACAGTTCCTTCTCGCATAGGGTAGTCTCCAAAAAGGCGCCTAACGCATTTCAGCAGACGAGTCTTGTTCGGCTATTTGTTTAAAGCCAGATGCAATTGGTTCATCCGCTGTACGTAGTTCGATCCTGGCCAGCGCCGGAATTGGAACGTAAACCGGCTCTCTAGTTGATCTGTATCTGAGTAGCGCTGCCCGCAAGCTGGATACTCTCCATTGTTCCGCGAGCATTGGCCAGGCTGCGAACGTCCCCAACAGCACGATCTCGGGATCTACTGGATGCCGGTAAGAAACGAACGGATGGGTCAGATAATGCACGACGGGAAGTGTCACCAGGATCGTCGCACAAGGAAGCACCCCATAATATTTCTGCCGCCAACTTCGCGCTAAGCCCCAAAACGCCATCACGGAGAGTGTGGAACAGAAAATCATATTTAGCGGATCCATCGGTTCATCTACCAGGTAGTCCAGCCGTACGCTCCAGAATCCAAACCATGTGTAAACAAATCGGCGTACGCACATCCACAAATATGTCGCTGTATGGCTCTCGACGAACTGCAGCGCTTCGTGTTTTTTCTCCGCCATGTATCCGCTTTCGCCAATGCGCATCATCTCCTGGAGTTCGCCAATGTTTCGCGAGGGATGTTGGTTGTCGTTCCACCAATGCCGATGGCTACCCAAGTTGCCCACGGTCACTTCCAACCAAAAATTGTTCTTAATTAAGAAGGGCTCATGAAAAACGTTGTAATTGCGGACCAGCCACGGCGACACAGTAAGAACGCAAGCAATCCCCGCCGTTGCCAGCGCTGGCAAGGCATTCCGATTCAATCCTTTTTGGCGAATTGCGGCCCAACCAGAAAGAAAAGGCAACGGGGCAAGAATAGTGGGATTGATGAGAGCGCCGAGTCCACATAATGCGCCGTATCCAGCCCAATCTAGGAGCGATCGTTTGCGCTCGGCGAGCTCCAGTGTAAGCCAAAGAAGCAGAGTAAGCACAAGCGTACTCAGTGCCGTATCCCAGACCCAATACGCATCCAGGTACACGCTGTACGGAAAAAGCGCCCATGCCATTGCTGCATAGCCGCCCGTGAGTTCTCCGAATATCCTTTTTCCGGAAAGATAGATTGGTATGCAGGTCAGTGCCCCACACAGACTGTTAAATGCCAAAATTGCGGATGCCGAAGCTAGCGAAAATGTCCCCAGTACGTGGAAGATGCCCGACAGGAGCAACGGATACGCCGGGGCAAGCCACGCGCTTGGCCCCGTACGGCCAAAGAGCGGATTACTAAATCCGTTTCCGTTTGCGACCGAAGCGGCAACGAAGCCTGTTTCGTAGCCGAAGTTCCAATGCTTTCGGGAGGGTTCGGTTCGGTCTTCCACAACACATGCGCAGACAATCAAGCGCAGGGCAAGCGCCAGCAACACTGCAATTTTCAGTTTATTTCGTCGCCAATCTAACTTCTTCCAAACTCCTCTTGTCACCACGCTTTCGTCGGTTAACCGTGCTCTATTCAAAACATCTTCGAGAACCAGTGCTCCCAAGACGCACCTCTACTATTCCCATGGATTTTCCTGTCCCTGCGAATTCAGATGTGGGCACGCCTATTTACGAGTGCTGGCCAGAGTAAACCGACGGTGGGCACCACGTGAGATGCAAGAAGAGCCGAAACGGTTCCTCGCTCCCTGCCCTTTTTTACGATTGCTCACAATAAATTGAAATGAATCTCTACAGGAAAACACCTAGCTTGAATTCAAGAAAGTACCGCTGTCCGGGTCTTCAAGACTTTCGCAAACGATCGAGGAAAAAGTAGAGAACCACGCCGACTGCAGCGTTAACGAGCGCGGCAATGGCTAGACGAATGGTAAACCACGGCTCGGCATGAGCGAGTAGCAGCCGTTGAACGAGCACGATGATTCCCTGATGCAGTGCGAAAAAGACGCCGGTTAGGGCAAAGCGCGCAGCGGGATGTTCGGTGTCGAGTTTTGCGCCGATGGAGGAGGCGAGATAGCCGATCAGCGTTTTTGCAATGCCGAAGAGGCCGAGAGGGGTTTTGCTCAGACTGTCCTGCAGCAAGCCAATCACCATGCCGAGAAGCAATCCCGTGGAGGGATTGCGGCGACTCAATCCGAAGTAAATCGTAACGAGCAGCGGCAAATCGAGCGTCGCCACTTTCGGCCAATAGACGGGCAGGAATGCCTGGACGAGGAGCGCGAAAATCGTGGCGAACAGAATCGTTCCGCCGCGGAACTTGTGCACTTCAATGTGCGTTTCACCGCTGCGAAGATCGAAGGCGTCGTTCATCGGGGATTATCCGCGGGCTTCGCGGCCTGTTCCTGACTGCGTTTTCCAGGGGCCGTTTTTGCGGCAGTGTCTTTTACGGCAGGTTTTGCCTGTGGCGGGGGGACAGCAGAGGCGGAGCCTTCCGTTTTTTTCTTCATCACCACGGGATCCGTGGTCAACAGCACGATCACTTCTTCCAATTTTTCGAGTTGTGCTGAGGGACGCACGCGGATGAATTTGAACGGAGGCGCACCTACTTTTACTTCAGCTATCGTTCCCACAGGCAAGTCGCGCGGAAAAATGCGATCCATGCCGCTCGTGACGACGTGCTCGCCAATTTTTACTTCGTCATCGTTTGAAACGTATTTCATGCTGAGAAGCGGTTCGCCGGTTCCGCCGACCGGACTCTGAATACGCGTTTCCTCAATCATGGCGCCGACTCCGCTGTCCCGGTCCGTGAGCAGCAGCACCTGTGCAGTGTCGCTGAACGATTCAATCACTTTGCCCACTACGCCGTCGGGAGTGATAACGCCCATGTTCTTCTTGATGCCGTCGTGCTGACCGCGATCAAGGTAGATCACGGCGCTGTTCGCGTCTGCGCTTGAACCGATTACGCGCGCTCCGACCATGGGTACGCGTTCCTGCGTTTCGCGAAAGTTCAAAAGCCCCGCAAGGCGATCCGCTTCGGAAGCTTTGGCGCGCAGTTGAGAGATCTGTAGTTTGAGCGCGTCGTTTTCCTGCTTGAGGCGTTCGTTCTCTCTGGCGGTATCACTAAGAGCGAAGTAGTGCCTCCACGTACCGCGAACCTTGCTGACACCCCATGCACCCGCGCGTTCGAATGGAGAAACCGCAGAAACAGTCCAGACCCGGATGAGGCTGCCCTGGGATTCACGCGTGATTTGCAACGCGAGCAGCAGCACCTGCACCACTACTACTATGGTGAGCAGGACCAGCGAGCGATGGCGAGAAGGAATGGCGACCATGGAGGCGCTAATTTCGCTTTCTGTTGGGCAGCAACAATCCGTCGCTGGTGACGGACGGCAGTAGCCAGGTAATTCAGTTCGAACGACAAATTGAAATCCGCAACGGGCTATATCAGTCGATACAAACCATGCGCAGCAATTTGAAATCGCTCAGCATTTTGCCCGTGCCCAGCACGACGGACGCGAGCGGATCATCGGCGATTGAAACCGGAAGGCCGGTTTCCTCGCGGATGCGCTTATCGAGATTCTTAAGCAAGGCGCCGCCGCCGGTAAGAACGATGCCGCGGTCGCTGATGTCCGCGGAAAGCTCGGGTGGCGTGCGTTCCAGCGCGACGCGAACTGCGTTCACGATGGTCGCCACACATTCACTGAGAGACTCACGAATTTCGCTGTCGTCAATCGTTACCGTACGTGGCACGCCTTCAATCAGGTTGCGGCCCTTCACTTCCATGGTGAGCGGCTTTTCCAGTGGATAGGCGGAGCCGATTTCCATTTTGATTTGTTCAGCAGTACGTTCGCCGACGAGTAAGTTGTATTTGCGTTTGAGGTATTGCATGACGGCTTCGTCCATTTCGTTTCCGGCAACGCGCACTGAGCGTGAATAGACGATACCGCTCATGGAAATCACGGCGATGTCGGTTGTGCCACCACCGATGTCCACAACCATGTTTCCGCTGGGCTCTTCAATCGGCAATCCCGCGCCGATGGCCGCAGCCATGGCTTGCCGGCTTCGCCCAACTTCATCCCACACTTTTTGCTGGTTCTGATCGGCCATTGCTTTCATACGTACGCTCGGTTGCAGCATTACGGATGCATGGGTATCGAATTTTTCTGATGTTTCCGTCCACCGGCCATGCTCCACGCAAAAGACAGAGAGATCCACGGGATCGCTTTCAGCAGGCACAATGCGGTCTTTGCCCACAACGCGGTCCTGTTTGCCGCCAGTCACCACTTCTCCTGCCAGCAGTATCAGCGGATGTTTGGAGTTGTTGACCAGCACCAGTCGATTGACTTCAGCGCCTCCGTAAGGACGTACGGGCGGATAAGGCTGGCGGCGACGCATGGTTGAATGAAGATTGCCGACTTCAGTAACAACTACGTCGCCGGAGCGGATGCCTTCGTCAAGGGTAATAAAATCGCTGGTGTCGTGAACCCTGGTGGAAACCACGGGAAAGATCGTTAAATCGCCATGAGTTATAGGCGAGAGTACCTTATAGTCGCCAGTGGCCGCGGGCAGGGAATCTCCTGCACTAGCTGAGAGCATCAGGACCAATCCGCAGGAAAAGGCCGCCAAAATGGCCCAAAAAGACTGTTTCATATCAACTTCCTTTCACAGCCCAGCCCCTTGTTTCATCCCAAAGAATGTAAAATGACAGTAATCTTGCGCTTAAAATTGGTACTATCCGAACCATGAGTTCTGGGCCCAGGCCGGCTGAAGATACAGTTCTCTCCTTTCGTATTCTCTATGAGAAGAGTGGGGGAGAGCGTTACGGCCTAACCTTGC
>Ga0137409_10006066_pt1 | contig 12566 bp, 7 predicted proteins | sample CZODoug1_16funga_FD_122059 | JGI IMG/M metagenome (GOLD analysis project Ga0137409, IMG submission 122059) | Vadose zone soil fungal communities from Angelo Coast Range Reserve, California, USA - CZODoug1_16fungal (Hybrid Assembly) | ecosystem: Environmental > Terrestrial > Soil > Vadose zone...
CACCGTCGCGGAGACCCGCCGCCCGCCGACAGTGCCACTGACGAGCAATGGAACCACCACGCGCACGCGCGTCGCGCGAGGGGCGCTCCTGAGCAGCGCCGTGCCTTCCTGGACGGGGCGACCGAGCGCCGCTGCGCGCCGGAGCTCTCTCATGTAGCTCACGAGCGGTGCGGGATCGGCGTCGGCGGTGTAGGCGCCGACGGTCACGCCCGTCGTGTTGACGAGCGTCGTCGTCGCGCCGCGCACCTCGATCCGCAGCGGCAGCGCCTGCACCACCCGGCTGGGGTCGAGTGTCGCGCGCGCCCTCAGCGTGCGCCGTCGCGCGTTGAAGCCCGACGTGCTACGATCCGGGCCTCAACCGCTCCCATCACCCCATAGGATTCCGAGGTCTGGATGGATTCCCGCCCGCGCGAGTTCGGTCACTATGCCCTCGAGTCCACCCTGGGTCAGGGTGGGATGGGCGTCGTGTATCTCGCGACGGACACCCTCCTTCACCGCCGCGTCGCGCTCAAGTTCCTCCCGCCCGGTCTCTCCCAGGATCCCGAGGCGCGCCGCCGCTTCCTGAACGAGGCGCGCGCCGCCGCCACCATCAACCATCCGAACGCCGCCGTGCTGTACGAGATCGGCTCCGACGGGGACGACCTCTTCCTCGCCATGGAGTACGTCCCCGGCGTGACGCTCCGAGAATTATTGGAGTCCGGGGGTCCGCTATCGTGGAGCGACGTTGTGGCGATGAGCCTCGAGATCCTGGACGCGCTGGGCGTGGCGCATCGTCACGGCATCGTGCATCGCGACATCAAGGGCGCCAATCTGAAACGCACGCCCGAAGGCCAGGTCAAGGTGATGGATTTCGGGCTGGCCAAGGTCACGGGCGGGAGCACGCTCACCGCGAGCGACGCGATCCTGGGCACCGCGGCCTTCATGTCCCCGCAACAAGTCACCGGACAGGAAGTGGACGGACGCACCGACCTCTTCTCCCTCGGCGTCGTGATGTACGAGCTTCTGACGGGACGGCTGCCGTTCGTGGGAGACCAGGCCGTGGCGGTGGCGCACGCGATCCTTCACGAAGATCCGATCACGATCCGCGAGCTCCGGCCCGAGGTTCCGGCCGACCTCGAGAACATCGTGTTCAAGGCGATGATGAAGAACGTGCAGGAACGCTACCAGAGCGCGGCCGAGATGGCGGAGGACCTGACCCGGTTCCGCGAGCACGATCGGCAGCGTCGCGCCGGGGTGCACGAGGAGCTGGACCTGGTCGCGACGCGCGAGGGGCTGGGCATCCGCCGCGAGCGCTTCCTCGCGCCGCTTGTGGGCCGGGACCGTCCTTTCGACCGCCTGGTGACCCTCCATCGCCAGGCGCGCCTGGGCGACGGCGCAGCCGTGTGCGTGTCGGGTCAGGCGGGCATCGGCAAGAGCCGCCTCGTCGTGGAATATCGTCGCGGGAGCCGGCGCGAGGGAAGCCGGGTGCTGATCGCCTCCGGTCTCTTCGGTGGTGGCGGCAGCTCCTACCGTCCGATCGCCGACGCCCTCCGGCAGTACTTCGCCCTGCGCGGCGTGGACTCCGCTCCGGCGCTCCAGCGCTTCCTCCTCGACCGATCGCCCCGGCTGGCGGGCTCCATTCCGGTCCTGAGCCGTTTCCTCCGCTACGCCTTCGCCTCCAACGGCCCGACCAGCGAGGAGGAGCTCTGGGAGGTGCTGGATCAGGTCCTCGCGTTCATCGCTGAGGAGCGCCCCCTGGTGCTCGTGATCGAGGATCTCCAGTGGGCGGACGAAGCCACCGTGCGCCTCTTCCATTTCCTCACCCGACGCATCGTCGGGCGACGCATGTTCCTCCTCGTCACGTACCGCCCGGAGGATACGATCGTGGAGCGGGGAGGCCGCCAGCACCCGCTCGAGAACGTGCTGCAGCTGCTCGGCCGCGTGGAGCATTTCGAGCGGATCGATCTCGCGCGCCTGAGCCGCACCGACGTCTCCGAGCTCCTGAAACGGCTCTATCCCGGACACGAGTGGGGCGAGGAGTTCGGTTCGATGATCTTCCGCGAGGCCGAGGGCAATCCCTTCTTCATGGTCGAGATCCTCAAATTGCTCACCGCGGAGAAGGTGCTGGTTCAGCGGGGCGAGACGTGGGCGCTGGCGACGGCGGTGGACAAGATCTCCATTCCCGACAAGGTCTACGACGTGGTCATGCGCCGGCTGAGCCGGCTCGGGGAGCGCGAGCGTGAGATTCTGGAACTGGGCGCCGTGGAAGGCGACGTGTTCCACTCGGGCACGATCCTGCGCGGGCTCAACCTCGAGCGGATGCCTCTCTTGAAGACCCTCCAGTTCCTGGAGCAAGTCCATCACCTGATCCGGGCCGCGGGGCCGCAGTACCACTTCGACCATTCGAAGATCCGAGAGATCCTCTACGACAGCATTCCGCACGAGCTCCGGATCGAGTACCACACGGTCGTCGGTCAGTTCCTGGCGGAGAGCTACGGTGAATCCGAGGAGCACGCCGGGGTCATCGCGCACAATCTGCTCCTGGCCGGACTCAAGGAGCAGGCGCTGCCGTTCCTGGTCCTCTCGGCCCACGCCTCGGCGCGGCTCTTCGCCCACGCCGACGCGATCCGCTATCTGGAGCGGGCCGAGAGCCTGCTCCACGACCTCCATCCCGAGCGCCCGCCGGTCGAGCGGATCCGGCAGCTGGTGGATATTCGTCAACGGCGCGGCGACCAGGAGTACGCCGCGGGCCGCTACCGGGCCGCGCTCGAGAGCTACGAAACCGCGCTGGACCAGACCCGCGCGGCGCCCGACAGCAAGCGCGAGGCCGATCTGGTCCGCGCGATCGGGCGGATGCACTACCTCCTGGGCCATCCCGCCGAGGCGCAGAAGAGCTACGACGAAGCGATCGGACGCTACACGATCCTGTTAGAGGAGGCGCGCGCCCGGGAGGACGCGTCCCGTCTCAACGCCGTGCTGCGCGAGCTGGGGAAGCTCCACTTCTTCAAGGGGGAGATGGAGCTCGCGGAGCGGTTCCTGCGCGAGGCGATCGAGATGGCCGAGGCGCGCGGCGACGAGCGTATTCACGCCGCGGCGCTCAACAACCTGGGCGGCATCCACTACGTTCGAGGCGATCTGGAAGAGGCGTTCGCCTGCCAGCGCGCGGGCTTCGCGATCCGGACACGGCTGGGGGACGATGCGGGCCTCGCCCAGTCCCACAAGAATATGGGGATCCTGCACTATCGGATTGGCGAGTCCCGAGAAGCCTCGGAGCATTTGAACGATGCCCTCACCTTGTTCCGGAAGGCCACGGACCGCCGCGGCGAGGCCGTGACGCTGCGGCACCTCGGGAATCTGCACTATCAGGAGGGAGACCACGTCGGCGCCCAGCGTCACTGGGAGGCTTCGCTCTCCCTCTGCCGCGAGCTCGGAAACACCGAGGACCTCTGCGCCTGCCTGATGAACCTCGGACTGGTGCGCTTCGAGCAGGGGCACTACGCGAGCGCCGAGCGCCTCTACCTGGAGGCCCTGGAGGTGCGCGCCTCGCAGTCCCGCCGCGACCACCTGATGGCGGTCCTCCATGACAACCTCGCGGACCTCTACCTGGACCTGCACCAGCTGGATCGGGCGGAGAAGGAGGTGCGGATTGGCGAGCAGATCGCCGTGGAGCTGGACTCCGCGCCGGTCCTGGCGGAGCTACACGCGAAGCGCGCTCTCCTCGACGCCGCGCGCGGGAATCTCGAGTCCGCCCGCGACCACGCGAAGCGGGCGATCGCCTACGGGGAGCCGACGGGTCAGGTGGAGAGCTTGATCGAGGCGCTGATCGCCGCGGCGGAGGTGGAGCTCCAGGCGGGTCAGCACGGCGAAGCGAAGCGCTCGGCGCGGCAGGCGCGCGACATCGCCCGGTGGTCCCGGATGCCGTACTTCGAGATCCGCGCGGCGCTGACGGCCGCGCGGGCGGCCTGCGGCGAGGGCACCGGGTCGGAATCTCTGGAGGAGCTGGAGGGTCTGGTGCAGCGCGCGATCGAGCGCGGATTCCGACCGCTCGCGGCGCGGGGCATGGATCTGATCGGTGAGATCCACGCCCGCTCGGGGAATCCCGTCGCGGCGGCGGAGGAGTTCACGCGCGCCGCCGAGCAGATGAAGGAGGTCCTGTCCTCTCTGAGCGACGAGGATCGGCGCTCCCTGATGCATCACCCGGACTGGAAGGGGATGCTCGGGAACCTCCTCGACACGCTGGTGCGCGTGGGACGCCGCGAGGAGGCGCTCGGCTGGCTGGTGTCCTTCGGCGCCCAAAGCTGCGACCTCACGCCCGCGCCTTTACCCTCCGAGGAATCGCTGCCCGTCGCTTCTGCCTAGTGCGCGTGCCAGGGGAAGAGCGACACCCCCACGCCCGCCACGAGCCGGTTGCTGCTCAATCCGGATTCGCCCTGCGCGTTGGCCTCGTGCTGGAACCCCAGGCTGGCGTTCACCGATGCCGAGGATCCCACCAGCACGCGCACGCCCGCGCTGATCATGGGCGCGAGCACCGCCGTGTTGGACAGGTGGAAGCCGTCGTAGAAGAGCGCGCCGAATCCCGCGCTCGCGAACGGTATGAATCCGCCCTGAGGATTGAAGTTGTAGGTCAGCCCCGCCGTCGTGCCCAGCGCCGTCGAGCTCATACCATTGCTGGACTCGTGCCGCGTCATGAATCCGCCGGTGACCTCGTAGTGGTTCGAGACGCAGTAGCCGATGGTGGGCGTGATCTCGAGCTTCGTGAACGTGTCCACGTTCCCGTATCCCTCACGCTTCACGTTCCAGTGGCTGTACGAGACCGAGGGAGAGAACTCCACGGTACCCGAGGGAACCGTCCGGTACGCTTTCTCCTGCGTCGCGATCGTGGTCGCGCGCGCCTGGAGCGGCAGCCCGAGCGTCGCCGCGATCCCCAGCGTCGCGAGCGCAGAAACGAACCATCGACTCTTCATGGCGTGGCTCCTTCTCGTTATCGGTTCGCGTTGATGTGATACGTGAAGGGTGCGGCAGCCCCGACGGCTCGACGCCCCACGCGATAGAATAAGCAACTTCCGAGCCCGCCCCTGGCCCGAGTGTTGCAGCCCTTCATGGGCATTCCATCCCAACCATCGACGCTCGGGGGAGTCTCGATGCCGCATCCTGAGAAGCATTCGGCAGATGACGTGACCGTGGACCAGGGCCGTAAGGCCGGCCGGGTCGTGCAGCGCGCGTATTCGCGCGGGCAGAGACCGTGGCGGATTGCGGCCATCCTTGCGATTTGCGTTCTCGGTCTGCACGCGATGGGGTGCGAGAAGCTGCTCACCGCGAAGCCCGATCCGGGCGGGCGGTTCGACGCGCCGCTCCCCGGACTGGACAACGGGGAGCTGGGCGACTTCCAGGACGGTCACGCGCAGTTCCGGAAAGCCTTCTCCATCGCGGACGGGCTGGGCCCCATCTTCAACAACGTCTCCTGCGCGTCCTGCCACAGCGGCGACGGACGCGGCCGGCCGGAGAACACGCTGACGCGCATCAGCCGCGACGCGGTGGATCTCGCGGTCGACCTCGGGGGACCGCAGATCCAGGACAAGTGCATCCCGGGTGCTACGCCGGAGCGACTCCCGTCGGGCGTCCTCGTCTCCTACCGGATGCCGCCGCCGGTATTCGGCGTCGGCCTCGTCGAGGCCATCACGGATTCCTCCATTCTTTCGCACGAGGACCCCGGCGACTCGGACGCAGACGGGATCTCGGGGCGCGCCAACATGGTCACGCCCGCCTTTTACGTCCCGGGTTCCGAGCCCGGAGGGCCCCCGGGCCCGCGCGTGGGCAAGTTCGGACGCAAGGCGTCGGTCAGCTCGCTGCTCCAGCAGACCGTGGAGGCCTACCACCAGGACATCGGGATGACCTCCTCCTACCGTCCGGTGGAGAACGTGAATCCCGTGGCGTCCCACGCGGCCGTGGATCCCGCGCGCGATCCCGAGCTCTCGGACGCGGAGATCGAGAACGTCATGCAGTACATGCGCATGCTCGCGCCGCCGGCGCCCGGCGCGTCCACGGCCTCGCGTGACCGCGGGCAGACGCTCTTCACCTCGGCGCAGTGCGTGAAGTGCCACATTCCGACGCTTCACACGGGGCCGCACGAGATCGAGGCCCTGGCCAACCGGGACGTGGCGCTCTACTCCGATCTCCTCCTCCATGATCTGGGCGACGGGCTGGCGGACAACCGCCCGGACGGAAGCGCCGACGGAAAGGAATGGCGCACGGCGCCGCTCTGGGGTCTCCGGATCGCCCGCGAGTTCCTGGGCGGGCAGCTCTTCCTCCTCCACGACGGCCGGGCCCACACCGTGGATCAGGCGATCCGCCTGCACGGCGGCGAGGCGACCGCGGCCCGCGACGCGTACCTCGCGTTGCCGGTCGAGGATCAGGCAGCGCTCGCTGATTTCGCGGAGTCGCGATGAGGATCCGCGCGAGGTGGCTTCTCGCGGCAGCGCTCCTGGGATGGGCCGGCTCGGCCATCGCGGCGCCGGTCGTGAGGCCGCACGCGCCTCCCGTCCCGAAGCCCTTGGAGCTTCCTCCCGATTCTTCGATGCCCCCCTATCACGGCTCGCTCGACCACGTCGCGTACGGCTTGAGCGGTGAGCTTCGCTTCGCCGAGGACCGCACGGACGGGGCCTCCAACCCCGATTGGTTTTCGTTTGGTGAAGCCGGAGGGTTTCTCTTCGCGCATCTCTCGAGCCGCCTGGACCTGGCAGGGCAGGGACTCTGGGAGCGGGTCGCCGACGACTTCACGCTCGAGCGGGCGGAAGTCCTCCTGCGCGTGAAGCGCTCCATGCAGGCGCACGCGGGCATCTTCCTCGCTCCGCTGGGACGGACGAACCTCTCCCACGACGCCCCGTCCTACGATTTCGCCGAGCGCTCGCTGGTGGCCACGCAGATCGTCGGCGTGCCGCACGCGCAGGCGGGGATCGGGCTCCGCGCGCTGCCGCGCGGGACATCCGCCTCCCAGATTCTCTGGGAAGCGGACGTGGTCACGGGCTACGACGACGGCGTGATCACCCGCGCTCCGGGCGGCACGAGGATTCCGAGCGGGCGGAACAATTACGGGGACCAGAACGGGCTTCCCATGCTGACCGGGCGCGTGGCGCGCCGGACCAGCTCGGGGAGCGAGATCGGGATCGCCGCGGAGAGCGGACCCTACAACCAGACGACCCTCGGCGGCGTCCACGTGGACGACCTGCGCTTCCTGCACGTCATCGTGGCGGACGGGAACACGACCTGGTCCGGGTTTCGCCTCTTCAGCGAAGTGGCGTACGCCTTGATCGACGTTCCGCCGGGGCTGGCGTCGCTCTACGCCGACCGGCAGTGCGGCGCTTCCGTCGAGGCGGTGCGGCCGCTCTTCGATCCGCTCTTCCGGGGATGGGCCGGCTCGCGCCTGAACGCCGGGTTGCGTCTCGACGCGGTGGATTTCGACCGGTCGATCGCGGGGGACTCGCGCTCCCGGCTCTCGGCCAGCCTGAACGTAGTTCCACGCTCCGGGGCGGTGACGCGGCTCGGCTGGTACTACGAGATCCGGCGCGACCGGTTCAACAACCCCACGCACCTCGCCGGGCTGACCTTCACCGCCGCGTCCTACTTCTAGCTTCCCGCGCCGCCCCGTCTCGTTCATGATCAGAGGCCGATGCCTGATTTCGCTGCCATCGACCGCTATCTCGAAGCGAACCTCGACCGGAGCCTCGCCGAGCTGACCCGCTACGCGGCGCAGCCCAGCGTCGCGGCGCAGAACGTCGGGATGGAGGAGTGCGCGCGCCTCGTGTCCGAGATGCTCCGGGCGCGCGGCTTCGAGGTCGAGATCCTTCCGTCCGGCGGCTACCCGGTGGTGGTCGCGGAGCGGAACGGCGGGGGCGACAAGACCCTCCTCATCTACAACCACTACGACGTCCAGCCCGCCGAGCCGCTGGACCTCTGGACCAGCCCGCCCTTCACGCCCACCCTCCGCGACGGCCGCCTCTACGGCCGGGGCGTGAGCGACGACAAGGGGCACCTCACGTCGCGTCTCCTCGCGATCGACGCCATCCTGGATCAGTCGAAGAAGCTCCCGTGCCGGATCAAGCTCGTGATCGAGGGCGAAGAGGAGATCGGGAGCGTCCACATGCACGACTTCGTTCGGAAGAATCGCGAGCGCCTGAAGGCCGACGCCTGTCTCTGGGAGTTCGGATACCTCGACCAGCGGGAGGTACCGCTCCAGTACGCGGGGTTGCGCGGCATCTGCTACGTGGAGCTCTCCGTGGAGACGGCCTCGCGCGACGTCCATTCGGGAATCGGCGGCTCCATCTTTCCGAACGCCGCGTGGCGCCTGACCTGGGCGCTGGCGAGCCTCAAGGACAAGGACGAGCGGATCCGGATCCCGGGGCACTACGATCCCGTGAAGCCTCCGACGGCGCGCGACCGCGAGCTCATGGCCCAGGCTCCCGACATGGCGAAGGATCACAAGGAACGCTACGGCGTGAAGGAATTCCTGAAGGGCCTGAAGGGCGGCCCGGAGCTCAGCATCGCCGAGGTGTTCGAGCCGACGTGCACGATCTGCGGGCTCACGTCCGGTTATCAGGGAACCGGCAGCAAGACCGTCCTGCCCGCGCGCGCCTCGGCCAAGGTGGATTTCCGCCTGGTCCCGGACATGACCCCCGAGCAGGTGGTGAAGGGGCTGCGCGCGCACCTGGACCGGGAGGGATTCCAGGACGTGACGATCACGTTCCTCGGCGGGAATCCCGCGGGCCGGACCGATCCCGACGATCCTTTCTTGAAACTGGTCTGCGAGACCGCGACGCCCGTCTACGGGATGCCGATGCAGGTCGTGCCGATGGTCGGCGGATCGGGACCCAACTTCGCGTTCATCCAGGAGCTGAAGGTTCCGGTGGCGACCGCGGGGTTCGGAAATCCCGACACACGCGCTCACGCCCCGGACGAGAATCTCCGCGTGGATCTCTATCTCAAGCACGCGAAGCACGTCGCCCGCATGATCCACGCGTTCGCGGAAGCGTGACGTGAGAGTCCTGGTCGTCGAAGACAACGGGCCCACGCGCGACCTCCTCGTTCGCGCCCTGGGCTCCGACCAGATGACCGTCGAGACGGCTTCACGGCTCTCGACCGGGCTCAAACGCGCCATGGCAAACCAGCACGACGTGATCGTGCTCGACCTCATGCTGCCGGACGGCGACGGCCTCGAGCTCTGCCGCATGATCCGGACGGAGGGGATCCAGACCCCGCTCCTCTGCCTCTCCGCCCGCGACGACGTCGCGGATCGGGTGCGCGGCCTCGACGCGGGGGCGGACGACTATCTCAAGAAGCCCTTCGCCCTCGCGGAGCTGCGCGCGCGGATCCGCGCGCTGGCGCGACGCCGGGGGCTCTCGCCTCCCGCGCGGATCGAGGCGGGCTCGGTCCGGATCGATTTCACCGCGCGAAGACTGCAATGCGGGGGTCGGGACGTGCCGCTCACCGCACGCGAATGGGCGGTGCTGGAATCGCTGGCGGCCAGGAAGGGGCGCATCGTCCCGAGAACCGAGCTCCTGGACACCATCTGGCGCGGCGCCGGCCGTCCCGAGTCGGACAGCCTCGACGTGATCCTGAGCCGTCTTCGCCGGAAGCTCGGAGTCGGCGGCGACGCGTGCGTGATCCGGACCCTGCGCGGCGAGGGGCTCGTCTTCGAGACCGTCCCGTGAACGACCCCTCGCTCGTTCGCAGGCTCGCACGGCTCCAGCAGGCGCTGGCGGCCGTGCTCATCCTCGTCTTCGCCGGGTGCGCCGTCGCGATCTCCGCCGCAGCGCTGAAGCGCCAGGAATCCACCTTCCTCGCCGACGCCGCGACCCAGCTCGCCCGGAGCGTCGCGCTCGAGGAGGCGGAAGAGGGCGACCTGGGCAAGGCGGCTCGGTCGGCGCTCGAGGAGGGCGCGGCGCCCGTCGGCGTGCACATGCGGATCTTCGATGCGGCCGGCCGGCAGGTCCTGGCCTTTCCTCCGAGAGAACCGGAGTCGAGGGCCGGCTGGCGCCGGATGCGGGTACCGGTCCAGGGCGGAGGATGGGTCCTGGCCTCCGTTTCCACCGAGCCGCGGCGGCGCGCGGTCTGGGCGCTCGTCCTGGCGCTGACCGTGACCGCGGTCCCGCTCTTCGTCGGGGTGACCGCGCTCAGCCGGACGATCGCGCGGCGCGCGCTTCGACCCTTGTCCCGGATCGCGTCGCAGGCGGAGGACACCGGCGCCGAAGCGGCCGACCGCTTCGGCTGCGCCGGAGATCCCATCGAGGTGGCATCGCTCGCGGGAGCGTTCGACCGCCTCCTGGCGCGGCTTCAGGAGAACATCCAGTCGGAGCGGAACTTCACGCAGGACGCGGCGCACGAGCTCCGCACGCCGCTCACCGCGCTGGGCGGCGAGCTGGAGTACGCGATGCAGGATCCGTCCCTGGGCCCGACCGCGCGGGACAGCCTCCACCGCGCCCGGGAGCAGGCGGGGGCCATGGCGGATCTCGTGGAGGCCCTCCTCCTCCTCCGGAGGGCGGAGCCCGGATCCATCCGGGCCGCCGAGTCCTACCAGCCCGTCAACCTCGCCGACCTCGTCCGCGACCTGGAGCGGGAGTTCCGGAACGCCTGTTGTCCACGGGGGGCGGATCTCGAGCTCACGGCTGAGGACGAAGTGCTGGTCGCGGGGCATCCCGCGCTCCTGCTCTCCGCGATCCGAAATCTCCTCTCCAACGCCTTCAAGTTCACTTCCAGCGGTCAGCGGGTGCGGGTCGAGGTCCGTCACGGGTCGGGCCAGGGCATCGTCGTCGTGGAGGACGGCGGCGCGGGCGTGGCGCCTGCGGATCGGGAGCGCGTTTTCGACCCGTTCTTCCGGAGCGCCGAGTCCCGCGCGAGCCTGGACGGATTCGGCCTCGGCCTTCCGATCCTTCGCCGCGTGGCGCGCGCCCACGGCGGCGACGTCACCCTGACGTCCTCGCCGCTCGGCGGGGCCCGCTTCGAGCTCCACCTTCCTTCCTGGGGCATTTAGGGATCGTTAACCCAAATCTCGGCTACAATCGCGGCATGTGCGGGATTGCGGGCTTCTTCGAGCTCGAGGCCACGACCACGGCGGGCGAAGCCGTGCTCGAGCGGATGAATCGCTCCCTGGCGCACCGGGGTCCCGACGGTCACGGCCTCTACCATCGTGAAGGGATCGGCCTCGCGCATGCGCGCCTGGCCGTCGTGGACCGCGAGGGCGGGGCGCAGCCGTTCCTGAGCGAGGACGGCCTCACGGCGGTGGTGCTGAACGGGGAGATCTACAACCACCGCGAGCTTCGCGCGGAGCTCGCCCGCGACGGACACGTCTTCCACACCCGGAGCGATACCGAGGTCCTGCTCCGGATGTACGAAGCCTGGGGCGAGCGATGTCTGGATCGCCTCCGGGGCATGTTCGCCTTCGCCGTCTGGAGCGGGAGGACGAGACGGCTCTGGCTGGTCCGCGATCGTCTCGGCATCAAGCCGCTCTACTACTACTGGAACGGCCACGTGCTCGTGTTCGGCTCCGAGCTCAAGGCCCTCCTGCACCACCCGGCCGTCCCACGAGCGGTGGACCACGCGGCCCTCGACGAATACTTCACGTTCGGATACGTCCCGGCCCCCGCGACGATCCTTTCCGGGGTGCGCAAGCTGGAAGCGGGGCACGCGCTCCAGGTGTCGGCGGAGGGCCTTCGCGACGAGATGTACTGGGATCTGGACTTCACGCCCGATGGGGACCGCCGGAGGCGCGCGGCTCCCGAGGAGCTGCGATCGGCCATGGCCGAGGCGGTCGAGACGGAGCTCTTCGCCGACGTTCCGCTCGGGGTGCTCCTCTCCGGCGGCCTCGACTCGACGGCGGTGCTGAGCTTCATGGCGGCGCAGCGCGGGAGCGGAATCGCGGCGATCACGGGAACGTTCCCCGGCGCCGACGACCCCGACCGTGCCCACTCGATCCTGGCCGCGCGCAAGTACGGCGCGGGCTGGCGCGAGGTGGAGGTCCACGGCCCCACCCCCGAGCTCCTGGACCGTCTGGCGTGGCATTTCGACGAGCCGTTCGCGGACCCGTCCTCCGTGCCGACCTACCTCGTCTGCGGCGAAGCGCGGCGCAGCGTGACCGTCTGCCTGACCGGAGACGGCGGCGACGAGACGTTCGGCGGATACCGCCGTTATCGCGCGAACGAGGCCCGTCGGGCCGTCCGCCGCTTCCTCGCCGCGGATCGCGCCCCGGCCGTTCTCGCCGCGGCTGCCCGGATCGCGCCCGAGGGTCCCTGGGTGCCGAAGCCGTTCCGCCTCGGCCCGCTCCTCCGCAGCGCGTCCTCGTGCGCCCCTGCCGCGTACCGGAGCGAGATGACCATCGCGGCCCCGGGCGCGAAGGAGATCGTGTACGGGGCGGAGCTCCGCCGCGAGGCGCGGGAGCACGATCCGTACGCGGGCCTGAACGCCCATCTCGATCGCGCGAAGGAATGGGATTCCACGTCGCAGCTCCAGTACGCCGATTTCAAGACCTACCTCGCCGACGGAATCCTGACCAAGGTGGACCGCGCCAGCATGGCGCATGGCCTCGAGATCCGCGTTCC
>Ga0137409_10006068_pt1 | contig 12565 bp, 10 predicted proteins | sample CZODoug1_16funga_FD_122059 | JGI IMG/M metagenome (GOLD analysis project Ga0137409, IMG submission 122059) | Vadose zone soil fungal communities from Angelo Coast Range Reserve, California, USA - CZODoug1_16fungal (Hybrid Assembly) | ecosystem: Environmental > Terrestrial > Soil > Vadose zone...
CTCAACACGTCGATTTCAGAAGACGACCTTCAGCGCCAATTGAGTCAACCGGCCGCCTGGGGACGAGACTAGCCGGGTGATGTGCCCGGCGCTTCCCGAAAAGCCGTTGAACCCAGGAAGATAAAAATGGGCCTGGTCGAGGAGATTAAAAATCTCCACCCGGAATTGCAAATTGATCCGGTCGCTTTTTTTGAAGACCTTGTCCGCAGAAAAATCGACATTGTAAAATCCGGGCCCCGTGAGGGTGTTTCTTCCCAGGTTGCCATAGGTCCCGGGCGCCGGCCTCGAAAAGGCACAAGGATCATAGTACAGGTCCGGAGTTCCCAACTTTTGTCCCGCGGCTACACCCGGGCAACCTGCTGTAACTCCCGACGTGGGATTGCTGCTGAAGCCCGGGTTCAAGTTGGGACGGTCAGGCGACCACCTGTCCCCGTTTGCGGAACGGTTAGATCCCACGCGCACGGTAAAGGGTTCCCCTGTGCGGAACGTGCCAATTCCATTCACCGTCCAGCCTTCCAAAATCATCCCGACGGCTTTCTGCTGGACGCGGAATGGAACGGGATAGGTGCCAGTGAGGACAAGATTGTGTCTCGCGTCGAAGGAGGAAGGCCCCCAGTCGAGGCTCGGGTTCAGGAAATCGAGCACCGTGTTTGGTTCCTGGCGTGTTTCGCCGCCAGCGATGCTTGATTTCGTATCCATGGATTTGGAATAGGTGTAAAACGCCTGATACTGCAGTCCGCTGGACGTCCTGCGCCTCAGTGTGACCTGGAACGCATTGTAGTGGGCGCGTGCGTCGAATCGGACCGCCGTAACGGAGGCAAACCGGGGATTGATACGATTGCTTTGGTTGAACACGGTGGGGAAAACCCCGGGGCTGATAGCAACAGTAGGGTTCCATTCCCCCGATCTTTGCAAATGGGAGGATCTAGAGCCGATATAGGCCAGTTCGATCGTCGTGTTTTTCATGACCTCCTGCTGCAATGTTGCGTTGTATTGGACCTTGGTCGGCTCCTTGACCGTGGCAGGAAAAGCAGTGAACTGGGGCGGTGGAGCTGGGCCCGCAGTCAAATTCGTATCGATCGGGAAGACCGGGTTCGTCAGGTCGCTGAGTGTGCTGAAGAAGGGAGGGGTGCCGGAAGCGAATCCCGCATACGCTTGAGGAAGTATGTGGTCATGGAATATACCGAATCCCGACCGCAAGACCGTGGCTCCGCTTCCGTTGAGTCCCCAGGCAAAGCCGACTCGAGGCTGGAAGTCTTTTTTCGTGACGGCGAAGAAATGGTCCTTCGAAACCGTTGGCGCGGGATCCGTCAGGTTTAACAGATTGGCCATCTTTCCATTGGCGTCGCGGGGATCGGTGATGGCTTCCCACCGTAAACCCAGATTGAGTGTGATGCGCGGGGTCACTTTGAAGTCGTCTTGCACATAGGCCCCAAACATGGTTTGCCGGAGACGCCGGTAGGCGTTCGCGCCCGGCGCTGGCGCGTCGAAACGAATGGGGGTGTTGGCAAGAAACCCCGGAATATCAAGAAAGGTGTAGTCGCCCCTGCTGTTGGAAGAAGTGATCTCGTCGTCCTGAATCCGCCGGATATCCACGCCCGTTTTGACGCTATGTCTTCCCTGAACATACGTGAGGTCATCACCCACCTGGAACAGGTTGTACCAGTACACTCGGGGTGCGCCGTTATCCACTCCTAGAAAATTCAGCGGGTTGGTGGAAAGCCCCTGTGAGCCAAAAGAGATAGTCCCGAAGTGTTCGCCAGGGACAAAGGACAATGCCGAAGCCCGCGGGTCGGTTATAACATCATCGAAGTTTTGGTAGGTTCGATTGTAGGCAAACCGGGACGAATTCACCAAGTTAGACCGGAATACGTTGGTTCCCTGGATCGTGGAATATTGCCTGCGGGCAACATCGTTTTCATCAGCAATGGAACTGCCGTTAAAGTTCGGGATCACGTTCTTATCTTGATCAAAGCTGTATCTGCCGAAGATTCTCATGTTGCCGCTGATCTGATGATCGATCCGGGTCATGAAATAATTCTCTTTGGTAGCCTGGAGGGGCGCAGCAATGAAAAATGCCGTGCCGTCTCCGAGGTCCGGAGTGTTCGGAGCCTGGAAGAGGTCCAGGTAGGGCTTGATGGCAGGGCTCACTGGCACGGTGCAGGTGAGGGCGCCCGGCAGACAGAACCTTTCCGAGGGCGTGCCTCTCACGATGCTCGCCGGAAGGATCCCTTGCCTGGTTGCGGCAGTCGGCACTTCGGCCGACAGATTTATTCCATTGTTTTGGCGCAGCGTTTCGTACGTGCCGAAGAAGAACGTTCTATCTTTTTTGATGGGTCCCCCCAAGGCGCCCCCAAATTGGTTGCGCCTGTACGGCGCCACGGAGCCGGTCCCGCCGTGGCTGACCTGATCAAAGTAACCCAACGAATCGAGCGCATTGTTGCGAAGAAACTCAAAGAGAGTGCCATGCACGCCGTTGGTGCCAGACTTCGTGACGGCCGAGATCACACCGCCGGAGGATCGCCCATATTCCGCGGAGGACACGGCGGTGTTGATCTTGAATTCCTGGATCCCGTCCACCCCGAGGTTGGTTCCGGCCGCTCCTCCCGGGGTGCCGTTGGCATGATCGTTAATATCGGTTCCATCCAGCATGAAGCTGTTGGCATAGGCGCGGCTTCCGGTCACGCTGAATCGCGTTCCCGTGCCATAGTCAAACGCAGCGCTTGCCTGCCCCGCACCCATGGTCACGACGCCCGGTTGCAGGAGAGCGAGCTGCTCATAACTTCTGCCGTTCAGCGGAAGGTCCCGAATGGTTCTTGCGTCCACCAGAGAGCTCATGGTGGAAGTGGTCGCTTCGACCAGCGGGGCTTCCGCGCTGATAGTCACCGCGTCGGAAAGCTGTCCCACCTTGAGAGTAAGGCTAACCACGACCTCGCGGCCCACCGTGAGCGTGATTCCCCTTCTGATCTCGGTCTGAAAGCCCGTTAGCTGGCCTTCGACTTCATAATTGCCCAGCGTCAAATTGGAAGCGGTGTAACGGCCCCGCTCGTCGGTCGTGACGCTTCGGGCGATTCCCGTATCCAGGTTTCTGACTGTGACCGACACTCCAGGGGTGACGCCTCCCGACGAATCTTGGACCACCCCGGAAATGGTTCCCGTGGTCACCTGAGCAGAAACCAGATGGCCGCCAAGAATCACACTGATCAGCAGCACAAGCGAATATCGAGACATGTTCCTCTCCTCTCCTAAGAACAAGCTGCTTTCGCAGCTATCGATCCGGAGTAATTGCTACTTCGGAGAAAATCGGCGGGACCTCTCGCGCTTTGCCTCGCCTCTCAAGGAGTCCTTGAGCACCTAGCGCCTCACCGGGCGTGCTGCACTCGACTCTCCAATGCACGCCCTTCCATGCCACGAACAACCCACGCTCGCGAGCGGACCGGAGAACAAAATACCCGGCGCTCGTCTTCGAGTCGAGCGCTTCAATCGCATACACGCATGCGTAATACGCTTCGGCGCCGCAGGTGTCAAGCAACGCAAGAATCTGTGTAGGGAGTACATGATTTGACCGCTCGTGCGCACAGGAGGCACGATGGTGCTATCCGGACGCGGTCTGGGAGCGGGCGATGAAAGTCCAGGACGTGATTCTGCGGGCGCTGAGTGGCGAGATGCATTGCCTCGAGATGACAATGCCGTCCGAAAAGCATCGATCATAGACGCTCGTAATCGGCTGCCGATTTCGAGTCGCCTTTCACAAACCGCGCGGGCTGTGGCGCTGCATCGCCCAACGCGCGCACCTGGTGCTTGACGAGTCGCCCGACGCGCTCGACCTCCTGGTCCTGGAGGGACTCGTACACGGGCACCTGCACGGCGGTTGCCGCCTTCTCCGCGCCAGGCGCCGCGGGACCTTTCCACCCGAACAACTCCATCTGCGTGCAGACGTCGACGTGCATTGGCGCCACGTCGACACCGCGGCGAATGCATCGTTTGACGATGGTTCGGTTGTCTGGCACGTACGCGCAGTATTGGTAGTACACGTGCGTCTGCCCGGGCGGAGTCCGCGGAATGATGATGCTCGGCACATCACCGAGGATCTCGTCCAGTATTCGAGCATGTCGCCGCGTCCGGGCGATGTATTCAGGCAGACGCTTGAGACCTGCACGGCCAATCGCCGCCTGAACATTCGAGAACCGGCCTCCGTACTTCTCCGGGAGCGGGTCGAGACGACGGACGTCTTCCCAGAGACGCTCCGCCGGCTTCGCGTTCACGAACGAGGCGCCGTACCAAATGGGGAACAGGGAATACGTGAACACCTTGGGCCGGATGAAGGTGTGCTGCCACTTGCCCTGCCACAGGATGTTCTCGACACGCTTTTCGGTCGGCCAGGGCTCGGCGTCCCTCAGGTCGCCGACGCGTTTCGCGAGGTCGGCGTCACGCATCCACGCCAGCCCTCCGCCGTAGGTATTCAGCGGCTTGAACGCCTGGAAACTGAAGAAGCTCGCATCGCCCAGCGTGCCAACCATCCGGCCCTTGTACGTCGCGCCCAATGCATGCGCGCAGTCCTCGATCACCTTCAAATTGCGGCGGCCCGCGACCTCGAGGATCGGGTCCATGTCGCAGGACAGTCCATACAGATGCGTCGGCAGCACGGCGCGGGTGTTCGGCGTGATCGCGCGTTCGACCGCAGCTGGACACAGGTTGAAGGTGGCGGGATCGATGTCGGCGAACACCGGCGTCAATCCCGCGACGCGGGCGATTTCCGGGACTACCCAAAACGTCAACGCAGGAACGATGATCTCCGAGCCCGGCGGGAACTGCATGGCCCTGAGGATGAAATAGAGCGCCGTGCGCCCGTACTCGGTCGAACACGTGCGCACGTGGCCCGACCCGAGGAACTCGGCCAACTCCTGCTCAAAGGCGTCGATGTGCGCCCCTCGCACGAGCTCCCCGCCCTCTCGGCATTGCTGGATGATGTGCTGCAGTTCCGGAACCACGCGAGTGCCAAACCTTGGTATTGCGGCCATGATTCACCTCTTCCTCCACTCAGATTCCGGATGCTCCATGGCTCGGCGCTCGTATGCGCCGAACGCCTTGAGGAACGCGACGAGTGCCACTCCGACCATCAGCGCGCCCTTCCAGCCGCCGAGGCCGTACTGGGCGAGAACCGCCGGTCCAAGCCAGCCGACGATCACCAGGAGCGCCGCGGCCCAGACGAACGCAGACAGCGCATTCAGGATGGAGAACGTCCACGCGGGCACATCGACCCACGCGCAGGCGGCCGCGAGCGCGATGCGTAAACCCGGCGCAAAGCGGATCAACATCACCATCGAGCGGCTGTGTCGCCGTACGCGACCAAGGAGCGGCGCGGTCCGCCGTTCGAGCGCCGGATACCGCGCCATCCACCGCCGCAGCCGGCCGCGAAACAGATAGAAATAGATCTGGTCGCCGACGGCGGCGCCCACGGCTCCGGACACGAGCACACCCATCGGATTCAACTGTCCGTGCGCAACGAGCACGGCCGCAGTGATGTACGCAATCTCGCCTTCCACGATTGCGGCGGTCAGCACACCCCAGTAGGGCAACAGGCGCGCGAACGACACGGCGTCCTCCACACGATCCGTCACGATCAGCACGCCGTCGAGCGCGCCATGCGCTCGACCGCGCGACGCGCGTGTGCGCGTTCAACCCTGGAATCCAGCGCGCTGACAGCCCGGCGCACGGGTGGCGCGGAAATACGCAGGTAGGTGGCAAGAAACGACGGACGCATGTAGAACCGCGTATAGGCGTCCCCAAGGAGAAACCGCAGATCGGCGTACGTCAGCGACGGATGGGTGAATACCGGCGTGAAGCCGTCGAAGTGTTCCCAGTCCTCGTCATTGATCAGCGGCTCAAAGCGCTTGAACAACGGAGTACCGGGGTACGGCGTCAGGATCTTGAACTGTGCGACTGTCGATCCGAGGTCGATCGCGTACTCGATGGTCGCAGCGATCGATTCGGCCGTGTCTTCGGAGAAGCCGAACACGTAGAATGCCGCCGTGACGATCCCGAGTTCGCGACAGCGCGCGACCACGGCCCGCTGATGCGCTTCCGGGATCGGCCGCCTGCCGACCGTCCTCAATGTCGACGGCGCCAGCGACTCGACACCGAAGCTCATCGCCCGCAGGCCCGCCCGGTACATCGCGTCGAGGAGCATGTCATCGAGCCGATCGAGCCGAGTCTCACATTCGAACGAGTGGCGCAGCCCACGGCTCCGCATGCCGTCGCACAGTTCCCATACGCGCTCTCGATCCTGGGAGAACAGTGGGTCCCTGAAGACGATGTGGGACCGGCCGCGTGCGTCCTGCAGGTACTGCAGCTCGTCGAGGATGTTATCCACCGAGCGCGCCCGGTATTGCGCTTGAATGCGGTGCGGGCAGTAGGTGCAGAACTCCGGACAGCTCCGCGACGCGAGCACCTGGACCGATCCGCCCACGGGACGCCCCGCAAACGGCACCCGCATGCCGAAACGGTCGGCGACCAGCGGATCCCACCAGGGAAACGGCAGTGCGTCGAGGTTGCTGAGCTCCGGGCTCTTGACGTGGCCGCTCAGCGCCTCGCCCGCCGCCAGCCGCATCATCGCGGCCTCCGGTTCGCCGTCGATGATGAAGTCCGCGTCCGCGTCGAAAAGCTGGGGCAGCATCTGCGCGGCGAGCCCGATGAAGCCGACGCGCACGCCGCGGCGGCGCATCGCCCGTGCCCAGGCCGTTTCACGGCGATAGTCCACGAGCGACGACAGCACGATGGCGACGTCGCCGTCGACAAGGGGGCCGGCGGAGACGGCAACCTCATGGCCCGCGCGCCGTGCGATCGCCGCGCAGTACGCCAGATGCACGCTCGGCAGGTCGTGGAAGTGCCGCTTCAAGCCCGCGACGACGCGGGTCACCTTCGAGAACGGCCGCAGACGGGACCCGAACCCTCCTGCCACCGTGTCCTTGCTCACAAACCCCTGTCCACCGCGAACGTCCGCCAGCACTATTCGCATGCGCCACCGCCCGCGCCGCATACGCGGCGCGCTCCATGGAGAGTTGATTCAGGACTCGCGTGTGGACAGCAAGCGTGGTGCGCGGATCGAACGAGCAACCCACACGCGACGAGGACGGCAGATCAGGGCTGGAGGGGGGGCGGACGAGGACCGGCCGGAACAAGGAATTCCGATGAGAGCGGAGTGGGAATGAGCTGGGTCGACAGGCACGCCGGGGCACGCGGTTGCGGCGCTGGCGCGAACGCGAGCGCGAGAGGACACGGAGCGGCCGGTGAGACCGCATCCGACGAATCGGCGGGCGTGTCGTTCACACGGTGACGCGACGGCGTCGAGAGGACGCCAGGGGCGACAGGTTTCGGGTGGACCGAGCGGAATCCCTTCCCGCGCTTCTTCCAGATGTGGAGCCCGCTCGAAGTGCTGCTGACAATCAGCTCTGCGCGCCTGTCGCCATCCAGATCGCGCGCCACCATCTCCAGAACCGGCGCGGCGCTGCGCAAGACCGATGTGCGTCCTGTCGCCGAGAGCCAGACTCGAACAGCCGATTGATCGCCCCCGTTCAGATCGGCGCGGTCCACGTGTCCATCGCCGTCGAAATCGGCGATGACGAACGGTGTCGACGCCGATGCCAACCCCGCAGCCACGAGCACGCACAGGCAAGCCAGGCACGCACGGCTGCCCACGGCGAAAATGGTCCTCATTGGCGAGTGCGGTTTAGCCACCGATAGGCCAGGTCGTCATTCTAAGATCAGTTCGACGAAACATCCGTGAATAAATCTTTGCGCTCCGGACTTGCCGGGGGGCGCGGATCGGTCAACATGTGGCCGGACACTGCCAGGCCCGCCCGTGCCCATTCGCATTCCATCGCGCGTCGCAAACATCGCGGTCGCTCAATTCGACATCCTGAATTCCAGAGCGGCGGAACTGCGCGCCCAGGGCCGATCGGTCATCAGCCTCGGGCAGGCAGTGCCCGGCTTTGGTCCTCCGAAAGCGGCGCTCGACGCGGCTGCCGCGGTCCTTCCCGAACATGTTACCCATCTCTACTCGGCGGATGCAGGGCTCCTCGAGTTGCGGGAAGCCGTGTGTGGCTACCTGTCGTCGCGGCACGCCGTTCGCGCGACGCCTCGGGATCTGATCATCACTGCGGGCGGCAATCAGGCGGTCATGCTCGCGTTGATGACGCTCGTCGACGCGGGCGACGATGTGCTGCTGCCGGCGCCCTATTTCGCGAATCACGAGATGGCGATCCGCGCTGTCGGCGCGACGCCGATCGAGATCGCGCTGACCGAGGAACAGGGGTTCAGACTGCGTTGGGACCACCTCGCGTCTGCTCTCACTGCGCGCACACGCGCGGCTGTCATCTGCACCCCCAGCAATCCGACCGGCGCGATCATCGATCCCACCGACGCGACGCGAATCGTCGAAGAGCTCGCCCGTCGCAACATTGTCGTCATCTCTGACGAGGCGTACATGGATTTCGTCTACGGGGCGCCGCATTGGAGTCTCGCCTCGCTTGCGGCGTGGCGCGACAACGTCGTCCTGGTTGGCACGTTTTCGAAGTCGTTCGGGATGACAGGATGGAGAGTTGGCTACATGCTCGCCGATGCGGGAGTCACGACTCACGCCGTCAAGGTGCAGGATGCGATGATTATCTGCGCAACCGTGATTGCGCAGCGTGCGGTGGGTGCGGCGCTTCGAGAGACGCCGGATTACACGTCCACGTTTTTGCCGGAATTCACGCGTCGACGCGACGTCCTCAGTGGACGGCTCGCGCGAATACCACGTCTCCATTGGGTGCCGGCGAGCGGCGGCTTCTTCGCATTCGTGCGCGTGGACGGCTGCACCAGCAGCGTGGCGCTCGCGTCGGACATCCTCGAACGCGCGCACGTCGTCACCATTCCAGGGGCGACGTTCGGGAAGGCGGGCGAAGGCTATCTTCGGTTCTCGTACGGCACAGCCACGTCCGACCAGATCAACGAGGCGTTCGATCGCCTGGAGCAATACTTCAGGCTTCGAACTGACTCAAGTTGAGCGTGACGGCGGTGTCGTTCCACGAAATATCGTGAGTCGTCGCGGCAATGCCGCCAAATCGCCCCGCAACCGTTCGCTTCGCTACGGCAAGCGCCTTGCCCGAATCCAGGGCATGACGCTGGGGCGCTGGTGCGGCCTGCTTGTTTCCAGCCTGGCACTCAACGGGCTGATCCATTCGGCACAACTCGGAGCCCAGGAACAAACCCCCGCGAAACAGGCGGCACGACTCGACGAGACAGCTCGAACGGCATTTATCCGCAGCGCACAGGTCTGGTCGCCAACGAACATTCCTTCGATGGACCTGAGGGCTGGTCCCGACGGAGGTGGTGCGTTTCCGCCGAATCAGATGGTCACGTGTACATACGTCGAAGGCAGGCTGCACGGTTCGTCGCGGAAGTTCGCCTGCGCCATGTCTCCTGGCCACGTGGTGAAGGTACGCTACGGCGTCCACAACGAAGAGATCCAGGCCTCTGTCCTGGCTACCCGGCTGCTGTGGGCGCTTGGATTTGCTGCGGACAGGGTCTATCCCGTTCGGGTGCGATGTAATGGATGCTCCTCCGATCCGTGGCATCGTCCCGGACGCGTCAGAGAGGATCACGTGTTCGCACCAGCCGTGATCGAACGTCATCCTGAAGGAGATGAGGTCACCGACGAGGGTAAGGCTGGATGGAGCTGGAGAGAGCTCGACCTCGTTGACGAGAGCATGGGCGGCGCGTCTCCCGCCCAGCGGGACGCCCTGAAGCTGCTCGCAGTGTTCATGCAGCACACGGACACGAAGCCCGAGCAGCAGCGGTTGTTATGTCTGCCGGGTGGTCTTGTCGCCGGCGGCCGGTGCGTCAGGCCGTTTCTGGTGTTGCACGACGTCGGGCTCACCTTCGGGCATGCGAACACGTTCAACAGGACCGGCAGCGGGAGCGTCGATCTTGATAAGTGGGCCAACACGCCGGTGTGGAAAGATCCCGGTGCATGCGTGGGTCACCTGAGCAAGTCTCTCACTGGCACACTGGGGAATCCGCCGATCAGTGAGGCCGGACGGCTGTTCCTCGCAAACCTGCTCGTGCAGCTGAGCGATCGGCAGCTTCACGATCTGTTCGAGGTGGCTGGAGTCGATCGCGTGCCTGAGTGGGTCGCGGCCTTCAAGCACAAGCGTGATGAGATTGTGCTCGCGCACTGCGGTCGATGATCGTCAACCCGAGGGCCCCCCGAACTCCACGCGCAACACGGTGAGCGGAGACCAGGGCCTGTTGTCCGAGTGTCTCACCGCGTGGGCCAGTAGCCGCATTCTATCAGCGGCGCTCAACGGTTCGCCGCGTATCGACTGAACCGTATCACTCATAGATGGACCACCGATCGCAGGAGTTCCACGCGGTACGTGCATGCGACAACACGGTACGATCAAAACTGACCGGAGGCGCATGAACACGAACCCGGCGGAGAGGAGAGCGCACACGGCGGGCCTTGACCCGAACTGCTATGAGATCTTCAACGCCCTTGACCAAGGCTTCTGCACGATCGAGATGTTGTTCGACGCCGGTGGTGTACCGAAAGACTATCGGTTCCTGCAGGTGAACGACGCGTTCGAACAGCAGACGGGACTGCGGGACGCCACGGGGCGATGGATGCGGGAGCTCGCGCCGGCGCATGAAGAGCATTGGTTCCGGATTTACGGTGCCATTGCCAGCACAGGTACACCAGAGCGATTCGAGCAGGAGGCTGCGGCGCTCAACCGATGGTTCGACGTGTACGCGTTCCGCGTCGACGAGCCGCAGCTTCATCACGTCGCGATCCTCTTTCGAGACATCACAGACCGGAAACGCGCGGAGGTGGCCCTTCGCGCAGCCCGGCATGAAGCCGACCGAGCCAATCGTGCGAAGGACGAGTTCGTCGCGATGCTGGCGCACGAACTGCGTACGCCCTTGGCGCCGATGCTGACCGCGCTGCAGCTGCTGCGCCTTCGCGGATCGAGCACACGCGAGCAGGATGTCCTCGAACGACAGGTGGCGCACCTCAATCGCATGGTGGACGATCTCCTGGACGTCTCGCGGAGCAGCCGCGGGAAATTGCAGCTTCACCGCGAGCCCGCTGAGTTGTGGCAGGTCGTCCTCAGCGCGATCGAGCTTGCCGGGCCGCGTCTGGAACAACACTTCGTCGATGTCCAGGTGCCACGTGAAGGACTCGGCGTGAACGTCGATCGCGGCCGAATGGCACAAGTGTTCGCGAACCTGCTGTCAAACGCAGCGAAGTACAGCGATGTGGGATCGCGAATACTCCTCACCGGCAGTCGAGCATCCGGCATCGTCCGCATCACGGTCAAGGACGAAGGCATCGGTCTGGCTCCAGACGTGCTGGACCATGTGTTCGAGCCGTTCGTGCAGCAGCCGCAAGGGCGTGAACGCGCGGCCGGTGGCTTAGGGCTGGGGCTGGCGATCGTTCGCAGTCTCGTCGCCGGCCACGGCGGGACGGTGCGCGCGGAAAGCGCTGGTGCGAACCGCGGCAGCGAGTTCATTGTCGAACTACCAGCCCGTTAAGACATGTCGCTTAGGCGTCAATCCTGACCTGTGCAGTGGTACCGCTCGTGCACTGCGTGCCGACCGCGGTGCCTAGCGGGACGCTGAGTCGGCCGTCGTTGGTGCTGGTTGCCGTAATACTGCCAGCTTGTGGAAGCGGGTCACCCACCGGTCCCTCGGCGGCGCCCACGGGACCGCAAACGGACCGCGTGATGCTCGATGTGGACCCGCGCGCCGCATATCTCAAGTACGACGCCAACGGTGGACCAGGTGTTGTCCATTACGAACCGTGCTTTCAGGTGCGCGTTCGCGACGGCCGAGTCCTGGGTGCGACAAAGACCGTGCAGCGGGTCGAGGACTGGCCTCTTCACCAACCCATTCCGGCACCCTGCTCCCCAGGAACCCGGTAATCACGAGCACCGGAACCATCATGGTGACGAAGCCAATCAAGAGCGCCAGGAAGCCGTTCCACAAGTCCTCGACCATTAACGCCAACTCTCTTCGCTCTGTGTCGGTGTGCCTACGTCCCCTCTTTCAATTCGCTTGAGAAACTCCCGCGCCAGGCGCGGTTCCCCAGGGTCATATTCGCCGTGAATGGTGCACAGGTCAAGAAATTCGTCGCAGAGCGCGTCGCGCTCCTGCAGCCGCGCGATGCACGCCTCCGGATCGGGGCCGTAGCCGACCACGTCGCCCGCGCACACCAGGCGCGCGTCGGGGCTGTCACGGTCGATATCGCGCAGGACCGCGTCCAGCGCCTCGAGGTTAGCGTGCAGATCGGAGATGAGGGCGAGTTTCACGCAGCGTGACCAGCTTGCGGTGCAGTATCCCGAAAACATCGTCGAGCGCCGGCAACGGATCGCGCAGCATGAAGCTCTCGTTCACGTCCGCGCCGAGCATCTCGACGAGCCAGCGTGCATACGAGCCTTCGAACGCCTGCCAGTCCGCATGGGCGTTGACCCAGCGCACGCCGGCGCGTGCACGCCCGGCGGGCCGCGCCGATCCCGGCTCGATG
>Ga0137409_10006069_pt1 | contig 12563 bp, 7 predicted proteins | sample CZODoug1_16funga_FD_122059 | JGI IMG/M metagenome (GOLD analysis project Ga0137409, IMG submission 122059) | Vadose zone soil fungal communities from Angelo Coast Range Reserve, California, USA - CZODoug1_16fungal (Hybrid Assembly) | ecosystem: Environmental > Terrestrial > Soil > Vadose zone...
TCGTGGGCTTCCATTCCCTCAAAGGCTTGTTGAATTCGCATCGCAGAACGCTTTGTGTGCTCTTTGGTTATCGGCGCTTCCCAGGCGTTCCATAAGTACGACGCGCCCTCCGGGGTTGTCACGATAACGTCTTTACCGACAATTGCTTGCGAGGAGCCTTCGGGGCCGAGAAAGTAACTTTCCTTCGCGCGTGCGGTGCGCGCCCCGGGGAGTGCCGGCCCAAGGGAATCGGCCGCGAAACCGGCCGCTGTGGTGGCCCAGGCCAGAAACCCGATCCCTCGCGTCGTGGTGGTTTCGATCTCGCGCGTGCCTGGCTTGTCATCCAGCACCGCCAGGCTCGACGGATCGCCGACGTTCAGCAGCCCCCATGGAACGGCGACCTCGATGGTCGAGCCTCCCGCTTTGAGCGCCCATTCCGTGCGCGGAGAGAGACGGCCCCAATCGACGTGCTTCGCAGGATAGAGCGTTCCATCGCGGGCGATCCGTTCCCGGTTCGTCTCGATCAGAAGAGGGGAGTAGAAGCCGTCCTTGTTCGCGACCGGCCGAAAGGGCTTCTCGCTCCAGTCAAATCCTCGCGCGGATTGGAGCACCGCGTAGGTCGAATAATTCATGGAGCGGTCGATGAACAGCTCGGCGCCGCCTTCGGATCGGTGCGACCGGTCGAACACGCCGGCGCCGGCGTCCCCACGCGCCGGGGGAACAATGAGAAGGACGAACTCCGCGCCGCGCGACCAAGTAGCCCGGAGAGGCGCGGGGAGCCTACGGTCGCCGCGTGAGGAGTCGAGCACGTCGAGCGAAACGCCGATCGCGCGGATAGCCCCACTGGGTGCGGCCGGAGGGGTTTCGCGCGGCTGCGATCCACGCGGCGGCCCAGGGCGGGCCCCGGGTCTCCCGGAGAGCGCGCCGGGCGCGAGGTCGATCCGGAGATAAAGTCGGCTCTGGTCGGACGTAACATAGAGGGCGGTCAGTGGAGAAGATTCGCCGGCGCGCCCGGTGGCCTTTGCGTATGGCACGACACCGGCCCAATCGTCGGTCTCGCCGTCGATACGGATCGCCGGAGGCGGATCGAATGCGATCAGGCCGTAGTTTTCCTCCGGATCCAGCACGTTGTGCCAGATCGGATCGCGATCCCGGGGCCGTTCGACTCGCTGCACGAGCCAGTTCACCTTGAACCACTCGTCGAAGAGCGCGAAGAGGAGCGATCCCGCGCAGCCGGTGCCGGCGATGTCTTCCAAGAGCCGCACATCCTGCTCGCCCTGCACCTCTTCGGAGGCGCCACCGTGGTTGATCCCCTGTGCCTGAATGTGCGCGATCCGGCGGCTCGACGGCACCCCGTACTCGCCGATCAAGAGCGGCAGGCCGCGCGTGTGCGCCTTCAAGTCGGTCAGGTACCCGGCGTAGCTGCACGCGCCGTGGAGGTCCCGGTGCCGCGCATAGCCTGGGTCGAGGTTCATGAAGTCGGGGTAGTACGGATAGACGTGATAGTTCGCGAAGTAGCCCAGGAAGCCCGAGGCGGGATCGGCCCGCCGCGCGGGGCGGATCCGGGTCGGGTCGACGGAGTAGGCGTCCTCGTCGTGCTCCGCCTGCGCGCCGCCCCGCTCCGTCTCGGTCGGATGGCGCATCGGATCGAGGGTGGGCCAGTTCACGAACGAAACGGCGCGGGCGACGCCGTAGCGACTTCCTTCGTACGACGCGGCCGTTTCGCAGATCCTGGCGAGCCAGACCTCCATCGGCGTGCCGCGGTCGACCGTGAAGTACGATCCGCGAAAGCGCGTCGAGTCAGGGTGGAGGGACTCCGTCCGGCGCACGGCATAGGGCTCCCATTCGCGCCCCAGGAGCCAGCCCGCGAGCCACGGGGAGACGTCGGCGTCGTAGCTCCCCGACGCGTGACCCGGCCGGCTCGGAACGGTCGCGTTCCCGTGCACCGCGTCGATCGCGAGCCGCACTTCGTCCTCGAAGCCGCGCGTGAAGGCGGGATCCCAGAAATCGTTGGCGTCGGGCAGCTCCGTCCACACCTCCTGGAAGAGCCAGAGCGGCGCGTCCGGGTGCACCCGGTTTTCCTCCCGCAGCGCCTGATAGAAGGCCGGAGGATGGAGCGCATAGACGCGAATCGCGTTCGCGTGAATCTCGCGCGCGAACCGTATCCAGCGGACGTAGTCGCTCTTTGTGAGCGCGAACTCGCCGGGGAAGTGTCCGGGGCTCCCCGCTCCGAGATTGACGCCGCGGACGAAGAACGGCCGCGCCCCCGCGGCGGTCACGATCTCGAAGCGATCTCCGCGCGCGCACACGACGCGCTCCGGTTTCGGGTCGGGCCTCGCGGCGATCGAGGGGCGCGACGCCGGCTCACCCGCGCACGCGGGCACGGCGCCAAGCAAGAGCCACGTCACAATTTCGGGTAGCCGCAGGCGCAACCGGCTACGGAAAGAGCGCACGGAGCGCCGCGTTGTGGTTTTCGAAGGAGTCGAGAAGCGCGTCGGGCTTCGACTCGCTGAGCTCATCCCGGCTCACGGAGCCGGTCGCCACGACCACGGCCCGGGCGCCGATCGCGCGCGCGCAGGCCACATCCTTCGGCGTGTCTCCGATCACGGTGGTGTCGCCGCCCGTGAAGGGATGGCCCGACAGGGCTCGGGCCTTTTCGAGAGCGATCTGCGCCAGCACCGCGCGATTCTCGTGGTCGTCGCCGTAGGCGCCAAAGCGGAAATAGCGCTCCAGGTCCCAGCGCTTCAGCTTCAGCTCGGCGCCGCGGAGGACGTTTCCGGTGAGGAGTCCCACCAGCACGTCGTCAAGCTTGTTCAGCCGCTCGAGGAGCTCCCGGACGCCGGGATAGAGCCGGGCGTCATCGTGAAGGGGCATCTCGGCTCGGAGCAGCTCCACATAGCGGCGCAGGCACTCGTCCCGCCGCAGATGGATCGTCTGCTCGTCGATCCCCGCGAGCCGCATGATCTCGGTGACGCACTCGGGATCGGTCATGCCGGCGAATTTGAAGCCGTTGATCGGACCGGTCGCATTGTAGGTCTCCCGGAGCGCGCGGGCGAAAGCGATCTTGGACGCCATTCCGTCGCGGAGAAGCGTCCCGTCTATGTCGAACAGGATGAGACGCATCGTACGGACCCGGGGTGTAACGGATCGCTTCAGTTCGGCTCGACGCGGATCGAATCGTCGCTGCGCGACAGGACGATGGGCGCGGTGGTCACGTCGAAGCCCCGCCGGCCAGGATCCGACTTGAACCGGAGACACTGCACCACGATTCTTCCGTCAGCGTTCTTCTGGATATCCGCGAGGGAATACGCGACCTGCGCGTTCTTCCCGGGGGACGATTCACGCAGGTAGCGCTGCGCTTCCTCCAGCTCCTTCGAGGCGCCGAGCGTCCGTGCCGTCTCCAGCACCTCGGCCTGGCTCCATGCGATGACGTTCGTCACGCGGATCGCCCCGCAGACGTACGAATCGCCGGCTTTCGCGAAGGTCAGCTCTTCATCCCGGCTCTCCACGACCTGGCCGGTCGCGTTCGCGAACAGGAGGAAGACCGAGACGCGGAACCGGCCGGCCCCCGCAGGCTCGATCGCCTCGTCGTGGAAGTCGAATGCCGCGAGACTCGACCCTTTGGGTCCGAAGAGCGCCGCGTCGTCCAGCCGCTCCTTCGTCCTCAGGAGCGCGCGCGCCCTCGACGCCAGGCCGCGGTCGATGCTTCCGGTCTGCCGGGCGGCGAGAAATCGCTCGACCGCCTTCACTTTGGCTTTGTCGACCGGTGCCGGGGCCGGCGAAGGCGCGCCCAGCCGTATTTCGGTGACGCCGGGTTCGGCGAGCGCCGAAGGCGCGAAGAGAAGAAGGGAGCAGAGCAAGGGTGCGAGCTTCATCTTGTTCTCAACGGATACCACGCCCCCGGAGAGAGGTCAACGAGCGGATGACTCCGATCCCACGCCGACGACGGGCGTTTTGGGACGGGGGCGAAGCGATGCCGGGTCCGTGGTCTGCGCGACGCCCTGCTCGAAGAGCTTCGGGTTGGTCGATCGCGCCATCGCCGCGTCGCGGGTGATCTTGCCCGAGATCACGAGCTCCTTGAGCGACTGATCCAGGGTCATCATGCCCTGGGCCCCGCCGACCTGGATCACGCTCTGGATCTGCGACGTCTTGTCCTCGCGGATTAGATTTCTGAGGGCGGTGACCCCCACGAGGATCTCGAACGCGGCGGCCCGGCCCTTCTTGTCCGCGGTCGGGATCAGTGTCTGGGCCACGACGCCTTCCAGCGACTCGCTCAGCATGGTTCGAACCTGCGCCTGCTGCGCCGAGGGGAAGACGTCGATGAGGCGGTCGATCGTTTTGGACGCCGAGTTGGTGTGGAGCGTCCCGAAGACGAGGTGCCCGGTCTCGGCCGCGGTGATCGCGAGCGCCGTCGTCTCCAGATCGCGGAGCTCTCCGACAAGCAGCACGTCCGGATCCTCGCGCAGCGCGCCGCGCAGCGCCGCCGAGAAGCTCCCCGTGTGCGCCCCCACCTCGCGCTGGTTGATCAGGCACTTCTTCGGCTGATGCACGAATTCGATCGGGTCCTCGATCGTGATGATGTGCTTCTGGCATGTCTCGTTCACGTGATCGATCATCGCGGCGAGCGTCGAGGACTTGCCGCTCCCGGTCGGACCGGTGACGAGCACCAGCCCCCGCTCGCGAAGCGCGAGGTCCTTGAGGATGCGCGGCGTTCCCAGCTGCTCCAGCGTGGGGATCTTCGAGGAGATGACGCGGAAGACCGCGGCGACGCCGCGGCGCTGCTCGAAGTAGTTCGCGCGAAACCGCGCGAGGCCCGGTATCTCGAGGGCGAAATCAAGGTCCAGGCGCTCGGCGAATTGAACGCGCTGCGCGTCGGTGAGCAGCTGGTAGAGCGCCTCGCGGGTCTGCTCGGGATCGAGCGGCGGCGACTGGAGCGGAACGATCTCCCCGCGCAGCCGGGCGATCGGCGGCATGCCGGTCGAGATATGAAGGTCCGAGGCCCCCGCGTTGACGATCGCCTGGAGCAGCGCCTGGATCTGGAAGGGCATCAGCGGGCTCCGGCCACGAGGAGCGCCGCGCGATCCTCATCGGTGAGAATGGTGGCCTCGAGAATTCCGGCGTGACCCTCCGCCTCGGCCGGGGTGACCCACACGGCCGAGCCGTCCCGCCGCGCCGCCGGGAGGGCGATCATCGCGAATGGCCGGTCGCGCAGCACGACGCGGCCGTTCCGGCTGCGGGCGAGGTCGGCCAGGAGCCGGCGGCCGTCGAGCCAATCGGTTTTCGCGAAGACCAATCGCCCCACCGAGGCGCCACCCAGGACGCCTTCGATGGCGCCGCCCCGAAGCACGTCGTCCAGCACCACGACGTCGGCCCCGAGGCCGACCGCGAGCCGCTCCCAGCCGCTCTCGGCGGCGTCCGCCGCCGTGAACCGGACGCGGGTCGTTTCCGGCGGGTACGGAGCCGAAGATGCCGGCTCGACGACGAGCGTCCGCCTCCCCGGGCGCGCGGCGAGCGCGGCCAGCGAGGCAAGCACCGTGGAGCCTCCGGTGCGCGGCGGGCCGTGGACGATGACCAGCCCTTCCGGTCCATCCACGAAGTCGCGGATCTCCGCCTCCCCGATCGGCGAGAGTCCGAGCGTCGAGAGGTCGGGTGCCGCCGCGGGCACCGGGGTCAACCGGAGAACCGTGGTTACACCCGATTCGGTGCGGCAGTGGAAGACGCCGACATGGACCCGCGACCCCGCGACGTCGACTCCGATCGAGCCCAACGCGCTTGCGGAGTCGCCCTCCGCCAAGTCGGGCGCGCCGAGGTGCGCGAGGCGCTGGCGCAGGTATCCCGAGGTCTCGGGGCGCTCGACACCCTGCGGCTCAAGCCCTCTGTCCGTGCGATAGTGGATGGATAGACCCTCCGGGGAGGGGATGAAGTGGATCTCGGAAGCGCGCCGCCCGCGGGCCGTATGGACGTGATAGAGGAGGAAGCTGGTTCCCGCCCGGTCCCAAACGACGTCGAAACGGCCGGCAGCGGTGGTCTTCGGGGCGGTTTCCTGGCCCCGCTCCGGACCGAACACGGCGTCCAGAGCGCGGCGGATCGCCGAGGGGCAGCCGATCACCAGCGTGGTGCGCGCGCCGGCCGCCTCGCGAAGCTCTGCAACCGGCTCGGAGTCGGTCGGATCGATGGTGGCGACGACGATCTCGTCATGACTGCGGAAGAGGGGGACCGCCTGGACCCGGCGCAGCAGCGTCTCGCCGAAGAGGCCCAGGAGCTCCACATCGAGTGTTCCCGCCTGCACGTCCGCGTAGGGGATACCCAGCTGTTTCGAGAGCGCCCACGCGATGTTCTCTTCGGTGGTGAAGCCCAGCTCGACGAGCGACTCCCCGATCAGGCGCCCGGTCTCGACCTGGCGCACGAGGGCCAAGTCGACCTGCTCCGGCGTGACGATGCCGCCGTCGATGAGAATGGAGGTCAACCCGCGCTTCTTCACATCAATCGCGGCCACCAGGTACCTCGCGTGAGGGTAGAATTCGAAATGACGGCGCGAGATCGAGTCGCAAGGCATGTGCCATGCGTGGGACCCTTGGGCCGGCCGATTCGCGAGAAAAATTTCAGCCTGGGCGCGGAGCCGCCGGTTCCGGCCGAACGGCCTGCAAAATGGCGCGTTAAGATCGACCACGGATCTGGCGATTAACTGACGTCGCGGGGATCGGACGCGCGGAGGACCGGCGCAAGACTTGCCCCATCGGCCGGCAAGCGGTTAGATTCTGCGCGGTTTCAAGGTGGACGATTCGAACTTGCAACGGGGAGCCTATGGCGCAAGCACAGCTGAAGATGAAGCTAAAGAAAGTGCCACGCAAGTCGCCCGCGGTGCCCGCCTCGAAGAAGGCGGGCCCGCCGCCGTCCAAGCCGGAGCCCAGGAAGATCGTGCGGCTCACGGCCGCCGACCTCGCCGAAAAGCAGCGCGAGATCTCCGTCAGCGAGTTTTTCACCAAGAACCGGCATCTGCTCGGCTTCGACAGTCCCGCCAAGGCGCTCTTGACGACGGTGAAGGAGGCCGTCGACAACGCTCTCGACGCGTGCGAGGAGGCGGGCATCCTCCCGGATATCCTGATCGAGATCCAGGCGATCTCCGAGACGCGCTACCGCGTGGCGGTGCAGGACAACGGCCCCGGGATCGTCAAGGCGCAGATCCCCAAGATTTTCGGCCAACTCCTGTACGGCTCGAAGTTCCACCGGCTGCGCCAGTCGCGCGGACAGCAGGGGATCGGCATTTCCGCCGCCGGCATGTACGGCCAGCTCACGACGGGAAAGCCGATCACGGTCATCTCGCGCGTCGGCGCGAACAAGCCGGCCCACAAGTTCGACATCCAGATCGACACGAGGCGAAACGCGCCGGTCGTGACCGCCGACGACGAGGTCGAGTGGAAACCGGAGCACGGGACCCGCGTCGAGATCGAGATCGAAGCGACCTACAAGAAGGGGAGGCACTCGGTCGACGGCTACGTCGAGCAGACCGCGATGGCGAATCCCCACGCCGCGATCGCCTACGTCGCCCCCGACGGGGAACGGCTCACGATGGAGCGGGTGGCCGCGGAGCTCCCCAAGCCGCCGCTCGAGATCAAGCCGCACCCGCACGGCGTCGAGCTGGGCATTCTCCTCAAGATGCTCCACGAGACGAAGGCGCGGAACCTCAGGGCGTTTCTGAGCGGCGAGTTCTCGCGCGTGAGCCCCGCCGTGGCCGAGGAGATCGCGAGGGGCGCGTCGCTCTCGCCCAACATGACGCCCCAGAAGGCGGCGCGGGAGCAGGCCGAGGCGCTCTACAACGCGGTCCAAGCCACCAAGCTGATGGCGCCGCCCTCGAACGTCCTCTCGCCGATCGGGGAGGAGCTGCTCCTGACCGGGTTGAAGAAGCAGGTCGAGGCGCGATTCTACGCCGCGACCACACGCTCCCCATCCGTTTACCGCGGCAACCCGTTCCTGGTCGAGGCGGCGCTCGCCTACGGGGCCGATAGCCTGCCCGCCGACGAGCCGATCACGCTTCTCCGATTCGCGAATCGCGTGCCGCTCCTCTACCAGCAGTCGGCCTGCGCGGTGACGAAGTCGGTGATCCAGACGAATTGGAAATCGTACGGTATCCAGCAGTCGAGGGGCGCGCTGCCGAGCGGGCCGATCATCCTCATGGTCCACATCGCCTCGGTCTGGGTCCCGTTCACCTCGGAGTCCAAGGAGTCGGTCGCGTCCTACCCCCAGATCGCGAAGGAGATTCGCCTCGCGCTCCAGGACGTCGGCCGCAAGCTGGGGATCTTCATCCGGCGCGGCCTGCGCGAGGAGGACGCGGAGAAGAAGCGCTCCTACATCGAGAAGTACATCCCTCACATCGGGATCGCGCTGCAGGAGATACTCGGAATCGATGACAAGCGGAAGGAAAAGGTCTGCGCGACCTTGAAGGACACCCTGGAGCGGAGCCGTCAGCTATGAGCGATACCGGCGTCATCCCCAAGATCAAGAAGGAAGCGAAGGGCGTCGAGGAGCAGATCCTCAAGCGGAAGAAGCCGACCCTCTATTTCCCGATCCGCTCGCTCGCGAACGTGCGCTACCTCGAGAAGGAAGGCTATTTCGAGATCAAGGGGAAGAAGAAGGAGCGCACGCTCACCGTCAACACGGTGAAGACCTTCGCGCAGACCCTCAAGATGATGGCGCTATCGAAGACGCTGGTCGAGACCGACGACATCGCGACCAAGCGGGAAGCCTACTACGTCTCCAAGAACTGGGGGGACGCCCGCTTCCTGGAGCAGGAGGAGTCCGACACCGTCATGGACGACGTCGAGGCTCTCTTCGAGGTGAACCGCGAGCAGATGGGCTTCGTCCCCGAGGAAAAGGGGGGCGACGTCGCGGGAACTCTCGTCGTCGTGGACAAGGATCCGAACACCGGGAAGGCGATCCGGATCGACTGCACCAAGTTCGGGAGTGGCGCCTATTCCATCCCGATCTCGGTGGAGGATCTCAAATTCGAGACGACCGCCGCGTTCATCCTCGTCATCGAGACCGCCGGGATGTTCCAGCGGCTGGTGAAGCACGGCTACTGGAAGAAGGCGAACTGCATCCTGGTCTCGATGGGCGGCGTCCCGACCCGGGCCTGCCGGCGCTTCATCCGCCGTCTTGCCGACACGAAGAAGATTCCGGTCTACGTGTTCGTGGACGGCGATCCCTACGGCATCAGCAACATCTACCGGACGTTCAAGGTCGGTTCCGGGAACGCGGCCCACATCAACGAATTCTTCTGCGTCCCCCAGGCCCGTTTTCTCGGCATCACGCCGCAGGACATCATCGACTACAAGCTACCGACGCACCCGCTCAAGGAAGTCGACGTCAAGCGCGCGAAGGACGCGATCAAGAACGACCCCTTCTTCAAGCATCACAAGCCGTGGGCGAAGGCGATGGAGCAGCTCGTCACCATGGGGGTCCGCGCGGAGCAGCAGGCCCTGGCCGCGCACGGTCTCAACTACGTGATGGACACCTACCTGCCCGAGAAGATCGCGCACCCCGACAAATTCCTGCCGTAGTTCGGGGAGCACCCGGCCCTCCTTAACCGCCCGGGGCCTGCTCCCCGTCCGGCGCCTCGATCCACAGGGTGGCCGTCGCGCCGTTCTCCTCGATCGTGAGCTTCTCGCCGCGTGGAAGCCGCTGGAGCCGCTTCCAGATTCCCTTCAGCTCGATGTCCCTACCGTGGTTGATGTCGATCCTGCCCTTCAGGCCGAGCGCATACATGACGTCGAGCGGGCCCTTCGGCATCGTCATGGCGAACGTGGCCATGTCCTTGCCGGGCTCCCAGACCTCGAGATGCACGACCGTATTCTTTCCGTACCACCACGGCTGGGGGGAGGGGACGTCGAGACGGACGGTCCAGATGATTCCGATCGCCAAGCAGACGAGGGCTCCCAGAACGATCGGCAGCAGATACTTCCGGCGCATGCGGGTCTCTCCCGGGTAAGGGAACAGCTGCGGCTCCGGCGCCGCCCCAGACTATATTCCCAATACGCGCGGAGCCGCGGCCGAGTTTCGCCCGACGGCCGGCGAGTTGGAGCGGGCTAGTGGACCATCACGAGGCGGCGCGTGTCGCGAACGGAACCGGAGCGGAACTCGCAGAAATAGATCCCGGAGGAGGTTTTCACGCCCCTCTCGTCGGATCCGTCCCACTCGAGGGCGTACCGGCCTGGCGGGAAATCCTTGTCGGCCAGGGTTCGAACGAGGTTGCCCCGCGCCGAAAAGACCCGCACCGACGCGTGACGCTGCTCGAGTAGCTCGAAGTAGATGGTCGTCTTCCCGCGAAACGGATTGGGCGCGCTCACGCGCAGCGCGGTCCGGATCTCGGGTTGGATCAGGAAGAAGCTGTCCGAGAAGGCCGCGGCATCTCCCATCGTCGCGTTGTAGGCCACGCAGCGGACCCTGGCCCGATAGGTCTGCCACGAGGGATCGGGCGTGAAGGTGAGCGTCTGGGTTACGCCCGGCGTCACCGGTCGGATCGCGCCGAGACGAATTCCGTAGGTCTGGCCCCCATCCTTCGACAACCGGACGACGACCGAGTCCGCGGCGCCGCCCGTCACGCGCACGTCGACCGAATCGCTGTTCGCAAATTCGACGACGTGCCCGGCCGTCGGGCGCGTGACCGAGACCGTAAGCGCCGGACCCAACGCGGCAGCGACGTCTAGCTTTCCGGCCCCCCATCTGTCGTTCGGCACGGTACCTGTATCGGAATCGATCCTCGCGGACCCCTGCAATCGAGCCTTGATCCGCGAGGGCGGAGCCGCCGCGTTCGCCCGGTGGGCGAGGAGTAGGGCCACAGCACCGGTCACGTGTGGCGTGGACATGCTGGTGCCGGACAAGACAACGTGCGTCCCGTCGGTCGCCACCTCGGAGTTCGAGAAAAACGCCGAGCGGGATCGCGACGACATGATGCCCACGCCGGGGGCCGAGATGTCGGGCTTGGGCGCGCCATCGCGCCGTGGTCCCTGGCTCGAAAAATTTCCGAGCGAGCCAAGAGGCGCAGCAGGGCTGAAGCACCGATAGAAACCATCGAGCGCGTCCCAGCACTGCCTCGTGACGTGCGCGGCCACCGCGATGACGGAGTCGGCGTCGCCGGGCGCGCCCACGACCCCACCGAAGACCAGGCCCTGGCTCCATCTCGCAAACGCAGCGCCCCCTCCGAGATTGCTCGTCTCGATGTAGGCGTCAACGCGCCCGCTCGGGCCGACCACGATCGGCGCGAAGTGGAACCTCCACGCGCCGGCGGCGGGCGGGCGATTGGCGAATTGGTCGTACACCTGGAGATAAATCTCACGATCACCGTTCGAAGTCGCGAAGCTCCCGTTCCCGAGATCGACGAACCCATCGGGGGTTGCCTGTCCGGTCAAGCTGTCGCCGGGAGCGACCGGCCCCAGAACCGTTCCGTTGGGGGTCGTGAGCGTCACGGAGATCTGCTCGAGTCCTGAATACCAGCCCCCGACGATTACGAAGTCGTCACCGGCGCCGGGTCCTGGCGTGTACGCCGGGATGGTCATGGTCGCGTCTTGACTGGTCGTCGGCGTCAGGGTGACCTGCGCATGTATTCCGTCCGCGCCCTCATTGCCCGACGCCGCCACGACGATGCGGCCCGGCCCGGTCAGCTGATTGATCAATTGATCCAGGATGTGTGTTCCATCGTGGGGCCCCTCCTGCGTGCCCAGGCTCAAGTTGACGACGGCGGGCTCGCCCCTCTGCGTGGCCTTCTGGAAGATGTAATTGATGCCGTCCACGATTCCGGAGATGGTCAGATCCGTCTTGACCGCGCAGATGTCCGCCCCCGGAGCCATCCCGACGTAAACGAACTGGGGCCTGCCGTGGCTGGCCGAGCTTCCGTCTCCGGCGGCCACGCCGAGCACGTGGGTTCCATGGCCGAAGCCGTCCGTCTCCTTCGCACTCCCATTGTTGATCTGCGCCGGTGTCCATTCCACGCCATAGCTGAATCCGGCGGGGCGTATCCCGAAGCCGGTCTGGTCCCACAGCGAGATCAATCGCGTCGATCCGTCAGGATTTCGAAAATCGCCGTGCTGTAGATCGACACCCGAATCGACGATGCCCACCAGCACGCCGGCGCCGCTCTGCCCGGCGAATCCCGGCGGGGCGGGCGTGCGGACCGCGGCGACGTCCGCGTCTACGGCGCTCCGATCCAGATAGAGCCGGCACCGCCCCGCGGGCTGGATCGCCGAGATCCCCGGCATCGACGCCAGGAAGGGCAGCTGCGAAAGGGGACAGCGGGCGGTCATCCCTGCGGGGGTCCAGGTATTGACCTCGATGCCCCGGGCTTCAAGCTCGGCGCGCGAGATCGTGCCCCGGAGAAGCAGATTCACGACCGGCTCCGCGCCCGGCCGGTACGTCAGGAATCGGTCGGAGAGCGCGGTGTGTGGGATGACACGGGCAAGGGCCGGGTGGACATCCTTCGCCCACCCGGGTCGCGAAATCGCGAGCGAGGCCGCGAGCGTGAATAGGAGCGCGCCGAGGAATACCCCTGAGGCACGGGGTGCAATGAAGGGGTGCTGCCCTTCGCGCCTAGC
>Ga0137409_10006071_pt1 | contig 12562 bp, 10 predicted proteins | sample CZODoug1_16funga_FD_122059 | JGI IMG/M metagenome (GOLD analysis project Ga0137409, IMG submission 122059) | Vadose zone soil fungal communities from Angelo Coast Range Reserve, California, USA - CZODoug1_16fungal (Hybrid Assembly) | ecosystem: Environmental > Terrestrial > Soil > Vadose zone...
ATAATTGCTTCTAGTCGATTTGCTTTTGCGCGGCGTGTTCGCGCACCTCCTGCGTTCCCTTGAGCAGAAGTGTGGGCCGCACATCGAGAGTAAACGACGGTTGACAGGATTTACAAGATTTACAGGATGGAATCCATCAGTGATGACTTCGGCTTGTATTCGCGGAATTTGCGCTTCACTTGCATTGAAGGCCCAAAGTTCAACAACAGTCCGTTGTTGATTCCGGTCGCGGTCAAATAATTGACCAGTTGAACTTCATGTTGCTTGACCAGAGTCTGAGCAGCCTTTAATTCTACAACTACGCGCTCATCCACCCACAGATCGGCGTAGTACTCCCCGACGACTTGACCGTCATAGGTCACATTGATCGGCTCCTGCTGTTTGACTACCAGTCCCAGCTTTTCAAGTTCGATTCGAAGTGCGTTTTCATAAACCTTCTCTAGAAAGCCGGGCCCTAGTTTGTTATGGACTGTATAGGCGCAACCGATGATCTTCTGCGTGAGGTCATCGTCCTCCATGAAAAACCTCCGATAAGAAGCTTTAGACAGGATTTACAGAATTAACAAGATATTACGCGGTGGCGCAGAGTTACAGCCAAAAGCTGGCTGAAAGCTCACAAGGTTGATACTAAAGTTTTTGCATTTAGCGAGACGCAAACTTGTGAGGCCAAGTTCTGATTCCTGTTTGCTCTTAAGTATCTTGTAAATCTAGTTAATCCTGTCTAATGCTTTGAGACCTGATAAATCTCGCCGCCTAATTCGACGAATTGTGCGGCCTTCTCTTTCATGCCGACTTCCAACGCTGCTTCTTCCTCAATTTTTTGCTGCGCGGCGTACTCGCGGACGTCCTGGGTGATCTTCATTGAGCAGAAGTGCGGGCCGCACATGGAGCAGAAGTGTGCGAGCTTGGCGCCTTCCTGCGGCAGCGTTTCGTCGTGATACTCGCGGGCGACTTCCGGATCGAGTGAGAGGTTGAACTGGTCTTCCCAGCGAAACTCGAAGCGGGCTTTGGACAACGCGTTGTCGCGAAACTGCGCGCCGGGATGGCCCTTGGCCAGGTCAGCGGCGTGCGCGGCGATCTTATAAGCAATGACGCCGTCTTTGACGTCTTTCTTGTTAGGCAGTCCCAGGTGTTCCTTTGGCGTGACGTAGCAAAGCATCGCCGTGCCGTACCAGCCAATCATCGCCGCGCCGATTGCGGACGTGATGTGATCGTACCCGGGCGCGATGTCTGTCGTCAGCGGGCCAAGGGTGTAGAACGGCGCCTCCTGGCAAGTCTCGAGCTGCTTGTCCATGTTCTCCTTGATCAAATGCATCGGCACATGACCCGGACCTTCGATCATCACCTGGCAATCGTACTCCCAGGCGATCTTCGTCAACTCGCCAAGGGTGTCGAGTTCAGCAAACTGTGCTTCGTCGTTCGCATCTGCAATCGAGCCGGGACGCAAGCCATCGCCAAGCGAGAACGAAACGTCGTACGCAGCCATGATCTCGCAGATCTCGCGGAAGCGCGTGTACAGAAAACTTTCCTCGTGATGCGCGAGACACCATTTGGCCATGATCGAACCGCCTCTACTCACGATTCCCGTCGTGCGCTTCGCGGTTAGTGGAATGTAGGGGAGCCGCACGCCGGCGTGGATCGTGAAATAGTCAACGCCCTGCTCGGCTTGTTCGATCAGAGTGTCGCGAAAGATTTCCCAGGTCAGCTCTTCAGCTTTGCCGCCAACTTTTTCCAGCGCCTGGTAAATGGGCACGGTGCCGATGGGCACCGGCGAGTTGCGAATGATCCATTCGCGCGTGGCGTGAATGTTCTTCCCCGTCGATAAGTCCATCACGGTGTCTGAACCGCACTTGATCGACCAGCGCATTTTTTCAACTTCGTCGTCGATCGATGACAAGACTGCGGAGTTGCCGATGTTGGCATTGATCTTCACGAGGAAATTGCGGCCGATGATCATCGGTTCGCTTTCCGGGTGATTGATGTTGGCAGGAATGATCGCGCGGCCACGCGCGACTTCGTCACGAACGAATTCCGGTGTGACGTATTCGGGGATGGCGGCGCCGAATGATTGCCCGCGGTGTTGGTGGAACAGTGAATCGCGAGGGGCCTCTCCCCCACCGTTGCGGGCGAGGCGCCCGCGGTCCCAGTGAACGCGATCCTCGCTGCCGTTAGAATTGAAGGGCATTTCGCGGCCGAGGTTTTCGCGGATGGTGATGAATTCCATTTCGGGCGTGACGATGCCTTGTCGCGCGTAGTGCATCTGCGTCACGCACCGCCCCGGCTTCGCGCGCAGGGGCGTGCGACTGAGCGCGGGAAAATCTTCCAGGCGATATGAGCCGGCAACGGCACTTTCCTTTTTGCGCGCCCGGTTGGCGGCGTCAAACGTCAGGTAGCCGTCGTCGATCGGTTGCAGCGCGCGGCCTTCGTATTCCTCCACGTCGCCGCGCGCGAGAATCCAATGACGACGCAGCGACGATAATCCCTCACGCACATCAGAACGGATAGACGGATCGCCCCATGGCCCACTCGTATCGTAGACCCGCACGGGCGGATTCTCTTCCAGCGTGTTATTGAAACCACGCGTCTGGTTTTGCGAGATCTCGCGAAAGGGAACGCGGACGCCGGATTGTTCGCCGTCGATGTAGATGCGACGCGAATTGGGCAATGGCTTGTCGGTCGTGACAGGCGTTGTTTCGTTTTCTGTTGATTTGATTGCGGTACTCATAAGAACTCCTTAGTGATGCGAAGATTCTTTCGCCGGCTTCGCGGGCTCAAAGGGTCAATGAGAATTCTGATCCCCGGGTTCCGCTTCGCTGCATGCACCCCAGCGGGGCTGCCCCGCCGGGGACCCCGCTCCACCCGAGGCTACATTCTGCCGCCAGGTTAGCTGGCTCATTGAATCGTTCAACCGCCGCGGGCCTCAACTTGAAACCTGAAACGTGATACTGAAAACAAAAAACCGTTCCACTCCGGCAAAGGGATGGAACGGTCATCGTTGGCTGTTTCTCCCTTCGACGGTGCTAACCGTATCAGGTTCAAGGGGTCTCACTCGAAGTGACTCTCAGCCGCGCGTCTTCTTAAAAGCCGGGCTCCCCCGAAAGCTGTCTAAATTGTCAAATCCGAACTTGCGATTCTAAATCTGTTTGTCAGCGCGTGCAATGGCGCGAATGCCATGCAACAATCACGACTCGCATGGCGGCTAAGATTGGGTATTAATTTAATTCGAAAAGGAAAACAAAATGGCAGTAGCAGAAGGCAAACGATTTGTAGATTTCAACTTGCAAAACCAGGATGGCAAAAGCGTCAAGTTAGATGACTTCGCCGGCAAGTGGCTGGTAGTTTACATTTACCCGAAAGACGATACGCCGGGTTGCACAATCCAGGGAAAATCTTTCACCGCCTCGAAGCAGGAGTTTGACGACGCCGGCATTGCGGTGGTGGGCGTCAGCGCTGACGACGTGGCGTCGCACAAAGACTTCTGCAACAAGTTCGCTTTTACTATCGACTTACTTGCCGACCCGAATCACGAGCTGCTGGAAGCAGCGGGCGTGGGCCAAAGCGAATACAAAGGCACGATGTACTGGGACCGCACTTCCTTTGTCATCGATCCGGAAGGAATGCTGAGAAAGATCTATCTCAAGGTGAATCCCGAAGGTCACGAGCGCGTGTTGTTGGCCGACATCAAAGAGCTGCAGCGGTCAAGCTAGCAAAACATCCAGCGGGCGCCTGTCGATAGGGTTGACGCGAAATCAAAAGATCCGTAGCGTGGCTCAGCTCATGGGTTTGCGTTTTTACAAGTCCTTTCCCGGAAGGAATCTGTCAATGCAACGAACCCTTACCATCCTCGTCTTTCTCTTTTGTCTGAGCGGGCCCGTGGCCGGCGACACGCCGGAGCTGGAAGCCAACCCCGCCGCCGAACTGTTCGTTCGTACGCAAGTCAGGAATGGTGAACCGGCCGACTTGGCAGAAGCTTTCCCCAAAAAAGCTGATCGGGTTCTCGGTTCTGACTTTCTCTACGATTTGTTAACCAAGTCCGGGAACGTTCCCGAAATTCATCGACACGGCGTGCGTATTGCGCATGCGACGTTCCCGGAAGACGTTGACCTGATAAATGCCGAAGTGCCTGTCGACGTCGAACTCACGGGCTGTCATTTTATCGGCGACGTCGAACTTTCACAGAGCCATTTCAAGAAGAACCTCGTGCTCGACCACTCGCAGTTTGATGGAATCTTGAATTTCATTAATGCGTTGGTCGACGGCGATCTGAAAATGAGCGGTGCGAAATTCGTCAGTACCGATGGCGAAGCGGATTTTGAGGGACTACGAATCGGCGGGGTCTTTGATTTGCACGATTCTGTTTTCGCCGGCAACGCCCACTTCATTCGCCAGGAAATCGGCGGGGACATGGACGCGCAGAATACGCATTTCACAAATCCTCAAAAGGAAATCTCGATTTCGTTTGACAGCATTAAGGTCAATGGCTATGCGCTATTCAAAGGCTCGGAGTTTTCCTCTTCAGCAAACTTTGCGTACGCCAAGTTTGCCGAGAACCTTGGCGCGGAAGGGGCCCGATTTGGAAACGCTTTCTTTCCCAATCAGGCTGAGATTATTTTCAATAGCATGAAGGTGGGCCGGAATGCATTTTTCCACGAAACCGTATTCAACGGCTGGGTGGATTTCGGCCACGCCGAAATTGGCGGAAACTTTGAGCCGACGCAGGCACACTTCAATTCCCCATACAACTTGACGAACTTCACGGGATTGAAAACTGACGTAGCAGATTTCCGGGCGGCTACTTTCAAGCAACCATACCTGTTGGATGCGATGAGTTACCGAGAACTAAAGGCCGACTCTCCCCGAGCGTTTGTGGATGGCGCCAGTTACAGCCCGGACGCTTATGCGAATCTTGAATCGTTTTTGAAGCGCCAGGGCATGGAAGGCAGCGCCAACACTATTTACATCGCACAAAGACGTCGCGAGCGAAGCGGACTGAGTTTGCCCGGCAAGATCGGAAGCTTGCTGCTCGATTTGTTGGTTGGCTATGGCCGCAGGCCCTGGCTGGCCTTTCTTTGGGGCGCGATCTTCATCGCGATTGGCTGGCTGGTTTTCCGTCAACAAAAAGATATGGAAGCCCAAAAGCCTGAGTATGAGAATCGGCCTTATTCCGCATTCTGGTATAGCCTCGACGTATTCCTTCCTTTTGTGGACTTGCAAGCCGCGGGTCTCTGGACGCCGCGCCGAGATCGTCGATTCGCGAGAACCTACGTCGCAATTCACACGTTGCTTGGTTGGATATTGATTCCAATCGGACTCGCTGCGGTATCCGGGCTGATCAAGTAGCAGTAGGGCTTTCTCGAAGAGTAGCGCGGCTAACCGCCGATAAAACTCATCGAACGCGAGGGGGCGACGAACTGCGGCTCGTTGATGTAGTGGCGCGGCTCTTTCTTCATAACGACTGATTCAATGAAGTCGACTATCTCAATGCGCGTTGCGCCGGCGCGGACTGTGTCGCGCAGCGAGTGTTCGACGGTTGAGAAGAGGCAGGTGCGAATCTGACCATCGGCAGTGAGTCTTATGCGTGAGCAGGCGCCGCAAAAAGGTTCGGTCACCGGCGCGATGATACCGATTTCCCCGGGCGCGCCGTCAGCAAAACGGTAGCGTGAGGAAGTTTCCGAACCACGAACGACGTCAATCGGAGTTAGGGGAAACTTTTCGCTAATGCGTTCACGAATCTCACGGCCGGAAACCACGTCGGCGCGCGACCAATCGTGGCCGGAGTCGAGCGGCATGAATTCAATGAAGCGCATCTTCAGATCGTGTTCGCGGGCAAAGGCGGCGAAGTCCGCAACCTCGTCTTCGTTATGGCCGCGCACGACGACGGCGTTGATCTTGATCGGCTCCAAGCCGGATTGCTTCGCCGCCGCAATGCCTTGAAGAACCCGGTCCAGAACATCGACGCCCGTCATCTGCTTGAAGGTGTCGCGCTTCAAACTATCAAGGCTGATCGTAATGCGATCCAGTCCCGCGTCTTTCAAGTCCTGCGCGCGATCGGGCAGGAAGTAGCCGTTGGTAGTGAGGGCCAGATCCTGGAGGCCTTTTGGTTTTAGCAGCGAAAGTTTTTGAATGATTGTCTCGATGTCGCGCCGCATCATCGGCTCGCCGCCGGTCAAACGAATCTTTTGAATGCCGAGCGAGACGAAGATGTCGCAGACGTATTCAATCTCTTCGTAGGAAAGCATCTGCTCTTTCGGCGCAATGGGCGGCTCGCCGTGTGGCAAGCAGTAGAAACAACGAAAATTGCAGCGGTCGGTCAGCGACACGCGCAGGTCGCGTATCGCTCGACCGTAAGAATCTTTGAGAATCGCGTTCACTTCGCTCCTATGATAAGCGGTTATGGGTTCATTCCAAAGTTGCCACCGAGACGTGGAGTGCTTAACCGCCAGCCAGCCAGCGCGCCACGTTGGCAACATAGGTCTTGATGTCGTTGAGTGCCTCGGGGTTTCGCTTGTAGCCGTCGCCCGGCGGCTCAGCAAGAAAACTCGGACAGCCCATTTCGGTATCCCAGTTGTAGTCAACAAAGTGATGGAAGCTCGACTCGGCGATGCCGCGCCCGAGTTGGTTACCGTGATCATCCACTGAACTTTCGAAGGCAACGACAAGATTGAACGGACGGCCGGTTACCTTGCTTTGGCCGACGGCAATCACGTGCGCGTGACTCTCGCCTTCCGGCACTCCGACCGCTCCCTCGTGTGGATGGGCGGGAAAAAATTCGATGACGCCGCTCAGCGCTGCGGGATTCCGGAGGAGTTCATGAGGAACCGTTGCGGTTATGGTTTGATAATCGCCATTGGCGCCCGAATGATAGTTGGGCCAGGAGATCGAAGTCGTGTACGGATCGTCGCGAACATGCCTGGCAGGATCGGGCTCGGGATGTTTGGAGTGAAAAAAGTGGGCGCGGCCAATGCCACCAAGAGTGCAGAGCGAAGTGCCGAGGTCCTGGTGATCGCGCGTGGCCATGATGCCGCCGCCGCGCTGCCGGAAACGCGTGATGCCCTCGCAGTCGGCAACGGTCAGACCATCGCCCAGATCGATCGCAAACAACCAAAGTTCGTCAAAATTCGTAGTGTCCAGTGAGCTGAGCAAGGGATCATTACCGGCGGCATCAGATTCGCGATCGCGTGTGGTCACCGCATACAAAGGATGTCCCGCCTCGTCTTTTAGAGAGGCCAACTCGTCTCGTAGCAGAGAGAACCGGCCGATGTGCCAGTCGTCTTCGGCAAAAGGAATCGTGGTTTGCATTAGAATACGAATCGGATTTGTCATATGCTTCCCTTTCAACTAACAAAGGTCCCAGCCGCGGCGCACTTAACGCAAACTGCTAACACCCCACGCGGGCTGCCCGCGCGCGGGCCCCGTTTAGTTTGCGAGCGGTTCGTTGCTACTCAGTTAGCCCTGGTTACCCGATGCAAGCTCAGTTTGCATTACCTGCGCTTTCCCTGCTGTTTGAAGAAAAGATTAGTGCAACCGCCTCAAACTGCGCAATGAAACTCAACGCTGTAAGCCTGCACTCTTCTGATTTTTGGCTTAAAAGACTGGCAAAGAGACTTAACTGGACGACTTGGGGTAATTAGTCAAAAGGAACTATCCGACATGCGCTCGCGACGCAGGAAGAGTTGATAAGAAACCTGCGAAGTCTGACCGTCGCTGGTGATGGTCGCGTTTGCTGCTGTTACTAATTGCTAGCCCGCGCGTCCGGCTTGATTGAGGTAGTCCCAAACCTGCGGACACGAATCAAGGGCCGCCTGCGAATCGCCGGAGCTCAACGCCACGCTCCCCTGCCACCCGCCGTTAGCGAAAGTCACTCGGCTAAACTGAGTTTGGCAAACTAGATATTCAAACTGCATTGCTCAGGAGTTTCTCCCTCGAAATCGCAAGATTAACGCAGCGCCTGATCCACGGCCGATGAATCGTCCAGCATGATCCACTCAATGATCGACAGCGGCAGGCTGCCATTCTTGATCAAGTCGTCGTGAAACTGGCCCAGGCGAAAGTTTGCGCCTTGCTTGTCGCGATATTTTCCCAGCAGGCGCATGATCTGCCACTTGCCAACCATGTAGGTAATCTTCTGCGTCGGGTTTGCGGCCGCGCCTGCCGCTTCGCCCGTGGCCGATTCGCGATCGAGCCCGCCCGCCTCCATGAAATAGTTGACTGCCTGATCGAAAGTCCAACGGCCCGTGTGCAAGTTCACGTCCACGCCGATGCGCGCAGCGCGATAACGTGAAAGACGAAGCACCTGCGCCTGGCCGGGCGAGTTGTTTGGATAGAGACCGGTGCGCATCAACATCTCCTCGCCGTAGAGCGCCCAGCCCTCGATGAAAATGTTGTCGGAGTGCTGGCGGCGGATTTCGTCGGGCAAGTGGTTCGCGATTGAGAGTTGCAGGAAGTGGCCGGGAATTCCTTCGTGCCCGAGGATCGGTCTCGGGTCTTCAATCGCCGCGCGAATGTAGAAATTTTTAGACTGCGGATTGTAAGTGGGAATGAAATAGAACCCGGCCGCGTCTTTGTCGTAAACGCCAGGCGCGTTCATGAAACCGCCGGGGCTGGTTGGCTTGAACGCTTCGGGCAGTTGACGAATTTCAAACCGGCCGAGGTAAGCCGGCAACGTAACCAGATGATTCGACTTCAGGAAATCGATCATCTCGGCCTCGCGACTTTCATACGCCTTCAAAAACGCCTGCTGGTCTTTTGGCACGTTCGCGCTGCGCGCCGGGTTGGGATCGGCCAACGAAGGATCGGGTAACCACGACTCGAGCGCGCGATAACGCGCCAACTCCGCCTGGCCCAACATCTCAACCTGCTTCGCGTCGAGCGGCAACAGGTAAACATTCTTCAGAAGATAGTTGTAGTTTTCCTCGCCCATCGGTTTGAACGGCACCATTCCCGGCAAACGTTTCTCCAGGTAGTCGGCAAAGCCGTGAATCGAAACCAGCGCCGCATCGCGCGACTTCACCAGGTCGTTTCGTTCAGCCGGCGAAAGATCTTTAGCGAGCGTCATGAGGCTGTCGGTAAAGAGACTGTCTATCGATCGGGCGGAGTCAATCGCCAGTTGCGCATAAAGCCGCACCGGCTTGTTCAGATTGCCCTTGCCCTGTTCGATCAAGAAGGGCATCTGTTTGAGGCGTGCAGTTGCCGCGAGCGCGCGATTGCGCGGGGTATCGTAATCCTTCTTCAGCAGCGAGAAGATGCCGTTGCTGCATTCGTTGACGTACGTTTGTGGATCAGACTCCTCAAAATCAATCACACGATTAAAAAAATCTACGCCGTCGAGCTGAGAGCGAAACAACAGCCAGTCAATGCGATCGTCTTTGCTCCAACTCGCCGCCGGCATGGCGCGCACTTTTGCGAGCACTTCCTTCACGTGCAACCGTCGCATCAAGACTGCGGAAAGCGAATAGTCAGTCAGCTTGTTGTCCCAGGTGTGCAGCCCCGCATCGCTCGAGCCGACGGGATAATTTTGATTGCGCCAGTTGTAGTAGTCCTGGGCCAGGTGCTGGAGATCGGCCGGGGTTTTGGGCTCCTGCGCGTTGACTGATTTGAAGCAAAAAACCGAAAGGGCGCATGCAAGCAGAAGGAAAGTCAGCAGCTTCATTTAACTAGGCCTCGATGAAAGGTAGATGGATTAGATTCTGCCTGACGATAAACCAAGTGGGGATTGGTTACAATGTGCCGGGTTCTGTTCTAAAAGCGCGCGGGCGTTGCGGTGTAAACCAGAGAGTTTCGCGCGTTTCATTGAACTGCCTCGAAAGCGCGCGCTGTAAGAGTCTGGCGTCAACTCAAGAATTTCCTTCAGATGAGCATTGACGTTGCCTTCGCGCGGCTGAAAGGGAGGCTCGTCGGTGATTTGTTCGAAGCGATTCCAGGGACAAACATCCTGGCAGATGTCGCAGCCGTAAAACCAGCCTTCAAGATTTTCGGCCACGTCCCGCGGCAGTTCCTCCTCGCGCAGCTCGATCGTTGCATATGAGATGCACTTGTTTGAGTCGAGCAGGTACGGTTCGGTAATGGCGTTGGTCGGACAGGCGTCGATGCAAAGGGTACAACTGCCGCAATGGTCGGCGACGAGCTCGTTATCGTATTCCAGATCAATATTCAGCAACAGCTCGCCGATGAAAACCCACGAGCCATATTCATGGGTGATGAGATTGGTGTGTTTGCCAATCCAGCCGAGTCCGGCGCGCGCCGCCCACACTTTATCCATCATCGGTTGAATATCAACGCAAACCTTGCCCTCCGTCTGCGGAAACTCTTCCTTGATCCCAGCCAGCAGCGAGCGGAGTTTCGTACCTACGACTTCGTGGTAATCGTCGCCCCAGGCGTAGCGCGACACCTTGCCTGTCGCCGGATCGTCGCTGTGTTTTGCCGGTGTGTAATAGTTTTTTGCCACAACAACGACCGAGCGTGCCGCGGGAAAAAGTTTGCGCGGATCGGTGCGCATCTCCGGGTCGCGAGCCATCCACGCCATCTCGCCGTGATAACCGCGACTGAGCCACTGCGTTAGTCGATTGCGCTCGTCATTGAGGGCCTGGGCGGGAACAATGCCGACTTTCTCAAAGCCTTCACTGAATGCTCTTTCTTTTATCAGGCGAGAGAGTTCGCGGACATTGAACGCCGTCTCAGCCTCTTTTCGCGACTCGGTTTTACGCTGGCTTGCATCAGGCCGTAGCATACGTGTGACGTTGCAGGCTCGTCTAGCGGAGAGGATCGAGCAAAAACTTTGCGTCGCTTTGCGCATCCTTAGCGAGCTTGGCGGTTAAGTTAGGAAGACGATGAACACTGAAATCGCCAAGAGTGCAAAGAATTTTCACGAAGGCACGCAAAGCGTCTTACAGCGCCGAAGTTTCGTGTGCGGGGGGCAAACGATCAGTCTCACTGAATCTTCTGCAGCGTAACCGTGGTCAGAGGTGAGGCACCACTCGTTCGATTGAACGAAAGCCAATAGCCCGCTTTGGTAAAGCGCACCATTTTATAGACGGAGCCATCAGTTTTGGCTTCAACCTCGGAGCCGAAAACCGATTTCGCCGTAGGTACGCTGACGCCGACAGTCAGGAAATCGGCAGAAATTGTGACCACCTTGTGCGCCTTGTCGTAAACAATTTGCGCCGTTTCATTTTCGCCAAAGATGAAGAAGTCTTGTTCGTCACCTTTATCTTTTGGATCGCCAAGCTTCTTGCGCACCTCATCCGCCACCATGCCAAGTTGCACGCCGCGATAGTCGTGAAACAAAGCCGATTCTTCGGCTGCCGCTTGAGCGCCGCCACGTTTCGTTGTTTGGGCGTTTGCGCTGCTCAACGCGAGCAGTAGGAACGCCGCCGCGATGACAAGGGTGACAATACGAGAATATGCCAGTGAGCCAGGATTTGTTTTGGTTGGAGTCATTGGATTTCTCCTGTCGAGGAAATTTTGGGCCAGGCCGCTGGCGAGATTTGCAGGCTACGCTGGGTTGGGTGCCGGGTCTAGCGCCATGGCCAATACTTTAGTCCGACAAATGTGGACAATATCGCCAACAAACCCCGATGTCAATGGTGTTTCGGTGGTGGTACGAATTGCAGAAGGTCTCAATTGGTGCGCCCGTTCAGTGCCACGGGTTGCCGGAAGGTGGATGGCGTCAAATCAGCTAGTAGTGCTGTAAATCTATGGTACTGAGATACAAGAAATTTTGGGTTGCGGTTAGACTGGCCTTAGAGGAAGGGCGCTTGCGTGCTTTGGCGAGGACGGCAGCGTCCTTTCTTCTACTCGTCCCAGGTATACGGAATTGGAGCAATTGGTATTAGCTGGACCCGCCACCGCTCAATCGCTTTTAGCCTGGCAAATACTAGCCTTACGCGGAACGCTTCGCCACGGGTATCTGCGTTTCTGCCAGTGCGCCAGATCGTATTGTTAGCATCAGGATTGTACTTAGCCTGAAGCATTCCGCTGGGAAGTGCGGCAACCGTAATATCATCCAGTGCATAGGTACGCGGGGCCGCTTCCGTATAATTGTATTTCACGAAAATGGTAGTAGTTAGGTATCGTGCGGCGATAACTTGCGGAAGTGTGCCGATCTCGTCCGTCGGTAAACCACGACGTATATGGCGAATTCGCAGCGACGTTTGGGCAGTCTGAAGTGTGGCGGTATCACGTCCCGTAGACTTTTCCGCTTTTGAATCTACTAATAGTGCCTGCTTGATGGCGTATTCAGGATGGAACACGTATCTAGCTCGTTTATAATCGATCTTGCCATATAGTCGTTCGTCAACACGGGACACGCCGATCCGATCCAGGGCTTCCCTGGTAATATCTTCGCCAATGTCTGCAACTAAGTCTGATTCATTTAGGAATATGTTATAGGCAATCTCTCGAAAGTCATATATTGCTTGGGCCACCAAGCGGAGAGATGCCTTTTCGATCTCTTCTAAACGTGGTAGATCGCCAGCTAGGGTTGCGGGATCAATAAGCATTGAGGGTTAGACAGTGGCCCTAAGAGTCTGTTTGATATTCCGGTTTGCTAGCGCTACGGACTTCT
>Ga0137409_10006073_pt1 | contig 12558 bp, 6 predicted proteins | sample CZODoug1_16funga_FD_122059 | JGI IMG/M metagenome (GOLD analysis project Ga0137409, IMG submission 122059) | Vadose zone soil fungal communities from Angelo Coast Range Reserve, California, USA - CZODoug1_16fungal (Hybrid Assembly) | ecosystem: Environmental > Terrestrial > Soil > Vadose zone...
CGCCGCTGACGGTCACACTGCCGCCGATCGTGCCGATGCCGCCCAAGGTCGCCCCCGAAGCCACCGCGACCGCGCCCGTCGCGCCGCTCTGGTTGCCGTTGATCTTGAGCGTGCCGGCGGACACGGTCGTCGCGCCCGCGTAGCTGTTCGCGCCCGTGAGCGTGAGGGTGCCCGCGCCAACTTTGGTGAGCGCGCCCGGGCCACCCACGACGCCGTTGAGCGCCGGAGTCGCGAAGCCGTTCGTGTCGAAGGTGCCGCCCCCGGGGCTGAGAGTCAGCGCGCCCGTCAGACTGAAGTTGCCCAGATAGCGCAGGGTGCCGCCGTCCAGGACCGTCGAGGCCGCCGTCGAATTGCCGTTCAGGTTCCAAAGGCTGTTGGTCAGCGTGAGCGTGCCGAGCAGGGAGGTGGCCGCGCCGGTCCAGACCGAACTCCCCGCGAGGCTCAGGTTGAGCGTGCCGGCGGAGTTCTTGGTATTGCCGGTGAGCACGCTGCCGCCGGTCGCGGTGACGTTGGCGGTGCCGCCGGACACGTCGAGCAGGTTGGTGGCGGCGGACACCTGGGTTCCACCCGCGAACGTCACGTTGACGTCCGCGTTCGTGTTGATGGCCGTCCCCAACGCGCTGGTGAGCGAACCGCCGGTCATGTTGAACGTGTTGCCCGTCCCGGTCACGACCAGACCATAGTTGAAAGCGTTGTTCTGCGCCGCTATGGTGGTGTTTGTCAGGTTGACCGTGCCGCCGCCGGTGACTCCCGCGCCATACGAATATGTGCCCGCCGTGCTTCCCGATTCCGTGAAAGTCGCGCCCGTCGCCGACAGGCTGCCCGCGTTAACGTAGAGGGCATAGCCACCGGAGTCGGCCGCCGTGATGACCGTGGCGCCGGTGAGCGTCACCTGGCTGCCGGCATCTGACCTCACCCCGGTCCTGACTCCGGGCCCCTGCACCTTCAAGCCATCGAGCGTGACCCGAGTGGTGGCGCCGGACGCGAAGAGTGCGATGTCGCCCGGGGCATTCACCGTGATGACCAGCCCCGAGCCGACCGTGGTGCTATCGACCGTCGAGCCCGAGACGTAAACGCCGTAGGAGCCGCCGCCGTTGATGGTCACGGCGCTGCTGCTGTCCAGCTTGACGAGGCCACCGCTCAACATGGAAATGCCGTTATCGCTGGCGCCGCCCGTGGTCACAGCGACCCCGCGGGCATCGATCAACGCGTCCGCCCCATTCGCCGTCAGGCCGTTCTTGCCCGTGCCGGTTGTCACGGTCGATCCGGCGCCCAAGGTGATCACGCCGCCCGTTAACGCGCTGACGCCGGTGCCGCCATTGCCGCCTGTGATGGTCACTGCCCCGGTCGTGATCTGGCTGCCCGCGCCGCTCGCGCGCAATCCGTCGCCGCCTCCCACCAGCGCGGTTTTGATGACCGTGGCGCCGGTGAGATTCACGATACTGGCGCCGGAGGCAATGACACCTGATCGGCTGCCCGGACCTTGAATCGTGAGCGCGTCGAACGTCACGCGGGAATTGCTATTGACAGACACGCCATCGCTCGCGCTGCCGTTCAGGTTGAGGACAATGCCCGAGCCGAGCGTCGTACCATCTGCAACGGTGTTATTGACCTGAATGCCGGTGGAGCCCGCCCCATTCATGGTCAAGGTCGTGCTGCTGTCCAGCTTGACGAGGCCACCGTTCAGCATGTTAACCCCGACATCGCCGCTGCCCACCGCGTTGAACGCCACCCCGCGGGCATCGATCAGCGAACCCGTCCCGCTCGAGGACAGGCCGAACATGTTCTTGCCGATCGTCACCGCGGAGCCGGCGCCAAGGGCGATCACGCCGCCCGACGTCGCGCCGATGCTCGGGCCGCTGCCGGTGTTGGGGTTGGTCGTGACAGTCACCGGTCCGGTCGTGATCTGGCTGCCCGCGCCGCTCGCCGACAATCCTTGGCCGACTCCCAGCACGGTGGTGATGACCGTCGCTCCGGTGAGATTCACCTTGCTGCCGCCGTTGGCGGCGACGCCGGATGCGCTGCCCGGACCTTGAATCGTGAGCGCGTCGAACGTCACGACGGAACCGCTATTGGCATTCACACCGGTGTCCCCGCTCACCGTGTTGTTCAAGTTGAGGACAACGCCTGAGCCGAGCGTCGCGGGGGCCACGGTCGTGCCGTTGAGGCTGATGCCGACGCTGCCGCTGCCGTCGATGTTGAGGACGGTGGTGTTGTCCATTCGCACCTGCCCGCCGCTCGACATCGTCACACCGAACATGTTGGGCCCGGTGGTTCTGAGCGACGCGCCGCGAGCATCGATGACACTGCCGGCACCCGTCGCCACGAGGGCCTGGCTGTTGTTGCCACCGGCGGTGATCGAGGACGTCGCGTCGAGTGTCACCACACCGCCCGCCGCGGCGGAAACTGCGGTCGAGTAGGCGAGTGTGGTGACGTTTGCACCGCGAGCGTCGACGCTGGACCCTGCGCCGGTTGCATAGACGCCGGTCCCTGTTCCCGACAATGTGAGCGTCGCGCCATTCAGGGTGACTTGGCCGCCGCTGTCGGCCTGCGCACCGATGCCGCTGTTACCCAGAATGTCCACAGTGGTTCCCGGACCCAGCGTGATCAAGCCACCGACTTCAGCCAAGGCACCGACGCCATTGGGGTTCGCGGCGGTGGTTTGAACTGTGACGCCCGTCGCTACGATCGTACTGCCCGGGTTGACCGCTTTCAGCGCGGCCCCCGTGCCCGCCTGAACCGTCGAGCCGGCAGCCACGGTTTGGGTCGAACCATCTGTTACCGTGACCGGGGGGATTACTTGACCGAACGTCTCCCGACTCACGACCACCAGCAGTGCAATGCTGAGCAGTGAGTGGCTCGCGATCAGGCGTCGGCGTGAACCTGGGTGGGGAAATGCCGCAAGGACGCAACGGCAAAGCGCATTGCACCGTGATGCGACGCGGCTCGAACGGTCCATGCTACCTCCTTGGCGGCTCTCGTGCTCCAGACGTCGCGTTCGTTCAACACAAGGAAGGGGGATGCTGACGCATATCGCTGCTGACATACGCCTGCTCTTCGTGCTCCTTTAGCAGCAGCAGACGCTGTGTGACACCATTTTCAAGCGCTTGTCGCGCCGCCACAAATGGACAATCGAACGAAATGGAAACTCGCAGACTTGATGATTATCTAGGAAAGGCGGCCGCCGCAGAATTGGACGTAGGTCCCACTACGGCGCAGCGCAAGGTCAGTCAGCCCCACGACCACGAGAACAATTGCGCAATGCAGCGGCAATGGCAGTGGCGCGGGAGCCGCAAACGGTGTGCCTGGTTAATCGCGAGGCGGATGAATTGTGCTTGCTGAGGTTTGCCTTCGAGCAATCGGCGTTGTCCGCATCTTGCGCATGAGGCGACCGCGGTGTTTCTTGACGGTCGTCTCCGCGGCGCTGAGCGAGGCAAGAGTGTAAGGTCTCGGTGCTAGAGAATGAGTGTGAACGACGCCAGTACGGTATCGCCGTTGATGCGATCCCTGCTGGTGAGCGTGGGCACCCACCGCAGGGAGAACGACAGCGGCGCCTTGCCTCCGAGTTTGGTCGAATAGCTCAGGTAAGGGCCCGCCGATATATCGTAACCCTGGAATCCGTGCAGCTTGTCCGCGGTCGGTCCGGAATCTTTACCCCACTGATCGATCCAGCCGAGTGTGAGGCCGATACCTAGGCCACTGGGATAGGATTTCACCAGCAGCAGGTCCAAGTTGAACAGCGGCGCGTTCAAATAATCGGTGGCCTTGTTGCGCGTGTAGAATTGCAGTCCCGCGGTAACGTCAAACTGCAGGCCGGATTGAGGAATTATCTTGGTGTAGGCCACACTCGGAACGAAGGTCCAGTTGTTGAGGCTGGGATTGGCCAGTCTGTTGACGTCATACTCGCCCGTGGGCGCCCAAACGCCCAGAGAAATCGACAGGTGCTCGGTCTTGCTGAAGTGGTAACCCGCGGTGAAGGGCACAAAGTAGATATCAAAGAGATTCGATGCACTCTGAGTTTCCGATGCCAGTGTGGTTTGGGACGTGACGATACTCGCCGTGACCTTGTTCCAGTCGTAGGGCAGCGTAAAGCTCGATGAAAAGTTCCATGCACCAGGGCCCGTATCCCAGACCTTGAGGCCCGTGAGGGTCGTCAGCGACAAATCGGAGTGAATGCCCGCCGACAGCTCACCGATGATGGGAACTAGACGGCCCGCTCCAATGGACGCGTCTTGGTAGACGCTACCAAGGTTGAAGGCCCAGATGGGTTCCGGCGGAACGATTCCGGCGTTCTCCATGGCATTGGTTCCGGAGATTTCACGGCCGAGGCCGCCTTCGGTCGCGTGTGCGAACGGCGCGCAGAATAGGCCGACCGCGCATACGGTGAGGCAACGGTTGGACGCATTCATAAGCATATCTCTCCCGCGTGCTCATCGCTCAGCCAAGCGGACCCCCACCGGTGAGCATGGCGACGATGGCGAAGATTCCGACAGCCAGCAGCAGTACCGCGACCATCAATGTGAGCGATAACGGGAATCGGCTTTCGCCGTGAATCAGACCGGCGCGCTGCAGCAGGGATCGTTCGCTCCGCAGTCCCACCATAAATACCACGTGATACCCAATACCGACGATCAGCATCCCGATGCCGAGGGATACCAGCGTTTCGCCGAATTTGCGAGGTTCACTGCTATTCTTGAGAACGCCGGCATCGTGCAGCTTTTTAAATGCCTGGAAAATCGTAAAGCCGAATCCGATCAAGGATAGCGATGTGCGGATGACCGACATCAAGGTACGGTCGGCGCTCATCCGCGTGCGTTGGAAAGACATCCCGGTGCGACGCGAGGCCAGTTCAATCGATATCTGATCGGAACCCGAGTTGGCATCTACCCGCTTCGGCTGAGATTCAGGTTGCATATCGATCACCCTCGGCACAGCTGCATCGCGTACTACTCGCGGCCTCATCGTCGACAATAATTCGCAGCATGAAGAAACGAAGCAGCCAGTATTACGCCTTGTCCCTCGTTGCAACAGGCGTTGCAGCCGCCGCCGTTCGCGCGCGCCATTTTCGATAAGGAAGGGACACGATGGTTGCAACTACGAGATAGAGAAGTATTACCGCGAGCTCGGGCTTGGGCTCTCTCAGGGCACCCGAGGTCGCAATCGCCAGCGCCACTGCCGGATGTCGCGATGCGGTTGATAGCGCGAGCGCGGTGCGATCGCCTGCATTCGGACCACCCAGCAGGTGCCCCACGGCGAGGCCGATGACGGCGAGCACGGCGAGCATAGGCACCACACCGTTACCGATGAATGTGCGGGTGACCGGCCACAGTCCATAAAGAAGGACGCTGGCCGCAATGACCAGGAGGATCCCCGCAACGGCGATGATGGTACCCGACGCCTTCTCTGCCGCTGGATACCAGTGCCGGATCAAGAGCCCGGCAACTAGCGGAGCCAGCACCGTCATCAGCATGATTTTGCCGATAGCGAGGGGACCGATCGTAGCGGCGCGATCGAACACGTGGTCGAGAATCACGACCGTCAACGGTATCAGCACAATGGCAAGCACCGACATGGCAACCAGCAGCCCGACAACATATCCCTCGGCGCCTCCGGCGCTGAGCTGATTCTTCTGGATGATAGGCGGCACCGGCGACACGGCGAGCGCCACCAATGCCACCTTCACCTCAAACGGCAGTGCAAACGTGGTTGCAGCCACCGCGGCGATGATCGGCATCACGATACTCATGGACAGTACGGCGCGCACCAACAACTTCGGACGCCGCAGCAGGTACATCGCGTCCCCCCAGCTCGCCGTCAACCCAAGCCCTAACACCGTCAGCATGATGCTGGCCTGGAGGACGAGTCCCAGCCATTGCGAAACGGTCATGTCTGCCCCTTATGAAACCCGAAGCCTCATTCCGCTACCCACCGGCGGCCGCGCTCGACATCGCCTTCAATGCATCGTCGATCGTGAAGGTGTTGGGTTTCTGGATCGGTGGGAAATCCTTGAAGGTCTCGGCCCATTGGCCGACGATGGCTGTTGCGGCGTAGAGAATATAGACATGCCGAATGAACCATTCGTAGTAGGTATTCGATGTCACGTCGGCGAATTCGTAAGGGTCGGTACGCAAGTTGAAAAGCTTGGGTACGCGCAGCTTGGTGAATGGCTCAGCCCATAGCCCGAGCGTGCCTTTACAGCGCTGCTCGATGAAAACCACCTTCCAGTTGTCGAAACGAAGAGCGAGCACATCGCCGTCGTCCGAGAGGTACACGAACAGTTGGCGCGGGCTCTTCTTCTCCTTCCCCGTGAGGTACGGCACCAGGTTGTAGCCATCGATGTGATTCTTGTAGGTGCGGCCGATGGCCTGATAGCCCTTCTTGAGCTTTTCGACCACGTCGGGTTCGCCGGCCATGGCGAGAAAAGTCGGAAACCAATCGTGGTGTTGGACAATTTCGTTGGAAATCGTGCCCGGTTTGATATTGCCGGGCCATTTTACCAGCATCGGAACGCGGAACGCGCCCTCCCAATTGGTGTCCTTTTCGCTGCGAAACGGCGTGGTGCCGCCGTCGGGCCAGGAATTTCGATGCGGCCCATTGTCGGTCGAGTACATGACGAAGGTGTCGTCCGCGAGACCCATCTTGTCCAAAAAATCAAGCATCTGCCCGACGTTCTTGTCGTGATCGACCATGGTGTCGTGATAGGGGGACTGCCAACGGCCGGCTTGACCGAGACTCTCCTTCTTGGTGTGCGTGTACAGATGCATGTGCGTGAAGTTGAGCCACACGAAGAACGGCTTATCTGCATCCTTCTGTCGCTTGATGAACTCTTGTGCCGCGGCGGCGAAGTCGTCGTCGCAGGTTTCCATGCGCTTGGTGGTCAACGGTCCGGTGTTTTGAATTTTCTGTTTGCCGACTTTGCCCCAGCGCGGCTCGTCGGTGGGATCATCCTTGTCGGTCGCCCATGAGTGGATGACACCGCGCGGTCCGAAGTTGTTGCGGAAATTCGGAAAATCCTTCGCGTTCGGATAGTCATACATCTCCGGCTCTTCCTCGGCGTTCAAGTGATACAGATTGCCGAAGAATTCGTCGAAGCCATGATTGGTGGGCAGCATGTGGTTCAGGTCGCCCAGATGATTCTTGCCGAACTGGCCGGTTGCATAGCCCTGATTCTTCAAGCAGGCCGCGATCGTCGCTGCTTTTTCGGTCATGCCGACGGGTGCCGCCGGCGCGCCGACTTTTGAAAGGCCGGTGCGATAGACACTTTGTCCCGTAATGAACGCCGAGCGGCCCGCCGTGCAGCTTTGCTCGCCGTAGGAATCGGTGAACATCATGCCTTCTTTGGCAATGCGGTCGATGTTGGGCGTCTGATAGCCCATCAAGCCGCGGCTGTAGCAGCTCAAGTTCGAGATGCCGATGTCGTCGCCCCAGATCACCAGGATGTTGGGTTTCTTTGCGCTCGCCATTTCCGTCTCCTTCGTTGCAGCATTCGCAAACTTGCCACGCGAATGCCTTATTCCAATTGTTTTTCGTATCGACCACCGTCCAGCAGTTGGTCGCGCCTTCGATTGAGGTCAAAATGAAAGCGGCTACCGGGACGTAAAGGCTAAGGATCTGCTCTGCAACGATCCCCTCGGAATTGGACCAAGGTCCAATGCACACAGACGTCGTGCGGTGAATTTATCGATCAGCGCGCGCGGAGCGCTATCGGAGACTTGGGGTTACGCGGACGCCGCATCGCGGACTGTTGACGGGTAAGAAAGACACGGAGATGCTGCAGAGCAGCGTAAGCAGTCTAGGTGAATCCTTGCAAATTCAGCAAGTCGTTCATGCCGGCAAGCGTCAGGTGCTAAAGCAGGATTGGGCTTCGCAAGCTCGGGGCCGCATCGTCGTGGCCGATCGACGCGAAAAAGCTAAAATCCTGAACTCTCGGCGCGCGGTATACCCAATCACGAGCTGCCGCGGCGCCATGAATGGATTGCTCGCAGTTGTGTTGGAAGATCACATCAAGGAGCACTTCAGCTACACGCCGGCCAATACTGCGGCGGGGCGACAGTTGCTTGATGTGGTACGCAGTTATTTCAAATAGGACGATCTCTGTGACGGGCGGGAACTTTTTGGTTGACGGCGACGGCACCGCCGAAAGGACGGGATCGTTTCCAAGCGAAAACGTCACCTCCATGAATACTTCCCAGGCATTGAGCGTCGCCGAGTGAGGCAACCATGAACGAATCGAATTCCCTCTTCGCGAGCCACGACCACGTGTTTCTCGGTGCAGGTCACGAGAAGAACGAGCGCAAGACGTGGGCGGTCATTGTGCTTTGCAGCGTCATGATGCTGATTGAGATCGTCGGGGGCAGCTTGTTTGGCTCGCTCGCTCTCGTCGCAGATGGATTGCACATGTCCACACACGCGAGCGCGATGTTGATCGCGGCGCTCGCGTACTCCTATGCACGAAAACATGCGAGCGATCGCCGCTTTGTGTTTGGCACGGGCAAGTTGGGCGATCTCGCCGGATTCACGAGCGCGGTTGTTCTTGCGATGATCGCGATGCTGATAGCCTACGAAGCGATTGGTCGCTTTTTGGCGCCCGTGCCCATCCATTTTCGCGAAGCGATACCGATTGCCGTCGTCGGTTTATTGGTGAATATCGCAAGCGCATGGTTATTGAGCGGTGATGACCATCACGGCCACAGTCATGGTCATGGCGAGCATGCGGAACACGATCGCGAGGAGGAATCGAAGCAAATCGACACCTCTTTAGGTATGTTGGCGCTATCTATATTCGAAGACGGCGTGCCGCCGGTGTTTCGCGTGCGGCCTGCAAACGGTAACGCCTTGCCTCCAGCCGAACTCGTGACAGTGATTACTGACCGACCGGACGGGTCGCGGCAAGCGTTTCGCTTTTCGCAGCGGCTCGGTTACCTCGAGTCAATTGACGCGATTCCTGAACCCCATGCGTTTAAAGCTCTGGTCACGGTTCCCGGCGGGGAACACAGCGTCGATTTTGATGACCATGATCACGACGATCACGGACATGGTCTGGACGCGCGCGATCACAACATTCGAGCGGCTTATATTCATGTGATCGCCGACGCGGCGGTCTCGGTATTGGCCATCATTGGCTTGACCCTGGCAAGGATATTTGGTTGGTTGTGGTTGGATCCGCTCGCGGGCATCGCAGGTGCACTGGTTATTGCCAACTGGTCATATGGCTTGGTGCGAGATACCGGAGCGATTCTGCTCGACATCAGTCCGACCGATACAATTGACAAAAAGGTGCGTAAAGCCGTCGAAACAGCCGGCGATCAGCTGCTTGATCTGCATGTGTGGCGTCTCGGGCCCGGCCACTTCGGTGCGGTGGTCGCTGTTGCAACCGACGTCGCGCACCGCAGTCCGGCTTTCTATCATACGATTTTTCGCAGCTTCAAGGGCTTGTCGCACATCACGGTGGAAGTCCACCAGCACGCGCGCGCATGAAAATGGGGTCAGCGCCGATGAAACCCACCGCGCGCGCCGCCCATCTGGCCGTGGAAATTGCCGCCATAGGAGCCGCGATCGAAATTGCCCTGCCCGGTTTGGCGCTGGTTGCCGCGCATGTCTGATTGACGGGCATTGGCAGCGGAGGGATCAGGTTGCTTGGTTGGAGTGAATTGGCCATTGCCACCAGCCTGTGACCAGCCACCACCCTGATCATGTTTGTATACATTGCCGTTGTTGCCGGCGTAGATGTTGCCGTTCACATCCACCACACCGCCATGAGTGACGTTGCCGGTCTGGTTGTTGTAGTGAATATAGCCGGCGCCGGCCGCGTTGCCCTGCGCGCCGCCGGTCGAGAATCCCCCCGCGGCGGTCGCGCCACCGCCAGTCCGCGTGACAGCCCCGGCCTGGCGCGTGACCTGGCCGGTATTGGTGTTGATCACCGTGCGTGCGCCCGCCGCGGCGCCGTTACCGGTGTAGATATTGCCGGCCGCCGCGCCATGACCCGCAACGACCCGCCCGGTTTGCGGGTTGTAGCGAACACCACCGGCCGCTGCGGCCGTGTTCCCGGTGTAGATGTTGGTGTTGCGCCCGGCGTAGCCGTAGCCTCGTCCGCCGGTCACCGTGTTGTAATAGGCGCCGCGGCCCGCGCGCCCATAGTTTCCCGTCCAAGGATTGGCCCAGGCTGCGGCCGTGCCGGCGACAACGCTGTTGCCCCAGCGGCCGTAGACATTCGCCGCGACCGCTCCTCCATAGGCCCAGGGATAGTAAAATCCCGGATAGAAGCCGGCCCAGGGTCCCCACCAGGGGTCGAACCACGGGTCGTACCATCCCCAACCGAAGGCGAGTCCCCAGCCGACGGCGGCACCGAATGCGAATGCGGCGCCGTAGCCGTAAGTGGTGGGGCATCCATACCAAGCATCGCCCACCCAGGAATTGCAAGGGTAGCCGGTGCCGTAGACCACGGTGCTTTCGGACACGACCGTTCCGTAATAGCCGGGCGTGTAGCCGACATACACTTCGTTGCCGTTCGATCCATAAACCTGGGCGTAGGTCACATAGTGGAGGGGCGACGAGGCCGGAATGGTGTAGATGCCGGCGGGTACAATCGTCGCCACCTGCCACGGGCCATTCGTGCCTTCGGACACAAACCACACGCCATTGGAGAGCGCGTAATAGCTTGCGCCTGGAACGTCGATGATCGGCGCGGATGAATTCTGCGCGTACTTGAGCGAGGTGCCCTCGATGGGCTTGAATTGCGGCTTGCCGTCGTAATGCGCCGTAAATGTCGCCTTCACTTTGTCGACAGTTGCGGTCTGTGGAATAGCGTTGGCGATTAGCGCCTCTCTCGATTCGGGCGTTCCGGCGATCGAGGCGAGCACCGCGCTCTTGGGGCTATCCGAGGGAATCTTCGCGAAATCCGCAGGCAATGCACTCTGCGCCACATACGCCCAAGGCCCCTTGCTTGAAGCAGCCGTGAACCAGCGTCCGGAGATCAACACATACCAGGGCTGTGGGTCGGTCTGCAGGGCAAATACGTCCGCCGGCGTGTTGCTGACATAGGCGAGCTGCGTGCCCGGGATCGCCGTAAATTGCGGCTCCCCATCAACCACGATCAATTCGGCGGGATGGGTGCGCACATATACCGCCGGAAATTTGCCCTCCTTGAATTCAGCGGCAATATCCGCCGGAATGCCTTTCGATGCGGGTGCTTGGTTCGCGGTGACTGCCTTTTGCATGACCTGATCAAGGGCCGGCGCGACCGCAGTGGCGGTGCTCCACGGCCCTGGGAGCGAAGCTGCGCTCGCCCAATGGTCGCCATAACCAAGATAGATCTGTCCCTGATAGCGCAGCAGCAGCGCGCGCGTGTTGATCGCCTTCTCAACCCCCGCGACCCCCGACGGCTTCCACACCGCCTCGCCATCGATGGGAATCAGCACGGCCGGCTCAAATGAGAACAGGATGTCCGGCGGTGTATTGTTCACCGGCACCGATACCACTTTCTCCTGCGACTTGAGCTGCGCCAGCGCAGCCTCCAGATGATCGAGACTGACCACTAGATCGGTGCCCGGCGAAATCTTCTGTGCCAGCGAGAGATACTGAGTCTCGTGATCCGGGCTTGCCGGAAATTTGGCGCTATCAAACTTGATATCAGCCAGCGTTACTTCCCGCGCATCCTTGTCGGTGTCGGTGCGCGCGCTGATCCACAGCACGCCATAAGTCTGCTGCGGGACCGAATTGCCTTTTGCATCCTTGATCGTGCCGGTTGTCACCGCCATGACGGCGCGGGCCTTGAGCTGATTGCCCGTCCAGGACTCGAGTTGCGGGTGATAGAGCAGAAACTTCGTGCTGTCGATCGTGTAGTTGCGCGGCCAGGGACGCGCATCGATGGTGCTCGGCGCCGAAGCCGGAATCGTTTTCGCTTTGGTAGGCGACGGCGAGGTGTTCGCCGCAAGCGCGGCACCTGCTGCCATGAGCATTAGTGGGGCGGCCAGAAAAGCAACCGACACGCGCGCGCTAACCATCGTCATACTCCCCGTGGATTAAGACCGCACCGCACGCGGTAATCCAGACTCTCACGATTGTAAGAAACAGCCCGGCGGCACACGATCGGACTTAGGTCCAACACAGGCCCAACTGGGTGCAGACACCTTGTGCCGAGGAGTGTTCGGCGCCTCCATATATGAGGCGCTGTAGCGCGGTGTCTGGCGCGGACGAAGCCGGGAATCAATCCGAGATGCCGATCAGATCTCGCAACATGGCATGTCATTTTATCTTGCAACGCGTCAAGCGCACGCGCAACTCAGGGCTCATTTGGCAGCGACCCCTCGGGGTGCGCGATGACCGGCAGTATCGCTCTGGTCGCGAGGCTTGCAATCGTCATTTCCAAAAGTGATCGACACTGGGCCCCGCGAACGGGACTATCAAGACACATCGAAGTTCCCTTACTATTGGACCTCGGATTTCGCCGATTTGTGCGTCTTACGCCTGAGAGTGCCATGCGTCGGATCTCTGACTTGCTTTGCCTCACCGTGAGTTTTGTATGCGCCACTCTATGTCTCCCCGTGTGGGGTGCCGCGG
>Ga0137409_10006077_pt1 | contig 12546 bp, 9 predicted proteins | sample CZODoug1_16funga_FD_122059 | JGI IMG/M metagenome (GOLD analysis project Ga0137409, IMG submission 122059) | Vadose zone soil fungal communities from Angelo Coast Range Reserve, California, USA - CZODoug1_16fungal (Hybrid Assembly) | ecosystem: Environmental > Terrestrial > Soil > Vadose zone...
AGCGGGCGAAGACGTGCTCTCCAGCCGCGGCATCTCCGGCAGCCTCGGCCTTCGACAGGATTGCAGCTGTCGACGCAACAATCGCCGCTGCGAGCGCCAGTCCAGGAATGACCCGACTCATTGTCTTGCTCATGATCATCTCCCGTCGTTGAGTCGTTGTGAGGAAATCGAACGTGCGAACGCCCTCCAGCCTGTCCGGGGGCTCGAATATTTCTCGATGACTCAGACTGTGGACGGTGTCGCGGTATCCAGCGAGCCAGTGCTCTTCCATCGTCCGGCGCGAGAACTCGTAATCCTTGGCGCTGCCCTCATATTTCTTTGCCCGATAGATCAGCTGAACGATGTTGCACACCTTCTCATTTGCCTCGGCGGCCAGCAGGGCCACCTCAGGAAGGCCGCGCAACTCATCGGGAAGCCGCTCGAGCAGGGTCGCGAAGGCGATGCGTAGTTTTTGTGTATGCTTGTACTGGTCTGTTGACGCCCGCGTGCGGCTCGAAAAACGGATATCCTTCGCCCGCAGATCGGCATCGGCAAGATTGTGTGGGAGCTCGCCCTCTGCGCTCCAGAGATCGATCTGGAAGGCGAGCGTGTCTCGCCGCGGCCGACTGTCGAGCACCCATTGCAGGGGCGTGTTGGAAACTATGCCACCATCCCAATAATACTCGCCATCGATCTCGGTGGCCGGAAAGCCTGGCGGCAGCGAGCCGCTGGCGATGATATGCGCCGGGGCGATCCGGTGGGTGGCGGTGTCGAAATAGACGAAATTCCCGGTCCGCACGTTGACCGCGCCGACGCTCAAGCGCGTGCCGCCCGCGTTGATGCGATTAAAGTCGACGAGCCGCTCGAGCGTGGCCTTCAGCGGAGATACATCATAGAAGCTGACCGCGTTGGCACGGTTGACTTCCCACGGCATCGGCGGTGGAAGCCGAGGCGTGAAGAAATATGGGGCGCCGAACAGCAGGATGCCGAGCGCACGAGTCTGGTTGAGCAGCGAATGGGTTGACTCGTCCGGAATGGCTAGCGACGGAAAATACGGAAGGCCCAGCGGCGACGTGCTGACGGCTTCCCAGAATTCCCGCAACCTCTCGACGCGCTTTTCCGGCGGATTGCCAGCGATCAAGGCCGAGTTGACAGCGCCGATCGAGATACCGGCGACCCAGTCCGGATGCAGGTTCGCCTCGGCCAGCGCCTGGTAGACGCCGGCCTGATAGGAGCCGAGCGCACCGCCACCCTGCAGCAGCAGCACGGTCTGTTCAAACCGCGCAGCGGAGTACTGAAGATGCCTTGGCACCGTCGACGATGATGCGTCCATGTTCTCCCCGAGTCCGCCACTTGATGGCGATGGAAGATTGCAGCGATCACGGCTGGAGGATTGAATCGATGGCCCGAACCCGAAGGCAACGCATGTCTGCTGCTCTGTCGGCTTTCGGGGCTAAGCTGACTCCTTTTGCTCAAGATGAGTTTGTCGGTCGTGCGCGAAAGAGCGTGCCTCCTTGGAGGCAGCCGGGCGCTTCAGGTCGTGCCACGCGACAAGCAAAAAGCCACCGACCAGCCCGAGATGCTCGAAGAAGGCATTGGCGGCCATGAACCGCTCCTGGCCGGCGGGCAGTTCCCAGAAGCGCAGCGCGATCAATGTTGCCATCAGCGTGAAGCCTCCGAGCGCAAGGGCCGCAAGCCACCGGTAGAAGCCTGTGAGGATCATGACCGAGGCGCCCAACTCCAGAGCGATCACCGTGATGGCGATCGGAACCGCCGGCGCCAGGCCGAAGTGGTTCATCTCCGCGATGGCGCCGCCGAAATCAGTCGCCTTGACGATTCCGCCTTGCAGATAGGCCGCGCACAGGCCCAGCAGGGCGATCCAATGAACGAGCGGTGTCGCGAACCGCGCCGCAATGTTCTCGATCGTGTTCACGGTCACACCGCCCAGCAGGAGCAGCCCAACGCGCCCCAGAACGACTGGTCGTCGGTCGGCACGTTCAATCCCCATGCATGCGCGTGCCCATGCACTCCGCAGGCGGTGCCGCATCCGCAGGCGGCCGCGAAGGCGTACTTGCGCTGCTGGTCGATGCCCGCACGCTTGTGGTAGCCGCCGAAAGTGCGAACTGGGGACCAGTCCGGCATCGCAGGCGGCAGTGGCGGCGCCAAGTCCTTGAAGTCGGCGTCACCGTAGACCGCCTTGCCGCCGACGAGCGTCAGCACCGAAGTGATGTCCTGGATCGCCCCGCCGGGGACCGAGAAATAGTCGTCGGAGAGAACGGCGAGATCCGCGAGTTGCCCGGCTTTGATCTGCCCCTTCTTGCCGACTTCGGACGAAAACCAGGTGTTGGACTCGGTCCAGAGCCGCAGCGCCGTTTCTCGATCGAGCTGGTTCGCCGCCGGATAGAGCTGCAGGCCGCCGAGGGTGCGGCCGGTCACTAGCCAAGAGAGCGAGACCCAGGGATTGTAAGACGCGACGCGCGTTGCATCGGTGCCAGCACCGACTGGAACTCCCATCTCCAGCATTCGGCGAATGGGCGGCGTCCGCTCGGCCTTCTGGGCACCGTAGCGCGCGACGAAGTACTCGCCCTGGTAGGCCATGCGGTGCTGGATGGCGATGCCACCGCCTAACTTGGCGATCCGTTCGATGTTGCGGTCGTCGATGGTCTCGCAATGGTCGAACAGCCAGTGCAGCCCGTTGAATGGAATGTCACGATTGACCTTCTCGAACACGTCCAACGCTCGCGTGATGGTCTCGTTGTAGGTGGCATGCAGACGCCACGGCCAGCGGTTCGTCGCCAACAACTTGATGACCGGCTCGAGGTCTGACTCCATCGATGGAGGCATGTCTGGGCGTTCGACCTGGAAGTCCTCGTAGTCCGCCGCGCTGTAGACCAGCATCTCACCGGCGCCGTTGTTGCGATAGGTGTCGTCGCCCTGGCCCGGCCGCACCTGCTTGGCCCAAGACTCGAAGTCCTGCAGCTCCTGCTTCGGTTTCTGGGTGAACAGGTTGTAGGCAATGCGCACGGTGAGCTGGCCGTCGCGATGTAGCTCCTCGACGATCTGATAGTCCTCGGGGTAGTTCTGGAAACCACCGCCGGCGTCGATCACTCCGGTCACGCCCAGGCGGTTTACTTCGCGCATGAAATGGCGCGTCGAGTTCTTTTGGTAATCGAGCGGCAACGTCGGCCCCTTGGCGAGCGTGGCATAAAGGATGGTCGCGTTCGGCTTCGCGATCAGCAGTCCGGTCGGTTCGCCGCTCGGGCCGCGCACGATCTCTCCGCCCGGGAAGTCCGGCGTGTCCTTGGTATAGCCGACGGCACGAACGGCAGCGCGGTTGAGCAGCGCCCGGTCGTAGAGATGCAGCAGGAACACCGGCGTGTCCGGGGCGACCGCGTTGATCTCGTCCAACGTCGGTAACCGCTTCTCCGCAAACTGATGTTCAGTAAAGCCGCCCACGACGCGGACCCATTGTGGAGCAGGCGTGCGTGCAACCTGCTCCTTGAGCATCCGCATCGCGTCGGCAAGCGATCGAACACCATCCCATCGTAGTTCCATGTTGTAGTTGAGCCCACCACGGATGATGTGCATGTGGCTGTCGATCAGACCGGGAATGACGCGGCGCCCCTTGAGGTCGATGCGCCGCGTGCCGGAACCGGCCAGACGCATAGCATCCTGCTCAGGCCCTGCCGCAACGAAGCGGTCGCCGCGGATTGCGATCGCCTGTGCCTCCGGATTCTGCCGGTCGAGCGTCGTCACCCTGCCGTTGAACAGAACGAGATCCGCGGCGCCGTCCTGAGCCTGAGCCGCTGTTCCACGAAGGCCGGCGGTAAATGCGCCGAGCCCGGCGAGCATACTACGGCGATCTGGGTGGAAAAACATTGTTCAGTCTCCCGGTGCGAAGGAGTCTAGAATGCGACCTTGGGTCGCTCCATTGCACGCAGGTCAGGACAGCCGATACTTAAGTTTAGGGGGACCCTAGCAACGGTTATTCTCTTTCGTCCTTGCTCTGCATTCTTCCGATCTCCGGCCCCCTGTCGGCGCCCAACCGTCAAAGTTCTCATTGACGATGCGCGTGAAGCTTTGGGACTAACCGCGGCGCCCGGCCTGCCAAGTACCGGCGCAGGTGCCAGCGGAACCATATCCGCGCCAGACTCCGGTGCCATAATTGCGCGATAGACGGCCCTGAGCGGCAGCCTGCTGGCTTCCCGACGAGATGCTCACCTGGACGCTGCCATTGGCCGAAACTCGTCCCGCGGCGCGACCTTCGTGGACGACATTGCCGTTGATGATCTGCACCCCGAAACGATAGTTCGGCTCGCACGCACCGCTCCGTGTATTGATGGCAACGCTCCAGCTTCCATCGAAAGCCGCAGGGGTGGCCGGATGGCGTTCCGCGCGCGCGTCGAGGGCGGTGCGCTTCTGGGACGTCTGCGCCTGGGCACGGGCGGCGCGGGACGCCTTGCCGGCTTCGCTTGGGGGGTGGACGGCGCGGCCATCCTGAACGACGGAGGTGGGTACTTGCGCCGATACCTCGGTTGCCACCAGCGTACCGAGGGCTATCAGCATGCTCAAGACTGGCTTCATATGTCGATTCCTAAGAGGTCATCTGTGGGTTGGATTAGCTGCCGACCTCGCTGAACACTTCAACGCGGGTAGCGTCACCAATTGCATTGGTTTGACCTTCTGACCTGGAGGCATTGTGATGATTTGGAAGGCCGCGATCTATTGCACGGTGGTCGTGCGGGATGCCGCTTTGGTTTCGCAGCGCTGAACCATGGCTTAGAACCTGGGCATCCGGAGCGTATTGCTGCGATCATTTTGCGCTCGAGACACACTGCGACGAGATCGCCTCAGCGGTGCCTACGGGCTTGGCATCATCCACGCCAGGACTATCTATGTTCGGCGGCCAGGAGAATGCCTGGACGAGTGCCGCAATGGTCTCCGACCTGAAGACCTTTTGGGCAGCCTGGGCTGCTCCTGCTTCACGATCTAGGAGCGCGCATGCCCGCCGGACCAACGACCAAATCCGGAGAGATCAATACCGTCACGCCTAGAGGGGGCTCTTCATTGAGTCCCTTCTCGTACCGGGTGTTCGCCATCCTGTGGGCGGCGGCCGTGGTGTCCAACATTGGCACGTGGATGCAAAATGCTGCAGCCGGCTGGCTGATGACGGGTCTCAATCCCGATCCTCTTATCGTCGCCCTCGTTCAGGTAGCGACCACTTTGCCCATGTTCCTGCTGGGACTCCCCGCCGGTGCGCTTGCAGATATTCTCGACCGACGTCGGCTTTTGATCGCGGTGCAAGTCACGCTCACGCTGCTCACGGCCGGCTTCGGCCTGATTGTCGATCTCAATCTCGTAACGCCCAGCTTGCTCCTGGGCTTCACCTTTCTTTTTGGCGCAGGTGCTGCCCTCATTGCACCTGCCTGGCAGGCCATCGTGCCACAGCTCGTGCCGCGCGAAGATCTTCCTAACGCCGTCGCTCTCAACAGCGTCGGGATCAATATCAGCCGCGCGATCGGCCCAGCCCTTGCTGGCATCATTATCGGCTTAGCGGGGCTTGCTGCGCCGTTTTGGCTGAATGCTGTCAGCAATCTTGGGGTCATCGGTGCACTGATTTGGTGGAAGCCTCCAGCAGCTGACGGTAAGCGTCTTCCAGCCGAACACATCAGCGGCGCGATCGGGACAGGCTTGCGGCACGCCGCTAATAACTTGCACCTGCGCGCCACGTTGCTGCGCGCGGCAGGATTCTTTATTTCCGCGAGCGCCTACTGGGCATTGCTGCCGCTCGTGGCGCGAGCGCAGGTCCAGGGCGGCCCGCAGCTCTACGGCGTCTTGCTGGGCGCGATCGGTGCTGGGGCGGTTGCAGGCGCGTTCGCCCTGCCCAAGCTCAAGAAGCAACTCGGAGCAGACCGGCTGGTTGCAGGTGGAACACTAGGAACGGCGATCGCGCTGGTTTTGTTCGCCCTCGCGCGCGATCCTGCGACTGCACTGATCGCGAGCGTGCTTGCCGGGCTTTCCTGGATCGCCGTGCTCGCTACGCTAAACGTGTCGGCACAGGTGGCGCTGCCGTCCTGGGTGCGCGGACGCGGCCTTGCAATGTTTGCGATCGTTCTGTTTGGCTCGATGAGCGCGGGCAGCGCGCTTTGGGGCCAAGTAGGCACCTGGTTCGGCCTTCCGGTCGCGCATTTCATCGCTGCGGCAGCCCTGCTCGCAGCACTGCCGCTGCTTTGGCGCTGGAAGCTCCAGACCGGCGCAGGCGTGGATATGTCGCCGTCGCTTCACTGGCCCGCGCCAGTGCTGAGCGGCGACGTCGCAGCCGACCGCGGGCCTGTCGTTGTTACCGTCGAGTACCGCGTGCCAGCGCAGAACCAGCGGCTGTTTCTGGACGCGATGACAGAGCTTAGGCGACAGCGGCGACGCGACGGTGCGTACCAGTGGGGCATCTACCAGGACGCGGCAGAGCCCGAGCGCTTCGTTGAGACATTTCATCTCACGTCATGGCTAGAACATCTGCGCCAACATGAACGTGTCACAGAGGCTGACCGCCGCCACCAAGAACGTGTAGCCGCTTTGCTTGTTCCCGGCGCCACGCCAGCCATTAGCCACCTGATCGCGCCAGACGATTACGAATGGTGAGCGCGGGAGCGATCACGGCAACTGCCTGAGCCCCAGCCGCGCCAGCCGCGGCAAGACCTCCTCGCAGACATACGGCAACTCATCGACATAGTTCACCAGCGAAAATGCGATGCCGCGCACACCGGCGCGACTCAGATTGGCAAGCTCGTCGACGACTTTGTCAGGCGTGCCGACGAAGGGATAACCGCCGATCGCATTGGCGGCGAAATAGTGGCGCTTGGCGGCGTATTCGTCGGCCGTGAGCGAATCCCGCTTGATATTGCGCAGAGCCATCATGCGCTCAACCGCGCCCCAATCGGCGTTGTCAATGAACGCGTGTCGGTAATATTCGTCCGCCTCCTGCTGGGTGGGGCGGCAGATCACGTGCCCCACGGTGTAGACCTCGATGTCGCGGTCGAATGTGCGCGCCTGCGCCTTCACCTCTGCGACCTTCTTTGCGGTTCCTTCGATCGACTTTCGCGACGCGTTGGTGGCCGTGAAGAAGGCATCGCAATTTCGCAATGCGAACGCCTGGCCGGTGCCGGACGAGCCGGCATTCATGATGATCGGTCGCGTGCCACCATAGGGTTTTGGTTTGGCGCGAATGCCAGCAAGCTTGAAGAATTGTCCATCGAAGTCGAAATCTTCTCCTTCCGACCAGGCCCGCTTGACGACGTCGACCCATTCCTGCGCGAATGCGTAGCGCGTTTCATGATCGCGCTGCTTGACCCCGAACATCTCGAACTCGCCTTCATTCCAGCCGGCAACGATGTTGAGCCCGAAGCGACCTTCGCCGATCTGGTCGCATGTGACGCATTCCTTGGCGGCGATGATGGGATTGAACAGTGGCGCATGGACGGTACCGAATACGGTGATGCGCTTGGTCGCGGCTAGCAGACCTGCCGCCCAGGTCTTGGTCTCGAGGGTCTCGCCATGGAAATCGGTATCGCCGCCATAACCCTTCCAGCGGCCTATCGGCAGGATGAAATCGATGCCGGCCTCATCGGCCATGCGGGCGAGGCGCAAACAATCCGCCCAACTTGCGGACCAGCGTTCCGGCACCTTGGTGGCTGAACGGCCGGAGGAACAATTGGCTCCGAACACCCCGACCTTGAGCGTATTCGCGTTGTACATGCCGAGGCGGTCGCGCATCGATCCATTACGAACTGCCATCTGATTGTCTCTGGGGATCAGTGGATACGGAGATCAGGGCTCGACGATATACAACACTTAAAGGACGTTAGGGCGCCAGATGGGTGCTCGTGACATCGTTGCGTCAGGCCTTGTGGATGATCACCGCCTCCGTATGATCGTGCGGAGATTGAGACTACTGACCCGACGCAGGGGAGAAACACAGTGGCACGAATTGTCACTTCACATGGTCTGTTGTTGGCGGTGGTTCTCGCAAGCATCGGCCCGGCGAATGCGCAGAGCCCGATTGCGGTGACAGTGGGCGCCGCGAGCGTCACCAGCGATGCTCCGATCTACATCGCCGACAAGAAGGGCTATTTCCGCGATGAAGGCCTTGCGGTCAAAGTAGAGAATTTCCGCTCAGCGTCCGACATGGTGCCCCATTTGGGCACCGGCACGCTCGATGCCGGCGCAGGCTCCGCCTCGGCCGGCCTCTACAACGCAGTGGCGCGCGGCATCAAGATCAAGATCGTGGCCGACAAGGCGTCTTCGCCGTCAGGCTATGGGGCGACCAAGATATTGATCCGCAAGGACCACATCGACAGTGGCCGCTATAAAACGCCCGCGGATTTCAAGGGCATGAAATTCGCCATGAACGCGCCGGGTGTCAGCAACACCGCGACCCTGAATGCGATCTTGAAAGTGGCTGGGCTGCGCTACTCGGACGTCGAGACCGTCAACATGCCGCTGCCGGATCATGTCGCTGCGCTCGGCAACAAGGCGGTCGATGCCTCCGCCTCGGTGGAGCCCGCGGCCACCATCGCGATCAAAAACGGATTTGCCGTTCTGGTCAAAGCAGATGATGAGATCCTGCCGAACCACCAGATCGCAGTGCTGCTCTACTCGGAAAACTTCGTGACAAGGCGTTCCGATGCTGCGCGGGCCTTCATGCGCGCTTATCTGCGGGCCGTGCGCTTCTACAATAGTGCCTTGAAGGACGGCCGGATGATCGGCCCCAACGCGGATGAAGTGATCGCAATTCTTTCTCAAACGACGTCGATCAAAGATCCTGCGATTTACAAGTCCATTACGCCAACCGGGATGAATCCGGACGGCAAGGTGAACGTCGAAAGCCTCGCGGCCGACCTTGCGTTTTACAAAGAGCAGGGCCTGGTCGAGGCTGATGTGAAGGTCGAGCAGATCGTCGACCACTCGTTTGTAGAGGCGGCACTGCAGCAACTCGGCCCCTATCGCAAGGAGGGCCTCCGATAGCGACGCTGACTGCGCTCAAGGCTCGGCGTTTCAGGTCTCCCTGGCTTGCTGTCATGACTTTCTTGATGCGACCCCGGTTCCAGGCGTCGCCCCTTCCTTTATCACGACTGTGCAGGTCATCCCGGCGCTGATCAGCACCCCGGGCGGTACGTGTGTCAGGCGGATGCGGACAGGGACACGCTGGGCCAGTCGGACCCACGTGAATGTGGGATTGATGGAAGAAAGGAGCTCTGGACCATCCTTGTTATCCTGATCGGTGATGCCTCTAGATATGCCTAAGACGGTTCCTTGCAGAGGAGGAGATCCGTCCATGAGATGAATCTCGGCGATCGCGTCGGGCCTGATATGTGGGATCTTGGTTTCCTCGAAATACGCCTCGACCCGATATGAATCGCTGTCGATCAGGGCCATCACCGGCTTCCCCTGCGAGGCAAAGGTGCCTTTTGCAAGATTGAGATTGGTGATGAAACCATTGACTGATGCGCGCACTTCAGTTCGCTTGAGATTCAGAGCAGCGGTGTCGCGCGAGGCAATTGCCTGCTGGTAGTTTGCGGCTGCTGTTTCCGACTGTCGACGCGCGTTGTCGAGGTTTTCGATAGTGATAGTGTCCCCGGGGGACAGCTTGGAGCGCCGCTGGAATTGCTCGAGAGCCATGAGAGATTGGGCGTGCCGCGCCGCGAGCGCAGCTTCGGCGTCTGCGAGCGCGAGCCTAAAACGCTCCTGGTCGATTGTGAAAAGCACGTCGCCCTTGTGCACGAATTGATCATTCTGCACGCGAATATCATCGACGTAACCGGAAACATCGGGCGCGACTGCGACAACATTGGCGCGGATCCGGGCGTCTCGAGTCCAGGGCGAATAGAGATAATATCGCGCCACATCGTAGCCAAGCAGACCAGCCGCAATGACTAGGATGAGAGTAAGCAACACACGTACGACAGCCTGCATCGTTATCTCCCTTCAGTGGTTTGTCACGACCAGCGCGCCGCCGCAAAAGAGACAAACAAAAAGGGCGAAGCGGGCGAGCGGTGCATGCCAGAACAGCCGATAAAAGCCGCGCCAGGTCAGCAATGCGTCGGCTGGAACAAATACTGCCAGCGCGACCACGAACCAGGCAGCGATCGTCGGCACAAACGCGCCTAGGAGATCAAATTGGGATTGCATTCGATTGTCCTTGCATGATCCTGCGCGCCCGCATGAGATCGGACCCAAGCGTTGCAGACGCGACGATGACCCCCCTCAGTGCTAGGGTTTCCTCCGGTTCGGCTGAGCCTGGGTCGGTTGCGAGGGCATGGAGACTGAGCGCGCGCGCCTCTACTGCCCTCCTGCTGAATTTCCAGTCAGATGGATTGCGCAGCGTCTGCGACAGCCGGACGAGCAGACGCGAGCCCTTGGCGGCGATCCCGGGCGGCAACACCCTTCCATCGAGGGAGCTTTTCAGACGACCGATTGCCTGCGCGGTTGACAGCGCAGTCACCGCGCTCGTCAAGCATTCATGCGCGACCTTTGGTTCATCTTTAACGCGCGCAAGCGTGGTCCCGAGCTGTTCGAACAAGGCGCGCTGGTAACCTCGAAGAGCGAGGGCCCAAGGTTGGTCGCTGGTGAGGTCGCTCAGGTGGACAGAGAGCTGCCTGAGGAAGCGACGACCAGCGTAGGCCGGGGTCTCGGGGAAGAAGGTCGCAAACAGCACCACCGCGACCGCAATGCCTACGAGGATAGCAAGCGACGAGTTCAGAAACGCCACGGCATCATAAGTCATGACATTGTCAATGCTCGATGCGAAGACGAAGTACACAGCTGACAAGAGGCCGAGCGCACCAATTCGCGGCTGCGCCATGATGAAGCCGCAGGTCAGCATCAACGGCGCGAGCGCGACCGCCATCGATGGAAAGTCGACGGCAAGCGGCAGCAGGTAAAACTGAGTGGCGAAGACCGGAACCGCTGCGATGAGCACGGTTCCGGCAGCGGCCATGCTGATCTTGTCCGGCTGCTCCAAAGGAGCGAGCAGGCTGGTCACGTTCGCGGCGACGACGATCGCGGTCGAGCCGGTCGGCCAGGCCGTCGCGAACCAAAAGGCGGAGCTGATCACGACTGCCAGCGCGGAGCGGATTCCGGTCAGAAGCGCGGGTACCGGGTCCGACCAAAGCCGATATCCGACGTTCGGCCCAGGCAATTCCTTGCCCCGGTCGAAGGCTTCCATGCAGTCCCGCAGCCGGACACGGGCAAGCGTTAGGTCTCGTTCATCCGCCGCGCGTACCAGTGCAGATACTATAGGGCCGTCTCCAGTGCGGGACTTACTCCCATGGGAGATCCCGACGCTGAACGATGATTTCTCCTCCGGTCGCGCCCGCGAATCTCCACGATGGTTCGCGACTGCTGCTGCCGTGGTGCAAAGCTCCACGGCGGCCTGAGTCAAGCCGCGCAGCGGCTGGTCGAGAATGCGCGCCTCAGCGCTCTCGAAATACGTCGAGTGCTGCATGGCCTGGACGTCGAGATAAGTCTGGACGAGCTCGGTCCGCTCGGCGGTGACGCGCTCGTGAGTGGCATCGGGATCGAGCAGGGCCGTTGCAAAGCTGTCGGCGCGGCGAGTCAGAGCGCGCACCAGCTCGACGAGCTTCGGCGAAAGCGCGCGCACAAGGAACAAACGACTGACAAGCGCCGCAGAGATGATACCAAGCACGATTTCGGTGAAACGAGCTACTACCAAAGGATAGGCTCCAGCCGGGTTGAGGGCAGCCGGGATGCCGATGATTGCGACCGTGTAGCCAGCGAGCTGGAAGCCATATGACGCGAAATTGCGTACCGCACGGGCGGCGAAGTTGCAGAAACAGATCCATACGGCCAGCGCGGCCACGAAGAGTTCGCCGTATTGGGCCAGACCAAATGCAAGCGCGATCGAAACAAGGATCCCGGCGATGGTGCCAAGGATGCGATAGAAGCCCTTGGCGAGAACGAGTCCACTGTCCGGTTGCGATACGACGAAAACGGTCAGGAACGCCCAGCGCGGATCGTCGAGGCCGGCCCAGAATGCGACGTAGAGCGCGAGCAAGGATGCCGCAAATGTCTTGACCGCAAAGGTCAGCCCGATCGCCGTCTGGTGATCGAGCCACCCCGGCCTTTTGCGGAGCCAGTCAGGCAACCGCACGCCGACGACGGCGGCCTTCATCAGTGCACCGAGTTGCGCATGCATGGCGCTCAGCCGCTTCCTGCTCCCCGACGCTGTACGCGAGGCCGCTCAGTGCTGCATTTGCAAATTCATCAGCTCGGGCGACGGCATCATGTTGTCGTTCAGGTTAAACATGATCCACAGCGAACCGACGACGACGATGACCACGATGAGCACGCCAAACGCCAGCGCCAACACGTTGTTGGTGTTGTCCGGCCCGGAGGTGATGTGCAGGAAGAAGACCAGATGAACTCCCATCTGGGCGATAGCGAGGACGGCAAGGCCGAGCGGGACCCCCGGTGGCCAGAGCAGCGACGTGTTGGCGACCCAGAACGACAAGGCCGTGAGGACCACCGCGAGAGCCAATCCGATCGTGTAGA
>Ga0137409_10006078_pt1 | contig 12545 bp, 17 predicted proteins | sample CZODoug1_16funga_FD_122059 | JGI IMG/M metagenome (GOLD analysis project Ga0137409, IMG submission 122059) | Vadose zone soil fungal communities from Angelo Coast Range Reserve, California, USA - CZODoug1_16fungal (Hybrid Assembly) | ecosystem: Environmental > Terrestrial > Soil > Vadose zone...
CCCGCCGCCACCGCCTTGGTCACGTCGGCGATGTTCCGCACCTGCGAGGTGAGGTTGCCGGCCATGAAGTTCACCGACTCGGTCAGGTCCTTCCACGTGCCGGCCACACCTTGCACGTCGGCCTGGCCGCCGAGCTTGCCTTCCGTGCCCACCTCGCGCGCCACCCGCGTCACTTCCGACGCGAACGAGCGCAGCGTGTCCACCATCGTGTTGACCGTGTTCTTGAGCTCGAGGATCTCGCCCTTCACATCCACCGTGATCTTGCGCGAGAGGTCGCCCGCCGCCACCGCCTTGGTCACGTCGGCGATGTTCCGCACCTGCGAGGTGAGGTTACCGGCCATGAAGTTCACCGACTCGGTCAGGTCCTTCCACGTGCCGGCCACGCCCTGCACGTCGGCCTGGCCGCCGAGCTTGCCTTCGGTGCCCACCTCGCGAGCGACACGCGTCACCTCTGCGGCGAACGACCGGAGCTGGTCCACCATCGTGTTGACGGTGTTCTTCAGCTCGAGGATTTCGCCCTTCACGTCGACCGTGATTTTCTTGGAGAGGTCGCCTGCGGCTACGGCCTTCGTCACGTCGGCGATGTTCCGCACCTGCGAGGTGAGGTTGCCCGCCATCGAGTTCACGGAATCGGTCAGGTCCTTCCAGGTACCCGACACGCCTTCCACCCGCGCCTGGCCGCCGAGAATGCCCTCGGTGCCCACCTCGCGCGCCACCCGCGTCACCTCCGCGGCGAAAGACCGGAGCTGGTCAACCATCGTATTGATGGTGCTTTTCAAAGTTAAAAACTCTCCTTTGACGTCGACGTCAATCTTCTTGGAGAGGTCACCTTTCGCCACCGCCGTCGTCACGTCGGCGATGTTCCGCACCTGCGAGGTGAGGTTGCCGGCCATCGAGTTGACGTTGTCGGTGAGGTCCTTCCACACGCCGGCCACGCCCTTCACCTTCGCCTGGCCGCCGAGCTTGCCTTCGGTGCCGACCTCGCGCGCCACCCGCGTCACCTCCGCGGAGAAGTCGCCGAGCTGCTCCACCATCTTGTTGATCGTCTTCGCTGTGCGCAGGAACTCGCCCTCGAGCGCCCTGCCGTCGAGCTCGAGCGACATGGTTTTCGACAGATCGCCCTGCGCCACCGCGCCGATCACGCGCGCCGCCTCGGTGGTCGGATAGACGAGGTCGTCGATCAGGCTGTTGATGCGCTCGACCGAATCGGCCCAGAAGCCGCGCACGCCGGGGAGCGAGGCGCGCTTCTTGAGCTTTCCCTCCTTGCCGACCATCTGCGAGAGGCGCGCCAGCTCCTGCGCCATGGTGACGTTCTGCTCGACCAGGTCGTTAAAAACCTCGGCGACCTTGCTGAACGCCGCGCTGCCCTGATACCCGAGCTTGGCCTCGGCTTCGCCGCGCCGCAGCGCGAGTAGCGCACCGTGCACCAGCATCAGTTCCTCGGCATGTCCGACGGCGGACACGCCGGCGTCTTTGAGTGGCAGATTCATTGCGACAGCCCCCGCTGAAAAACCATCGAAATTTGACGTCGAAGGTTATCGCAGCCCGCCTGTAGAGAGGCCATGACTGTCCTGTCGCTGAATGCCCTACAAAGTCACTACGTCGCAGCCGAGCGACAGCGCGAAACTTCCATGAGGGAAGAACACTTACAGCAGTGACAGCGGTCGCTACGAGCGTCGCAAACGTGCCTTCGGGAACGGCCGCGACGTACACGCCGGCGTCACTGTTCAAACGTTTCTTTGCAGATGTGATTGATGCGCAATGAAGTTTCAGTACCATGGCCGCGATGGCCGATTCCACCGCATCCACCGCACTCGGTACGGACGCCGCTGCCACCCGGCCGCTGCCAGGCCGGCCGCTGCGCATCCTGCTCGCCGACGACGATCGCGACGCGACGCTCTCGCTCTCGACGCTGCTCAAGCTCGAGGGTTACACGGTGCAGCACGTCTACGACGGCAACGCCACGCTCGCCGCGGTGCGCGAGTTCGAGCCCGACATCGTGCTGATCGACATCGGCATGCCGAAGCTCTCGGGCTACGACGTGGCGCGGCACATTCGCGAGCACTACGGCAAGGAACGCCCGGTGCTGGTTGCGCTGACAGGCTGGAAGCAGGCCTCGGACCGGATCCTTGCCACGCTCGCCGGCTTCCACCACCACGTCGCCAAGCCTTACGATCCCGGCGCGCTGCTCGAGCTGATCCGCAGGCTCGAGCGCGGCAGCGGGCCGCTTCCGAAGCGCTAGTCCTCGTAGTGCCGCCGCGACGCGCCCGCGGCGTCGCGCGGTGGCGGCTCGTCCGGCTCGCCCGCGGCCGGCGCGGGGCCTGTCTCGTCAATGAGCAGGTCGACCACGCGCAGGAAGACATTCAGCGGCGGCTTCGCCTCATCGGCGATCCAGGCTTCGAGATCCTTCATCGGCACCCGCAGCAAGCGGCAGAGCTTTCTCCTGCCGCCGACCAGGTCGGCGGCCTTCTGCAGTGTCCTGCCGTAAACGCTTGCAGCCATGACCCATCATTGCCCATTGCCGCAGGGCGCACAATCGCGAACGCCGCTACAGAAGCGAAGCGGTGCCCTTCGACAGGGAACGACCTGACGCGCCTAGGCGCGCCCGGCTTCGTCGGCCTGGAGAAGCAGGATCTCGACAGTGGCGAGGAAGACGTCGAGTGACGGCTCATCGTCGCCGTTCATCCAGCGACGCAGCGATTCTTCCGCCACCTTCAGCTGCGCAGCGAGCGGCGCCACGCCCCCCACGATCAGGCACGCCCGGTGCAGGGCGCGGGAATAGGTGTTCGCGCGCGAGGGACCTGCCGGCGGGCAGTCCACCGCCGCAGAAGTGGAGGGACGCATCGCCACCATGATGCTGAGGCACGGTGTCGGGTTCAAGTCGCGGCGGATCGCCCATGCTTGTCGTTTTTCAGGTCACTGCGACGTCGAACATCCGCGCTGCGGATGATTTCGTAGCAGCTGCACGACACTATGCGCAACGCGTCGATGTCCAGGATTCGCACCACCCCGCGCTGGTAGCTGATCAGCTTGCCGTTCTGCAGCGTGGCCGCGGCGCGGCTGACGGTGGCGCGCCGCGCGCCAAGCACCTGCGCCAGCATGTCCTGCGTCAATGCGAAGGTGTTGGTGGAGAGTCGGTCGCGCGTCATGAGCAGCCGTCTCGCGAGGCGCGCCTCGAGGTGATGTGCCGAATTGCACGCCGCGATCTGCATCGCCGTCGCGGCGGTCAGGTGCGCATAGCACAGCGCCTCGCGGCGCAGCGGCCGGTTGCGCTCCACCTCGGCGACGAACGCCGCGGCCGGCATGCGCAAGGCGCTGCCGCGCACCTGCACCACGGCGCGCACCGGCGAGCTAGGCACGCCGAGCGCGAGCAGGCAGCCCACCATGCCCTCGCGGCCCACCAGCCCCACTTCGACGCGATCGCGGCCGTCGCTGACGGCGATCAGCGAGATTAGCGTGTCGTTCGGGAAATAGACGTGGCGCGAAGCCGCGCCTGGCTCGTCGAGGGTTTCTCCGGTGCGCAGCGAGACGGCCTCCAGCCGCGGCTGGAGGCGCTGGTAGTCCCGCCCGGAGAGCGCCGCCAGCAGATGGTTCGAGGGATGACGTACCGCTCTTCGCATGATCTCCGCTGCTGGTGTTCCCCTATCGTGCGGGCAAACGCCCGCGTTGAAACGGTTTGTGATGCACCGTACCGACGTTGCTTTACCGGACCCGCTTTGCTAGGTTCGGCCGACCCTCGTGGCCGACTCTCTCATTCCGCTGCGCATCGCCGCCGCGCTCGCTTACGGACGCCTGATTGAGCGCGGGAGGCCAATGTCCGCCAGGGAACTGAACGAGCAGCTGGAACTGATGGCGACCATCCTCAGGACCGCCATCCCGGCGCAGGACCGGGTCGGCGACGAAGTGAGCGTCGCGACGCTGTTCGAGGCTGTTGAGAGACTACGCCGCGACGGCGCAGTTCAATCGAGCGGGATGATGCCGCGCTGAATGGCGAAGCGCACCAGGCCCGCGACGTCGCGGATGCCGAGCTTCTCCACCAGGCGCGCGCGGTAGGTTTCGACGGTCTTCGGCGATAGCGACAGTCGCTCCGCGATCTCGGTGCCGGTGCGCCCCTCGGCGAGAAGCTGCAGCACCTCACGCTCGCGGGTCGAGAGCCGCGCGAGACGATCGTCCCGGTCGCCTCGCCCGCCCTCCACGCTCACCGCACCGGCCACCAGCGGGCTGACGTAGCGCTGCCCGGCATGCACGGCGCGGATCGCCTCGACGACATCCTTCGCCGCCGAGCGCTTGACCACGTAGCCCAGGGCGCCGGCTTTCAGCGCGCGGCGCACGTATTCGTGCTCGGCATACATCGACAGCACGATCACCTTGCGTTGGGGGTCCTGCTCGAGGATGACGCGGGTCGCGTCGGCGCCGTTCAGCTCCGGCATCGACAGGTCCATGATCACCACGTCGGGAAGCATCTCCTCGGTCAGGCGCACCGCCTCGCGGCCGTCGCCGGCGATGGCGAGTACCTGCATGTTGGTCTGCGCTTCGATGACGTGCTTCAGGCCTTCGGCCACCACCGCGTGGTCATCGGCGATCAGGACGCGGATCATGAGAGATGCACGCTTGCGACCACGCTGGTGCCTTTCCCCGGCGAAGTGATCACGTCGACGCGGCCGCCCGCCGCCTCGGCGCGTTCGCGCATCGTCCGCATACCCCAGCGCTGCTTATGCGCGGTCGCCACCAGGTCGAACCCGCGGCCGTCGTCGCTGACGCTGAGCACAGCATCGCGCCCCTGGAGCGCGAGCGCCATGCGCACCTGATTCGCCGCAGCATGCTTGGCGACGTTGTTGAGCGCCTCCTGTGCGATGCGAAACAGGGCGACCGCAACCTCGATGCGAAGGCTGCGGACGCTCTCTTTGGCCGAATCGTCGAAGGAAACGGCAATGCCGGTGCGCCGGGCGAAGTCGTCGGCGTGGCGCTGCAGCGCGGCACCGAGACCGTACTCCTCGAGCAGCGGCGGCCGCAGGTCGGCCATGACGTGCTCGATCGTCTGCACCGTGCTCTCCACCAGCACCATCGAGTCCTCCAGGCGTTCATGCATCTCCGGCGGCGCGTCCGAGCCCAGGCTGGCGAGCGCCGCGTCGAGGTTGAGGCCGAGCGCCGAGAGGTTCTGGCCCACGCTGTCGTGCAGCTCGCGCGCCACGCGCCGGCGCTCCGCTTCCTCCGCCTCGACCAGGCGCCGGGTCAGCGCGAGCAGGTCGCCGGCGGCCTTGGTGAGCAGCGTACGCTGCTCGCGCAGCGACTCCTCCGCCTGCCGGCGATCGGTCACGTCGCGCGTCACCTTGGCGAAGCCGCGCAACACCCCCGATGGCGAGCGCAGCGCGGTGGTCACCGTGTCGGCCCAGAAGCGGCTGCCGTCCTTGCGGATCCGCCAGCCCTCGTGCGCGGCACGGTCTTCGCGCTCGGCGCGGGCGAGCAGCAACTCCGGCACACCCAGGCTGCGGTCGGTGAGCGAATAGAACATGGAGAAATGCCGCCCGAGCACCTCGCTCTCCTCGTAGCCCTTGATGCGCTCGGCGCCGGCATTCCAGCTGACGATGTGGCCGGAGGTGTCCAGGAGGAAGATGGCAAAGTCGACGACGGTGGCGACCAGCAGACGGAACTGCTCGTCTGCCGGCGCGCTATCGAGGACCTGTTCGGCGAGGCGGGACTCGAGCGCCATGCGCGGCAGATGATAAACCTATAATGCGACGTGGCTTCGCTCGCTGTTTCGCCGCATGCCGTCACCATCGATGATATTCGCGCCGCCGCGCAGCGCATCGCCGGAGCGATCGAGCACACCCCCTGCGTCGAGAGCCGCACCCTTTCCCGCCTCACCGGCGCGCGCGTCTTCCTCAAGTTCGAGAACCTGCAATTCACGGCCTCCTTCAAGGAGCGCGGGGCGCTGAACAAGCTGCTGTCGCTTTCCGCCGACGAGCGTCGCCGCGGCGTGATCGCCATGAGCGCCGGCAACCACGCGCAGGCGGTCGCCTATCACGCCGCGCGTCTCGGCATCCCGGCGGTGATCGTCATGCCCCGGGGCTCGCCCAACAACAAGGTGAAGAACACGCAGGTGCACGGCGCCGAGGTGGTGCTCGAAGGCGACTCTCTCCATGAAGCCGGGCGGCACGCCGTCGAGCGCGCGAAGCGCGACAACCTGGTGTTCGTGCATCCCTACGAGGACCGCCTGGTCATCGCCGGTCAAGGCACGGCCGGGCTGGAGCTGATGGCCGCGGTGCCCGACCTGGAGATGCTGGTGGTGCCGATCGGCGGCGGCGGCCTGATCGCCGGCATGGCCACCGCCGCGAAGAGCATCAACCCGAGGATCAGGATCTACGGCGCGGAGTCGAAGACCTACCCCTCGATGTACCAGCGGCTGAAGGGCCTGCCGGTCGAGTGCGGCGGCGATACCATCGCCGAAGGCATCGCCGTCAAGGATGCCGGCGATATCGCCTTGTCGATCGTGCGGGAGCTGGTCGAGGAAGTCCTGGTCGTGAAAGAGGAAACGATCGAGCGAGCGGTCGTGGCGCTGCTCGAGATCGAGAAGACGGTCGCCGAAGGCGCGGGCGCCGCGGCGCTCGCGGCGCTGCTCGAGTATCCGGAGCGCTTCGCCGGCAAGCGCGTCGGGCTTCCCATTACCGGCGGCAACATCGACAGCCGCGTGCTCGCATCGGTGCTGATGCGCGGCCTCGTCCGGGATGCGCGCCTGGTGCGCCTGCGCATCACCATGCCCGATGTCTCCGGCAGCCTCGCCAAGGTCGCCGCGCTGATCGCCGCCGCCGGCGGCAACATCGTCGAGGTGCAGCATCAGCGGATCTTCGGCACCTCCTCGGTGCGTACGCCCGAGGTCGAGTTCCTGGTCGAGACGCGCGACCGCGGCCACACCGATCAGCTTCTCGACTCGCTTCGCGACAACGGGATAAAGGTCGCCGCTTTCTAGTACGGGATTTTCCCGACTTGCCTAACGCCGTCAGTTGCGCAAAAAATGCCGCTCGTATGGAAAACACGCTTAGCGTTCCCGAGAGAGAGTTGCTGCAGTTGATCGCCGATGCCCTGCGGCGCCAGGCGAGCCTCGAGACCGACGAGGCGCTGCTCGGCGCGCTGATCCGCAAGTGCATGGTCCGCACTTCCGGCAAGAGCCTGAAGCTGACCGAGCAGGGCCGCCGCCAACTCGATAACTAAGCTGCTTGTACCGCTTCCTGCTGCTGCTCCCGTTTCTCGTTGCCGGCTGCGCCACGGTGGATTGCGGATCGGACTGGTTCGCCATCGGACAGCGCGACGGCCGCATCAACGCCGGCAGCCAGGCGGAACGCTACGCGGTGAAATGCACCGGAATCGACACGGCGCGCTATGGCGAGGGCTACCGCGAGGGATTCGCCCAGCGCCCGACGCCGTCCTGGTAGACCGCCTCTAGGCAGACCGCGCGGCGTACTCCGAGATCTCGACCAGGTTAAGGTCCGGGTCGCGCACATAGACCGACTGCATCGGCCCCTGCGCCCCGGTCTTCGCCACCGGGCCTTCCAGAATCGGGATTTTCTTCTCGTTGAGCCTCTGGACGACTTTTTCCAGGGAAACCGAAGCGATGAAGCACAGGTCTAGCGTACCCGGCGCGGCGACGTGCGCGCGCGGCTCGAACTCCTTGCCCCACTCGTGCACGTTGATCTTCTGTGCGCCGAACTTGAGCGCGAGGCGCATCGCGCCCGGCGTCTTGAACTCCTCCAGCTTCATGCCGAGGACGTCGCGGTAGAACGCGATGCAGCCCGCGAGGTCGCGGGTGGTGAGGACGATGTGGTCGATGTGATCGATCATTGGCGTATTTGTATCTGTCTCCTGGGTCTCACGTGGCAGTCCCGGTGCCGCAGGCACTTCGCCCTTGTTCGCGGACTGCGCTCAACGACGATCGAAAGCGCCGCATTGCCTTCAATTTCACCGGTGATGAAGGAAACAAGCAAGAGATAGGTTCCGGGCGCCCGCGTATTCAGCTTCGCCGTGACCACGTAGTGCGTGCCGACGCTGCGCAACACTTCGCGCTTCCAGTGAAAGTGCTTGCCCGCGTCGAGAGCTTGCTTTCCATCCGTGCCGGCAACGCTGGCGTGCCGATCCGATAACGCTTCCACGTAGGGCCTGGATTCGTACTCCCCGTCGCATCCAATCACCAGCTCCAGCAACTTGAATGGCAGCAAGGCCACGTAGCCGATTTCGACTTCGAATGTCGCATGAGGCGGGAGCGAAAGCGTCCGGACGAAATGGCGATCGTCGTCCTGCACGACATAGGGCTGTTTAGCCTCACTCTCTGCGTGTATGACGAAATGCACTTTGCACGGCGCCTGGCGCTTTCGTTCGCGCCACCATGGCTTGCCGATTTGCGCCCATGCCGGAACCAGCACGACCGCCCCGGCAAGACTCGTGGTGATGATCAACCATGGCCAGTCTTGGATAGACAGGAGTGCCCCTTGCATCTCCGTCAAACGATCCCTGTTTGCCGCATTTCACTAACCTCCCCGCTTGAATAGCCGATCTCCTTCAATACCTCCTCGGTATGTTCCCCGAGTTTCGGCGCAGCGCTGCGGATCGCACCCGGCGTGGCGGAGAGCTTGGGCACGATGCCCGGCACCTTGAGCCGCTCGCCGTCGCCGGCGACGATGCTCTGGATCATGCCGCGCGCGGCGTAGTGCGGGTCGGCGGCGATATCGGCGGCGCTGTAGATCTTTCCCGCGGGCACTTCCGCCTTCTCCATTTCACGCAGTACTTCTCCCTGTGAAAGGCGTGAAGTCCAGGCTGCGATCGCATCATCGATGCGTTCCATCTGCGCCGCGCGCCCGTCGTTGCGCGCGAGCGCGGGATCGTCGCGCAGGTCCTCGCGGCCGATGGCGCTCATCAGGCGCCGGTAGAGGCTGTCGGCGTTGCCGGCGATGAGGACGTAGGTGCCGTCCTTGCAGGGATAGAGGTTTGAGGGCGCGATACCGGGCAGCGTGCTGCCCGAGCGCTCGCGCACGTAGCCGCCGGCGTCGTACTCTGGCAGGAGGCTCTCGCTGCAGTTGAACACTGATTCGTAGAGCGCGACGTCGACGACCTGGCCCTTGCCGGTCTTCTCCGCTTCGCGCAGGGCGAGCAGCGCGCCCATCACGCCGTGCAGCGAAGCGATCGTGTCGCCGATCGACAGGTTGGGCCGCACCGGCGGCTGGCCGGGAAAGCCGGTGACGTGGCGCAGCCCGCCCATCGCTTCGCCGATTGCGCCGAACCCCGGCCGCTCGCGATACGGACCGGTCTGGCCGTAGCCCGAGATGCGCACCAGCACCAGCTTCGGGTTCTCGCGCGAGAGCGCGTCCCAGCCGAGGCGCCACTTCTCCAGCGCGCCCGGACGGAAATTCTCGACCACGATGTGCGCGCGGCTCGCCAGGCGACGCACGATCTCCTGCCCCTCGGGACGACGCAAATCGCAGGTCACCGATTTCTTGTTGCGCGACTGCACGTGCCACCAGAGCGAGGTGCCGTTGCGCAGCTTGCGCCAGCGGCGCAGCGGGTCGCCCTCGCCCGGCGGTTCGACCTTGATCACCTCGGCGCCGAAATCGCCGAGCGTCTTGGCGCAGAACGGCCCGGCGATCAGGCTGCCGAGCTCGAGGACGCGGATCCCGGCGAGAGGCGCGGCCATCTAGAAGTAGAGCGTCAGCCTGCCGTAGAACATCGACTGATACTGCGGGTCGTCCTTGACCGCGCCGTACGCCGCCCCGAGGCCGAGCTCGAGGTCCTTGCTCACGCGCTTGAGGAGCATGCCGTCGAGCGGCACGAACCACTTCCTGGTGATCTCGTTGTAGGAGATCGCATTCTCGATATAGAAGCCGAACGACCAGCCCTCGCCGAGCGCGAGCGTCGCCGTTGGGTAGAGGTCGAGCCGGCGCACCTTCGCGGCGCCATCCTCGGCAGCGTGATAGCTCATGAAGTAGCGCGCCAGCGGGTTGAGCGTGAGCTTGTAGTCCGGCAGCGCCCAGACAGCGCCCAGCAGCGGCGCCCACTGGTACTGGTTGGAGCCGAACGGGCTGCCCCCGCCGGTCGGGAAGACGAAGCGCACGCTCGCCAGCAGCTTGAGGTTCTTTGCCACTCCGGGCGTGGCGAACGACTCCTCGATGAACCAGTCGCCGACGCCGGCCTTCCACCCGCCGCCCGGGTTTTCCGCGCCGGCGCGGTCGGTGTAGTACATCGGCAGATCGATGCGCTGCGTGAAAATCCACCCCTCGGACAGGGCGAAGGGAATGTAGAAGCGCGGCCGGTATTGCCAGCGCGCGGTGTCGTCGATATTGCGCTGGTAGTAGAGCCAGTTGTCGAAGCGCACCGGCGGGTCTTGCGCCGGAACGGCGGTGCCGGCGAGCGCCAGCACACCGCCGAAGATCAGTCCGCGGATCATGGAAAGCTCCTTAGCCCAGTTTCAGCAGACGTAGCGGGTTGTATTCCAAAGCGACTTTACCGTCCTGGGTAACGACCTTGTTCAGGAAACGCACCCGGCCGCGGTCTCCTTTGGAGGTCAGGCGGTGCTCGATCACCTCGCATTCGACGTGGATCGTGTCGTCGACGTAGGTCGGCGCCTTGACGTCGACCGTCGCGTTGAGGAATGCAACGCCGGTGTCCTGCATGGAAGGAAGCAGCAGCCCCTCGGCGTAGGAGTAGACGAGCGCACCGGGTACCAGTTGCTTCTTTTCCTTGACCGTGAAGATCTCTTCCGTGAGGCCGGTGAGCGTCATGAACGCCACCAAATCGGCCTCGCGGAGGGTGCGGCGATGGGTGCGAAAGCGGAAGCCGACGCGCAGGTCGGCGAAGGTGAATCCGCGTCCGATGATCGGCGGCGCATCGCTCACCGCCGCATTCTAGCCGCCTCTACCGCAGGACCGAGGGATACAGCCGCTTGGTATGCGCGTAGCACTCGCAGGCGATCGCCTCGAGGCGCGAGCGGTCGACGATGCGCATGTTGCCGCGCCGGTAGTCGATGATGCCCTCTCGCTTGAGACGCGCCGCCGCCTGGCTGACGCGCGGGCGGGTGGCGGCGAGCATCGCCGAAAGCGCTTCGTGGGTGAGGTGGAACTCGCTGCTGCCGACGCGATCGTGGACGAACAGCAGCCAGCGCGCCATGCGCTGCGCGATGGAATGGAACGAATTGCAGGCCACCGCGCGGTTGGCGAGATGCAGGCGGAATGCGCTGTAGCCGAACAGCGCGCGGCGGAAAGCCTCGTGCTGCTTGCACAAATCGAGGACGCTGCGGGCGCTCATCCGGTAGGCCTCGCCGGAGACCTGGATCACGCCGGCGGCGTCGCTCACCGCGCCGCCGAGAATGAGCGGCACGCCGACGAACCCGTCGCGGCCGACCGTCGCCGTCTCCGCCTTGTCGCCCGAGGCGAGCTCGATCACGATCGAGCACACCGCGGTGGTGGGGAACAGCACGTGGGTGATGCGTTCGCCCTGGCCCAGCACCTGGGTGCCGGAGTCGAGGGAAACGAGAGCCTTCTGGACCGAGCGCTGCACCGCATTCGGCAGCTCGTCCAGGATCTGATTCCCGGTCATCGCGTCCCTTGCGGGTTCCCCTCTCCCCGATTCGGCGGGCGGAGTATGCATGTGGGTCACTGGAAAAGTTTGTTCCTCTGGGGACAGTCGGCCATGCTAGGGTCGCAATGTGTGGCGTCGTTCGGCTGGCGACTGCCTCCATCGGACCAAGAACGACAGGCTCGCTCGCTACAATCGTCACGACATGACCGACTCTCTCGGACCGCGCGGCAAGTTCGCGGTGCTGGCGCCTTCGACCAACACCTCGGTGCAGCCCGAGTTCGAAGCCATGCGCCCGGCGGGCGTCACCAACCACCACTCGCGGCTGGTCATCCCGAACAGCCGCGTCACGGACGACAAGAGCTTCCTGGTGATGATGGACAACATCCGCGTCGCGCTCATGCCTGCGCTCGAGGCCGCGCTGACCTGCGAGCCCGACTACGTGGTCCTCGGCATGTCGTCGGAAACCTTCTGGGACGGCCTCAAGGGCTCGCTGCAACTGCGCAGGAAGCTCGAGCGCAAGGCGAAGCGCGGCATCGCCATGGGATCGGACGCCTGCCGCGCCGCGCTGCGCGCCTATGGCCGCGGCATCCGCCGGCTCGGCGTGATCACCCCGTACATGCCGGTCGGCGACCGCCAGGTGCGGCGCTTCTTCAGCGACTGCGGCTACGAGATCGTCAACCTGATCGGCTTGAAGTGCCGCAGCCCGGTGCAGATCGCGCACGTCTCCCGCGAGACCTTGCGCGACGCCATCGAGCGCGTCGACCGCGGCAAGGTGGACGCAATCGTGCAGGTCGGGACCAACCTGGCGATGGCCGAGCTCGCCGCGACCGCCGAGCCCTGGCTCGGCAAGCCGGTGATCGCCATCAACACCGCGACCTACTGGTACGCGCTGCGCCAGTACGGCATCAAGGACCGGATGCCCGGCTGGGGATCCCTCTTAAGTGAGCACTGAGGGCTGATCGGTCAGCACCACCGACTCCTCGACC
>Ga0137409_10006079_pt1 | contig 12544 bp, 9 predicted proteins | sample CZODoug1_16funga_FD_122059 | JGI IMG/M metagenome (GOLD analysis project Ga0137409, IMG submission 122059) | Vadose zone soil fungal communities from Angelo Coast Range Reserve, California, USA - CZODoug1_16fungal (Hybrid Assembly) | ecosystem: Environmental > Terrestrial > Soil > Vadose zone...
TTTGGACCTTCCTGCCGCTTCGTTCGCATCGGCTCCTCCGGCTCCTCCGGCCGCGTCTTTCGCATCGGCTCCTCCGGCCGCGTCTTTCGCATCGGCTCCTCCGGCCGCGTCGTTCGCATCGGCTCCTCCGGCCTCGGAGACCGCGTGGGATTCGCCCCCGCGGCGCCGCGTGTCCGCCGCGCCCGAGCCTCCGTCCCGATCGATTCCTCAACGCCCGGCGCCCCCGGCGGGCCGATCCGCGGCCCATGCCGAGGACACGAAGCATGCCGACCTCACGGCGGTGCTCGATCGGGAAGTCCGCTACGGGGAGAGAAGGGGAACGTGGAGGCGGCGCTCGAACACCGGGCTCATCGTGGGGATCGCCGTGGGATTGATCGTCGCGGCCAGCGTGGCCGTCGTCGTGTCGCGCCAGCCGCGGCTGCCCGTGAGCGTGGAGACGCTCCCCGCCGGCACGGAGGAAGTCCTCCCCGCGCAGCCGGAGACCGCTCCTCCGGACCAGGGCGGCGCTCCGCCGTCCGCGCCGCGCGGAAACGACGCGGCGCCGCCCTCGACGGGTGCTGGTGCCGGGACCGAGAGCGGCCTCATTCCGCCCTCGACGCCAACGCCCGACACCCCGTTCCGCGTCCACGTCGCCTCCTTCAGGTCGGAGGATAAGGTGCGGGGGTTGGTGCGCCAGTTGAGGCTGCGCGGCGCCGACGCCTGGTACGAGCCGGCGACCACCGCGTCCGGGTACTACCGCGTCTTTGTCGGGCACTTCGCGACCGAGGCCGAGGCTCGCGCCCACGCCCGGTGGCTTCTCGAAAACGGCTGGGTCGACCGCGCTCAGCCCTACCCCTCCACTCCGAGGTAGCCGATGTTCCTGAAGCGGCTCGACATCCAAGGGTTCAAATCGTTCCCGCAGCGCGTCCGCGTGGAGTTCGGACCCGGCATCACCTCGGTGGTGGGTCCCAACGGCAGCGGCAAGACCAACATCGTCGAGGCGATCCGCTGGGTCTTGGGGGAGCAGAACATGCGCCACCTCCGCGGCGACACGCTGGAAGACGTGATCTTCACGGGCTCGGCGCACCGCAAGCAGCTCGGCATGGCCGAAGTCTCCCTCACCATGGTGAACAACCGGGGCGTCCTGCCCTCCGAATACACGGAGGTCATGATCGCCCGCAGGACCTTCCGGAGCGGACAGAGCGAGTACTCGATCAACCGGAACGCGTGCCGGCTTCGGGACGTTCGCGACCTGTTCCTGGATACCGGGATGGGATCGCACGCCTACTCGCTGATCGAGCGCGGCATGGTCGACAACGTGCTCTCGGACGAGAGCGGCCACCGCCGGTTCCTCTTCGAGGAAGCGGCGGGGATCATGCGGTACAAGACCCGGAAGAAGGAGGCGCTCCAGAAGCTCGACCTCACGCTCGGCGATCTGACGCGCGTGAGCGACATCATCTCGGAGATCGAGAGGGAGGTCCGGTCCCTCGCGCGGCAAGTGGGCAAGGCGCGCCGCTACGGCCGCCTCAAGGACGAGATCCGCCAGCTCGACCTCGGGCTCGCCAAAGAGGAGTACGACCGGATCGCGACGGAGACCGGCACCCTGCGCGGCGAGCGGGCGGGAGCCGAGAACCGCCGGGCCGCGATGGGAGGGGTCCTCGCGCGGCACGAGGCCGAGCTGGAGCAGCACAAGCTCGAGCTCTTGAAGCGCGAGGGGGAGGTCCGGCTGGCCCAGGAGGCGCTGAGCGAGCACGAGGCGCGCGGAGCGGCGCTCTTGAACGAGGTCGCCGTGCTTCGGGAGCGCCGCGCCGGCCTCGCCGAGAAGCTGGAGCACGCCCGCTCCGAGTCGAGCCGGCTTCGGCTGAGCGTCGAGGAGGTCCGATCGCACGGCGCGCGGCTGACGGCCGAGCGGGCGCGCCTCGAACAGGCGCAGGGAGAGCGCGACGCGGAAGAGCTCCGCCTCGAGGCCAAGCTGGCCGAGCTGGGCCCCGTCCTCGAGCAGCGCCGCACCGCGCTCGCGGAGAAGAAGCAGCTCTCCCTCGACCTCTTCGAAGCCCGCGTGCTTCAGGAAAGCTCGGCCCGCGCCTGGCGCGAGAAGCGCGAGGAGCTTGCGAACCGACGCGAGGAGCTCGGCCAGCAGCGGGCGTCGCTCGCGCGCGAGGAGGAGACGCTGCGCGCCGGGCTTCAGGGAATCGAGCGCTCGATGACCGGGACCGCCGCCGACGTGGAACGGGCGAAGGCCGGGGTGCAGACGTCCCTCGCCTCGATCACCGCGGCCGAATCGAAGATCGCGGAGCAGGACGAATTGGAGATGCGGGCCCGGGAAGCCCAAGCGGCCCTCGAGGCCCGGCACGCCACGCTCCGCGAGCTCAAGGAGCGCTACGAAGGCTACGACGCCAGCGTCCGGTGGTTGGTCGCCGGACCGAGCCGTCCGGCGCGGATTCTCGGCACCGTGGGCGACGTGCTCCAGGCCTCGGGCGAGTGGCTGACCGCCCTCGAGGCGGCGCTGGGCGAGGCGGTTCAATTCATCGTCGCGGAGCGGACCGAGGCGGCGCTCGATGCCCTCCAGGCGCTCGTGGGCAGCGGCGAAGGCCGGGCGACCTTCATCTCCCTCGACCGCCTCTCCCGCTTCCGCGTCGCTCCGCTCTCCGACGAAGTGTCGCAGGCCCCCGGCGTGCTGGGACCGCTGCTCGACCACGTTCGCTTCGAGCCCGGCTACGTCGCCCTCGCCTCGTTCCTCCTCTCGGGCGTCGTTGTGGTCGATTCGATCGAAGCGGGGCTCAAGCTCAACGAGCGGTTCGCCGGCGAACGGCTTCAGTTCGTCACGCGGCGCGGGGAGCGGGTCGTCGGGCCCGGGATCTTCCACGGCGGAAGCGGCTCGACCCGCGCCGGGTCGGTGCTCCGCCGCGAGGACGAGCTGACCGGGCTCGCCGTGGAGATCGAGGGCTCCGCCCGCGCGCTGGCCGGGACGGTCAAGGTCTCCGAGCAGTTCCGCCAGGCGCGCGCCGCGGCCGTGGCCGAGCTCGAGGAGGCGAATCGGGTGCTCGCGGTCGCGGAGCAGGCCCACCGCGCCCAGGAGTCGAGGCGGGCGGAGCTGACGATCCGCGGGGACGCGATGGTCCAGGCCGCCGATTCGCTGTCCGCGTCGCTTCGGACGGTCGAGGCCGAGCTCACGCGAGCGCTCGGCGAGGCCGAAAGCGCGCTCGTGGCGCTCCAGAGCGCCGACGAGGAGCGCGGCCGGGTCGAGAATATCCTGGCGCAGGAGGAGGCGGCGGTCCGCGAGATCGAGCTCGATCGGGAGCGCACCGTCACGCTGCACGCGGAGGCCCGAATCGAGGCGACCCGATCCCGCGCCGCGGTCGAGTCGAGTCTCAAGGAGATCGAAAGGCTCCGAACGAGCGCGGACGAAGCCGAGCGCGACATCGCAAGCCGCGATGAAGAGGCGGCGGTCACCGAGAGGCGTATTCAGGAGACCGACGCGCTCTGCGCTCAGCGCGAGGGCGAGCTCGCCCAGGAAATCGAGCGGAAGACCGAGCGTGACCTGGCCCTGCAGAGGACGCGCGAGCGGTTCGGGGAGGTCAAAGGCCTCGCCGACGACGTCGACGCGCGCACCCGAGAGCATCGGCGGGAACACGCCGAGCTGACCGAACGGCTCCATCGCGCGGAGCTCGAGCAGGCGGAGGCCGACGGCGAGGCCCGCCGGCTCCTCGAGCGGATCCGGAATGAATACGAAGTGGATCTCGCGGCGTACGTGCCTACGATCGAGGATGAGACCCAAGCCGCGGAAGGCGAGTCGGGCGGAGAAAATCCGCTCGCCGAGGTCGAGGACGTCGACATCGAAGCCGAAGAGGGTCGCATTCCGGACGAAGCGATCGTCGACCGCGGGGCGTCCGATACGACGCTGGGGGCGGAACCGGTGCGGCCCGGCGCGCCGCGGGAAGAACGCGAGCAGAGACTTCGATTCCTCGGCGAGAAGCTTCGCGCGGTGGGCCCGGTCAACCTGCTCGCGCTCCAGGACTACGACGAGCGTCGCGAGCGACTCGGCTTCCTCACGGGCCAGCGGAAGGATCTCGACGACGCCCGGCAGTCGCTGCTCGAAGCGATCGAGAAGATCAACGGCACCGCGTCGCAATTGTTTCTACAGACCTTCGCCCAGGTGAACGAGAACTTCCAGCAGGTGTTCACATCGCTCTTCGAGGGCGGGGAGGCGGCGCTGCTCTTGACGGGAGATGATCCGCTCGAGGCCGAGATCGAGATCCTCGCGCGCCCCCGCGGAAAGAAGCCGCAGTCGCTCTCGCTCCTCTCCGGCGGCGAGAAGGCGCTCACGGCCATCGCGCTCCTATTCGCCATCTACCTCGTGAAGCCGAGCCCCTTCTGCATTCTAGACGAGGTGGACGCCCCGCTCGACGACGCCAACATCGACCGCTTCGTCCGGCTTCTTCGCCAGTTCAGCGAGAAGACCCAGTTCATCGTGGTGACACACAACAAGAAAACGATGGAGGTCGCCGACTGCCTCTACGGCGTCACGATGGAAGAGCTCGGGGTTTCGAAGCTGGTCTCGGTCCGCTGGAATCGGGAGCGGCCAGCCGAGGCCGAGCCGGCACCGGAGGAGCTCGCGCCGGTCGAATCGTAGGGCGCGGTGTCGTTCCTCGACAAGGTCACGAAGGGCCTCCAGAAGACCCGCGACGCGCTTTTCGGCAAGGTCGCGGCCGTTTTCCAGCCGGGGCGCCAACTCACCGACGAGGATTATGCAGCGCTCGAGGGGGCGCTACTTCGCGCAGACGTAGGGCCGACCACGACGAATCGAATCCTCACAGGCGTGAAGACGCGACTTTCGGACTCCGGGTTCTCGGGCGACCCGCTTGAGGCCATGCGGGCGGAAGTCGAGTCGCTATTGAGAAGCGGGGGTCGCGGGATGGCGGAGGGGACCGTTTCTTCACCCCGCGTCCCCAGAGCCATCCCGCGACCCCACATCACATTAGTCGTCGGCGTCAACGGCACGGGCAAGACGACCACCATCGCGAAGCTGGCGAATCGCTACAAACAGGCGGGGGAATCCGTACTACTGGTCGCCTGCGATACCTTTCGCGCCGCGGCGGCGGACCAGCTCGAGATCTGGGCGGAGCGGGCGGGTGTGGAGATGGTGAAGCAGAAGCCCGGCGCCGATCCCGCCGCGGTGGCGTTCGACGGGATGGCGCGCGCGAAGAGCCGGGACGTCGACCGCGCGATCGTCGACACGGCGGGACGGCTCCACGTGAAGTCGAACTTGATGGCCGAGCTGGAGAAGATCCGGCGCGTCATCGAGCGGGCCGTTCCCGGGGCGCCCCACGAGACCCTCCTGGTGCTGGACGCGACGGTGGGGCAGAACGGCCTCGCGCAGGCGCGCGAGTTCGACCGCGCGCTCAAACTCAGCGGCCTCGCCCTCACGAAGCTGGACGGCACGGCGAAAGGCGGGATCGTGCTCGCGGTCGCCGACTCGCTGAAAATTCCGATCCGGTGGATCGGCGTCGGGGAGGGGCTCGACGACCTGATCCCGTTCGATCCCGGCGAGTTCGCGGCCGGCCTGATCCGGGCCGAGGGCTGACGCATGCAGCTGGCGCTCGAATTTCGACGCACGGGCGATTGGCTCTTTCGCCGCCGAAGCTACCTTCCGCTCCTTCTCCTTGGCCTCGTCCATCTGGACATGCTCCGCTATTCCTACCCCGGGGGCAGCCACGCGTGGGATCGCGCCTGGGAGCTCTTCTGCCTCGGCGTCTCGCTGCTCGGGCTCTACATCCGGGTCATGACGATCGGCTACCGGCCGCATGGCACCTCGGGCCGGAACACCCACGGTCAAGTCGCGGAGACGTTGAACACGGAGGGCATGTACTCCATCACGAGGCACCCGCTCTATCTGGGCAACTATTTCAACTGGCTCGGCCTCGCCCTCTTCACGCACACGTGGTGGCTTCCGATCATCGTCACGCTCGCCTTCTGGCTCTACTACGAGCGGATCATGTTCGCGGAGGAGGCGTTCCTGCACGAGAAGTTCGGCGAGACGTACGCGACCTGGGCCGCGCAGACGCCGGCCTTTCTGCCCCGGTTCCGGAGCTGGCGGCCGCCGGAGCGCCGTTTCTCGTGGCGCACGGTATTTCGAAGGGAGTATTCGGGACTATTCGCGATCGTGGCCGCCTTCACCTACCTCGAGGTGCTCGGCGACCTGGTCGTTCAGAAGCGGCTTGTGCTCGATGGAATGTGGGTGGGGCTCTTCGTCGTGAATCTTGGCATCTACCTTACCCTGCGCACGCTGAAACACCGGAAGTAGGCGCCGCTCCGCGCGGTTACTCCCCCGCGAAGACACCCTGATTCTTGCCGCGCTCCTTCGCGATTCGCAGGTGGGCGTTCGCCCGCGCCCATAGCTCGTGGGCGAGCTTCTCCCGCTGCGGGCGGTCCAGGCCGCGGGAGCGGTCCCACGTCACCGGCACGTCGGCGGGGAAGAGGGCGCCCCCCAAGCTCATCGTCACGCGCACCGCGTTTTCGCGGCCGTCCAGGCCCGGCACCACGATCGCCATGTTCTGCACCTTGAGCCGCAGCCGCTCGCAAATCTCCTTGGCCTCCGCCTTCGTCGTCGCCGCGCTCAGGATCAACGCGAACTCCTCGCCGCCCCAGCGCGCGACCGTGTCGAACGGACGGACGCTCGAGGCCAGCGTCTGGGAGATCTCCCGGAGCACCACGTTTCCGGCCTCATATCCATAGGTGTCGTTGACGCGCTTGAAGTCATCGATGTCGGCGATCACAAGCGACATCGGCCGCTCCTCGCGGTAGGCGCGCGCGAGCTCGTGGTCCAGCTGGCGTCCGAAGTAGGGACGGTTGTAGATCCCGGTGAGCTCGTCGACCATGACGAGCATTCCCAGCTTCCTCAGGGTGAGCAACAGGTCGGTGGCGTGCTCTCCGACCACGGTCAAGATCCCGATCCGCTCGTCGGTGAAGAATCCCGGCGTCTTGCTCCAGGCCTCCAGCGCGAACAGGAACGGCGATCCCGGCTCTCCCACGCGCGCCATGGCGAAGGAGCGGTGCTCGCCGGGCACGGGCCGTGGTGAATACGGAGCGATCGCGAGATGCATCGTGGCGTCCATCGCCTCGGCGTCCACCATCGTCTGCACCATTCCCGCCTCGGACAGGTCCGCGACGTAGACCGGGAGCGCGCGCTTTGCCACCCACTCCTCGGCGAGTGCCCGGTTCCAAGGCTCCCCTTCGCTCACCGGCTGCACGTGGCGCGGCTCCTCGGCGCCTCGGATCAATGCAAAGAGGCGCGTCTCGTCGCACTCGAGCACCTGGCGGGCGGATGCGAGGATCGTTCTCAAGATCTCGCCCACGTCGGTCTGGAGATATTCGAGATTTCTCTCGTCGCGCGTGAATAGCTTCCGCTCGACGGCGATCAAGTGGGAAAGGCTGCGGTAGAGGAGCCGGCTTCGCGCGTGCCAGTGGGGCCTCGAGACCGTGACCAGCTCTTCGGTCGGGAGGTCCTCCGCGGCGGCCAGGAGAAAGGTTTCTCCCGACGCGGGAATCCGGTATCGCACGTACGGCTTCCCGTCGCGCTGGAAGCGATCGACCCGCTCGAGGGCGCCGGAGTCGAGGAGGCGCTCCGCGATCTCGAACGCGATCTGGTCACGGCGCGCGTCGTCGATCCCGGACAGGGTGAGCTCGATCAGACGCTTCCTATCTTCGGGGGCGGCCTCGTGCAGCGAGAGCGACGACAGGAATGCGGTGCGGATGCGGTTTGCTTCGTTCATTCCCCACGTCTCGGATGCGCGCGCTCGGATGGACGGGAACAGACGTCGATTATAGCACATAGAGGGCCCAGGGCGCCCCTCGTTCCGGCGCGCGGGCGGCCCAAATCGCTCCTAAGGCCTTTTTGGCCTTGCATTTGACCGGAGACTTTGCTAACGTCTCGTTGCGTAGCCGGAGTGCCTGCCCACGGAAAGGGTGCGCGCATGGCTTCCAAGCCCACATCTGAATCCGAGCGTGGATTCGGCCCATCCCCGGGGCCGGCCGCGCGATCTCCATTCCCGGCCGCGTTCATTCCCCATGCATTGGCATTCTCGGAGCGGGCTGTACTCTGCGTTCCGGCCCCTCAGGAGCGAACACAATGGACAGACCAATACCATTGCTTCGCGGGTCCCCATCCCGAACTCGTCGCAAATTTGCCGGAGACACGGAGGTGGTCTCCATGAAGATCCAGCACCCGGGCGGCTTCCGGCTCCTTGCCTGGACCGGAGCGGCGCTCCTGCTGGCGGTCCTCGGCGGGGCACCCCGGGAGGCGGCGGCGCGGTTTTACCAGCCGCAAGACCCACCGTTTCTCGAGGGCGATCCGACGGCGGACGATCAGCCGAGCCCAACGCCCAAGCTCGACCGGAACTTCACTTCGCCATCGGTCAAGGTGGACGGACACTCCTTCCTGAAGGGTCGATTCATCTGGTTGTCGTACGTCCGCGCCTGGATCCGGATCTCCGTGTTTTGACGCTTCGGAACCTGTAACCCGGGACGGGTGAAAATGCCCGTCCCTGAGGTCCCATGATCGACGACAAGAGGCCGCAGAGCGACACCGGCGGCTTCCTCCTCAAAATCGACGATCTCCTTGCGCACGCGCGGTTCTCCGCGGTCCTGGACGCGGTTGCGGAGATCCGAGCCACGGGGCCCCTCCCGGCCACGCTGGAGATCCCGCTCCTCCTGGCGCGTTGCCGCGCCCTCCTCGGGCTGGGGCGCTGGAAGGAAGTCGCGGAGATCGCCGAGAAGAAGCTGAGCGAGCTCTACGCGCTCCACCCGGACGAAAAGCGCGCTCTCCTCGAATTCCACATCGCCGCCGGTCGCGCCGTATGGCGCATCGGCCGGCCGTCTCGCGCCGAGGAGCACTTCCGCGCCGCCTACCACATCAGCCGGTGGGAGTTCGAGGACACCGCGGGCATGCTCCGCACCCGCAATCTCCTGGGTCTCTGCTTCCTGAGCGCGGGCGACTTTCACCGCGCGGTCGGCGAGTTCACGCGCGGCCAGCTCCAGGCGCGCGAAGCGGGTCTTTACCATGAAGAGGCTTCGTTCTCGCTCAACCTGAGCATCGCGCTGGCGAAGCTCGGGCGCCTCGAGGAGGCCGATCAGGGGATGGCCCGGGCGCGGACCCTCTTCGGCGAACGGGGGCATTCGCGCGGCAAGGTGCAGGCGCGCCTCTTCCACGCGTTCCTGCTGCGGATCGCCGGAGACCTCGCCAAGGCGGACACCCAGGTGCGTGGAGCCCTCTCCGAGGCCGAAGAGCACGGATTCGAGCGCGAGCAGGTCATCGCGCTCGAGTACCTGGGCGACCTCGCACTCGACCGCCACGAGAATCAATCCGCCATCGAAAGCTACGACCGCGCGCTCGTGCTCGCGGAGAAGCTGGCGCCCGAGGGCGATCTGGTCCCCGAGCTGAGCCGAAGAATCGCCGAGATCCACGTCCGGATCGGCGAGCCGAACCGCGCGCTCATCACCTGCGAGCGCGGGCTCCGGGTCGCGAGGAGAATCAACGATCGGTTCGAGGAGGCGTCGACCTACCGCGTGATGTCGATGGCGCACCTCCTCCTGTCGCACCGGGAGAAGGCGATCCGGACCGCGCACGAAGGGATCTTGCAGCTGCGGAAGCTGGAGGCCCTTTACGAGCTCACGCGTCTCCTTGTCTGGGCGGGCGAGATCCTCCTGGCGGGGGGAGACGCCGAAGAGCGCCGCGCGGCGCGCGACTATCTCTGGGAGGCGCGGAGCCTGGCCATGTCGATGAAGCTCGAGCGCTGGGTCGAGCGCGTCGAGAAGATCTTGGGTGTGGAGATCGAGGCGCCTCCGGCTCTCGTCCCGGCGCCCGCGCCGGCGACGATTCCAGCGGGAAGCGACGAAGTACCCCGCGGAGCCGACCCGGGCTGCTTCCGGATCGGCGTCGTCACCCAGGATCCGCGGTTGATCGACCTCGTCCGCATTCTGGAGCGGGCCTCGAACAGCCGGCTTCCGATCCTGATCTTGGGCGAGACGGGCACCGGGAAGGAGGCGCTCGCCCGGGCGGCTCACTCGCTGAGCGACCGGTCCGGCCACGTCTTCGTCGTGGGGCACTGCGCCGCGCTGCCCGACGGGCAGCTCGACGTGGAGCTCTTCGGGAGGGACGCCGCCGGCGGACCGGGGGGCGATCGCGCCCGGGCCGGCCTCTTCGAGACGGCGCATCGTGGGGTGATCTTCCTGGACGAGGTGAGCGAGCTATTGACCGCCGCGCAGGCGAAGCTCCTCCGCGTGATCGAGATGGGTGAGCTGCGCCGCGTGGGAGGAATGGGGCTCCGCCAGGTGGACGTGCGGGTCATCGCGGCGTCCACGCGCGACCTGGGCGGGCTCGTGCGCCGCGGGCTCTTCCGCGACGATCTCTACTATCGACTGAACGGGATCCGGCTCGAAGTCCCGCCGCTCCGGGAGCGCCCCGGCGACATCGAGCTGATCGGCCGCTATCTGCTCGAGCGCGCCTGCGCCCAGGCGCGCAAGCGCGTCGCCTTGAGCGAGGCGGCGTGGGCGTACCTCGCGTCGTATCCGTGGCCCGGAAACGTGCGCGAGCTTCGCAACGTCATCGACCGGGCCGTGGCCCTCGCCCAGGACGGCGATCGCCTTCGCGCGGAGGCCGTCCAGGTGCAGCCCCCGGGGCGCGGCTCCGCGGCGCGCGCGACGGCCGGTGCCCGGGGCGCCGCCCGACCCGCCTCGGCGGGGGAGCGGGACATGATCCTGAACGCGCTCCGCACGCACGGCGGGAACCAGTCGGAAGCGGCGCGCAGCCTGGGCGGGATGAAGCGGACGACGCTCCTCTACAAGATCAAGAAGCTCGACATCCGGCCCGAGGAATACGGCCACTCCGTAGGCGGCTGAACCTCCCCCCGCTTGACCGCCCCGCCGGCGCCCCCTACAATTCGTTGCTCCTCCCGTAACCCAGCAACCCGACGAGGTGCGCCGCATGGTTTCCGAGCTGATGAAGGGCCTTTCGATCACGCTGTCGCACTTCTTCAAGAAACCGGTCACGTTGAAGTACCCCGACGTGAAGATGAAGATGTACCCGCGCTTTCGCGGACTCCACGAGCTGCATCGCTATGAGAACGGCCTGGAGCGCTGCGTCTGCTGCGGCCTTTGCGCGGCGGTCTGTCCGGCCGACGCCATCTACATGGAGGCCGCCGAGAACACGCCCACCCTCCGATTCTCGGCCGGCGAGCGGTACGCCAAGCGGTATGAGATCGACATGCTCCGCTGCATTTTCTGCGGCTACTGTGAGGAAGCCTGCCCCGAGGACGCCATCTTTCTCGGACACATCTTCGAGCTCTCGGACTACTCGCGCGACGCCTTCATCTACTCGAAGGAGCAACTTCTGGTGCCTCTGGGCACGACCAACACGCCCGGCATCGTCCGCGGCAGATAGCGGTGCCCAAGGCGGTGAGGGACCCGATTGTCTGACAATTGGGTGCTGGCCGCCGCCTTCGGGGTGGTCGCCGGGCTCGCCAACGTCGTCGGGGGATGGCTTGCCGTCGGACGCCAGGGCTGGGACCGCGTCCGCCAGAGCTACTTCGTCGCCGCGGGCGCGGGATTCATGCTCGCGGCCGTCTTTCTCCGCATGGTGCCCGAGAGCTACCGGCTGGCCGCCGCCCACGGCGGCGCCCCGCTCGCCGTCGGGACGCTCATCCTCGTCGGCTATCTGATCGTCCACGCCGCGGAGCACGTCCTGGTCGGCCACTTCCATTTCGGCGAGGAGACCCACCACGAGCACTGGGTGGAGCCGGTCGTGGGCACGACGGCCCTGATCGGGCTTCTCCTGCACACGCTGCTGGACGGCGTCTCGATCGGCTCGGGGTTTCTCATCCGGCCCTCCCTGGGAATCCTCATCTCGATCGCGATCCTGCTCCACAAGGTGCCCGAGGGCTTCACGGTCGGGTCGATCATGGTCGCCGCCGGCCGATCGCGCCGGGAGGCGATCATGAGCGCCACGTGGCTGGGAATCGCCACCGTGGTCGGGGTGCTCACCATCTCGCTCTGGTCTGGGCTCGTGGTCTACGCGCTCCCGCTTTCGGCCGGCGCCGCCCTCTACGTCGCCGCGTCCGACCTGATCCCGGCGGTGAACGAGGCGAAGGGGATCGGGATGGCCCTCGGCGTGTTCGGGGGAGTCCTTCTCTTCTACGTCACGGAATCGATCCTCGGGAGCCTGGGGTTGTGATTGATTTCACAGGCGCCGATTGATACGCTGACGGGTGCGGTTCAGTTTCTCGCGCCGGGGGCGCGGTTTTCCGGCGCCGGTTTCACCAGAGGCAGGTGATTTCACATGGGCTTAGAAGAGCTAGTACCGGACGGCATCCTCACCACGACCGTCGACAAGATGGTCAACTGGGCCCGCCGTTCCTCGTTCTGGCCGGCGACGTTCGGGCTGGCCTGCTGCGCGATCGAGATGATGGCAACCAGCGCCTCCCGCTACGATCTCGCGCGGTTCGGCGCCGAGGTCTTCCGCGCCTCCCCGCGCCAGGCGGATCTCATGATCGTCGCGGGGCGCGTGAGCAAG
>Ga0137409_10006080_pt1 | contig 12544 bp, 14 predicted proteins | sample CZODoug1_16funga_FD_122059 | JGI IMG/M metagenome (GOLD analysis project Ga0137409, IMG submission 122059) | Vadose zone soil fungal communities from Angelo Coast Range Reserve, California, USA - CZODoug1_16fungal (Hybrid Assembly) | ecosystem: Environmental > Terrestrial > Soil > Vadose zone...
CGGACAATCTTACCTATACACAACTGCTTGATCATCTCCCGGAGCTCTGCACGGAGCTGGCTTCTCTCCTCAAACATCCCAATGCCAAGGAGATCAAGCGGGAGGCGAGGCAGGACGCCAGGGCGCACGGCTGGAAGCGCTGGCGGCAAGGTTACAAGTTAGAAGAATTAATCCGCGAGATCTGCCTGATTCGTCGGAACTTCATTGACACGTGGTTTAAAGCCTTCGCCGCTGCGGATGTACGTTTCGATTTTGACGCACAGAATGCCGCGCGGCGAATTGTGGAATGTTTTTTCGACAACGTCATTATTGAAGCAACCGTCCAATTCGTTGAGGAACATCAGGAAGCTGTGCGTCAATTGAACGCCAGACTGAAACCGAGCATAACTGGCAATGCAGAGTTTGTTCAGCGCATTACGCACCTACTGCGTGAGCCGTTGGGTCCCCTGTTGCTTGGGCTCGAAGTTTTGCTGCGCGAAGAATCTTTATCGCCCCGAGGCGTCGAAATGATTGGGGTCCTCCACCGCGGGGTTAAAAAAGAGGCTGACGCCATTGAAGAACTGCTAGGGTCGACAGAATTGTTCGAAAAGACGCGGGCTAGATAAATGAGCGGGCAACGGGAATCGAACCCGCATGGCCAGCTTGGAAGGCTGGAACTTTACCATTAAGCTATGCCCGCATCGGACAGTGAATTCAACAGTGCCAAGTGACGAGCGACTAGTCAAAGCGATTGCACCGTAGCAATCGCAGGTCACCGCGGCGAATGCTAACCTTCAAACGCGCTCGCGACCAGGGTGGCGTTATGGCCGCCAAAGCCGAAGGAATTATTGAGTGCGACGCGCACCTTCTTTTCGCGAGCAACGTTAGGCGTGTAATCGAGGTCGCATTCTTCGCCCGGATTTTCCAGGTTGATCGTCGGCGGAATTACAGAGTCGCGGATGGCCAGTGCGCAGGCGGCCATCTCTATTCCACCGGCGCCGCCTAACAAGTGACCGGTCATCGATTTCGTTGCACTGATCGAAACCTTGTCCGCATATGCGCCAAAGATTTGCTTGATGGCCCGGGTTTCGCAAAGATCGCCGATGTCGGTGGAAGTAGCGTGCGCGTTGATGTAATCGACCTGCGCAGGTGAGATGCGCGCGTGGTCCAACGCCATTTTCATAGCCCGCGCGGCGCCTTCGCCATCCGGAGGCGGCGCAGTCATGTGGTAGGCATCGGCGGAGACGCCGTATCCCGTGATTTCACAGTAAATCTTTGCGCCGCGCGCCCTGGCATGTTCCAGCTCCTCCACGACGACCACTCCCGAGCCTTCGCTCATCACAAAACCGTCGCGGTCCCGGTCGAAGGGCCGCGAGGCGCGCTCGGGCTCATCGTTACGTCTGCTGAGCGCCTTCATGGCAGAAAATCCTGCAACGCCGATTTCAACAATGGACGCCTCGGCGCCCCCGGCCAGGAAGATATCTGCATCGCCGAATTTGATGATTCGCCAGGACTCACCGATGGCGTTGTTCGATGTAGCGCATGCGGTAACGATACAGAGATTCGGACCGCGCAGGTCGAACTCCATCGAGATGACGCCGCCGGCCATGTTGCTGATCAACATTGGGATCGTGAAGGGCGAGTTTCGCCCAGGCCCCTTCGTCACCAGAATCTGCAACTGATCCTGTAACGTTTTCAGGCCTCCAATTCCGGTGCTAACAATTACGCCGAAACGGTCGCGTTCTTTCAGATTGTCCATGTCGATTCCGCTGTCCGCCAACGCCATTTTTGCTGCGGCCATTGCCAAATGCGTAAAGCGGTCAGTACGCCGCACGTCCTTTGGATTTTTGAAGAACTGCTTAGGATCGAAATCGCGGACTTGCCCCCCGATTTTGCAATCGTACCCGGTGGTATCGAACGCGTCGATCGTACGAATGCCGCTGACGCCGTTCTTCAGATTCGACCAAAACGTCTCAAGGCCGTTGCCAACTGGCGTGACAACACCCATACCAGTGATGACTACTCTGCGCTCGGGCATGACGATATAGCGTTAAGGTTGAAACCTGGAAGCGTCAGCTGGTTCCCATGCCGACGTTTTGCACGGTCTGGAAGATTTTTCCTTCCGTCCGGATCGAAGGCGCGATGATAATTTCAGTTTGCTGGAACTCAGGAAGATTGCGTGCGCCTACGTTGCCCATGCAAGTGGTGATTGCGCCGAGGAGATTTTGGCTGCCGTCGTCAACTTCGGCCGGGCCGAATAGAATTTGCTTCAACGAACCGGTCGCGCCCACCTTGATGCGCGTGCCACGAGGAAGATTGGCGTGCGGAGTAGCCATGCCCCAATGGTAGCCGCGTCCTGGCGCTTCGTGCGCCTTGGCAAACGCGCTGCCCACCATGACCGCGTCTGCGCCGCAAGCCAGCGCCTTGCAAACGTCGCCGCCTCTGCTCATGCCGCCGTCGGTGATGATCGGCACATACCGTGATGTTTTTTTGAAGTAAGCGTCGCGCGCTGCCGCGCAATCGACCGTGGCAGTCACCTGCGGAACCCCGAGTCCGAGCACGCCACGCGAAGTGCAAGCAGCTCCGGGCCCGACGCCAACCAGGACCGCAGCCGGCCCGCACTCCATTATCTCGAGAGTCACATCGTACCCGACTGTGTTTCCCACGATCACAGGGATACGCATCTCGCGGCAAAATTTTTCAAGATCGAGCGACTGGTACTCCGACGAAATGTGACGAACGGTGGAAACCGTGCTCTGCACAACGAAAACGTCCGCGCCAGCTTCTTGCGCGATCCTGCCAAATTCCGCTGCGCGCTGAGGAATGGAACTCACGGCGGCTACAACTCCGGCGTCCTTGATCTGGCGCACACGCGCCGCAATGAGATCCTGCTGGATGGGTTCCTGGTAAATTCGCTGCAGCAACGCAGTAATCTCCGATTTACTCGCTTCGACGATTTTTTCCAGCACTTCCTGTGGGTTCTTGTAGCGCGTCTGCACTCCTTCCAAGTTCAAAACGGCAAGTCCGCCCAGTTTGTTCATTGCGATGGCGAAGCCGACATCGACGACCCCATCCATCGCGCTGGCGAGGATCGGAATCTTCAACTCAAGCGGTTCCGCTGCTTTGCGGGGCAAACGAAACGTGATATCCACTTCGTTCGGGTTGATCGTCACGCGCCCGGGCACAAGCGCGATCTCGTCGAAACCATAAGTCACGCGCGCTTTGCGGTTTCGGCCTATCCACATTCCCATGTTAAATGTTCTCCATCCTGAATCGTTCGTTTAAGCTTCCGCAGTGTGGACACCGGGGAAGCAGCGCATCCGTGCGATCCTCAAATTCGAACGCGCAAATCACACAACGCAACCGGTGCTGAAGAGACCGTCGCTCTCGCCGCCGGCGGTTCCATTCTCCCATTATCCAGAATAGAAACACTGCCGCAAGAAAAAGCAGCAGATAAATCGTGACTAGAGTAGCAAGACTGACGCGAATCACGGCGTGACGGTGGCTGCCGGTGCTTGCTGGGGGCGTGCGACGTCGCTGCCCCATTGAATTGTGGCCATACCCCAAACGAGAGAAGAGCCGGGTTTGGTGCCGGTTTGTCTGTTTTGTGAGAAACGGCTACGGACGACCTGCAAGCGCGCTTGTTCGTCCAGTGCTGGATCACCTGATGAGTTGATTGGAAAGCAGTGGCGAATTTCACCTAAATCGTTTACGGCGACGCGAAACCGAAGTGTTTCAGGTGTTTCTTCGTTCGACGTTGCGAACGCAGATTGTGGCACGGTCGGAGCCCCGAATTGATCGAGTTCCTTGGAAAAGGAAATGTATGTCCTGGCGGTGCCTCTGGCGGAAGCCGTTTTACGGGCGATAGAATGAACGGCACTTGGTGGCCGGGAACTCGGAATCCTTAGATCCGGCTTCAACGGTGGAAGTTCCTTGAGAATTGGTTTTACGGTAGAATAGGACGGCAGATGCTCAGTCCTTGGAATGGCGCCAAGCCTTGCTCCCGGTGCCGGATGAGTTGCGAAAGCAACCGCAGGATCTTCTGCATCAATCCAACGAAGCAGCGTGCGGCCTTCTTCGGAGTCGGGCGCTATAAATGTAACGCGGGCCGGCGGCGGCAGAAGCGCTACCGGAGTCGGGTAAACAATTTGGAAGACATAAAAGCACAGGGCGTGGGCCATCAGCGACAGCACCAAAAAAGCCGCGAGCATCGTCCTTCGCTGCCGAGGTGAATCCCAGCTGAAAAGAAGTGGTTCGGCTGCAAGCTCAGAAGCGACGCTATTCATCGTGGCGGAGTTGCAGCGAGCGCAACCGACGTGATGCCGCGTTCGAGCGCAGCGTTCGTCACTTCAGCGACTATTTCATACGAAGCAGAACGGTCGGCCTTGATGATGATAGACTGGTCCTTGCGCTTGGCTGCCTCGAGTAATGGCCCAAGCTGCTCCATGGTGACCCGCTGGTCCTGAAAATAAATCGCGGGAACCGCCCCGCCCGTAATACTGATGATTTGTTGATTGCTCTGCGGACCGAGCGAAAAACGCGAGAACGGCATCGAGATTGAGATGCCTTGTTGCAGGATGAAATTCGAACTCAGCAACAGAAAAAAAGCCAGCAAGAAAGCAAGATCGACCAGCCCGATCAGCAAAAGCCACCCGAAGTTATAGTTTGTTGTTCGGCTGAATTTCACAGTTAAATGCCTTAACGTTTTCCGGCTTCAACGACCCAACCAAATGAAGCCGTTCGCCGTCAAAGGTCCTGCCGTGCTTCAATCTCACGCACCGTCTCACCAGGTTGTTGGAAACTGATGATGCCGCTAATTGGACGGCTTTCGGTCAACATGTGGACAATCTCAATGCCTGCGCGTTCCATGTCGTGCATCATGGTATTTACGCGGGACGAAAGATAACTGTAGGCGACAAATGTCGGTGTTGCTACAACGAGCCCAGCCGCAGTCGTCAGCAAACTCTTGTAAACGCCACCGGAAAGCTCCGTTACGGTCGCATAACCACCGCTTGAGGCGATCGTTCCGAAAGCGTCGATCATCCCCGCCACGGTCCCAAGCAGCCCGAGCAAAGGTGTCAGGAAAGCGATGGTAGCCAGCACAGGAAGAAACCGCTCCAGTTTTGGTACTTCCAGTTGCGCCGCTTCCTGCACGATGTCGCGTAATTCCCTCCGAGGCGCATCGTGCCGGATAATCGCAGCATGAATCACTCGCGCCACCGGGCCGGGCGTGCCGGCGGACTCGTGCAAAGCCTCAGCAAAATTGCGACGGCGAATCAGGTTCGACAGTCCTTTCAAGAATTCGCCTGCATGAATGGTCGCGCGATGAAAATAAAAAAGGCGCTCAGCAAAAACAGCAATTGAAATAATGCTGCAGGCCAGAATCGGCCACATCAATAATCCGCCTTTTTGGATGTAATCAATCACGCCGAGTTTTGTACCTCTCTTTGCGCCCTGTGGCAAGGGACTTTCCGTGTTTGGCTCGTCACACTGGTGCTAGGATTTTGCAGCGGTATAAATTGTGGCGATCCCTCCAGTCAAACGTTCAAAGCTTGGAGAAACGTAACCGGTTCCCCGCATCAATTCGCACATTGCGTTGCCACTCGGAAACTCCTCGATTGAATCACCGAGGTAGTCATAGGCGCTTTTCTTTTGTGTTAGAAATGAGCCAAGTAATGGCAGACAGCGATGCAAATAAAAGCGATACGCCGCGCGCAGAATCGGCGTTGTCGGCAATGAGAACTCTAGCACGAGCAGGTGGCCCTTTGCGTTAAGCACGCGCCATATTTCAGTAAGTGCGGCTGAGCAGTTTTCCAAATTGCGCAGGCCAAAGGCGATAGTGACACAGTCGAACGACGCATCGTCAAACGGGAGTTTCATCGCATCAGCCAATACCACCCGCCGCACACCTTTGCGCCGCGCAAGCTCCAGCATTTCCGGCAAGAAATCGACACCGGTCAGTTCCGCATGCGGCAATTTCTTTTGCATGGCCAGCGCTAGATCTCCCGTGCCGGTTGCAAGATCTGCGATCGTACGTGGGTGCCAGGCGTCGACGATCTCAGCTGCGCGCGCTCGCCAGTAGAAATCGATGCCGCAACTCAGCACGTGGTTTGCGAGATCATAGCGCGTCGCAATCGACCCGAACATTTCGCGAACGTGCGCGGGTTTAGTACTCATGTCAGGAATCTCATTGGAACGTCGGCGCGCATTTGTTACGGCGCTCCGTCTTGTGACTCATGGCATAGCTAACAAGCTAACGTTGAGAAACAAGGCCGGGAACTCGTCATAAAATTACTAATTGCCATACGCGGCAACTACGGCTATCTACCGGCATGGACATATCTGTTAAAGATCTACAGGAAGCGATCTCAATTCGCCAGCAAATCGATAATCTGCAACGACGCCTTTCCTCTCTTTTGCGAGGTGCACCTCAAAGGCCAACGGGTCCAACGGCTCCCACCGCACCCGGACGCTTCTTCTCGCCTGCAACAAGAGCGAAGCTTGCGGCGGCCGCCCGAGCTCGTTGGGCAAGGAGGCGAGGCACTGGAGGAGCAGCTCCTGCTAAGAGCACCGGAGCAGCAGCCCCTGGTAAGAGAAAAGGTCAGCTTACACCGGCCGGTCGAAGGAAGCTTTCCCAGCTAATGAAAGCGCGCTGGGCGGCAAGAAGGAAAGCAGGAGGAAAACAAAAAGCCTCGACGCGGAAAAAGGGCGCGCTTACACCTGCCGGCCGAAAGAGACTTTCCGAGCTAATGAAAGCACGCTGGGCAGCCAGAAGGAAAGCCGGCTCGAAATAAGTAACTGGAATCGCTACCAACATCGGGCGGTTGCTGGTAGATCTAAAAGTCGGTTTTTGTAGCTTCGCCGATAATTTGTCGGCTTTTCGGATGTCCCATGTCCGAAACAGCAAGGCAAGTAAGTGCGGCGTCAAGTCCCCCCTCGTCAAAAAAGCGGCGCCGGCCGCTATGGGACGGTGAGGGTGACGCGCGCTGAACGCATACGAATCGGCGGCTCTTCGCCGTCGCCGTTGCGCGAAAAATTGGTAATCTGTTCTGACTTGCCAGCCGGCTCTTCGTTCTGCAGACCCGCGACTCCGGCCTGGTGGTGCAGCGACTGCCGCTGCTGGGATTTCATCGGCCGGGAGCCGAACGCTGAGCGGATAGCTAAGTCGGAGCGCTGGCGCGATGTGAGAGCCTGTTTAACATCACGCGCGCCGACGAGGGCTCGGCCGCGGTCACGAGCAAGCACACGGGCCTCGTCGATAATTGATCGAATCGACGGCAATGGTAAGAGATTGCTCGCCGCCGCTATGGCGCTAACGTTCACCTGGTCAGGCAGACACGCTGCATCGAAAATCCAGCACTCTTGAGGTTCGCTCCAACGGTATTGCAGCAACGAGTACGTGATGCGCCTTAGGTCGTCTTTCGTAGGGCGTCTTTCGATCGTTTCTTTCCAGCCGGTGCGATGAATGAATTGGTCGGCGGTCCAGCCGGTCTGCCTCTCAACGTGCGACTTCAGTTTAGCAAACTGATCTGTACAAATTACGTTCTTGTCTCAGCGCTTTTTTCGTATCGTCCTGCGCACAGGAGACGTGGTAAAATGCCGCACCGAGTAACATACTTCGGGAAAAGAAGGCGGGGTCCAGAGGCCATCATTGAGCGTATCGTTGCGGCCAAGTTACGTGAGCGCCTTCGGCCCGATTCCAAGCAATCTATCAGACAAGGGACATTTTACGACAAGAGTAACTGCTCGCGAGAGGACTCGAACCTCCACGGGTTGCCCCATACGGTCCTGAGCCGTACGCGTCTGCCAGTTCCGCCACGCGAGCAAAAAAGCGGGGGTCTTACAATGCGAGGGTGGCAGCGTGGCTGCAAGCTGAAATCGAAGCGATTCCCGGGCTAACTCAGCCCGCCAGTTTCTTGCGCGCGCGCACCTCTAATTGATGCGCTTTGCGCACCTGTCCAAGGGAACGTAAGAGATCGGCATAATTGGACACGACAATTTCGTAATCTTTCGAGGGTTTATCCTCGACTTGTTCCCAGCTCTTGAGTGAGGATTGATAGAGTTCTGCCGCCTTCGCATAATCACCACGAGAATGATAAACCACCGCCAGATTGCATTTCGACTGAGCAATATCGGCGATCGGGCGAGGCTGTAGGTTCTCTCTGATCGCCAAGGCCCGAAGATGTAGTTTCTCCGCTTCGGTGTATCGGCGTTCGTTGGTGTAAAAGACCGCCAGATTGTTCAACACCGATGCCACATCAGCGTGGTCAGGTCCGAGTTGCTTCTCATAAATCTCCAAGGCGCGCAGGTAACACGGTTCGGCCGCCTTTTGCCGGCCCGACTTGCGCAGAATCAGGGCAACGTTGTTTAGCATGGTTCCGATATCTGAATAGGGGACGTCTTCGACCTCGGTTCCAGCAGCTATTGCTTTCTGGTAAAAATCGATCGCTTCTTCGGATTGACCAAGACTATCGAAGAGCAGGGCCAATCGTCGTGCCGAGCGATAGATGGCGCGCTGATCTGGCGGGTTTCCCTTTTCAAGGATCGTGTGCGCCTTCAGCAAATATGCTTCGGCGCCAGCGTGATCTCCCTTTTGTTCGAGCAGTTGGCCTAGTTTCTCAAAGCTCGTGGCGAGTGCCGTCTGGTTCCCTTTGAATGCCCGTCTGGCAACTTCAAGGGCTGTTTCGGCGACCCGAATTGCCTCAGGCAGACGATTGGTGGCGCGCAGATTGTCGAGCTTCTCATTGAGAATCCCCCATAGCTTCTCTTCGCCTTTCATCTCATCACCATCCCTCGCTTAGTTGAGTAACTAATCGGGTGGCGAGGTCCTCGGTGGCGAGCGGCAAAGCTTGTCGTTCGTCTGTTGTTGGGTCGCTGGTGACAAAGAAACTGGTGGTACCGGTCACTTCGTTCGGACCGGCCAGCGGTTTGCCGTCTCGTGTGGTGAGCGTGAAGTTTACGGTTAGCGCGAGGTTAAATTCCGTTGTGGCCAGCACATTCCCGCTCACCGAGCGCGCCGGCAGCCGGTTGATGTGAGATATCTCTCCAGTCAAGGTGGCGTCCGCCTTGTCGTCGCTTGTAATCTGAAACGTGCCATCCTGTTGGAATTGTTTGATCACCGTATCGGTCACCAAGACTTCGACGCGCGGCACGAGCGTGCGATTCTTAAACGTCGGCACCGCAATGGTGTGAATGTCCCGGAGATAGTACGGCTTTACCGGCCCGACGTGATATCCAAGGCAACCGGAGATCGCGAGGCAAAGGATTGTCGCGAGTGAGGCTTTCAAGGCGCCGGTAAGGCGGATTCTTCGGGGGAAGCCGATGCTCCGGGAGCGCTCGAAGGATCGGAGCTTGTACTCGTGCCTGGCAAAGGCGCAAGAGGTCCAGGCGCAGTAGTGGTATCCGGCGCGAGCGAAGCCGGCGGCGGAAGCGAGCTATCGCCGTCCGATGCAGGCAGGGGCGCTTCGTTATTCGGTGCACCCGGCTTGGCCGATTCACTTCCGGCAGGTCCAAATCGGTGCGCTTCGGCTTTTTTCTTTGCGTTCTGTGAAACCGGTATGGCCGGCTGCAGCACAGCATCACCCAATTTGGCGCGTAATTGGTCGATCCGTTTCTTCGCCTGGTTGCTTTCCTCTGATCCCGGCTGCTGCCGAATCACTTCGTTGTAGTATATGACGGCAGCGCGATAATATTTTTGCTTATCGTAAAATTTCGCGACCTTAAAAGAATTGTTTGTCTGCTTGTGCTCAAGAATGTCGAGATCCTTGCGCGCCTGCGCTGCTTTTTCGCTCTTGGGATAGTGGAAGAGGAAATCCTGGAAAGCCGTTTTTGCGTTGCCTGCGGCAGCGGCGTCATTTGTGCCTAGCTGCGCAGCCGTAAACCAAATGTAACCGATTTGATATTGGGCATCGACGGCGATTGGCTCGTTTGGGAACTTGTCCACCACGGCCTGATAAGCCTGGATCGCTGCATCGTTCGCTCCCTGCTTCTCACGCGCCATGCCGATATCAAACTGCGCTCGTGCTGTGTATCTTCCATACGGCGCCGTGCGGACAACATTCGCGAAAATGGTCACCGCTCGATCCAACGCAGACGCGATCGGAATCCCCAACACCTTCAATTTTTTTCCATTCAGAAAAATCTCACCAACACGAAATTGCCCCTCGATCGCCTCATCAAAATGTGCACTGCTCGCATATTTTTCAACCAACTGGAGATATGAATCGGCTGCTGGAGTGTATTGGTGGGTCTGTTCCTGTAATTGAGCAGCACGAAAAAGCGCGGTGGGAGCCAGCGCTTCTTTTGGGTGACGTTTGACAAGGGTCTTGTAAGCTCTGATCGCGCGTTTGAGGTTGTTTTCCTTTTCGGCAGCCTGCGCGGTCTGATAGATCTCCGCCGCATTGCCGCTTATTGCTTCCTCGCCCGGTGGTACATACTCCGCTTTTTTGTCCGGTCGGAAAATGATCGAGGCCCCGCTCGGTTCGGGTACAAAAAACACTACCGCAATCAGGACCAAAACGACTCGAATAAGGAATTGCATTCGGTGTCGCAGGGTAATTAACTTCTCTGGCCAGTCAAGTTTCGGTAGACGGCGGCCCCGCGCAATGCCAGACCCGAGTCGGATCACATTCGTTGGGCAGAAGCTTTTTCCACGGGCAAAACCGATTAATGTTTGAATTCATTTGAATCTCACGGATCAACAGAAGATACGCATCGGCTCGTGCGCATGGAGCTTCGACGACTGGCGAGGTGTCTTTTATCCGCATGATTTGCCGGCGTCGCACTGGCTCGAATTTTATGCAGGCCATTTCCCGGCCGTCGAAGTGGATTCTACATTCCACGCTGCGCCGACCGAAGCAACCGTTCGTCGCTGGGCCGAAACGACTCCCGCCAGTTTTCGGTTTACCTGCAAGCTTCCCCGTCAAATCACTCACGTTTGTCGCCTCGGAGATTGCGAAGCAGAGCTAAGTTCATTTTTCCGCGCGATCGAACCACTCGGGCCAAAGCTACATGTTATCCTCGTGCAGCTCCCGCCTTCGCTGACACCAGCAAACGGAAAACACGCGCTGCGCAAGTTCCTGGCGCAATTGCCGCGGGATTTCCGGTTTGCCATCGAATTTCGCCACGCGGGCTGGCATCGGCCGCAGTTTATCCGGCTAGTGGAAAAATACCGTGTCTGCTGGGTCTGGGCTGATACCACTCCGCTCAACGAGCGAAACCTTGCGCCCTTCGAATTTCTGCCGTGCACCACTGATTTTCTTTATCTGCGTTTGCTTGGCGATTACGCAACCAAATACGACGTCGATGGCGGCCATGTCCATCGTTACGAAAAATTACTCTGGAAACGGGAGGCCGCGTTAGAAAGCTGGTCGCTAAAAATTCAGCGGCATCTTGCAGACGTGCGCAGTGTCTGGGCATTTGCCGGCAATCACTTCGAAGGGCTTGCACCGGAGACTTGCCAACGTCTCGCTGAACGGCTCGGCTTCGATCTGCGGTTGCCGCCGGAAACAGAGCAGGCGTTTTCCGCGGAGAGAGGATCGCAGCTCGATCTACAGTTGTAACGGCATCTCGGCACGGTTGTGCTTTTCAAAGATGCAAACCCGGCGAATACCGATTTCGGCCATCTTGTGCGCGAGGTTCGCAAAATTTTCGCCAAGTTGGACGTGTGAGTGCGCGTCGGAGGCGGTCGTAAATGGGATCCCCTTCTCCATCGCCAACTCGACAATGGCATCGCTGGGATAAAGTTCGTTCACTGGTTTACGCCAACCGGCGGTGGAAAGTTCAATCGCAAGATTGTGCGCACGAATAAATTCAAGTGTCTCATTAATCAACGTGCCGATGTCTGCTGTCGGGCGATGTCCGTGGATTTTGATCAGATCCAAGTGGGCAAGAGAGTCGACCAATCCAGTCGCAATTAGTTCGCGGAGACGGCGAAAGTAATCGACGTACATCTCGTCGATGTTCCTGTGCTCGAATTGCGTTGCGCCATCCGGTACGCTATCGAACATCCGATCGGCACGCTCCAGGAAATGCACCGAGCCCAGAACGAAATCCAACTCGTCCCAATTTTTTTCGATCCATTTGCGGCCGGCCGGGGAATGAACGGGATCATTATCCAACTCGATCCCCGCGCGGATCCGCAAATCGGGATTTCGTTCCCGCAACCGATTGATTTCATCAAAATCGATTCCAGCGTGGTAACGATCGTGATCGGTGAAAGCAATATCCTTTAACCCTAATCTCCGCGCCGAATCCGCCCAGGGCTGGAGCAATTCCTGCGTGTATCGCTGCACACGATGTCCCTGCGGGTGCATGTGGTAGTCAGAAAAAAGGTGATGGTGTGTAGTTGACGGTTGATCGACGCCCACGGTCCGCTCTATCAGCTATCAGCTGTTAACTATCAACCCTCCGCCTCAAGGCACTGCCAGGAACTTTTGCCGAATGCGCAGCTCCAGAAATTGAGGAAAGAAAACCTCGGCGATGAAAACTTTGTTGGGCGTAAGCTCGCGGGTCGAGATTGTTTCATTGTACTCGATCCGCTCGGACGGGTTAATTAAAAGTGTCG
>Ga0137409_10006082_pt1 | contig 12542 bp, 13 predicted proteins | sample CZODoug1_16funga_FD_122059 | JGI IMG/M metagenome (GOLD analysis project Ga0137409, IMG submission 122059) | Vadose zone soil fungal communities from Angelo Coast Range Reserve, California, USA - CZODoug1_16fungal (Hybrid Assembly) | ecosystem: Environmental > Terrestrial > Soil > Vadose zone...
TGCAGCTTGGGCCTTTGGTACCCGGAGTGAAGATCCATATCAGCCCTCTGTCATCATCGCGACAGCCGCACGACATGCGAGCCGCCTTCACGAGCGAGGCCCTTGGCTCCCTCGGCGTTCTAACGTCCTTCGAAGAGATACTTGGCCATATTGGCCTCCGTTCGTGAGCGCATCTCGCAAGGTCAGTTCCACCCGAACCCAGCCCTCGAGCGCGCTTGGTCATCATGTGCGCTCCTGCTTGCGAACGTGCCCCAGATTGACGCTCGCGGCACACCGGGGCTACACGCGAACGCGGCTCTTGCAAAACCAGAAAGCAGCAACGGACCGGACCCCCTCGCGTTCAGCCTCTTGGCACCCCTGAGCGTGTTAGCGCACAGACAGGCCATCCACATGCGAGCAACGTTCTGGCGCGAGCGATGCTCAGCCTTCAGAGTGCAATGCCGGTGTAGCACGCCGGTGGTGCCGCACACACCGATCTCTCAGCACACTCGCCGGCGCCTAACGTGACGTGTAGTTCAGGTCGGAGAACTCCACGGGTTCACGTTGTCAAGCGACTGCAGGAGACGAGATTGTCCAAGGGGCGGCGCGGCAACAAGGAAGCGAAGAAACCGAAACAGGCACAGTCGGCGGCCAAGCCACAGTCACCAGCCAGCATGCTACCCACGGTGACTGGCGCGGCGCCGGGTCAACTCAAGAAGAAGTAACGCTTCCGGTTGGCGCTACAACAGTACGGCTTGGGCCTTGCAGGCCACAGAACAAGTGTCGGCCCTCGCCAAAGCGTGTGCGCTACTGCTCGGCAGCATGTAGCGGCCGCTTCTCGCGCCACCACAACCTGAAGGCGACTGTGTGTCGCAGATGGGCGCCCTGAAGAACACCGCCGCCGATGCGAGATCGCCTGGTATTTCTGCTTCGCTTGGTCCTCAAGCTCGCTGCCATTGAGAGCACCTCGGCTGCGATCAATAGTGCAGTCGGCGGGCATGACAGCGATAAGAAACAACTCAGAATGACTCCACTGGCCGATGTCATGGTCGTCGAGCAATGCCTCTGCGCCGATTCGGAGCCGTCGTAGGCCAACAAGATGCGCCTTTAGATCGAGCTCTCCTGCGTGGTGCATAAGTTTGCTCGCCGAATCGCAGGTTTCGCCTACGACAGGCAGTGGCGATCTCCGGTGCCGTGTAATTCAGAGCGCGGGACATCGATGCATTTTCCGGCGTGCCTCATGAAGTATTTGGGCTCGCAACTTGATAGTCGCGATGGCGCCCCCAACTAGCAACGAACGGGCAACAACGGGCGCAGAGTCATTCATCGCCGATTGGTTTGAAGTTTCATGGGAGCACAAGATGCTAAACATCACACGCTTTAATCCGCTCGAGGATGCGTTCGAGAACTTGTTCCGTGGCGTCCCCGTGTGGATGACGAATCCCCAGACGCTTGCGCCACCGCCGACGCGGTTGCGAAGGGATGTAATCCGCATGGACGTGATCGAGAACGACAAGGAGTATCAAGTGCTGGCCGAATTGCCCGGCGTCAAGAAGGAAGAGATCAGCATAACTATCAACGGCAACGAAGTTGCGGTATCCGCGGAAGTGAAGCAGGAAAAAGACGTCGAGAACAGCGAGACAGTGCTTCGCGCCGAGCGCTATTACGGCAAGGTCCAGCGCGCGTTCGCGCTCGGTCAGGAGGTCGATGAAGCGACCGCCCAAGCCAAGTACAACGACGGCGTGCTGGAACTCACGCTGCCGAAGAAGACCATGGCGGCAGCGAAAAGGCTCGCGGTGAATTGAGCGGCGGCTTGAACGCCATGAATAGTATCGACTGTGGAATCCATGTGGCCGTACTGAGATGTTGAACACCCCGCCACATGCGCTTGAGTCGTAGATGCACGGACCCCGCTTCGGCGGGGTTTTTGTTGATAGCGGATGCGGGGGCGTCAGAGTAGGGTTTCCGCGTGGCCGCGTTGCTTCTGGTTGATCCCGGCGGCCTGAGAGCCAAACGCCCTCGTTCGATTCGCCTGCGGCGCGATGGCCGCGCCGGGTCGCGCGGGCATGTCTGGTGTCTGGTATTCAGGATCCTGTTCTCGCTGCTCAATCGCGCGATATTGCGAACTCCACCTGCGGGGGCCCAGCGACAACGAATTATCGGCGGATCCGCGCGCAGTTCCTCCGGAATCGGAGGCCGGCCCGCTCGGGACTTCATACGCCACAGCAGTCGCCAGCCGGCCCGGTGCCAGCGAATCAAGGTTGCCGGCTGCACGACCACCTGGGCGCTGCACCAATCGAACCGCTTGGCGAGCACCGCCAAGCTGACCCGGGTTCCAGCATCTATCTGCCTTGGTCGGACGCCGTGCTCGATGTACAGCGCGAGTTGGCGACGTAGGAAGAGGTTCTCGGCCCGGACTCACTTGCTCGAGCGCAACAGCAACATCGCCCATCGACCGGCGTCTTCGATCAGATGACCAACGACGCTGAGGAGAGTGACCATGGGCCCATGGTGCCACACGGTTCAGGCTCCGGGCCCCGCGCGGTGAGGACGGTATTTTTGCGGACCACAAGCCTCAACCAATGCCGCGTTTCAATCGCATCTGGTCGGGCAGAGGCATTGAACGGCGCAGGATGTCTTCGGCGAGCCAGAGCGCGCTGCGCCGTGCCCGCTCTGCAACCGTCGGTAACGGAAGTTGCTGGTAGTCGTCATTGAAGACCTCGAAGCTGTAGTCGCCGCAGTAGCCCAGTTCGTGCAGCCGCACGACCAGTTCCGCGATCTGGTTGCTATGCACGCCCTCGCCCGGGAACACGCGAAAATGGCGCGCAGTCGTGATCCGTTCTTCCGGCGATCGCGTTTCCTGCCACATGAAGTCCGACAGTTGCACCAGATAGATCTTGAGCGGATCGAGCTCGTCGAACTGCGCGAGCGAGGTGTTCGTGGCGAGAATGTGGAACGAGTCGATGCCGATGCCAAGGTTCGGACAATCCGCTTCGCACACCGCGTCCCACGCGGCTGGGAATTCGTTGATCGTCCGTCCCCACGACAAGGCCTCGAAGGCGACGCGGATACCGTAGGGAAGCGCGAGCATCGCAAGTTTGCGCAAGTCGCTGGCGATACGCTCCGGGTTGCCGGTCGCATGCCGCGACGTGGATGAGCAGGCCAACAAGACTTTGCAACCGAGCGCTGCGCACATCTCGATCATCGACTTCGCGATGTCGACCTTGTACTGGTGCAGATGGCCGTCGAGGCCCTCGAAGTCACGCAACACCTGGAAACCCGTCACGCGCAGGCCGCTGCTGCGCACGATACCCACCGCTGCGTCGAGCCCCTGCGGATCGCCCACCAGGTCACGTGCGCTCAGCATCACCTGGCCGAAGCCGGCACCCCGTATCGCGCGCAGCTTCGCCTCCAGTGGGCCTGCCAGGGAGATCGTGTCCATGCCGAATTCGGCGATGTTCATTGCTCGCTCGCCGTCAGCGCTGCGGTGCATGCACAAGCTCGAACATCACCGAGCCGAGATAGGTCTGCGTTAGCGCGCCGCGCACGTCCGTGTGCGTGAGCGGCGTCTCGAAGAACTCCACGCCGTTGCGCCGCAATTGCGCCACCGCCTCGCCAATGTCGGGCGCCCCCAGGCCAAGGCGCTGGAACAACTCGACGTCCCGCGCAGCCACAGAATCCGGTGCGGGTTCGATCAACTGCAGGTGGAACTGCGCGCATGGGCTCGCAAGTACCTTGCCTTTGGGCAGGATGCCGAACCGTTGCGTGTCGGGCAGCACGCTGAAGCCGAGCAACTCGCGATAGAACGCGATCCAATCCTCGGTGCGGTCGCGGCCGATGTACTGCACCAACCCGAAAAAATGCAGGCCCACCAGAGCGGGAGGACGCGGATCGACCGTCGGAATCAGCGTGAAATCGACGTCATAGATCGAGAACTCGCGGTACCGATCGACAAAGTAGATGTGGCTGCCGCCTGGCCCATGGATCGCGGGGATGTTGAGTTCCATTACCGCAGCGTGCATCGGCACATCCCAGCCGCCACGCTCGAGCACATACGCATAGGCTGCGCGTGCATCGTGCACGCGCAGCGCAACCGCGGAAATGCGTGGCGCCTCGCTCAGTTCGCGTGCCCTGCCCATGAGGCCGGGGTGCGCGTTGATGATCACGTTCATCGACCCTTGTCGATACAACAGGACTTCGCGCGACCGATGCCGCGCGACGGGGCGGAATCCGAGCATCTCCAGCAACTGACCCAGCGCTTGTGGCTTGGAGGTGGCGTATTCGACGTATTCGATGCCATCGAGCCCGATCGGGTTGGGCGTATCGAGCGGGGTTTCGCGCAGGGGAAGCATTGAGTTCATGGCGGACTCCACGCAAGTGATTGGTTCGCTGCGGCGCTCCTCCACCGCGATTCTCTTGGCAAGGACAATCTCGCCGTCGTATTGATGCCATGCACGCCGCGCGCTTGATGCGAGGGAAGATACTCCCTTGGCGACCAAGACCCGCACCAGGCGAGAGCGCGGAAGTGAGCCTCTCGAGGTGCGCTATTTCAACGCCACCCTCGGTTTTTCACTGCGCGGCGAACGGGTGCTCTTGTTGGGTGCATGTGTGGTTCGTCGGTTTGTCCGCGTGCCGCGGTTTCTGTCCGGTAAACGGACGTTAGCCGCCCGCCTGCCCTTGAGCTCCTGTGCCTGCGTTTCTAGAGTGACGTCCGGGAACGCGCCGTCGAGTCAACAAAGCACCGAACGCTCGCCCATCATCGGGTTCCAACATACGCAGCGAGCAGGAGACGAACATCGCAAAGACACGAATTGCAATAGCTGGCACCGGCTCTATCGGCCGCGCCCACATGGAAGCCGCTCAGGGAAGCTCGACCTGTACCTCGTCCGCGATCGTCGAGCAGGGGGTGCTCGGCCGGATCGTGGCGGTGATGGGCAGCGCGACGTTCGTCAAGCCGGATGAGTACTTCGCTGACGCACCGTGGCGGCGCGAGCTCGGCGCGGGCCCGATCCTGCTCAACATGATTCACGAAGTGCACAATCTGCGGATGTTGTGCGGCGACATCAAGGCGGTGCAGGCGTTTGCGTCACACGCCGTGCGCGGTTTTCCGGTCGAAGACACCGTCGCCATCAACCTGCAATTTGCCAACGGCGCGCTCGGAAGTTTCCTGCTCTCGGACACGGCCGCTTGCGCGCGCAGCTGGGAACAGACCTCGCGGGAGAACAAGGCCTACCCGACCTACGAGGACGAAGATTGCTACGTCATCGCCGGCACCGACGGCTCGTTGTCGGTGCCGACCATGCGCATCAAGAAGTACCCGCGCAAGGAAGACCGCTCGTGGTGGAAGCCGTTCGAGGTGGGCGTCATCGGCATGGTGCGCGATGATCCGCTCAAGCACCAGATGGAACACTTCGGCGCGGTCGTGCGCGGCGAAGCGCAGCCGCTGGTTTCGGCTCGCGACGGCTTGAAGAACCTGCGTGTTACCGAAGCCATCGCCGAAGCCGCGCGTAGCGGCAAGGTCATAGCGATTCCCGCGGATTGAGAGAAAGGGATGGCATCATGAAAGTGCTCATGCTCCACGGCATCAACCACAACATGTTCGGCAAACGCGATCCCAAGCAATACGGGACCATCACGCTCGCCGAGATCGACTCGCGTCTGCAGGCGCTCGGCCGCGAGCTTGGCGCCGACATCGAGAGTTTCCAGACCAACGACGAAGGTGCGATGTGCTCGCGCATCCACAAGGGCTACACCGATGGTGTTGATGCCGTGCTGATCAATGCCGGCGCCTGGACGCACTACAGTTACGGCATCCGTGACGCGTTGGCGATCCTCCCCGTGCCGGTAGTCGAGTTGCACATGTCGAACATCCATGCGCGCGAGGAGTTCCGGCACAAGTCGGTGTTCGCTGAAATCGTCATGGGCCAGATCGCCGGTTTTGGTGTCGATAGTTATCTGCTGGCGCTGCGCGCGGCGGTCTCGGCAGTGAATTCGAACAAGCGGTGAGGCACAACAAGCGAAGACAAGCGGCAAGGCGGAACGGAGCAACACATGATTCGTGGAACCACGTCACTGATCGCACACATCGGATATCCAACGCACACGTTCAAGTCGCCGATGATCTACAACCCCTACTTCGAACAGGCTGGCATCGATGCGGTGGTCGTGCCGATGGGTTGCCAACCGGACAACTATCCGGCCTTCCTGGAGTCGGTGTTCACGTTGACCAACATTCGTGGTGCGTTGATCACCATGCCGCACAAGGTCACGACCGTAGGCCTGATCGATGAGGTGGCACCGGCGGTGCGTATCGCCGGATCCTGCAACGCCGTGCGGCGCGCCGAAGACGGTAGCCTGCAGGGGGACATGTTTGACGGCGAGGGCTTTGTGCGCGGCGCGCGCCGCAAGGGTTGCAAGCTCGAAGGCGTAGGTGCGTTGGTGGTCGGTTGCGGTGGCGTTGGATCGGCGATTGCCGCATCACTCGCTGCCGCGGGTGTCGCCGCGCTCGGATTGTTCGACGCGCGCGCGGAATCGGCGCAAGGATTGGGTGAACGGATTTCGGCTCACTACCCGAAGTTGAAGGTTTCGACCGGCAGCAACGATCCGGCCGGATATGAGGTCGTCGTCAACGGCACGCCACTGGGCATGAACGACGGCGACCCGCTGCCGATGGACGTGACGCGCATCGCGCCCGCGGCATTTGTCGGCGAAGTGGTGATGAAAAGTGAAATGACCGCGTTTCTCAAAGCCGTGCAAGCGCGGGGCAATCGTTTCCAGGTTGGCTCCGACATGTTGTTCGAGCAGATTCCGGCGTACCTCGAATACTTCGGCTTCCCGACCACGACGCCCGAGGTGCTGCGGTCGCTCGCGAAGCTGAGCTATTAGGGATGAGGCCTCGAAGACGACCGATCAGCCAGTCGGCCGGTTCGCAGTGAAGCGCGGAACCGGCTTGCGCCTTCTTGTGTTCAATTCGTGAACATTCTTTCAATTACCGCGCCGATCTACCTGATCATCGCCGCCGGTTTTCTCTCGGTTCGCGTCGGCCTCTTTGTCTTGCCGGAGATGCGAGTCCTGGGGAAGCTGGTTATCAATTTCTGCGTTCCCGCGGTCGTGTTTCGCGCGCTATCGCAGCAGCATCCCAGCGACGTCCTCAATTACGCCTACCTTCTGGCCTATGCGGGCGGATCGCTCGGCGTTCTGTTCGCGACGATTGCCTACGCGCGCCGCGTGCGCGGCAGGCCGATCGCGCTCTCTGCGCTGCAGGGACTCGCAATGTCGGCCTCGAACAGCGCATTCGTCGGCTACCCGATCGCACAACAATTGGTTGGCCCGCCGGCGGGCGTCGCGCTTGCCCTCACGATGATGGTCGAGAACTTGCTGGTGATGCCGATCGCCTTGGCTGTGGCCGATAGCGGCGCTAGCGGCGAGCGTTGGCAGAGCGCGCTGCTGCGCTCCGCAGTGGGACTTCTGAGGAGTCCGTTGATTCTTGCCGTCCTGGCTGGCTTTGCGTTCGCGCTGCTCGAGATTCCGCAGCCCGAAGTATTTGCACGGACAATCCAAATCATCGCCACCGGCGCAACGCCGGTGGCGTTGTTCGTGGTGGGCGGCTCGCTGGTCGGGCTGAGCTTCGGTGGCATGGTGCGCGACGTTGGCCCGTTGGCGCTTGGCAAATTGCTCCTTCACCCCCTGTCCGTGTTTGCGCTGCTTTGGCTGTTGCCCTCGGTGGACGCGGCAAAACGCACGGCGGCCATATTGTTCGCGGCCAGTCCGATGATGAGCGTTCTTCCAGTGCTTGCGCAGAAGTATCACCATGATCGCTACTGCGCCGCGGCGCTGCTTGTGTCGATCATCTTGTCGTTCGTGACGATCAACGCGCTGCTATGGACGCTCGGGACGTTGCTCGGGTGGACGCACGCGTGACGGCGCTGCCGCCCTCGAGACCCGTCTAACGATTGACGCCGAACATCTCCGCGCCGCGCTTGAGCCGGCTGCGCGCGATGACGGTGCGGTGAATCTCGGACGTGCCGTCGAAGATGCGGTAGATCCTGGCATCGCGGTAATGGCGCTCGATCGGCAGTTCCTTGCAGAAGGCCATGCCGCCGAACACTTGCACAGCACGATCGACGACGCGGCCAAGCGTCTCCGCCGCCTGCACCTTGACCATCGAAATCGCGTCGCGCGCCGCCTGCGCCTGGCCTTGATCCAGCAGCCACGCGGCGTGCGGCACCATCCAGCGCGCGGCGTTGATCTCGATCACGCTGTCAGCCAGCATCTGCTGGATGAGCTGGAAGTCCGCGATCTCCTTCTTGCCGCCGTCGCTGTTGGTCACCGCGGAGAAAAGGAAAAAATCCGAGACGAGCTTTGCGCTGCGGCGCACCAAGCGGAGCGAAGATCAAGACCTGCGCGCCTTGTCTGGCTTCGATTGGTCTCAGGTCATCAAGTCTGATGTGCTGCAGCAGGGGAAGCTACTTGCGGGCATTGCACTTCTCAACGCCAGGGGCGATGCTTTGGCCGGTAATCGCGCGGTTGGTTGGTCCGGTTCTCGACTTACAAGGGCACGTTGACGTGAGCAAAGTCGCGGTGCAGATCGAGAGCGACGATCTCATCGCCGGGCTGGGGCGCGGACTCGCCGTCATCGAATGCTTCGACGACGAGCACGCGCGATTGACTCCCGCCGAGGTCGCCGAACGAACGCTGATCAGCCGGACCGCCGCACGGCGGTATCTGCTCAGCTTGTGCCACTTCGGATACGCGCGTACCAACGGCAAGGTGTTCTGGCTCGCTCCGCGCGTGCTGCGCCTGGGACAGTCGTACCTGTTGTCGGCGCGCTTGCCGCGCCTCGCGCAGCCATTTCTCGAGCAGTTGTTCAACGCGACGCAGTCAACGGCAGGTCTCGCCGTACTGGACGAGCACGAAGTCATCTACCTCGCGCGCCACAGCGGGACACGCGCGAAGAACGCCGGGGTGCAGCTTGGGGCGCGACTGCCTGCACACGTCGTATCGGTCGGGCGCGCCATCCTGATGAGCTTCTCCGACTCAGCGCTCGATGAGTGGATCGCGGCGCATCGTTTCGCGTGCTTCACGCAATTCTCTGAAAACGATCCCTCGCACTTCCGCGAGGAGATCGTGCGCATGCGCGAACTCAACTATGCGATGGCCGATCAACAACTCGAACTGGGTTGGCGCGGACTTGCGGTCCCGTTGCGGGATCGGCATGGCGAGTGCCTCGGCGCGCTCAGTGTGACGATGCCGGTGGAAGGCATGAGCGTTGATGCGATGCTTGCCTGTGCGCTGCCCCCGCTGCGCGAAGCCCAGGCAGGATTGCGCGCGTTGCTCTAGGCGAACTGCTGCTCCATGCGGTGTAGCGTGCGGTAGCAGGGTAAGACCTGCGCCACGCTCGAATTGGGCTCGCGCCGCTCGCGGATTGCAGCGAAAAATTCACGATCCTGCAGCTCGATGCCGTTCATCGACACGTCGACCTTGGAGACATCGATTCTCTCTTCCTTGCCGGTGAAAAGGTCGTCGTAGCGCGCGATGTAGGTACCACTGTCGCCGATGTAGCGGAAGAAGGTGCCGAGCGGCCCGTCGTTGTTAAACGAAAGGCTCAGCGTGCAGATCGCGCCAGTCCTGCTCTTCAGCTGGATCGACATGTCCATCGCGATGCCAAGCGTCGGGTGGATCGGGCCTTGGACGGCGTTTGCCTGGATGATCTCGGCCCCGGTCTGATACGCGAACAGGTCAACCGTGTGCGCGGCGTGGTGCCACAGCAGATGGTCGGTCCAGCTGCGCGCCTGTCCAAGAGCGTTGGTATTCGTGCGGCGGAAAAAATATGTTTGCACGTCCATCTGCTGGATGTTGAACTCGCCGCTGGCGATCTTCTTGTGCACCCACTGGTGGCTGGGGTTGAAGCGCCGCGTGTGACCGCACATCGCGACCAGGCCGGCCTTCCTCTGCAGGGCCACGACCTCTTCGGCATCGGCCAGTTTGTCGGCGAGCGGGATCTCCACCTGCACATGCTTGCCCGCCTTCAGGCAGGCGATGGTCTGCGCGGCGTGCATCTGGGTGGGCGTGCACAGGATGACAGCGTCGAGTTCCTTGAGAGCCAGGCTGTCACTCAGGTCGGTACCTGCGTGAGCGACACCGTACTGAGCGGCGACTTCCCGGGTCTTGGCGAGGTCGCGGCCGATGACCGACACCACCTCGACGTCGGCAATGTTCTTGATGCCGTCCAGGTGCTTGGTGCCGAAAGCACCCGCACCGATCAGCGCGACCTTGATGCTCTTGCTCATGCTTGGTCCTCCAGGATCAGGTGGCCCACCGCCGTATTCGAAGCCGGCACGTGATAGAAACGATGCACGACCCGTGGCGGCTTGCCGCCGTTGACGTCGGCCATCGCGCCGCGGGCGATCAGCCACATCACCAGTTCGATGCCCTCGGACCCCGCCTCACGCACGTAGTCGATGTGCGGCACGCTGGCAAGACCCGCCGGATCGGCGATCAGACGGTCGAGAAACCGGTTGTCGAACTCTTTGTTGATCAGCCCCGCGCGTGGCCCTTGCAACTGATGGCTCATGCCGCCGGTGCCCCAGATCTGCACGTTGAGCGGTTGATCGAACGACTCGATCGCCTTGCGGACTGCCTGGCCGAGCATGAAGCAGCGCCGGCCCGACGGCACCGGATACTGCACCACGCCCACCGCAAACGGGATCACCGTGCAGGGCCACGCTTGCGGCTGGCCGTACATCAGGCTCAGCGGCACCGTGAGCCCATGATCGACGTCCATCTTGTTGACGATCGTGAGGTCGAAGTCGTCCTGGATGACCGACTGCGCGATGTGGGAGGCGAGCTCCGGGTGTCCAATTCCCTTCGGCACCGGACGCGGACCCCAGCCTTCGTCCGCGACGAGGAATTCGGCCGCCGTGCCGATGGCAAACGTCGGAATGAGTTCCAGGCTGAAAGCGGTGGCGTGATCGTTGTAGACCAGGAAGATCACGTCGGGCTGGTGCTCGCGTATCCACTGCTTGGAGAACTCGTAGCCCCTGAACAGCGGCTGCCAGTACGGCTCGCCGGACTTGCCCAGATCCAGCGCCGCGCCGATCGCCGGCACGTGCGAGGTGTAGACACTGGCCGAGATGCGTGCCACTACTGCTTCTCCCAGGTGTAACGGTTGCCCTCGACCGAGCGGCCGCCGCTCACCATCATGTTGCGGTATTCCTCCTCACTCATGCCAGTCATGCTGCCGGCCATCTGCTGGAAGCTCTTGCCGTCGGTGGCGCCGATCTTGGCCAGGAAGTAGATGTTGCCGCCCAGCGCGATGCAGCGATTCAAATCGCGCGCCAGCACCGCCTGCTTCTGGTCCTCGGTCATCGCCCATTCGTCGAGGTAGGCACGCTGATTCGCCTTGAAGCGTGTGCGGTTCTCCGCTTTCATCAGCGACATGCAGAACTGATTGAGCCAATATCCCTTGCGCGACTGTTCGGCGTCGAAGATCGTCGTGCCGGGCACGTCCAGATAGGGTTTGTCGAGCGCCATGGTGATTCCTCCTGAGCGTTCGGATCGGTCTACTTTTCGTCGGGCCAGTACAGGCGCATCGGGTTGTGCACCAGCAGCTTGCGTTGCAGTTCCGGGGTGCTCGCGATGTGCGGAATGAAATCCACCAGCAACCCGTCATCGGGCATGTGGTTCTTCAGGTTCGGATGCGGCCAGTCCGTGCCCCATAACACCCGATCCGGAAACGTCTCGACGATCCGCTTCGCAAACGGCACCACGTCGCGATACGCGTTGCGCTCGCCATCCAGCGCCGGCGGCCCCGCCACCGACAGCCGCTCCGGACAACTCACCTTCGACCACACGTTCTGGTGCTGGCGCATGAACTTCACGAACAACTCGAACTCCGGCCCGTCGATCGGCTTGCTCACGTCCGGCCGCCCCATGTGATCGACCACAATCGTGTTCGGCAGCGCGGTGAAGAAGTCCCACAGCTCCGGCAGGTCGACCGCCTCGAAGTAGATCACCACGTGCCAGCCGAGCCGCGCGATGCGCCCGGCGATCTCCATCAACTCGTCCTTGGGCGTGAAGTCGACCAGCCGCTTGACGAAGTTGAAACGCACGCCGCGCACGCCGGCGGCGTGCAGGTCTTCCAGCTCGCGCTCGGAGACGCTGCGCTTGACCGTGGCCACACCGCGCGCCTTGCCGTTGGCGCTGACCAGTGCATCGACCAGCGCGCGGTTGTCGGCACCGTGGCAGGTCGCCTGCACGATCACGTTGCGTGCAAAGCCGAGGTGGTCGCGCAACCCATAGAGCTGGTTCTTGGATGCGTCGCACGGCGTGTACTTGCGCTCGGGGGCAAAGGGAAATTCTTCGCCCGGACCGAACACGTGGCAATGCGCATCCACGCTGCCCGCCGGCACCTTGAATTTCGGCTTGCTCGGATTGGCGTACCAGTCGAGCCAGCCAGGCGTCTTCTCGAATTTCATCTACGAGTCCTCAGTCGATGTACTTCAAGCCGGCGCGCTCGAGACCTTCGCGCATCTTGTACATGTCCAGCCCGAGCACACCCGCAG
>Ga0137409_10006083_pt1 | contig 12539 bp, 10 predicted proteins | sample CZODoug1_16funga_FD_122059 | JGI IMG/M metagenome (GOLD analysis project Ga0137409, IMG submission 122059) | Vadose zone soil fungal communities from Angelo Coast Range Reserve, California, USA - CZODoug1_16fungal (Hybrid Assembly) | ecosystem: Environmental > Terrestrial > Soil > Vadose zone...
CAATCGCTGCGCTGATGACCGAAAAACAGCCAGTTCTTGCCGGGCGCGCCGGTCGCCTTGCGATCAAGCAGGAACGCGCGGAACGGCGCGACGCCGGTGCCCGGCCCGATCATGATGATCGGCGTTTTCGGATCCTGCGGCAGCGCGAAGCCATGGGCCTTCTGCACATAGACTTTCAATTGATCACCCGGCTTGATGCGTTCGGCCAGAAATGTCGAGGCCAGTCCAAGGCGCTTGCGCTTGCCGACCACGTAACGAACGCAGTCAACCGTCAGCGACAGCTTGCCAGGTGTGGCGTTGTGTGACGACGAGATCGAATAGAGTCGCGGTTGCAGCGGCTCCAGCGCCTCGACAAACGCTTCCGGATGCGGACGCACGCCGGAGAACTTCTGCAGCGCCGCCATCACGTCGAGGGTCGCGGCATCGCCGTCGGGATCCTCACCTTGCGCCAGCGCGCGCGCCTTCTCGCGCTGCGCGCCACCGGTGATGAACGAAATCAGTTCGAACAACGTATCCGGCGCGGGCGCCAGCGACACATCGTCGCGCAGCAGCTCGCGAAGGGTCTTGCCTCGGACTTCCGTGGTGTGAGAGGCGCCGAGCAGGGCAATGATTTGATCGACATGGCCCAAATCGTTGCTGGCGAAGATCCCAAAGGAATCGCCGACGACATAGTCGAGACCGCAGCCACTCAGATCGAAGTCGATATGCCAGGTTTCCTTTTCCGAGCCGGTCTTGTTCAGCAAGCGGCGCGACACGAACGTCGCCGGCACCGGATTGTCGCGCGAACGCCCGGGCTCAGCCGTGATCGCTGGCGCCGTTGCTGCGGGCGCGGCTGCCGCACCAGGCGAAGCCGCCGGCGCCTTCTCCAACTCCTCGTTCAGCGCCTTCAGCATCCGGGCGGTTTCCTTGCCGCCAGGCACGCACAGATTCAACCGCGGTTCGGCCTTGCTGACGATCGCGTCCGAGTAGTCGTTGCAATTGTAGCCGCACTGGCCGCAATCCTGCTGGGCCATCGCCGCCATCATGCGCCGGCGCAGCGGGCGGCCCTCAGCGAGCTTCATGCGGTCGGCAATCGGCATGGTCTGGTCGTGCCACGGCGCTTCGCCGTCGTCGCCATCGCCGGCGGGGCTCAGCACCGCGCCGTTCTGTCCGGGTGAAAGCGGCGTCGAGCCGTCGAGCGAGAGCATTCCCGCCAGGAAGCCGTTCAGCCAGGAACGCTGCCCTTCGGAGAACGGCGCCGTCGCCGGAATGATTTCAATCCGTGGCGGAGGAGTTATCTGGTTCATGGCGTGGCTTCCGCTTCAGCGAGCTTACGAAGGGCTTCGCCGTCGTGACGGCGTGAAAAGGTCAGAAACGTCTCGTCGGCCGAGGCGCGATTGGTGAGATAGGCCTTCAGCAGCTGTTCCACGGTCTTCGGCGCGTCCTCTGCCTTGACGTCGCGATAGACTTCCTGCCCGATATCGGCGTCCGGGCCGAAGCCGCCCCCGGCATAAAGGTGATAACCCTCGACCGTGTCGTCATCGCTTCCCGCCGGCACCTTTGCGGCGAGCAAACCAATGTCGCTGATGTAATGTTGCGCGCAGGAATGATGACAGCCGGTGAGATGGATATTGAGCGGCGTTTCGATCGCCACGCGTGTTTCGCACCAGTCGCCGATCTCGGCGGCGTGACGCTTGGTATCGGAGGCCGCGAACTTGCAGCCGGCGTTGCCGGTGCATGCGATCAGCCCGGCGCGTATTTGTGACGCCTGGACCGCAAGGCCGAGTTTCTCGATCGCCGCGATCGCCAGCGCGACGTTCTCGTTGCGCACGCCGGAGATCAAAAGATTTTGCCAGACCGTGAGGCGGATATCGCCGTCGCCAAGGTCCTGCGCGATTTTGGCGAGGCCGCGCATCTGGTCGCAGGTCAGCTTGCCCACCGGCAGCACGACGCCGATCCAGTTCAACTCCGGCTGCTTCTGCGCATGGATCCCGATATGGGCCATCCGATCGAACTTGGGACGCACCGCAATCGCGTCGGTTGGCGCGCGCACCAATTTGCGGCCAAGCTTGTCTTCCACAGCGATCAGGAATTTTTCGACGCCCATGCTGTCGAGTACGTATTTGAGACGCGCCTTCAGCCGGTTGGTGCGGTCGCCTGTGTCGACGAACACGCGCACGATCGCGTCGGCCACTTTCGTGGCGTCCTCCGGCTTGACGATGATTCCGGTGTCCTTGGCGAAATCCCTGTGACCGGTGATGCCGCCAATGCCCAAGCGAAACCAGACGCCGGCATCGACCCCAAAACCGTCTTTCACCGCCACAGCGGCGAAGGCGATGTCGTTGGTGTCTTCAAGCACCGCGATCTTGCCGGCGCCATCGAACGCGACATTGAACTTGCGCGGCAATCCCGTCAGCGAGCGGTCGTTGAGAATGTGGTAGTGCCATTCGCGGGCGTATTCGCGGGTGTCGATCAATTCCTGCGGATCGATCCCGGCGGTCGGCGTGCCCGTCACGTTGCGGATGTTGTCGGCGCCGGAGCCGCGCGAACACAGGCCGATGTCCTGGATCCCCTCGAGCAATGCCACGGTGTGCTTCGGCGGGATCTCCCTGATCTGGATATTGGCGCGGGTGGTAATGTGCGAATAGCCGCCGCCGAAGCGTTCGGCCAGATCGGCAACACCTGCAAACTGCCAATGCTTGAGAATGCCGTTCGGAATCCGCAGCCGGCACATGTAGGAAGTCTGGTTCGGTGCGACATAGAACAGGCCGTAGTAGCGCCAGCGAAAATTATCCGCAGGCGTCGGCGGCGCGTTGGTCAGAGCCTGTTCCTTCAGCCGCGAATAAGCATCGAATGGATGCTCTTCGCGCTTGAATTTTTCCTGGTCGGCAAGTTTTTTGCCCGACGCGATGATCCTGTCCTGAGCCTTGAAGCCCGCGGCGTCCGGACCAATCGGCTCCGGATCGGCTTTGCCGGCCGGCGCCGCGGCGCTACCGGCGAGGCGCCCCACCCGGCCCACCTGCAGGCCCGACATGAAGCCTTCCAGATAGCGCTTCTGCTCGTCGCTAAAATCGGCTGCTGTTGTTTCAAGTTTCATGATGCCGATGCCGTTATTGTGCGGGAACTTGCGCCGCGATCGGCGCTGCTGCGGACGTCTGCGGCTGTGCCGGCTTGAAGGTCGAGTACAACGCCAAACCGGTGAAGACGAAGCCGCCGACGAGATTGCCGAGCGTCACCGGAATTTGGTTCCACACCCACCACTCGTAAACGCTGACCTTGGCGCCGAGCAGCATGCCGGTCGGAATGATGAACATGTTGACGACGGTGTGCTCAAATCCCAGCGCGAAGAATGTGAAGATCGGCAGCCAGGTTGCGGCGATCTTTCCGACCGTGGAGGTGGACGTCATCGCCATCACGACGCCAAGACAAACCAGCCAGTTGCAGAGGATGGCCTTGACGAAGACGCTGACCATCCCGGCTACACCGAGCGCCTCGTTGGCAATGGTCTTGGCCTCGGCGATGCTGACGATACGCGCCGCGACGCCCGCCGGTTCGATCTTGCCCATATTGGTCAGGGCAATCGCGAGCAGGATCCCGTAGGCGATGCTGCCGAGAAGATTTCCGAGGAACACCCACGACCAGTTCGCCATGACGGCGTTCCAGGTCGCCTTGCCTTCGAGACGCGCAAGCGGCAGCAATCCAAAACTTCCGGTCACGAGTTCGAGGCCAAGCAGCACGATCATCACGAGGCTGACGGGAAAGATCAGGGCGCCAACCAGCGGCTGGCCCGTTGTAAGGGCGCCGCTAAAGGCAAGGCTGGTGGCGGCACCCAGCAGCGCACCGGAAAGCGCGCCGCGAATGAGAAGGTCGCGTGGGGAAAGCGCCAGCTTCTTCAAGCCGGCATCGATCATCGAGGCGACAACGTCGGCAGGTTTTGCGTAATCCATATCGAAGCTCCAGCTGCCACGCATCAGCGCGGCTGCAACGAGGAAAGGGGCGTGTAATCGCTTGGAAATTCGATTCGAAGGGCAGCGCCGTATCGGAGAATTCGAAGCGATCCGATCAGCCTCGTTGCTGCGGAAATCCATCTTGGAAAAGACCAGCGGGCATCTACGGCGGCTGGCTTGCCCTTACCTATTCAAATCGTGTGCCAGTGCAGCAATTCGTATAAAATCGTTTTTAATCAATAGGTTATATTTTTTGCGGCGCGGCAAATAACGGGTGCGGATGCTCCTTATGAAGGCATCAGCCTAAGAGTTACGCTCGAAGCACAATTGCCTAATATTTACTCTGGCAGCTTTCCGGCGTCATGGAGCCCGCCGGAAAACCTCAAAGGAGGCCAGGTATCCGGTGATGTCGGCCGGATCGAATACAGGCCCGGCGAAGGCCCCGACGGAGCCAAACGCAGTGGGGTCCGCGTCCCCCCCGCGCAGTCCCAGCGCCGCGTCGTAAAGGTCTGGCCTGAACGCCGCCTCGGCGATCCTGAGCGCCTCCGGGCTGATCGAGGCCTGCCCCCAGCGGACCATCTGCGCATAGAGCCAGGCCGCCTGCGCAGGTTCCGGCCTGGCGGCGCCTTCCCGTCCCACCAGCAGATAACGGCTGCTTTCGCGCATCGTGCCGTCAGGCGAAATCTTGAGACGGCCGTCGAGCGTTCGCAGGATCACATCGGCGTCCACGCCGATGCGTTCCGGCCGCGCCAGCATACGTGCTGCCTCGGCGCGGTTTTCGGGCTGCTCGATGAATTCGGCGGCGCGAGATGCCGCCCGGATCAGCGCGGCCAGAACTTGCGGGTTCTTTTCGGACCAGTTCTGTCTGACGGCGAGCACCTTCTCCGCCGCGCGCACCAGAATGTCCGAGACGAAATGCAGGATGTGGCCGACGCCGAGATCGACCGCGACGGAATTCCAGGGCGCGCCGACGCAGAACGCATCGACCTGACCGCTGGCAAGACTATCCACCATGTAGGGCGGTGGCAGCACCACCATATGAACGTCCTCATCGGGGTCGACGCCGCCGGCGGCCATCCAGAACCGCAATTGATAATTATGGGTTGAAAACGGAAAGGTCATGCCGAAGGTCAGCGGCTCGGCACCGCTGTTGCGCCTTGCCGCCACCACCCGCGACAACGCCAGCGCCGTGACCATCGGATCAAAAGGATCGCCGTCAATTTCCGCCATGATCGCTGCGTGCAGTGCCGGCGAAACCGTGATCGCGTTGCCATTAAGGCCAAGATTGAAGGAGGCGACGATCGGCACCTTGACGTGGCCGAGCCCCAGGCTCGACGCAATCGCGACCGGCGCCAGCAGATGCGCGGCGTCGAACAGGCCGATGTTGAGCTTGTCGCGGACGTTCGACCACGACACTTCCCGCACCAGCGTGACATCGAGCCCTTCCGCCGCGGCAAAGCCCTTGTCGACAGCAACGATCAGGGCGGCGGCATCGACCAGCGGAATGAAGCCTATGCGAAGAGGTCCGGTCATTTCAGCAACTCCGACGCCGTCAGGATCGACTGCGCGATCTCGCCGATCTTCTTTTTTTCGCGCATCGCCGTCGATCGCAGCAGGACATAGGCCTCGTCTTCGGTCAGACCCTTGAGCTTCATCAGGATACCCTTGGCACGATCAATCACCTTGCGATCCTCAAGCGCGGATTTGGCGCGGTCGAGTTCGTCCTGCAGTTTCGCGAATGCGTTGAAGCGTGAGATGCAGAGGTCGAGGATCGGCTTGATGCGCTCTTTCTTCAATCCATCGACGATATAGGCCGAGACGCCGGCATCGACCGAAGCCTGGATCGAGGCCGCGTCGCTCTGATCGACGAACATCGCGATCGGCCGACGCACGGCGCGGCTGACCTGGAACATCTGCTCCAGAACGTCGCGGCTCGGATTTTCCAGATCGATCAGAATTACGTCGGGATCCAGCGCATAGATCCGGGCCAGCAAGTTCTGCATTTCGCTGATATGGACCACGCCGGTAAAACCCGCCTCCCGCAACCCTTCCTCGAGGATCGCGGCACGGATCGGGCTTTCGTCAACAATGACAATTTTAGGAGACGACTCGCTGCCCATCGATCACTCGCATTCCGGCAAAACACTCCATAGCACGCCGCAGGCCGGCTCAAAGCCTTGTAATTATGGGCAATTGGGACTAGCTCCTGCCAATCAATCAGGCAGTTCAAATATGCAACAGGCCGCTGCGCCCAAAGTAAGCTTTGTTTCGCTGGGATGTCCCAAGGCGCTGGTGGATTCCGAGCGCATCATCACCCGGCTGCGCGCGGAGGGTTACGAGCTGGCGCGCAAGCATGATGGCGCCGATCTCGTGATCGTCAACACCTGCGGCTTTCTCGACAGCGCCAAGCAGGAATCGCTTGGCGCCATCGGCGAAGCCATGGCCGAAAATGGCAAGGTCATCGTCACCGGTTGCATGGGCGCCGAGCCCGAGCAGATCGAGGCAGCCTATCCCGGCGTGCTGTCGATCACGGGGCCGCAGCAATATGAAAGCGTGCTCGATGCCGTGCATCGCGCGCTGCCGCCGGTCCATAATCCGCACCTCGACCTGCTGCCGCCGCAGGGCATCAAGCTGACGCCGCGGCACTATGCCTATTTGAAGATTTCCGAAGGCTGCAACAATCGCTGCAGCTTCTGCATCATTCCAAAACTGCGCGGCGACCTGGTGTCGCGTCCGGCCAATGACGTGCTGCGCGAAGCCGAAAAGCTGGTAACCGCCGGTGTCAAGGAATTGCTGGTCATTTCGCAGGACACCTCAGCCTATGGCGTCGATATCAAATATGCCGCCAGCGCGTGGAAAGATCGCGAGGTCCGCGCCAGGTTTTTTGATCTCGCAAACGAGCTCGGCGAATTCGGCGTCTGGGTGCGGCTGCAATATGTCTACCCCTACCCGCATGTCGATGAAGTCATCGGATTAATGACGCAGGGCAAAGTGTTGCCCTATCTCGATATTCCGTTCCAGCATGCGAGCCCGGAAATCCTCAAAGCCATGAAGCGCCCGGCGGCGCAGGACAAGACGCTGGCGCGGATCAAGCAGTGGCGCGAGGAATGCCCGGAGCTGACGCTGCGTTCCACCTTCATCGTCGGTTTTCCCGGCGAAACCGATTCCGACTTCGCCTATCTGCTCGACTGGCTCGAAGAAGCCGAGATCGACCGCGTCGGTTGCTTCAAATATGAGCCGGTCGCGGGTGCGCCGTCGAACGCGCTCGGCAACGCCGTGCCCGACGCGATCAAGCAGGAGCGCTGGAACGCGCTGATGGCGCGGCAGCAGAAGATTTCGGCGCGCCGGCTGAAGCGCAAGGTCGGCACGCGGCAGCAGGTCATCATCGACGAAGTCGGTCCTACCGTATCGAAAGGCCGCTCCAAGGCCGACGCGCCTGGGATCGATGGCGCGGTCTATGTCTCCAGCCGCCGTCCGCTGCGAACAGGCGAAATCGTCACCGCGAAAATCGAACGCGCCGACGAATACGATCTGCACGGTAGCGTCGCGGGGTTCTGAGATAACCACGGCGCCGCGTGCCGTGGCGTGACACGGGGGGCGGAGAGATGTCAGGTCACCTGAAGGAAATGCCGCCGGCCGCCCATCTTCTTGGTCGGGAGATCGTCTCTGTAGATCCGCTTGCTGGTGAAGTGAAACTTCGATTTACGGCAAGAGAGGAATTCGCGAACCGCCATGGCACCGTACAAGGCGGAATGCTGGCGGCGATGCTTGACTCCGCAACGGGTAACGCTGTCATGGCCAAGTTGCCATCGCATCTGACAGCCGTAACGACCCGCCTGGATACGCGGTTCCTGAAGCCTGCAGCATTGGGAGCGATTATTGCGACAGCTCGTCTCGTTCATCAAAACGAGCGCTCCGCCGAAGTGATGGCTGAACTCACCGACAGCGAAGGCCAGATCGTCGCTACGGCCCGGGCCGAACTGCGTGTTCGCGAGCGCAAGAACAGGCCTTGAATTTCAACCGAGACGGGTCGCCAGTTTCGCGCCCCCTTGACATCGCCTGCCCTTCGGCTGTATGGCCCATCGCATGAACCTGAACCGGACCCAACTCCGCGCAGCTTTCCGTCGTCGCTCGTTCGACGATGGTGGGTCGCGCCGTGTCCGACGACAACGCTGAACAGCTAGATCAGCAACGTTTTCGAGAAGGCCGCACCCGCAAAGTGCGGCCTTCTCGCGTTTCAGCCGGCCTTTTCATCCTAACCCACAGGGAGTTCGACATGACCATTGCCACCCATCCGTTTGACGCGCTGATGAACATCACGGCGCGACCGCCGACCGTATTCGTGCGGGGCGAAGGCTCATACCTGTGGGACGACAGCGGCAAGCGCTATCTCGACTTCATCCAGGGTTGGGCGGTCAATTGCCTTGGCCACTCCCCGCCCCAAATCGCCGAAGCGTTGGCGGCACAGGCAAAACTGCTGCTGACGCCGAGTCCGGCTTTTTACAACGGCCCCAGCCTCAAGCTCGCAAAGGCGTTGACCGATCACAGCTGCTTCGATCAGGTGTTCTTCACCAATTCGGGCGCGGAAGCCAACGAAGGCGCGATCAAACTCGCGCGCAAATACGGCGCCCTGCACAAGAACGGCGCTTACGAGATCGTCACCTTCGAGGGCGGCTTCCACGGTCGGACGCTGGCGACGATGTCGGCATCCGGCAAGAAAGCCTTTGAGCCGCTGTTCGAGCCCAAGGTACCAGGCTTTCCCAAGGCAAAGCTCAACGATCTCGCCTCGGTCAAGCGGCTGATCAACGACAAGACCATCGGCGTGATGCTGGAGCCGATCCAGGGCGAAGCCGGCGTCTGGCCTGCGACCGATCAATTCCTGCGCGATCTACGGGCGCTCACCAAGGAGCATGGCCTGCTGCTCATCTTCGACGAGATCCAGACCGGCATGGGCCGCACCGGAAAGCTTTTCCACTACGAGCATGCCGGCATCGAGCCTGACATCATGACACTCGGAAAGGGCATCGGCGGTGGCGTCCCCCTCGCCGCGCTGCTCGCGACCGACGCCGCCTCCTGTTTCGAACATGGCGATCAGGGCGGCACCTTCAACGGCAATCCGCTGATGTGCGCGGCCGGGCTCGCCGTTCTGCAGTGCATCGGCACGCCGGATTTTCTGAAATCGGTCGCTGATACCGGGCTATTTCTGGCGAGCGAGCTGCAGCGGATTTCGGCACGGCATGGTCTCGGCGAAGTCCGCGGCCGGGGGCTGCTGCTGGCGCTGGACTTGAAACACCCGATCGGCGCTTCGATCGTCGCGCAAGCGCTTGCAGACGGCGTGCTGCTCAACTCGCCGCAACCGGACGCGCTGCGTTTCATGCCGGCGCTCAACGTCACACGCGAGGAGATCACGGAAATGATCGAAGGCCTGGACGCGATCCTCACCAGGATGGGCGCGGCAAGGCGCGTGGCATAATTCGCCCATCGCTTGCGAACAATCAACGCGGGTCGTCCCGGCGAACGCCGGGACCCATAACCCCTGGCGCATTTTGTTGAAGACGGCCTTGGCTACACTGCCGAAACGAGACTCCGCGCCGGCCGCGATGAGCGCAATTGCGCTCACGCTGGGGTCCCGGCGTTCGCCGGGACGACCCGTGGACGCAACGAACCTTACGGCCGCAAGATCGTGGCCCCTGTCGTCGCGCGTCCCTCGAGATCGATATGGGCCTTGGCTGCATCCTTTAACGCATAAGCGTGGTTGATCGGCACGTGCAGTTTGCCGTTGATGACGGCTGCGAACAACGTGTCGGCGCCCTCGAGCAGTTCGGAGCGCTTGCCGATGTAGTCGTTGAGTTTCGGCCGGGTCGCAAACAGCGAGCCGTGATTGTTGAGTTCGGCGATCGCGAACGGCGGCACCGGACCCGACGCGTTGCCGAAACTCACGAACATTCCGCGCGGCTTGAGGCATGACAGCGAGCCCGGAAACGTGGTCTTGCCGACACCGTCATAGACGACGTCGCATAATTCGTTGCGGCTGATCTGTTTCACCCGCGCCACGAAATCCTCGTCGTTGTAGAGGATGACGTGATCGCAGCCATTGCTGAGCGCGAGGTCCGCCTTCGCCCTGGTGCCGGCGGTGCCGATGACATGGGCGCCAAGCGCCCTGGCCCACTGGCACGCCAGCATTCCAATGCCGCCTGCCGCGGCATGGATCAGGACCCGATGTCCCGGCTCGATCTTGAAGGTCTTGTGCAGGAGGTACCAGACCGTCAGCCCCTTCAGCATCAGGACCGCGCCCTGCTCGTAGGTGATGTGGTCGGGCAGCTTGACCAGTTTCTCCGCGGGGATGTTGCGTTCCGAGGCATAGCCGCCGAGATTGAAATAATAGGCGACGCGGTCACCGGGATGAAAATTGGTCACCCCGGGCCCAACCGACAAAACCTCGCCGGCAGCCTCATTGCCGGCGATGAACGGCAGGCCCGGCGCCTTGTAGAGGCCGGTGCGGTAGTAGACGTCGATGAAGTTCAGGCCGACGGCGTGCTGGCGGATGCGAACCTCGCCGGGCCCCGGCGCGGGCACGTCCACGGCTTCGTAAACCAGGGCCTCCGGCCCCCCCACCTTGTGCACGCGCACGGCCTTGGTCATCGGCTTCTCCTCGCATTTGCTTGATAGCAACGGAAAGCCATCGAGGCTGCGTTGTCAACACGGGACCGCGAAAACGCTTATCTGACGGCCTTTTTGCGGTTGCGCCTGGCAAGCACATTGAAGGCTTCGACGGCGGCCGAAAATGCGATGGCAAAGTAGATGTAGCCGCGCGGGATATGGAATTTGAATCCATCAGCGACCAGCGCGACCCCGATCAGCACCAGGAAGGCCAGCGCCAGCATCTTGGTGGTCGGATGCTCCGCCACGAATCTCGCGACCGGGCCGGACGACACATACATGATGACGCAGGCGATGACGACGGCCGCGATCATGATTTCGAGATCCTGCGCCATGCCGATCGCGGTGATGATCGAATCCAGCGAGAACACCATATCGATGATGATGATCTGGACGATTACCCAGAAGAACGCGCTGGGATGAGGCGCGTCATCGTTCTCGCCGTCGCGCGCTTCCACTTCGCCGTGAATTTCGTGGGTCGCCTTCCCGATCAGAAACAGTCCGCCGCCGATCAGGATGATATCGCGCCACGAAAACCCCACGCCCCTTAACGTCACCACGTCCTGCGTCAGGCCGATCAGCCACACCAGCAGGCTCAGCAGCAGGATACGGAACACCAGCGCCAGCGCCAACCCGATTTGCCGCGCGCGCTTCGCCTGCACAGGCGGGATCCGCGAAACGATCACCGACAGAAAGATAACATTGTCGATGCCGAGAACGATTTCCAGCGCCGTCAGGGTCAGCAATGCGGCCCAGGCTTCCGGGCTGGTCAACAGGTCGATCATGCGCGGAACGACCTTGCGAGCCGGATCGCCGCATCGCTGCCGACGACATAGACCGCAATTGCACAGAGGCCGATGGTGATGGGCGCGGCGACGTCGAAATCTTTCGCCAGCGTCATGATGGCAAGCACCGCCCAGATTCCCATTAACGACAGCGTGAGCCCGCGCCAGCGCGCAACACGGACCGGATGAAGCACGCGGAAAGGAACAAACGTCAGCACGATCAAAACGGCCACGGCGAGGCTTGAAAGCGCCGGCGGCAGATGAAGCAGAAACAGATAGAACGCCGCGGCATTCCACAGCGCCGGGAATCCGCGGAAATGGTTGTCCGCGGTCTTCATGCGGCGATCGGCGAAATAGAGCGCTGCTGACACGACGATGCCCGCGCCCAGGATCGGCGCCGCCACCGGCAGCAGCAGGCCGCTTGCGGTGATCGCATAGGCCGGCACAAAGACGTAGGTGACAAAGTCGACCACGAGATCGAGAACGTCGCCCGACCAGTCCGGCTGCACCCGCGCGACATCCAGCCGCCGCGCGATCGGGCCATCCAGCGCATCGATCACCAGCGCGAACCCAAGCCACGCAAACATCGCAGCCCAGTGCTCGCGTACCGCCTCCAATAGCGCGATCAGGGCGACGCCCGCCCCCATCGCCGTGAAAATATGCACCGAAAATGCAGCCGCCCGCGCGCGCGACGATGCAGACGAAGAAACTTGCTGATTTATCCGGTCCATTTGCCCGTGCTATCAGGAATCGCCTTGATTTGCACATCCGCGCTTGCGGCGTTCCGCCGCGCAAAATCGGGGGAAACCTTGGCAGCCTGATGCGGGCTTGAAAATGCCGCTGGGAACGTCAATTGTCCCGATATGAACGAGGCATCAGGCACATACGACGTCGCCGTGATCGGCGGCGGCCCTGCGGGAGTTGCGGCCGCGATTGCATTGGCGGAAACCGGCGCCAAGACCGCCCTGATCGCCCGCCGCGCGCCCTATGGCGACAATCGCACCACCGCGCTGCTCGGCGGCTCTGTCGACCTCCTGGAACAGCTGGAGGTCTGGCCGCGCTGCAAGGACAAGGCGGCGCCATTGCAGACCATGCGCCTGGTCGACGATACCGGCCGCCTGATCCGCGCGCCCGAGGTCCGTTTTTCGTGCGACGAGATCGGCCTCGA
>Ga0137409_10006084_pt1 | contig 12536 bp, 12 predicted proteins | sample CZODoug1_16funga_FD_122059 | JGI IMG/M metagenome (GOLD analysis project Ga0137409, IMG submission 122059) | Vadose zone soil fungal communities from Angelo Coast Range Reserve, California, USA - CZODoug1_16fungal (Hybrid Assembly) | ecosystem: Environmental > Terrestrial > Soil > Vadose zone...
CCGAAGATTGCAGACGGAACACTCGTCCCAATCGAAGAATATGCATTTCCATTAATTCCGGGTGTGAACAAGCCGCGAGAAGCGAATGACGCGTGGCATTTAGATTTTGGTCCAAACTGGCGCGATGGAGTATTGAGTTTTCAACCACCCAAGGTAGGCGAGCGCTTTCCGGTTCTAGTGCCCCAGGTGGACACGGACGGGAACGAACGCGACGGGGTGCGCCTGCCGGGAATCACGGTTCCGTTGGCTACTTATGCCAGTTGGAACTTGCGCGATCCCTCGATTGGCGCACCGGAGCAGCGTGTTGCCTTCGAGGCTTCCTACATTCCATTCCCTAAGACGGCTGCCGATCGCGAAAAGATGGGTGATCCGCGCAAGTCGATTGCAGAACGTTACGCCAGCCGGCAAGATTATTTAGACCGCTACAGCCGAGCTCTCGACGAACTGGTGAAGCAGCGCTGGATTCTAGAACAGGATCGTGAAGTTCTTGCACACCGCGCCGAGCAGGAATGGGACGAGGCACTTAAATAGAAGTCAGCCATTTGACAGGTGGGTGTACGGGGATCAGTACGGCAATAGTTCTGTGTATTGCAGTGATACGCCGAATCGGCGTCGCGAGTCTCGATGGCAACTAGACTTCGCGGCCTAAAAATGCGAGCATTTTAATCTGCTAGGTCACAACTTCACCCAAACATGAGCAGCACTCCCACCAACCCCGCTGCTACGGGCGGCCGGGGCAACGGCATTCCGCGCGTCATTGTAGCCACCACCGCTCTACTTACATTCATCTCATTTTGGCGCGCTGCGGCGATCGTGCTGAACGATCTGGCGTCGTCAGCCTACTATGCAGGCGGTGAAGCCGAAGGGTACATCGGGAAGACCGCACCCTGGTTCATCCTGGCCATCATGCTGTTCTCTTACGCCGTGCGCGCGGTGTATGTGGAAAGCTGCAGCATGTTCGTGCGCGGCGGGGTGTACCGCGCCGTAAAGCAATCCCTTGGCGGGGCGTTAGCGAAATTCAGCGTTTCTGCTCTGATGTTCGACTACATCCTTACAGGGCCGATCAGCGGCGTGGCCGCGGGACAGTATCTCGGCGGTTTGCTTAGCGATCTCTCCCAGCACGCGCACCTGAGCGGACCTTTTTCGGAATCAACCGTCGCCGGAATCGCCACCATCTTCGCCATTATCGTCACCGTGTATTTTTGGTGGGAAAACATCAAGGGCGTAGCGGAATCGAGTGAAAAAGCGCTGCACATCATGAAGCTGGTCACGGTGATGGTGGTGCTGCTGATCGGCTGGTGCATTTACACGGCCTTGCTGCGGCATTCGCCGCTTCCGCCCTTTCCATATCCACGCAATCTGCACTTCAGTCCCGGCGCGCTCGGGTGGCTTGCACACACTGCCTTACCGCAAATTGGAGTGGTGGCCATCTTTATCGCGCTGGGACACTCCGTCCTGGCCATGAGCGGAGAAGAATCTCTCGCGCAGGTTTACCGCGAAATCGAGAGCCCCAAGCTGAAAAACCTCAAAAAAGCGGGCTTGGTGATTTTCGTCTACAGCCTGGTGTTCACCTCGCTGGTGTCCTTCTTCGCGGTGATGATCATCCCGGATGATGTCCGGCAAAATTATCTGCAAAACCTGATCGGCGGCTTGGCTATGAGCCTGCAGGGACCGCTGATTGCCCGGCTGATCTTCCACGGATTTGTCGTGGTTGTGGGCACGCTCATTCTGGCCGGTGCCGTGAACACCGCAATCGTCGGTTCCAATGGAGTTCTGAATCGTGTTTCTGAAGATGGTGTGCTGACGGAATGGTTCCGGCAGCCGCATCCGCGCTTTGGAACCAGCTACAGGATTATCAACATCGTCGTAGGCTTGCAGATTCTCACCATTTTGATCAGCCGCGGCAATGTTACTTTTCTCGCGAACTTGTACGCCTTCGGAGTGATCTGGAGCTTCGCGATGAATGGCTTGGCGGTGTTGGTTTTGCGTTATACGCGACCGGGCCAACGCGAGTTTCAGGTTCCGCTCAATTTCTATTTCCGCGGCGTGCAGATTCCGGTGGGCCTCGGGCTGATTACGCTCACGTTGTTCTTGATCGCGATAACGAACTTGTTCACCAAGCCGGTAGCCACCATGGCCGGCGGCGTCTTTTCCGTAATCCTGTACATCGTGTTCACCGTTTCCGAGCGCCGAGCCCGAAACCGCGGAGTCGCTCATGTGGAAATGGATCAGTTCAATCTCGAGTTGGAAGGCGAGCTGAGCCCGGAAGCGGTCGGCGCGCGGCCAGGGAATATCCTTGTGCCGGTCAGCAATCACTTTAATCTGTATCACCTTGGCAACGTTCTCGACCGCATCAAGCCTGGGCGCCGCGATGTGGTCGTGTTACATGTGCGGTTGTTGAGGCGTTCCGCGTCCGGGGAAAACGAATTGGATGCCGATCAGCTCTTTGGCAGCATCGAGCAGCATTTGTTCTCGCAGGCGCTTTCCATGGCGGAAAAACGCGGGAAATCGATTCGATTGGCCGTCGTTGCGGCCAATGATTTATGGGATGGTATCCTGCGCGCTGCCACCGCATTGCAATCCAGCACCATCGTCATCGGTCGTTCTGCTAAAGACAACACTGAAGAGCAAGCACGGCAAATCGGCGAAGCCTGGGAGAAGCTTCCGGATCCGAAGCCGCAGTTCAACCTGGAAATTCACCTGCCCAATGGCGACAAGATCTACAAAGTGCTCGGCCCGCACGCGCCCAACCTGACTGCCAACGAAGTGAATCTGCTGCACCGGTTATGGCTGCGGTTTAGCGAATCGCTCGCCCGTGAAGAATTGCACCATCATGATGTGGTGCACTTTGCCTTAGAAGAAGTTCAGAAGGAGATTGAAGAGGGGCACGAAGACGAGGTCGTGACCCGTTTGCGGAACCATTTGGAATCCAACCAGAGCAAACGCAAGCCCAAATCGTAAGCGTTACCCGTTTGGCGAAAAGTGCCGTGCGTCGAGGCGGCTCTATGCGATTTGCGTTGTGCAGTGCGGGCACTTCTTTGCCCTCGCCGGGATGGTCATCGTGCACTGCGGGCATTCTTTTGTGGCGGGCGCTGCCACCGCCTCCGGCTGTGGCTTTTTGGTCCAGCGATTCACTTGCTGCACCAAGATGAATACGCAGAACGCGACGATCAAAAAATTAATCACGGTGTTTAAGAACAGCCCGTAATTCAGCGTAGCTGCCCCTGCTTTCTTAGCGTCGGCTAATGAGTCGAAATGCCGATGGTCCAAAGTTATGAATAAGCTGGAAAAATCCACGCCATGCAGCATCAAGCCGATTGGCGGCATGATGATGTCGTCCACAAGCGAGGCGACGATTTTCCCGAATGCCGCACCAATGATGACGCCTACGGCCAAATCGATGACGTTGCCTCGCATGGCGAATTCTTTGAATTCCTTGAGCATGAGTTTCTCCTTCTTGGCGCGTTGTTTGGCACTGCTTGCAGGCCGGCTTGAGGCGGATTATAGCTGAGGAAAAGCTCAATCAAGGGTTACTCCGAGCGATTTAGCGCGGACGAAAGATCAAAGCGGAGCCTATCAGGCCCCGGACGACAAGCAACAGGCCGGCAAACGCCAGCAGTCGGCCCACCCATAAAAAAGGAACGCGCGAAATTGCCAGCATCACCAAACCAAGCGACACCAGGGAGAGCCCTCGCGTCCACTGTTCTGTTCGCGACCACCATTGCACTGGCTTGAACAGTGCGCGCAATCCCCACAAGATAACCGCCGCGCTCAGCAGCAACCAGCCAGGCTTTCGCCGGTCGAACAGGATATGCCCGGTCAGACCAAGCCACACCACTAGTCCTCCGAGCAGCACAAAGATTATTTCAATGGTGATTCGCAGCAATTGCTGCGGGGTGAGCATTCTTTGCTGTGACCTCTGTCATTCGCTCGCGTAGATTTTTGAGTCAAAGCTGTTTACTGCACTCGCTCGATGCGCACTTTGTTCAAAGTAACCGGAGTTCTCGGGCGGTCGCTGGCGTCGCGAGCAACTTTGGAAATCTTGTCGGCCACGTCCTGGCCTTCGACGATCTCGCCAAAAATCGTGTGCTTATTATCAAGCCAGGGCGTGGCGGCGACCGTGATGAAAAACTGACTGCCGTTGGTCCCTGGGCCGCTATTCGCCATGGAAAGTTTTCCAGCCTTGGAATGTTTTAAGGAGGGGTGAAATTCATCTGGGAACGTGTAGCCCGGCCCACCGCGTCCATCTCCACGCGGGCACCCGCCTTGAATCATGAAATCGGGGATGACCCGGTGAAAAGTCAGGCCATCGTAATAATTCTTCTTCTGCTTCTTTCCGCTCATTTCGTCGGTGAACTCTTTCGTTCCCTCCGCCAGGCCTACGAAATTGGCGACAGTCTTGGGCGCCTCCTTTTCCAGCAGGCGAATGACAATACTTCCTTGTGAAGTCTCGAATATCGCGTACGTTCCAGCGGGTCGACTCATGAATTCTCCTCGGAAACCATCGTACACGAGGGGCCGCAGAGGATGCCACCGCGGATCAACCTGCCCTCGAATTATTTTAGATTGTATATAAGTATGATAATATAAATGTACAGTTACAATACTTGTTATAGCCTATCAGGCGCGGACTCGACTCGCGGCTACATGGACCGGAACGAAGTAAGCAGGTCCGTTGAATCTAAGGCAGATTCGGAGGTAGCCGTGAAAAACCGCGGCGGTTTGCTCAAGACCCTGACGCGCTTTGACCGCTGCCTAAAAGCACGCTCGGCCCTTATCAAGAATGAATCCATGTGGACGCTGAACTCCGGCAATACGTACGAATTAGCGCAAACGGCGCGTCAAATCGACCGAGTCCAACTAGCGATGACGAAGTTGTCGCGCGAGCTGGCATCTATGTCCCGCCAGATACGCGCGTTGATAGCAGGCAAGGCGGATTGCGTCGCTATGCCGGCGCCGGCTAAGCGATGCAAACTATTGACCGAAGGCCACCGAACTTCCAGGCAAAGCTCCGCGTTTGCGGCTGTTAATGTCGAAAATGGGGCCGTTGTAGTGCGCGTCCGAAAAGACACCTCAGCGGTTTGGCCTCAAAAGGAGTACGGTCGCTTTGAAACCTGGACGCAGGCGCAGAGCTTTGCCACCATGTTGAATCAACGATACGGCCTCGACGTCATGGAAGCCCAGCACATCGTGGTGAGTGCCAGTCTTGCTGCCGCCGCATCTCGCGAGCAGACATAGCGCTCAGGGCTACCAAGCTCTTGATTTGCGCAATTCCGTAATGTGCGCGGTGTGATGCCGCCCGTGCCACGCGTACAGGAACAGCAGCCAGTCCACCGTGCGCACGCCATGATCTGGGTGCCGGAAGGTGCGCGCATAGTCCTCCTGCTTCAGCGACCGCAACAGCCGCACCCAACGCTCATGCAAGGAATCCAGCAGATCGAGCGATACTTCGATGGGTGCTGATTTGGCGTCCTCGAGTTCTGCCCAGCGCGCTTCCTCGTAAGGCTTGATGGTCGGTTCGTGTTCGGTAAGTGCGAGCCGGAGCCGGATGTATGCGTTTAGATGGCTGTCCGGAACGTGATGCGCCACCTGCCGCACCGACCAACCACCTTCGCGGTAGGGTGTATTCAACTGCTCATCGTTCAGTCCTTTCAAGGAGGCCCGCAACTTGGCAGGAGCTTCCGCAATTGCAGAAATTGCCTGCTCACGCAGAGCAGGCGTAACTTGCTGCGGCGATGAGTATTTGCCAATGGGATAACGCGGATCCATTTATGTCTCTTTTCTGCAGCGATCCAACCTTTCGCTTTGATTGCAAAATATAGCGGTCGGATTTTCCGAGGTCAACGCTGGCTGCAAAAAACCCGCTCTCCAATTTGGCTGGCTCGGCGCTAGAACGATACAATAACGGTTCGTTGTATCGACCGGTCACCTCTAAGAATCTAATAGGTGGGAGCATCTAGAAATGCACAACGTAGTCATCATCGGCAGCGGCTGTGCCGGGCTCACCGCGGCGATTTATGCGGCTCGCGCGAACCTCAAACCGCTAGTGATCGATGGTCACGAGCCGGGTGGCCAGCTCACGCTAACCACTATGGTCGAGAACTTCCCCGGTTTCCCGGACGGCATTCTTGGTCCCGAACTCATTGAAAATATGCGCAAGCAGGCACAAAGGTTTGGCGCCGAGTTCAAAGCCGGAGCAGTCAGTGAAGTCGATCTGAGCCGCCGGCCGTTTAGGATTGCCGCGGGGAAAGACACTTACGAGGCCAAGACACTGATTGTGGCTGCTGGCGCCTCTGCCCGTCTTCTCGGCCTTCCTTCCGAGCGCCTTTTGATGGGCCGTGGCGTCTCTACTTGTGCCACCTGCGACGGCTATTTCTTCCGCGGAAAACCGATCGCTGTTGTCGGCGGAGGCGATACGGCTATGGAGGAGGCCGTCTTCCTGACGCGTTACGCCAGCAAGGTTTACCTCATTCACCGTCGCTCGGAGTTTCGCGCTTCCAAGATCATGCTCGATCGCGCGCGGGCCAATGAAAAGGTCGAGTTTGTGACGCCCGCGGTTGTTGACGAAATTCTTCCGCATGTCAACGGGCATGTCGGCAGCGCTCGCCTGCGCAACCCGGAGACGAATGCGAGCAGCGAACTTGAGTTGGACGGTGTTTTCGTAGCCATCGGCCACGATCCCAATACCGCCGTGTTCCGCGGCCAGCTTGAAATGGACCCCAACGGCTATCTAATCTCGCTGAATGGCAGCAAGACCACCATACCCGGTGTCTTTATCGCTGGCGATGTCCAGGATCATCGCTATCGCCAGGCAGTGACCGCGGCGGGATCCGGATGCATGGCCGCGTTGGATGCCGAAAGGTTCCTGGAGGAGCACAACGAGGAAGTGCTGTCCTAGTAGGGCATCTCTCCCGCAGGCATAATGAAGCTTGATGCTGCGCGCCATCCTGCTCAAACTCTCAGAGAGCCCCGGCTTCGCTCACTGGGTTACCTCCAATCCAACCACCCGCCGCATGGCCCGCCGCTTCGTTGCCGGAGAAACGCTGGATGAAGCCATCATCGCGGCCCGCGCCTGCAACAGCCAGGGGATGTACACGAGCCTGGATTATCTTGGTGAAAACGTAGCGACGGTGGACGATGCGCAGCGCGCCCGTGACGCTTACCTCCAGATTTTCGATCGCATAGCGCAGGAACGTCTGCATGCCAATGTGTCCTGCAAGCTCACGCAGCTTGGCCTTGATCTCAGCGCCGACTTCTGCGAAGGCCTGCTTTTATCGATTGTCGAGCGCGCCGCCGGCTACGAAAATTTTCTTCGTGTGGATATGGAGGGTTCCGCTTACACCGAGCGCACTATCGAGCTAGTCAAGCGTGTTCGGGCGCGCAATCCTGCCATGGGAACTGTCATACAGTCCTATCTCTATCGAAGCGAAAAGGACGTTCAGCAGTTATTGACCTACGGATGCCGTATTCGCCTTTGCAAAGGTGCGTATAAGGAGTCGGATGAAGTGGCGTTCGCCAGGAAAAAGGACGTCGATGGCAACTACGTTCGGCTGATGCAAATGCTTCTTCCGAGCGGCTTTTATCACGCCATTGCTACCCACGACCCGCGTATGATCGCGCAAACCATTCGCTTCGCGGCCGCCAGACAAATCTCCAAGGATGATTTCGAGTTTCAGATGCTTTACGGCGTGCGCACCGACTTGCAGCGCCGGCTCGTCAAGGATGGCTATAGGATCCGTATTTACATCCCCTATGGGCGAGACTGGTTCGCCTATTTCATGCGCCGTCTGGCCGAGCGTCCCGCCAACCTTGTCTTCTTTTTGCGCAACATCCTGCGCTCCTAGGCCGCCAAAAAATATGCCCTTCTTTTTCATCGTGCCTATCTGGTTTCTCTGTGTGATAACCGGCGTCATGCTGTGTTTCTTCAAGCGGTCCCGGTTTCTGTCCCTTTATCTAGTTTTCAGTTCCACAGGCGGTGCGATCCTATCTCTCGTGCTATCAACTTTCCTTCTATGGCTTGCGCCAAAGCTCTTTAGCAACGAACCCCGGTGGGGCGGGCTAATCTTGATTGCAGCTTATCTTCTGAGTCTTGCCGTCGGCGGTGTTATTGGAGTGGCCGCAGGCTTTGTCGCCGCCGCAAAGATAAATCGGCGACTTGGCTGGACATGAGCGTTATGACTACCTTCTGAGGCACGCGTATTAAGATCGGAAGCGTGAAGCGGCATTACGACTTCCGGCAGACTGTGACCCCGTCGCGCAGCGGGATCAGGACTGGGAACAATTCCTTCGACGCATACACCAGCCGGTTAAACTCTTGCACGCCCCGTGTGTACTTGTCGTCGGGTTCGAGCGGTTTCGCCACTTTGCCCGACCACAGCGTGTTGTCGGTGACAAACAATCCGCCGCGTTTGAGCTTCGGCAAGCCTGCCCGCAGCGCGTCCGGGTACTGATGTTTGTCTACGTCGTTGAAGATCAAATCAAACTTACCCGGGGCCTTCTTCACAAGTTCCAGCGCGTTTCCCACCTGAACGTTGATGCGCTTGGCTACGCCCGCCTTCCGGAAATACTCCTGCGCTCGCCGGGCGTTTTCCGGATTGCCGTCCGTATAGAAAACCGTGGCCTTCGGTCCTGCGGCCCGCGCTAGCCAAATCGTCGAATACCCGATGGCCGATCCCATCTCAAAAATCCGTCTCGCTCCCGAAATCTGCACGAGCAGCGTCAACAACCTAGCCACGGCCGGCCCGATGATTGGTATGCGATTTTCTGCCGCGTACGTTTCTATCTCGCTCACCACAGAATCTCGCTTCGGCAGCAGATCGTAGATATACCTATCCACGTCCTCCTGCGTGAACGCGCTGCGTAGATTGTCGCTTCGGATCATAGACTCTCTCCCGGCTTTAACACGTGAATTTCCAATCCGGCAATATCTTTCGCTTCCTGTTTGAAATGTTCCGGCCGGCCTGTCAAGAGGGGAAACGTAGCATAGTGCATCGGCACCACGTGTTTCACGCCCAGAAACCGGATTGCATGCGCTGCCTCGCGTGGCCCCATTGTGAAACGGTCGCCGATCGGCAATAGCGCCACATCCGGCTTGTACAGCTCGCCGATCAATTTCATATCGCTAAACAGCGCGGTGTCCCCGGCATGGTACACGGTAAAACCCCCGGGCATGCGGATTACTAGTCCCGCCGGCTCGCCGCCGTATATGCGCTCTCCATTGTCATCGATAGAGTTGGAGTGAAAGGCATGAGTCATGGTGACTTCGAAGTCGCCGAGCTTCTGCGTCCCTCCCTTGCCCATTGGCTTGGCTTCTTCCTCGAATCCCTTGCTCCCGAGCCATAAACAAGTCTCAAAAATGGCCACAATCTGGGGCTTGTGTTGTCTTGCCAGGGCCAACAAGTCTCCTAAATGGTCTGAGTGTGCATGCGAAAGAAAAATCACATCCAACTTGGGGACATTTTTTAGGTTATTCGGGCACATCGGATTCGTCATGACCCATGGGTCTACCAGCGCGACCTGTCCCGAGGCAGTGGTCAGCGAGAAAGTGCTATGACCGAAATATGTGACGCGATTGCCCTTCCTATCGAGCATGTGGCACCTCGGGAGAGAATGTCCTGGGATAGCTGGGAACCTAGCTGGAAGTCGTCTGAGTCAGCGGGAAGCGCTTGCGTTGCTGCCGGAGAGCAGTTGCCGAATTGCGGCCTCGTAGGTCTCACGAGTGCCAGCGCCGAGCACATGGCCTACTTGCTTCCCTTCTTTGTCGTAGAAGAACGATGCTGGCAGCGCGCCATTCCAACCCGCTGAGATAGCCTGCGTAAATTCCGCCTCGCTTCCATGCTTCTTCCTATAATTCGGAAAGACCGGCTTATACCTGGCGATAAAACGCCGCGTCAAGATCAAATCACCCTCATCGTCGTAGTTAACACCCACTACCTGCAGGCCCTTGGGTCCGTACTCCTTGGCCAGTTCATTGAGCATCGGATACTCATCGCGACACGGTTCGCACCATGTTGCCCACAGTGTCACCAAAAGAGGCTTTCCACGGTGCTGCTGCACCAGCTTCTCGTAGCCTCGTGCGTCAATGATTTGTGGATCCCGCGGTCTTTTGGCTTGTGGTGCTCCTGCAGCCGAAAAGCTAATCCCGCAGACTGCACCAAACAGCAAAACCGCAATACCAACCCGATTTCGCATCTCGTTGCCTTCCTCCCTTATTCTCCTATAGACGCCGCAAGTTGAGAAACCTATTCCCCCCGCGTACAATCACTCTATGCCGCTTGTTGCCCCTGACGGGCCGTGGTATAAGAAAATTTCGCTCGTCGCGCACGAGGTGCCGGGCCGCCGTCGAATAAAAGGAGATGTTGTATGGCTTACGTGATTGCCGAACCCTGCATCGGCACAAAAGACTCCGCATGTGTGGATGTCTGCCCGGTCGATTGCATTCACCCCCGCAAGGACGAGCCGCAGTTTGAAAACGAAAAGCAGCTCTACATTAATCCGACCGAATGCATCGATTGTGGCGCCTGTGTCCCGGTTTGCCCCGTCACCGCCATCTTTGCACTCGAAGACCTCCCGGAAAAATGGCAAAGCTATACGCCAGTCAACGCCGACTGGTATGCCAAGAAGTAGTCGGAGCTCAATCGTATCCGCCTTTGCGCCGTTAGGCGCTTGATGAGCATCCAACCCACGTGCGCGTTACGCGCATCCCGCTCTGCCTGAGCATTGCAACTTCAAACAGCAGAGTTATCCTATTTATTCTCTTGGAGAGTGCGTCGTCCCCTTGCCGCCCAAGTTCCATCTAGTCCTGCTCATCCACGCCCATCAACCTTGCGGCAATTTTGGCCATGTCTTTGAGCAATCCTACGCGCGCTGCTACCTGCCCTTTCTTGAGACGCTTGAGAAGCACCCCAGTGTTCACATCGGTCTGCACTATTCCGGTCCACTGCTCACCTGGATCGAACAGAATCGCCCTGAATATTTTCAGCGCCTGAAAGCGCTGGTGAAAGCCGGCCAGGTGGAAATGGTTGGCGGCGGTTTCTACGAGCCTATCCTTATTTCTATCCCTGATGCCGACCAGCGCGTGCAACTAATTCGTCTGGCTGACTATGTCGAGCACCATTTCGGCGAGCGTCCCACCGGTGCGTGGCTCGCGGAGCGTGTCTGGGAGCCGCAACTCGCTTCCGTTCTCGCGGAAGCCAATGTTCAATACACGGTTCTTGACGACATCCACTTCCTTTCCGCCGGTTTCGAGCCCGACGAACTTTTTGCGGATTACATCGCGGAGGATCAAGGCCAAACGATTCGCCTGATTCCCGGTCAAAAAATTCTTCGCTACCTGATTCCGTTCGGGACCATCGACCAGGTTATTACCTATCTCAAGGAAACCGCGGGCGCTCACCCAGACCACATGGCCGCCATGGGCGACGACATGGAAAAATTTGGCGTTTGGCCCGGTACTTTCGAGCATTGCTACAATGATGCGTGGCTCGAGAAGTTTTTCGCAGCTCTCGAAGAAAACTCTTCCTGGCTGCGCACTTCCACTCCCAGCGAGTATCTCTCGACGCACACGCCTGCCGGCCGCGCCGATCTGCCCACTGCCTCCTACACGGAGATGATGGAGTGGGCGCTGCCCACGCGCGTCCGTCAACGCTACAACCAGGTCATTAAGGAATTTAGTTCTCGCAATGAAGTGCTGGCGTTCCTTCGCGGCGGTTCGTGGCGCGGCTTTTTCCGCAAATACCCGGAATCCAATCTGCTGCACAAAAAAATGTTGCACGTCGCTCGCCGGATCGACACCTCCCCCGCGCGGCGCAGTGTTTCCAAAGCCGGCGAAGAGTTAAAGAAGGCTCGCGACCTTCTCCTTCGGTCGCAATGCAATGACGCTTACTGGCACGGAGTCTTCGGCGGCCTCTATGCTCCTCACCTGCGTACCGAGCTTTGGCGCAGCCTTATCCGCGCCGAACTCATTGCTGACCAGCAAACTCCCGGCGGCCTCGCCCCGCGGGTTGAGACCCTGGACTATGATGGCGATGGCACCAACGAACTGCTCTTCACATCCACCGAATATCAGGCGTTAGTAAAGCCGTCCGATGGCGGAACGCTGGCAGCTCTCGATTTTCGTCCGACTGGCTCGACCCTCATCAACTCCGTGCAGCGCCGGCCCGAGGGGTACCATGCGCGGCTGCGCGAAATCGCCAAGAATCCTTCCGGGACTGTCACTTCCATTCACGAACAAACTCGGGTTAAGGAGCCGGGTCTCGAACGCTACCTCCGCTACGATCGCTGGCCGCGCCACACTTTTCGCTTATTTCTGTTCGATCCGTCCCGCAGTCACGCCGATTACGAAAATATTCAGCTCCAAGAGGACCCAGGTTTCGCGGGTGGCACCTTTACCATCGGCCGCACCACGGAACGCGAAGCCGAACTCCTTCGTGACGCTCCGCTCGCTTGGCACGGTAAGGACGACGCCGGGCCACGCCTCGCGGTCTCTAAATTGTTCTCATTTGGTCCCGCGCCCCGCGGTTGCGAAGTCGCCTGCG